>Ga0182030_10001582_pt1 | contig 47078 bp, 28 predicted proteins | sample 812S3MmetaG_FD_121299 | JGI IMG/M metagenome (GOLD analysis project Ga0182030, IMG submission 121299) | Permafrost microbial communities from Stordalen Mire, Sweden - 812S3M metaG (Illumina Assembly) | ecosystem: Environmental > Terrestrial > Soil > Wetlands > Permafrost | place: Sweden...
GGTTTGTTTTACGCGGGTGCCAATGCCATAATCCGCGGCTGGTTTTGGGCGGTTAGCTCAGCGGTAGAGCACTGCTTTCACACGGCAGGGGTCACAGGTTCAATCCCTGTACCGCCCACCACTCCCAAAAGGTCTGTTCCGGGCACATCGCCGGGCCGATGGGGGACTACGCTATTGCGGGAAACCGCAGACGCTCGAGACTGCCGTCATCACTCCACCTCTCGCGCGCTCTGTTGGATCTGCGCCCGTGATCGACAGCCCTGCGCAGGATGACCACGTTGGCCACCTTCGATCCTTCGAAACTGCCCGGAGACGATTTTGGGAATTCAGAGGATGGGGGGTGTACTCACTGTCCCGTCCCGGACAACTGCGCGGAGTTGACTATACCGGTGGACGTCACCGTCATCTTGCCGTTTTGCTTGCCTTTTGTCGCCGGTGTGAACGTGAGGTTGATCGTGCAACCGGAACCGACCGATACCGAGGGCCCGCAATTATTGGTCTGCGAATATGCGCTGCCGCCGGCGCCCGAGAAACTGATACCGGTGATCGGAAGCGCCGCGCTGCCAGTGTTTGTAAGCGTTACCGCCAGTGCGGCGCTTGAAGTATTCACGGGTACCGTACCGAAGTCGAGCGAAGTTGGCGACACCGTGAAGGGTTCAAACCCCGTTCCAGTGACTGCGACGTTGTCAGTGGTTCCCGGACCGCCGCTGACGGTGACCATTGCGTTCGGCTTTTCCGCACCCGTGGGCGCGAAGGAAACGCTTACCGTGCAACTCGAGCCTACCGACACCGACGTGCCGCAGTTGTTGGTCTGCAAGAATTGATTCGCCTTCGAACCTGTGAGCCCGATTCCGGTTATTGGCAGCGGTGAGGTGCCAGTGTTCGTGACAGTCACGGCCTGCGCGGTGCCGACGGAATTCACCGCCACCGCTCCGAAGGACAGCGACGCCGGGGCAACCGTGAACGGAACCGCACCGGCAGTGCCAGTGCCTTCTAGGGTCGAGGCGTGACTCACGCCCGGCACATGGATGGCGAGCGACGCGGTCTGCAAGCCCGTCGCGACGGGCGCGAACACGATGCTGACAGTGCACGAGCTCCCGCCGGAAAGCGAGGCGCCACAGTTGCTGGTCTGCGTGAACTGGGCAGCATTGGCACCGGTGATCGTGATGCTAATGAAAGGCATGCTTGCAGTGCCGGTGTTTGTGATCGTCACCGTCTGCGAAGCGCTGCTCGCATTGATGGCGACGCTGTCGAAATTGACGATTGCTGGGGAAACTGAGAACGGCTCGTCTCCAGATCCGGAAACCTTGACGGTGTCGATGACGCCCGGCCCCCCGTTGACGCTTAGGTACGCCGTTGGGCCGCCCGAAAAGGTTGGCGCAAATACGACATTAATCATACACGTGGAGCCTACCACCACGGATTCGCCGCAGTTGTTGGTCTGTTCGAATTGGCTGGCGTTGGTGCCCGTGAACGAGATCCCGGCGATCGGAAGCGCCGCGACACCGGTGTTCGTGAGCGTCACCACCTGGGGTGCGCTCAATGTATTCGGCGCGGTGCCGGGGAACGTAAGCGTTGGTGGTGTCAGCGTAAACGGAGCAACGCCGGTGCCGCTGATCGCCGTTGCCTTCGAGCCGAAACTTGTTCCTCCATTAACAATCAGCCAGACGGCCTGAGGGCCCGCTGCAGTAGGACTGTAGACGACGCTGACGGTGCAACTTGAGCCTGCGGCAATCGAGTTGCCACAGTTGTTTGTCTGGCCGAACTGCGAGACGTTCGCACCCAAGAACTTGATGCTGACAATCGGTATCGCGCTGGCACTCGTATTAGTGACTGTGATCAGTTGGGGCGGACTGCCTGTGGTCGTCTGCACGTTGCCAAACGAGATGTTGAGCGGCGACACAGTGAACGCCGGGGGCGCGACACCCAGGCCGTAGACTGCGATCTTGTCTGCGAAGCTGGCAATATAGACCTTGCCGTTAGCGATCACCGGCGGTACGAACTTGGCGAAGTTGCCGAAGCCGTCACGCGACGGCGTCATCATGGAGTTCCATAATTCGTTCGCAACATTGTTCGCGTCATAGACGTGCAGAATGCCCTGCAGCGGGTTTGGATTGTTTGTCGTCGCCCATAGCAGGCCACTGCCCGGCGCGTCTGCACTCGCGCTCACGGCGAGCATGCCGCCTGGAAGAACCGCGCTCGTGGGACCTGCGGCGCTTGGGGTTGTCGCAAAAGTTGTGCCATTGAATGGAAACGCCTTCAGTACATCACCCGAAGCCCAGTCGTACAGCATCGGGCCGCCGTTGGCTGGCGAGCGATTCCACATCACAGGTCCCCCGTGGATCTCGGATGCAGAAATACTTAACTGCTGCACAACTTGGCTATTGCTGGCGTTGTATTGGCCGAGGTTCGTGGTGTTAAGCACGTACAAGTTGCCGTCCTTGCCGCCGCCAGCAAGCAATTGCGTGCCGGCGATTAGCATCGGTCCGGAACTGGTAAGGTCCAGGTCATGGGCGTCGAGATAGGACCAATTGGCGGGCGTGAACCAGTTATACAGTTCCAAACCGTGGGATGTTTCGAACTCCAGGACCGACTCGCTGAAGTTGTTGATCCCGTCGTATCCGTTGCCGTAGGCATTGCCTGTGAACAGGTATGCGTTGCCCGCTGCATCGATTGCCGGAGGGCGACCTGACTGCCAGACGCCGCTGCCGGAAGTCGTCGTCGTCGTCGCAAACGCACCGGTCTGCTGCAGAGTCAGCTCATCATACGCTAGGATCCAGCCACTATAATTGCCGGCATACTCCTGCTCCATCGCACCGAAGCCGAAGATGACCTGGTTGTTGGCAAGCGCAAGTGACACGCGTTGCGTTAGATAGCGCGGTTGGAACGTCACACCCGCATAGGTCGCGTTGATCAACACTCCGGGTCCGTATGGCTCGTCGCCGGTTGTGATATCGAGAGCGTGCAGTCGGTAAGCAACCGTACCGTTTTCCAGCGTACAAGCGACGACGTACATGACATTCGTGGACGGATCGATAACCGGGGTGCTAAGGATGCCAAGGTTGGTCACCGGCGGCGCGTTGGGCGGGAGATTAAACTCCCCCCAGGGGAGCGCGGTTGTGGAGAACAGGCTCGCGAGATTCACCGACCACAGCGCTGGGCCGCTCGAGTCGGCGTCAAAGGCGTATACCGTGTCATTCATCGTTGCGACGTAAAGCACGTTATGTGTACCGAGTCCCGGGATCGTGACATTCGGGACATAGAGCGGTTGCGCGTATGGCTGAGCGTCGAGCGCCAGCGTGAACAGCTGACCAAAGGTGTTCGGGCCCACCGTCGAGGTGGTCAGCGCAACTTCAGCGAGGTTCGCGCCGCTCACGTTGGCATCGTATCCGCGCTGCAACACTGGGGGCGCAGCCGCCGCGGAATTTAAAGAGTAGGCCACCAGCGAGGCGAAGACGGAGGTTCGATAGAAATGTGAGCGCATAATGATTCGCCTGGCTTGGGCTTTCCCGCGCCTTGATGTTTTTCGTTGACCCCGATTATCGCTAGATTGCGACAGCGTTTAGAAGGTCCGCGAAAAATGACATCGGTTGAATGTTGAAAACTGCGATGAACTTCTCGGACATGCTCTCGTTATGCCAAATCAATAAGCTAAGTCCCCGCATCACCTGATCAAATAATCCACGATTAATTGCGCGGCCTCCTCCGGAGACACCTGCGTGGTGTCAATGCGCATTTCCGGGGCCTCCGGAGCTTCATACGGACTGTCGATCCCCGTAAAATTCTTGAGCAGGCCGCGCCGGGCTTTCTTATACAACCCCTTGACGTCGCGTGATTCGGCGACCCCCAGCGGGGTGTCGACATGGATTTCGACGAATTCGCCGGGCGCCATCATCTCCCGCACCAGCTGCCGCTCCGCGCGAAACGGAGAAATGAATGCGGTGATTACGATCAAGCCGGCATCCGTCATCAGCCGTGCCACCTCCCCGACCCGCCTGATATTCTCGACTCGATCGGCTTCCGTAAACCCGAGATCCTTGTTCAAGCCATGGCGGACATTGTCGCCATCGAGCAGAAAGGTGTGCCGGTTCATGCGAAACAGCTTCTTTTCGACCAGATTCGCAATGGTCGACTTGCCCGCTCCGGACAAACCGGTGAGCCAAAGAACTGCCGGATTTTGATTCTTGAGGACCGCATGTGCGGCGCGCGAGATATCGAGCGCCTGCCAGTGGACGTTCTGGGAACGGCGCAGCGAGAAATTCAGCATCCCCGCCGCCACGGTCGCATTCGAGATCTTGTCGATGAGAATGAAGCCGCCGAGGGTCCGGCTTTCCGAATAGGGCTCGAATACGACCGGCCGGCTCATCGACACGGTGGCAACGCCGATTGCGTTCAAGTCGAAGGTCTTGACCGCGATGTGCTCCATGGTGTTCACATTGACCTGGTATTTCGGCGCCGAAATGGTCGCCGATACCGTCTGTGTGGCCATCTTCAGCCAATACGGCCTTCCGGGCAGCATGGCCTCGTCGGCCATCCACACGATGGTCGCCTCAAACTGGTCGGCAACCTGCGGCGGAGACTCGGCGGCGGCCATGACATCGCCGCGGGAACAATCCACTTCGTCGGCCAGCGTCAAGGTCACCGATTGGCCCGCGATTCCCTGCGCAAGATCCCCGCCTTTGGCCACTATGCGCGCGACCGTCGATTTCTTGCCCGATGGAAGTACGCGTATCGGGTCTCCCGGTTTGACCGAGCCGGCCGCGATGAGACCGCAGAAGCCCCTGAAATCGAGATTCGGGCGGCTGACCCATTGTACTGGCATGCGAAAGGGCTTCGCTCCATCCGCGCTCACATCGAGCTGCACCGTTTCGAGGTGTTCGATCAGAGGCACCCCGGAGTACCAGGGCATATTGTCGGACCGGTTGGCGATATTGTCGCCCTTGAAGCCGGAAATCGGAATGGGCAGGAATTCCGATATTCCGATGCCAGCTGCAAATGCGCGGTACGCGGCAACGATCGAGTCGAATTTCTGTTGCTCGTACCCCACCAAGTCCATCTTGTTGACCGCCAGGACGATGTGGCGGATGCCGAGAAGATGAACGAGGTAGGAGTGCCGGCGAGTCTGCGTCAGGACTCCCTTGCGCGCGTCGATGAGAATCACCGCCAAATCCGCGGTCGAGGCGCCGGTCACCATATTTCGGGTGTATTGCTCGTGGCCGGGCGTGTCGGCGACGATGAATTTGCGCTTCTCCGTGGCGAAAAATCGGTAGGCGACATCGATGGTGATGCCCTGTTCCCGTTCGGCGGCGAGGCCGTCGACCAACAGGGCGAAATCGATATTCTGGCCCTGCGTACCGATCCTTTTCGAATCCGCTTCGAGGGCGGCCAACTGGTCCTCGAATATCATCTTCGAATCGTAGAGCAGGCGTCCGATCAGCGTCGACTTGCCGTCGTCGACCGATCCGCAGGTGATGAAGCGCAATAGGCTCTTGTGTTGATGCCGAACGAGGTAGGCCGCAATATCCTCGGCGATCAGCGCATCTGTTTTATAACCACCTTCCGATGTCGCAGTAGCCATATCAGAAATAGCCTTCCTGTTTCTTCTTCTCCATCGATGACGCCTGGTCGTGATCGATCGCGCGTCCCTGACGCTCCGACGTCGTCGTCAAAAGCATCTCCCGAATGACGTCCACCAGCGTTGCCGCCGTGCTTTCGACGGCACCGGTCAGAGGGTAGCAGCCCAACGTGCGAAACCGGATCGAGCGTGGGGTGGGCACCTCGCCGTCCTTGAGCCGGAAACGGTCGTCATCCACCATCAGTATCAGCCCATCGCGGACCACAGTCGGACGGATCGCCGCAAAATACAGCGGCACGATGGGAATATTCTCGAGATGGATGTACTGCCAGATATCGAGCTCGGTCCAATTGGACAGCGGAAATACTCGAATGCTCTCACCCTCCGTCTTCTTGCAGTTGTACAGATTCCAAAGCTCCGGTCGCTGGTGCTTCGGGTCCCAGCGATGGTTGGCCGATCGGAAGCTGAACACCCGCTCCTTGGCTCGGCTTTTCTCCTCGTCCCGGCGGGCGCCGCCGAATGCAACGTCGAAGCGATACTTGTCCAGCGCCGCTTTCAACCCCTCCGTCTTCCACATATCCGTGTGCAACGCGCCGTGGTCGAAGGGATTGATGCCTCGCGCAACGGCTTCCGGATTCTTGTATACGATCAGCTCCATGCCGCTCTCGGCCGCCATGCGGTCGCGCATCTCATACATTGCCTTGAACTTCCACGTCGTGTCCACGTGCAATAACGGAAAAGGTGGAGTGCCGGGATAGAACGCTTTCCTTGCAAGATGCAGCATGACGGCCGAATCCTTGCCAACCGAATACAGCATCACCGGCCGTTCGGACTCGGCCACGACTTCCCGCATGATGTGAATGCTCTCGGACTCGAGCCGGTCGAGATGCGTCAGGACTGCAGTGCTCATAATCATCCTCGCGCCAGTATCATCTTTAGGCCGACGACCGCAAGCATCACGGAAATCGCCGTTCGCACGATTTTTTCTGGCGCATAGGCGCTCGCCCACGCGCCCAGGATGATGCCTGGGATCGAGCCGAGCAGGAGACCGAAGAGAAGAGGGTAATTGATGTTTCCGAGCACCAAGTGTCCGGCACCCGCAAGAAACGCAAGGGGAACGGCATGAACGATATCGGTGCCCACCAAGGACTTTGCCGTAAGCCTGAACGGATAGAGATATAGGAGCATCACTGCGCCCAATGCGCCGGCTCCAATCGACGTGAAAGTCACGAGAAATCCCAGGATGGCGCCCGCCAACACGGTGAGCGCCGGTTGCGCGGTCTTGAATTCGATCGGTCGGGAACCCCGCATGCGCACGCCGAAGGCGTGAAATCGCTTTCTGAACACGGCGGCGACGGACGACAAGACCAGCGTAACGCCCAACGTTTTGAACATGAGCTGGCTGTTGCTTTGGTGGGTTTGCGTCTGATGCAGCCATATCAATGTCAATATCGACGCCGGAACGCTGCCGCAGAACATCCGCAGCAAGATCTGGCGGTCGACCGTGCCCTGCTTCCCATGCACTAATCCGCCCACGATTTTCGTGATGGCCGCGAACCACAGATCGGTTCCCACGGCAATATTGGGGGCGACGCCGAAGATCAAGATCATCAGCGGCGTCATCAACGATCCGCCCCCGACGCCGGTCAGGCCCACCAGTACGCCGACGCCGAACCCGGCCGTTGGATAGATCCAGTTTATCGCCATGAAGATGGCCAGCAGATCATGACGATATCGATCTGCGAGGCGGCGGACAGGAACCTGTCGGGCCGGTGCGGCCCGACGCCGGATCCTGCGGCGCAATTTATCCAATTGATGCTCATATCAACCTTATTCGTTCGTGCGCCCATTGGTCTTGTCGCACCCCATTATGCTGGTCCGGCGTCGCGCATGGCGAATTTCCTGTCGGGGTATTGCTCTGTGGGTAAATGGGTCGCAACGGCCAATGACTCATTATGTTTCATGGCGAAACCCGGGCTCTTTTCGATCTCGACCAAACGCGCCTTGGCGGCCTCGTTGCCGTTGTCCGCGGCCAGCCGATACCATTGGGTCGCCTCGCGCCATTCAGCCTCGGTGACCGCGCGTTCCGCAATCAAGTCGCCGAGTGCGAGTTGTGCCGACACATGGTTGCGCGCGGCCGCGGTTCGGTAGCTTCGCTCCGCCGCTGGCGAATCCGGCCGCACGCCCAAGCCGCGCCGCAGGCAAACACCCCGGTTGTACTCCGCATCGTTGTTGCCCTGCGCGGCGGCGCGCTGGAACAAATCCACCGCTCGGGGGTATCGCGCATGATCGAGGCTCTCCAGGATGAGGCCGCCGAGCAGCACCATCGCCTCCGTATCGCCTTGATCGACAGCCGCGGTGAGCCAACGCTCGGCTTCGATCGACGAGCGTTCGATGCCGATTCCCCGCATGTAGAAATCGCCGATAACTCTCTGGGCAATCGCGTCTCCGCGTTCGGCTCCCTTGTGCCAGAGTTTGAATAGCCGGGCCATCTCTTCGGGTTGCGACCCGGCATTGACACCCATCTGGGTCAACACCCTGGTCGCGCCGCCATGGCCCTGCGACGCCGCGCTCTCGTACCACTTCGCGGCTTCGGCAAGATCCGCCTTGACCCCTTGGCCGGTGGCATACGTGTCGCCGAGCCAGGCCTGCGCAAACGCATTCCCGCCGCGTGCAGCGCGGTGAAACCACCGCAATGCCAGCTGAGCGTCATGCAACCCGTGCCTGCCCTCGAGATACCACAGGGCAAGATGCGCTTGCGCGGCGGCATCGCCGCGCGAGGCGCTGCGTGCCAGAAAGGTGACGACGCGCTCCCTGGCGGGTGCCGCGGGATCGCCTCGGTCGAGCATCTGCGCCAAGAGGCTGGTGGCGGCCGCACTCCCTAGTTCTGCGGCGCGAAGCAGCCAGCGCGCCGCCAATACGGCATTTTCGACCACATACGGACTCGAGGTGAATTGGTCGTACAGAGCCCAAGCGGCTTGGACGCTGCCCGCTTCGGCAGCCTGCTCCAAAAGCTCGAGTGCACGCGGCGTGTTTTGGCGAACGCCCAAGCCGCGCAAATGCAAGAACGCCAGGTTATAGCGGGCTTCCGGCGAACCACGCTCGGCGGCTTGACAATACCACCGGGCGGCCTCGGCATAGTCCTGCGGCACCTCCTCGCCGCTGGCATATACGATACCGAGTTGAAGGCAGGCGGCCGCGTTTCCTTTTTCAGCCGCGCTCTGGTACCTCGCGAGTGCGGATTCGGGATCGCGCTGGGTCCCCAGCCCGCGCAGCTGTAAGGTGCCCAGGTGATACAGCGCGCTCGCATCGCCCATCACCGCGGCACGATTGAACCAGTCGGCGGCTGCTTGAAAATCTTGCGGAAGACCATGCCCTTCGGCGTATAGCGCGCCCAACCTTTCGTAGGCCGCAGTGATTCCCTGATCGGCGGCTTTTGATATCCACCGCGCCGCTTCCGTGGGGTCGTGGGGCACGCCCTTGCCGATGAGGTAGTATTTCCCCAACAAATATTGGGCTTCGCCATCCCCTAGTTCTGCGGCCTGGCGACACAGCACTGCAGCCGTATTGGCGTCCGGCTCGGGACCCGAGTCGAACAGCTGCACCAGCGACAACAGGGCTTTCACATGGCCGCGTGCTACGGCACGGCGCAGCCAGCTTTCCGCTTGCGAGGCGTTGGTCGGCACTCCGTGACCCAAACGGTATAACTCACCCAAATGGTACATGGCGGCGGGCTGCCCTGAGTCAGCGGCTTCATGCAGCAGCCGGCGCGCACGCTCCTCATCATGGGCGACATCCTCGCCGTGCAACAGCAGCAGGGCCAAACAGAGCTTGGCCGTCGCATTTTGCTGGGTTGCCGCCTTCTCTAACCATTCGATCGCCTGGGCATTGGCACTTACCCCGCCAAAGCTTCCGGAATGCAGCATCCCCAACCCGAGTTGGCCCGCGACGTGATTCTGCGCTGCCGCGACAGAAAACCACTGCTCGGCTGCTGCGAGATCGGTGGCGACACCCAACCCCGTCGCGTATTGGTAGCCCAAGCGGGCTTGCGAACCCGCGTCCAGGCTTTGAGCAGCGGCAAGGTTCCAACGCGCCGCTTGCTCAGGGTCTTGACGCACTGACAAGCCTTGTGGGAAAAGGCGGTTGAGAACGGAGCCCTGTGCCTCGGGCGCATCGATGCGAGCAACTGCTGAAGCGGTAGCCGTCGCGGGGGCTTCCAGACCCGTCAAAAAAATCTCGCCCAATCGCGCCTGTGCCGGCACAGAGCCTTGTTCCGCGGCGGCGCGAAACCAGCGTACCGCTTCGACAAAACTCTGAAGCACACCCTGACCATGCTCATACAACTGCGCAAGCCGCAATTGCCCATCGACGTTGCCGGCATGCGCCAACTCGCGGAACATCGTCGCCGCGTCGGCCAAGCGGCCATCGGCAAACGCGCGCTCCGCGCGCTTAAGAGTCGGTTGGCGCTTGCCAGCAAACGTCTTGGACAGAACCGAGCGGACGCTCAACGAATCCCCCTCCCACTGTAACCCTCATCGCTTCTCAAATAGCGATTCGGATACCATCCAGCAGTTAGGACATGCGGGTCCGCCCTGCCACGAGACTACATCGAAATTGCGGAATTATTCGACAAGGTTATTTTTCTTTAGCGCCGCGCGGAGCCGGGTCCAGGCAGGAACCAGCGACGCCGCCAGGAAGCGCGCGTCATCGCCTTTTTGCGCCGCGAACCACTCTTCAGCGAGAGCCAACTGTTCGGGCAAGGTGCGCACCGCCAATTCCATTTTGAGCCGTCCGACGTTTGCATGGCCTTCGATCCAAGCAGCCACCTCTTTACGCTCCTCCTTCGTCAGTGCCGCCGCAAGTTCGTCACTGACCTTGGGGTTCGCCTTCGCCAACCGGCCCACAATCTCGTTCTTCCCTTTCTTCGACTCCGCGTCGTACTTGGTGCGGATAATTTGGACAATTTGATCGCGCTCGCGAAAATGCATTTTAAGCTTCCTCTCGGTTATAGACTTGGCAATATATTGCCCGATCTCCTGGGACCGAGTCAAGGGTATCGTGCCCTGCAGTCGGCCCTTCTGCGGCGCCGCGAATTTATTGTTAAAATAGGACCGTCCGTATCCCATGGTCCGAGCCCCGAAGCCCATCGGAGCCGCAATGTGGCGCTCTATTTTGTTGACTTGAACGGGATAATTGGGCAATATATTGCCGGAGTACTGACAAGAACTGAGGGATGTTAACTTGATGAGCGAATCGGCAGCCCTGTCGAATAGCGTGTTGCAGCCGCAGCTGTATCGCGGTTAGTCAAAATGCAAGGGCCCATCAGAAAAGAACAAGAATCCGCTACCGAGATTTCCACCTCGGCGGAAATCTCGAGCTCGCTCCGAGCCCTGGCCGCCATCGCATCACGGCTGGGCCTGGACGTGACCGTTGATCAGCTGCGGCGGCGCTTTGCGCTGCAGGCCGGGGAGCCCGACACCCCCACGCTCATTGCGCTGGCGCGGGAGCTTGGTCTCGAAGCCCGCTCGCTGCACATGACCTTCCAGGATCTGCCACGGGTCGCCAGCGCGCTGCCCGCGATGTTGCGTGCAAAGGACGGGGGAGCCCTAATACTCGAGGAAGCGCGCACCGATCCGACCAAGGGCACGGTGGCTGTAATCCGCGACCCGAGCGCCACCGAAGACGTGGTGCTCGCCATCGATGAGTTGCACCTTGCCGAGGTATGGGAAGGTGAGGCCATCCTCATCAAACGACGGCAATCCATCGCCGACGACGAGCATCAGCCCTTCGACCTGCGCTGGCTCGCCGGGCAGTTATTGCGGGAACGCAAGCTTCTCAACGCCATATTGTTGGCGGCCCTGGTCGGTACAGTGTTTGCCGTCGCCCCCGCGTTTGTCATGAGAATTGTAGTCGACAGAGTGCTGGTAAATCAGTCGTGGACCACTCTCAATGTCTTGGTGGCGATTGTTCTGCTTCTGCTGTTATTCGAATCAGTCATGCAGTTCGTGCGCAACCTGCTGACTCAAGTGATATCCACTCGGATGGATGGCCGAATGGGATTGTTGATCGTCGAAAAAGTGCTCAAGCTGCCGATGGAGTACTTCGAACGTACGCCGACTGGCCGCATCGTCACCAACCTCCAACACGTCCACAACATCCGTTACTTCCTGGAATTGCGATTCTTCACCTCGATAGTGGATGTGGTGCCTCTCATCCTGCTGATCCCCGTGATGCTCATTATCGAATGGCACATGGCGCTGATGGCCTTCGGCCTCGGGGGGATTGTTTTTGTGATCGTGCTGGCGTACCTGAAGCCAATCCACCTCTTGTTCAGAAAAGTCGTAAAGGCTGAGCAGGCCAAGGGAGCACATCTCAACGAGACGCTGTATGGCATGAAAACGATCAAGTCCTTGTCGTTGGAAGGTCGGCGCCGGCGCGACTGGGATCATCTCGTCGCCGATGCGATCTCTGCCCGGCACAACATGGGGTTGATGGCGAACTATCCGGATACGCTCGCGCTGCCGTTCCATCGCTTGATTCAATCCGGCTGCATGTTTTTCGGCGCCTATCTGTATTTGTTCAGCGTGAACACGCCCAATCCCATTTCGATCACTCCGGGTGCGCTGATGGCCTTTTACCTGCTGTCCGGCCGGCTTGCGCAGCCGGTGATCAATATTGCAATGCTGCAGCGGGACCTGGCCGAGGTGCGGGGCTCAATCGGCGCAGTGGGATCGGTCGTGAACGTTGCGCCCGAAAATATCCGCGCCGATGGCCTGCGCACGCCCATCAAGGGCGAGGTGTCGTTCCAGGACGTGCGCTTTCGCTACTCGGCAGACGCACCCTATGCTCTGGGCGGAGTTTCGTTCACCGTCCCGGCAGGTACCATGCTCGGCATCATGGGACGTAGCGGCTCTGGCAAGACCACCGTGACACGACTGTTGCAGTGCCTGAACACAAATTATGACGGCATGATCAAGATCGATGGCATGGACCTGCGCGAGATCAATCTCACGCATCTGCGAACGCATATAGGGGTCGTGCCGCAGGAAAATTTTCTGTTTTCAGGCACCCTCCGCGACAATATCTCCATGGCCAAGCCCGATGCGACCTTTGCGGAGGTCGTGCGTGCCGCGCAGCTCAGTGGTGCCGAAGAATTCATCGAGCGCCTGCCGCGTGGCTACGACACGGAAATCCAGGAGGGCGGGAGCAATCTCTCTGGCGGCCAACGTCAGCGCCTGGCCCTCGCGCGCGCGCTGCTGATAGATCCACCGGTGCTGATCCTCGATGAGGCCACCAGCGCGCTCGATGCCGAGAGCGAAGCGATCGTCAATGCCAATTTGAAGCGCATGGCCCGGGGACGCACCGTGCTGTCCATTTCGCATCGTCTGTCGATGCTCGTGGATTGCGAGGCTATCTTGGTGCTCGAGCAAGGCAAGCTCTACGATATCGGCACGCACGAGGAGCTTCTGCGGCGCTGCGACATCTACAAGCACATGTGGCATCAGCAGAACCGTCACCTCGATCCGCGTCCGTCGGATAAGCCGCAGATCATGTTGGAAGACGCTCGATGAGTCGAATGCTCGACAAACCGCGCTCCTTTCTGGCGAAGCGGAGTAATACCGGGGTTGCGCGCCGCACGTCTGGCGTTGTCGGTGACGTGATCGGTGCATTCGAGTCGGATACGGTTGCAGTATTCGTGCGCACGGCGCCGGTTACTGAGCATCTCACTTTGTACGTCTGTTCGGCGCTGCTTATTGTGGCGCTCGTCTTCACCGTCTTCGTGAGCCTCGACCGCGTGGTTACCAGCCAGGAGGGTTGGGTCATACCCACGGCTGGAGCCATCTATGTATCCCCATTCGATCAGGGAATCGTGAAGGAGCTTCACGTCAAGGCGGGCGATGTCGTCAAGAAGGGTCAATCGCTCGCGACCCTCGATCCAACCTTTACGCAAGCGGACCTCGACCAGCTACGTCAGCATATGAGCAGTGACGTGGCGCAGATCGCTCGCGAAAAGGCCGAACTCGCCCGCCGGCCCTATGTGTATGACAGGACGGACCATTATCAAGCGATTCAGGGAGAGCTGTGGCAGCAGCGTCAAGGCGAGTTCAAGTCCACCGTGGAAAACTATGAAGGCCAGATCAAGAGCACCGAGGCGCAATTGTCTCAGGCTCAGTCCGATTTCGAGAAATACACGGTTCGACTGAAGATTGCGAATGATGTCAATAATATTTATAAGCCGCTCGTCGCAAAGGGTTACGCCTCCAATCTGCAGCTTCTGCAATCGACAGATTCGGCAACGGAGATCAACCGTTTGCTTAACGACGCGCAGAACGAGGTATCGCAATACGGCCAGACGGCAGCGGCCCTCAAGGCGCAGCTCGCTGCATACATCAAGACTTGGGACGCTGCCACCTCCACACAACTCGTGACCGATGAGAATGACCGGGATTTGACGCAGGACAGCCTCGACAAGGCGCAGAAAATGCGGGACCTCACCTCCCTCGATGCGCCGGAAGCCGGAATCGTCACCCAGGTCGGTCAGGTGTCGAAGGGTTCGGTACAAGCCGGCGCTGCGGGCGCGACGGCCAACTTGCAACAGAGTCCGCTGATTACGATTATGCCGCTGAATGCTCCCGTGGAAACGGAGCTCGATATAAGCACTCAGGATATCGGCTTCATCAGGGTCGGAGATAGCGTTACGCTGAAGATCGATGCCTTTCCGTACATTCGGTTCGGGACGGTCAAGGGATCGGTGACGCGCATCAGCGAAGCCTCGTACGCGACCGACATCAATGGCCAGCCCGAGCCGTCTGGCCCGTTTTTCAAGGTCTATGTTGTCGCCAAGAAGTATCAATTGCGCAATGTGCCGAAGGACTACCGATTGGTCCCCGGCATGTCGCTGACGGGCGATATCTTGGTCGGGCGCCGCACGATCTGGTCTTATATTACGGAGGCCGCTATGCGCACCGGTTTGGAGGCCATGCGGGAGCCGTAGTATGAGCCTTCACAATATCAGTCCTGCACGTTGCCGTTTGGTCGCTAGTCTTCTTGGCGGAGCGTTCATCGTCGCGGGAATCAATGCTCCGGCGTCCGCGGATCCAAAGTCCGACTTGTTCCAGCCGGACGCCTTTCGCACCGGCAAGGCGCTGCAGAAACGGACGGTTGATCTCGACGATCCGCTGGGTCATGAGTGCCCGCTGCCCGCGCGCGCCCTCTCACTGTCCGCGGCTGTGGATGTTGCGCTATGCCGAAATCCCGCAACCCGGTCGTCGTGGGCGGCCGCGCGAGCACAGGCAGCGGCATTGGGCGGTGCCGAGAGCTCGCTTCTGCCGAGCGTGCTGGCCACAGGTTCTGAAACGCGCACCTACGGCACGCACGTGGACGTCAACGGAAATGCCGTTTCGACTCCGCAAGACACCCGCGATGCTGCAATTAATTTGTCCTGGACCTTGTACGACTTCGGCGGAACCTACGCGAACATCCGAAGCGCCCGCTTCGGGTTGGATGCGGCAGCGAGCACGTTGAACAGTATCTCGCAGCAGACCGTGCTTAACGTGGTACAGAGTTACTACGGCGTCGTCGCTGCCGATGCGGCGGTCATTGCCGCAAAAAGCGCAGAGGCTGCCTATGCGCGTAGCGTTGAAATCGCCGAAGCGCTGCAACAGGGTGGCGCGGCCTCGCTTTCGGACGTTCTTCAGGCACAGACCGCCTATGATCAGGCCGTGCTGGCGCGCGTGCAGTACGAATACGCGGCTGCCAGCGCCCATGGGACGTTGAGCGTTGCCATCGGATCGCCCGCGAATATGGCGCTCAAACTCGACGCGCAGCCGGTGCCCGCCTCAGTGCCGGCCTTCACGGCACGAGTGGCGGATCTGATGGCGCAGGCACAGCGTCAGCGCCCGGATCTCTCTGCGGCACTTGCACAGCGCGACGCGGCCGAGGCCAACGTCACGGTTGCGCGCGCCGTTGGCCGGCCGTCTATCTCGATTCAAGCCGGAAGAAGTGGCAGCTACACCCCGGGGGTAACAAACCAGAATTACAACCAGGTGGGCATCTATGTCACGATTCCCGTTTTCACCGGGTTCAAAGTGGACTACGGGGTTCGTCAGGCCCAGGCGGCCCTCGAGAGCAGCGAGGTGAACGTCGACAAGATTCGCCTGCAGATATCGAGCGACGTTTGGAACGCTTATTACTCCCTGGACTCGGCCAATCAGCAGCTTACGGCGACAGCAACGTTGGTCAAGACGGCGGATCAAAACCAGCAGGTGGCGATGGGGCGATACCAGGCGGGTGTCGGCACGATTCTCGACCTGCTGACGGCTCAGGCGGCAGCGGCGAGTGCGGCTCAGGCGCGCATCAGTGCCGAACTCGCCTGGGAAACGGCACGTGGGCAATTGGCGCTCGCGCTCGGCCATTTGACTCGGACCGAACCGCTGGTATCTGATCCGGCCGAGCCGTAATCCAGTCGGAAATCTTCCTGGGTAGCTGTCGGATCGCCGGCTTTGCGGGAGCTATCAGGTATCTCGTTCCACCGTGCCGCCGACTCCAGCAATCCACCGGGTGAAATCCTGCGCCCTGCGCGCCAACTCCTCAGCAGGCGCATCGGTCTTGGCATTTTGCGCCGCTGCCAGCAGGGCCAAACCGCGTGCGAGGCATTGCAGAGTCTGAGCATGAAGGGCCTGCCGCTCGGCACCATCCTCGGCCCGCCCCTTCTCGCGCCACGCCATGTCTTCGGCCCGCACCTTCTCCCGCCAGGCCAAGTCTTCTGCCCGCACCTTCTCATGCCAGGCCCCGTCCTCGTCCCGCCTCGCCTCACGCCAAGCCACATCCTCCGCGCGCACCCTTTCGCGCCAGGCCACGTCCTCAGCGCGACGCGATTCCGCGTCGCTATTTCGCGGTGGTAATTGAGCCATAGTTCCTCGCTTGCATATGGAAAATTTAGGACACGGCGCCTGGGCCGCGCGTTCAGGATAATCAAATTGTCTGTAATCTGCACGGGCGGCTTTCCGCCGATTGCACGGCTCGTCCGAAGTGCTGACCATACGAAAAATAGAGACTGGCGAGGAGCTGATTGCAGCGCTGCGCAGGTCCATCGGCAGCCGGTTAACATATTGGAACATCCCAGCGTTGACGCGGATGCCAAAGCCCTCGCCAGAAAGGCAACAGATCAAGCATACTCTCGGCTGACGGTTGATCCGACTTCACTTTCGCAAGCCGCGGGCAAATCGCAATTAGGAGAGGCTGCAAATGCATTTGGAACGAGTAGGTAATTTGCCGGACTTTGAACTGGGAGTAACCCGCTTCTTTGGCCAAGGTGACCTCAACGACACATACTTTGATCGCGGTTGGGCAGTTCCGGAGATGAACCATTCCTGGAACGATGGAATAGACGCGTCCCTGTCCGTCTCGCTGAAGTCGCGGCCGGCACACGCCTGCGCGCTTAGAATAAAAGGCACGCCCTACCTAACCGATGATATTCATCATCAAGATATGACTCTTTTCGTGAATGGGTATCGCGCCGCCTTTTGGCGACTCGATGCGCGTCAAATATATTCGCTGGTCGCGGACATTCCATCTGAATTCTGGCATGAGAGGAACGGGAAAAGTTTTGCCAAGTTTGTTTGGCACATTCCTGGCAGCGTAAAACCAGCGCAATCCTCCAGCAACGGCGATCGGCGGCAGCTTGGGTTTTGCTTTCACGAATTTACGCTGGATACCTGGCCGACCTGAGGACATCTCTGGCGTCTCACAGGTATGTGGACGATCACCGTTAGAGACGTAGCGTGTTAAACGTAACCATCGATGGAGACGCTCAATTGGCCGCAGACGGGGTCCTGCAAGGTTGGTGCTGGAAACCCGATAGACCAAGCGAACGTCTGGTTGTGGAAGTTCTGATAAACGAAAGGATCGTTGCGGCATTTGTCGCTTCCCGCTTCCGGGAAGATCTCCCCGGAAGAAATATCGGAGATGGGTATTACGGATTCATCACGACGATCGCAAAATCCTTACTGGACGCAGGAGAAGACTATGTGATCAGCGCCCGCGAGCGATCATCCGCCTACTGCTTTTGGCGGCAAGTGAGAGGTGAAGCCGGGTTGCCAAATGACTTTGCAGACCGCTTCGCCGCGGCACGACAGCGCTTTTTTCGAGTTGCGCAATCGAGCCACCTTCGTGCGCTTGGCGGACCTTCGCTTACGCCAAGGCTCTCGACGGAACTGGGTGCCCTGGGTAGGCATTTGAAAACGGCTGCAAAGCTCGACGACACCCGCCATCCAGCACCGATAGCTAGAGCCAGGAGTGCGCTGCTGCGGCAAACTGCACCAAGGAAACTTGAGATTTTCCGGAACCCTGCATTTGCGGTGATTATCATCGCTGACTCGACTTCCAGCGAGGTTCTATCAGCGATATCTGCGATCGTCCCCGCACTGAATTCCCTCGAAGCTTCGCTTCTGTTGATCGATCGCGGCTCGAATTCCGAGGTGGCGCTTGCTCCGAGCCTCTTCGGCAATTTGCGCTATGTCTTCGATCCACGGAGAGATCTCGGATCGCTGCTTGCCGACATGTTGAAGTACTCTGAGGGTGATTTTCTGATCCTGATGAGAAATCCACCAAAAAGCATTGTCCAGGTTCTGCCAAGAATCGTGGCGCAATTGCACGGCGGCACCTCGGTACATATGAATGCGCGAAGCTTGGAAATCGCGCGCGGATTTTGCGCAGAATCAATGGAGTCTACGTCTGAGCGGCCCACGCCCCCCCCTATCTGCCTGGAGCTTGCCGGAAAGCGTGAGCTTTTCGAGCGCCTGTATGCCGTCCTATCATCGAAGGATAGAGTGACGGGTCTTGACGACATCGATTTGGCGATCCGAGCCATACGCGATGGAATCGAGCTCTCCGTATGGGATGAAGCGAGTTTAGACTCTAAGTGTGGCCTCGGTGTCGAAGCTACCTGCTGAATCGTCGGCCCTTGCGCTCTTGGCTCCGAACGGCCAGGGCCGCGTTGGAATGTTCACCTCGATGGTGACCGGTAGCGGCGGACAGCAGGACGCGCTTCACTCCATTGCACTTGTGAACAGACTCCTGGAGGTCGAAGAGCGCGTGCAGGGACTGGCGCAGGAAAACTTGAAGCTCAAACGGGAACTGGCTACCGCGGCCGCTCCAGGCCAGGGGTCGGGTGTGTTTTTCGACGTGCCCAGAACGGTGCACGAGTGGCCCCTGGCCGAGAATGCGAAACTGGTGCCGGAAGATCTCGGTCTATACGATCGCCGCTGTGATGATGAGGTCGTCGTCACGGGAAGGCTTGGCGCGGAATTTCTCGCCCTATTCAACCTGCTCGGTGATGACCCGGATTATCACGGCGCAATAGCCACCATCAACGCCACGGAGCAACAACTTCAAGTGGCGTCGCCGGACCGGCAGCAGCCGGACGTATCGATCGTTATTCCCATCTACGGCCAGCTCGCTTATACCCTCAATTGCATTCACAGCTTGATTACGCACAAATCTCGATACACTGCAGAAATAATCATCGTGGATGACGCGTCCCCCGACAGCAGCGCCGAGTGGCTGCCACAACTGCGGTGCATTCGATATCACCGCCAGAAAGTGAACGGCGGCTTCATTCAGAGCTGCAATACGGGAGGGGAAATCTCTGCTGGCCGCTTTGTAGTCATGCTGAATAACGATACGCGGGTGGTTTCCGGCTGGCTGGATAACCTGATCGGCAGCTTCGAGATCTGGCCGAAGGCGGGCCTAATCGGCTCGAAGATGCATTACGCCGATGGAAGCTTGCAAGAGGCGGGCGGCATCATCTGGCGCGATGGATCCGCATGGAACTACGGTCGAAATGACGATCCAAACCGGCCCCAGTATTCGTACGCAAGACAGGTGGACTATATTTCGGGCTGCTCGATTGCAATGCCGACCGCGCTTTGGGTGGATTTGGGCGGATTTGATGCGTTCTATCGACCAGCCTATTGCGAGGATGTCGATCTCGCGTTTCGCGTTCGCTCGTGTGGGCGCGAGGTCTGGTTTCAGCCGCAGTCGCGCATAGTTCACTACGAAGGCAAGACCTCCGGCACCAGCACAGGCACCGGCATCAAGGCGTACCAAATCGTCAACACGAAGAAGCTGTTTTTTCGATGGCGAGAGCGGCTTGCACATCACAGGCACAACGGCGAGGCACCCTATTTCGAGCGCGAGCGCGGTGCGCGGAGGCGTTTCCTGGTCGTGGACGCTACGACGCCCACTCCGGATCAGGACGCCGGTTCGGTCCAGACCTTCATGGCCTTGCAGACCTGCCTGGCGCTAGGGTACAAGGCCCATTTCGTGCCCGAGGACAACTGGCTCTATCAGCCGAAATATACTTCGGCTCTTCAGGCGATCGGCGTCGACTGCGCTTTCGCTCCCTATGAAATCGGGTTTGAAAGCTATATCCGGCGTTACGGTTGGCTGTTTGACGTTATATTGGCTTATCGCGCCGGAGTGATGGAAAAAATTCTACCGCTGGCGAGAAGCTATGCACCGCAGGCAGCCATCATGTTTCATGTAGCTGACCTGCATTACCTGAGAATGGAGCGCACCGCGCAACTGTCTGGCGATGATGAAATGCAGTACGCCGCGTCTGTGATGAAGGAGCGGGAACTTTCCCTCGTCAACCAAGTTGACTGTACCATTTCGCATTCAAGCGCTGAGCTGGATATTCTTGCTCGGGAGGCGCCTGGATGCCCGGCAGTTCTGTGGCCGTTGATGTTCGAATTTTTCGGAACGCGAAGGACTTTCGCAGAGCGTCGCGACCTGTGCTTCTTGGGTGGGTATCGGCATGCGCCGAACGTCGATGCGGTCGTGTATTTCGTGAAAGAGATTTTTCCAATCATCAAGTCCCAGGAGCCCGGCATCCGCTTTATCATTGCCGGCGCTCATCCTCCCGAGGAGGTTCGCGCCCTGGCGGGCGACGACGTGGTTGTCACAGGTATGATCGATGACTTGCGGGATTTGTTCGATCCTTGCCGCGTGTTTGTCTGCCCGCTGCGGATTGGCGCAGGCGTGAAAGGGAAGGTTGCATCGGCCTTATCTTACGGAATACCCGTTGTGTCGACGGATCTCGGGGTGGAGGGTACGGAACTACAGCACGGCAAACAAGTACTCTTGGCGGGGAGTTCCTTGGCGTTTGCCGAGGCGGTACTTCGCCTATATCGGGATCCCGGCCTGTGGGAGAGCTTGTCCGTGGCTGGCCAGGATCTGGTCAGGAAGACTCTTTCCTTGGAAATGGGCAAAGAGGCTTTGGCACGCTGCGTAGAGGTCGCGCTCACCCATAAACTGGGCCTCGGCGCGGCCAATTCCTCCGGCAAGTAGCGTAATTGGCGGTGCCACAAATGGTGGCTTTTTTGAGAATTGGCGGTGAGATGCGTAAGCGTAAGCAAGGTTCTCGGTCCTCGAGTAGATCCAGCGCCGGTTCAGGCGGACCGTCCGCGGGAGATTTCGAAATCAGCCCTCTGCAATCCGGGAATCCTTCGCCCGAGTCGTTGGGTGGACAACGAATCGTCGGTTCTTTGGACGCAATCGTCGGCAATGCTGTCGAAGGGTGGGCCATGAACGCCGAAAGCCCCACAGAGCCCGTGACCGTCGAGATCTTTGATGGTGAACACCTCCTAGGGAGTGCCGTGGCATTCATGTTCCGGCCTGATTTATTGGCAGCCGGAATCGGCACCGGCAATCATTATTTCAAATTTACGCTCCCGGAAGTCGTCTTCGACGGACACGTTCATGTCATATTCGCACGAGGAATCGGCTCGACCGAAAACCTGAGCAACAGTCCAATTTCCGTTTCGCGAAAAGCTGAGCTCATTGCCGATGACCCGCCTGCAATGACTCCAGCCGTGAGCGCCGCCGTCGGCATCTTGGAAGTCATCAGCGACGAGGGGTGGGTCAAGGGCTGGGCCTGGTATCCGAACTCGCCCGACAGGCGCGTAGAAATCGAACTGCTTATCGATGGCGAAGTCGTCGGGGACACCGTAGCCGCCGCGCCCAGACAGGATCTAGTATCGGCCGGCATCGGCGACGGCAATCACGGCTTCGCGGTTGCCTTACCATACGAGGTGCTAGCGCGGCCCAAGGCTTCGCTGGTATCCCTGCGGGACAAAGCCACCGGCCGGATTCTCGCGGCACCCCGTTTGTTCCAGCGCCGGGAAATTGCGAACGCACTCGAGAAGCTTTCAGAGCTGGAAGACGACGCACGGCTTTTGAACTCGACCGCCGCACTGGTCGCCGACCGCGCCTCCGCCGACCAGCGTGCGGCTGCCGATTTGTTCAGGACTGTGGGGGACTTTTTCGTTCAACTGGCAAATGCCACGGCGACAGGAAAGTCCCCGGGAACGTTGAAAACATTGCGCGGCGCGATCGAGGACATGACCTCGAGGTTCCCCCCGATCGAGTTCCCCATTCCTTCCGACCCCCAGTTGAGCATCTGTGTGGAAGCAACGGGTCCCGTCGAGGCCATCTACGACACCATACGCTCCATTTGCGGGTTCAAATCCAAAATTGCATTCGAGGTCGTGCTGTTCGATTGCGGAGCTTGTGACGAAGCTCTCCTGCTCCCTCTCGTTGCCCGCAATTTGCGCTATTTTCGCGCGGACGAAGGATCCAACCCCGTTGCCGCACGGAACCGCACAGTGGAATTTGCCCGCGGAAAAATCATCGTTTTTCTGTCCGGCATTGCCGAGCCCTCTCGGAACTGGCCGGAGATGATATTCGCCGCGTTTCAGGCCGATGAGAGTCTGGCCGTGATCGGTGCAAAGATCTTGAGGACCGACGGGGTTCTCGAGAATGCAGGAATAGTGCTCGCAAGCGAGCGATCCGAGGCAATCGGCCGGGGGGCGGATCCCTCTTCGGAGCCGTTTTTACATCGCAGACGCATCGATGCCGTCACCAGCGCGGCCTTCGCCGTAAGGCGCGAAGCGTGGCAGCAAAGTTTAGGCCTCGACGAAAGCCGTGCCGGGTTGGAGTCCGCGCTTGCCGAATTCTGCGTACGGACGAGTGCGGCGGATGGAAAGATCGTATACGAACCGGATTTCGAAGTGGTTCTGCGACGGTAGCAGGTTGTGCGATATCTACAGTTGGTCCGTAATTGTCCATGAAACTTCTCGGCCGTCACCCCCTATATGACTAAACTATACCTGCACATTGGACCGCATAAGACCGGGTCTACGTTTATCCAAAAGGTCTTCTTTGAAAACAGGGAGCGTGTGCTTCGCCTTGGAGTTAACTATCCGAATTTTGGATTTAGCGGACAATTCGGCCAGCACGAGGCGCCCGAAAAAGTAAGGACGCTTGAGCAACATCAGCTCGACGAATACCTCGTTCAGTTTCTCAGCGGTGAAATCAACTTTGTCTCGAGCGAGAACTTTGATCGTCTGAACTCGGGCGAGATACAAAAACTCAAACAATCACTTGCGTCGGTGGACGTGAGAATTGTCTATTACTATAGAAATCATATCGACATGCTGCCGAGTTGGTGGCAGGAGGCGGTAAAGCACGGCTCGAGAGCTTCCTTTCACGAATTCGTCCTTCCGCACATTTTGCGGCCATTTGCCAGCAACATCGTCAATCCTTGCGTCGTTCTCGACCTGTATGCGGACGTATTTGGGAAGGACAATATAAGCATCATCGATTACAACGCGGCGCTGCAAAGGGATACCATACTCGCTCCGCTTCTGGAGCTATTGGGCATAGAGCTGTCGGGTATCATCAACGCCTCAGTCAACGCATCGCTCAAACCGGAGATTGTCGAAATCATCCGGGCGCTGAACGCCATTGCGGAGCCCAATGGACAGCTCAAATTTCATAATATTAGAACCCTGTTTCTCCGCAAGAAGAATGCGGAAGAAATACGCGGTGAAGTTGAGCGCCTTGCGGCGGCGATACGCAGCCAGATGAAGCCCCTGAGGCTGAGCGGCGGATTTTTCGAGCACTCGGTCATCGCCGCTTTTAGAAAGAAATACGAGGCATGCTTTTTCAACGAGTTGCGTGACCAGCTTCCCGACAGGGAGATATTCGTTCCCAGTGATACCTGGATGCTTACGGGGCGCGCTGTGGCGGCGTGTGAGCGCATCTATCAGCACATCCTATCCGGGGATGTGAGTTATTAACAAAGGACTTATGGACAGCGACCTTCGATACCATTCATTGACCGGGCTCGGCATGCACGGGGCGGCGCCGTGAGAACCCTTTACATCCATGTTGGACCGGCGAAAACTGGAACCAGCGCGATTCAGCATGCCTTGCTCAAGCACGATGGCTCCGTCGTCATGTATCCGAAAGTCGGGCTATCGCGAGGTGGGTCTCACAATAATCTGGTCTTGAATTTTTTCTCTGATAAGAGCCGTACGGACGCCGTGAAGGCGGACCCCAGGAAACTGTTGGACGAGCTCCGGCACGCGTTCGCAGCGACGGATCGGAATGTGGTGATCAGCTCAGAGGCGCTTTTCGGCCGGCCGGGCATCCGCCGTTTCATCGAGGCACTCACTCAACAGTTCAGCGAGCCGGTGGTGGTGAAATTGATTGTGGTCTGCCGCGAGCACTTCGGCCGGATTGCCTCGGCCTACAACCAACGGGTGAAGGACGTCGGCAGATTCGAGCGCGACACCCCGGATGATTTCCTTCGGCGCCAGAACTTTGATTTTGGATATGCCGCTCTGGTCGGCAAGCTGCGACAGATGGGGCATATGGTGAGCGTACTCAACTACCATCCGCCGGACAATCTCGTCGAGCGATTCTTGCGGCACATCGGGTTCCCGGATGGCCAGATTCCGCCGTCCGAGCTGCGCAATGTCTCATTGAGCTCCAAGGCTTTGATTGCCGTGCTCGCCGCGAATAATGTCGCGACCAGTGCCGATGACCGTGAGCGGTATTTCACCGTGCTGCGCAAGATGCGACGGTTCTTTGGGCCGTCAGGGTTCATATTCGGGCGAGAGGCCGCGTTGGAGGCATCGCGGCGCTTGCAGGTCGATCGAGACCTGCTCAAGTCCGAATATGGCATCGAATTGCCGGTCAGGGACCTGAACGCCCAGGATGGAGGGCTGTACCTGAACGAGGGTGAACTGGCGGAAATCAGCGCAGTCACCGGGGAACTCGGGAGTGAGGGAAGCGCGATCGCGGAATTTGCGTCCCGGTTTCAGCGTCCCTGACAGTGGGCCACGACACCGTTCACTCAAGCTCTTGAGCCAAGGCGCTCTCTAGTCCCGGCTATAGGGTCCCGGATCGTATGGCGGCTGCACGTCGATCGGACATTTTCCCGACTCCGCGTGCGGCCACTGAAGAATCTCCACGATCCGATTATTGGGATGGTTCAGGATAAATTCGTGGATCACCTTCTCCTGAATCGCGCTGTGGTAGCGAAGTTCTCCGAGGATGAGTTTCGCGTCGATTTGAGCGGCTAAATCGTTCGCGGCCGTAACCACCTCGCGCACATGATCGGGGTCCTCCTGATAGGTGTGAATCTCGAGGAATTTCGGCTTCAAATTGGCCTCACGCAATCCTTCGAGCATGGCCGCAAGCCTCGCCCCTCTGGGTGAATCGGGGCAGGAGACGAGCCATTCGTCATCACCGTATTTTTCTCGGAAGCGGGAGGCGATTGTCGAAATATATTTCTTCGCATTCGCGATCGTGTTCGCCGGCATCGAAGGGGCGACGCAACCTTCGTTATTGAGGTCAAATCGAAGTGACATCGCGCGTGCCGAGCCCTTCACCAGCGCCGTCGAACCATCGATGAAGCGCCAGTTCGCATCCGTGCGGGCCGGGTCGAAACAATCACCCCATTCATTATCTTTGCAGAATATTTTTCCGTCCTTTTGGAAGCCAAAGGCCACCTCCAGGCTTTGGAAGCCCGCGGCGGCCACATCGCCGACGAAATTCCGAATATTGTCCTGATCCTGGCTTGATATATCGCCCGATACCGTGTGTATCAGACCTTCCTTGTGATCGGCCGGCAAGTGAGACGCATGCAAAATAATCCGCATCGTAATGAAGCCCGAGCTGTGCATCTGTGCCATCTGTGCGCGGACCGCATCACGTATCGTTGGATCGTTGTATTGCTGGACGACTCCCCCGCCCCACAACACCCAGGCTGGGTGCTCGTCGCATTCAGGTATCTGATCGGCTCTGAGCCGGTACCAGTTGTAATTTATGCCAGTCCTCGGCTTCTCCGCCGCGGAGCTCGGCTGCAGAAAGCACACCGCGATGAGGACGGCCCCCCATAACGCATGCCAGCGATTCAAGGCGCCCCCTCGCCGCTTGATGCCCTCGTCGAGCCGTTCGAAATTAGGCAGGCTAGTCATCGTCGGGGTCCGTGGCGGGACGCTTGTCGTTGAGAAAGTGGGCGGCAGCGACCGGCGCGGGAATGACGCTGTAGGTCAGGGGCGTATGGGTTAGCTCGAAACAATCACTCAGGTCGTCGGCGTTAGCGTCGGCGTAACCGAGCGAGGGTAGACCGAAGGTGGTCTCTATGAACTTGAGGATGCTGCCGAAATCGTGGTTGACATGCGAAACGTAGGCAGCCTTGGCGTAGGGCGAAACCACGATCAGCGGAACGCGAAAGCCGTAGACATATCCAGACCCCCAGCTTACGCCGTCGTCGATGACCTTCGGCTTGACATGATCGAACCAGCCGCCCCAGTCATCCCAGGCGATGATGATGGCGACGTTGTCCCAATAAGCGCTCTTGCCGATCGCGTTGACGACCGAAGCCACCCAGGAGGGCCCGCTGCCGTCATTGAGGAGCGCGTGATCGGAGCTCCTTCCGTCCGGAATGACCCAGGTCACCTGAGCCAGTTGCCCATTGGCGATGTCCGTGAGCACTTGCGATTGCGGGATGATCACATTGGACCATATGGTGCCCGTACACGCGAGCGCGCCGCTGACGGTCTGTGGCAGGCACATGTGCTTGATGGCAACCGGCCCCGTCCAGATGGAACCGGCGGACGGAGTGTAGTACCGCCACGTCACACCCTTGACATCGAGGTTGTCGGTCAGTGTGGGATGTTCGAAGCAGGGAAACTGGGGGGGCGAATTCGTTTCGCTCCCAGTGGCATCGACCATGACCACGGTATTCGTCAGGGCGCCAATGCATCCGGCTGGACTTCCCAAGGGATTATCGGCGTCGAACAGAGGGCTCGTTGCCGTGGGGGCCGAAGTACCGGAAATGAGGAACTGGTGCGCGGGAAAGCTCGGACCTTCGTTGGATTGAAACATGCGGTCGCCGAACGTGTATTGCTCGGCCAGAGTGAAATAAGGTTGAACATCGGCCTGCGCAACGTAGTGAAATTGCGCATTTGCAGGGCAGCTTGCGGCTGGAGCACATCCGGTTAGATCAGCCCCGTCCATTTTGCCGTTGTCGTACATGGCAACGAAAGCGGTATGTTTGTGGCCAAGATCGAAATTTGTGGGGTTGGAGCCGGCTGTGCCCAGATCGATGGGGCTCAGCTGGATGGTCTGGCCCAGTGAATTCACGCCGCTGCTGGCGATATCGGCGCCGCGCGCGATAAGCACTGGATCGTGGAAGAGATTGTCAACTGAGCGGTTTTCCTGAAAGATGATCACCACGTGCTGGATCACGGCGGCCGCCGTCAAGGTAAGTGGCTGAGGGCCGTTGCTGGGAGCTAATTTGCTGGCATCGATCGCGGAAACGGTGATGGGGTAGCTCCCGCCGGGAGTTCCGGTCGAAGTCGTCACCATCAGCTTGGAGGCGCCTGGATTGACGCCGCTGATCGTCACAGTAGCGGGGCTGAATGAACAACCGGGTGCATGGGCGCCGGCGCCACTGATGCTGCATGAAAGGGTGACGCTACCAATATAGCCGTGGGCCGGTGTGATCTCGATGGTGGATGTGGCCGTGTTTCCCGCAGTGACCGGGGTCTGACTCAACGCGCCAACGGTCAGCGTATAGCTGGGCGGTACCGGTGGCGGTGCCGAGCCGCCGCCGCCGCCGCCGCACGCCCCAAGGCCGAGCGTAAGCGCGCTTAAGCACAGAGATGCGCCCGCGGCAAATACGCTACGAAAGGGATTCATAAAAGTGCCGCCAAGCACTTCGTCATCGTGTTCATCGGCCGCCGCCCTCGAATTGCCGTCGTAGCGTTACCCGCGAAGTTGTGCGGAGGGCATTTAACGCCTCAACGCAATGTCGGTCAATTATTCAAAATCCGCATCGCAATTGCCACAGGCAAATGGGAAGGGGCGCGAAGCGCGAGCTTTGAGGCGCTCGGATGCGCCATTCGGCGTAAGCAAACCGGCCAATCATTTCACGGCCTTGAAGAGAAAATTCATGCTTCCCAAATACCCGAGTTCCTCTGACCAATACAGGTACGCGGCAGCATCCCGAAATCCCGCCTGCATCAACAGAGAGAGCAAATCCCACCCAAGCTTGTGTCCGGATCCGAGAAACTCCATTGGCGTTTCGGGCGCGAATGACAAAACTTCCTTTGCGATAAATTCCGACGTGGGTTCGGTGAAGTAAAACGGAATCGTAAACACGAATCGCCCTCCGGGAACCAGCACTCGAAAGATCTCGTCCAACGCGGCTTCAAGGGGAGGCACGAATTGCAGGTAATCCTGCGCGACCACGGCGTGGAATCTGGCGCTGGGCGCATCAAGAAGCGGCCCCGAAGGTCCATTCACTGATGTGGCTGACCGCCGCAAGCGAGGCACCCGCGTCGTTGCGTCCGCCAGACTTTCGAGACGGCGATCCGCCTCGCTGGGCGGCCCGAACAAGAGCAAGTGTGTCCAGGGTGTCAGCACGGTGGCCTGAAGAAAATGGATCAATGCGCGCTGGCGCGCAATCAGCCGATCTTCGCAGTCACAACGCATTTGCTCGCGCCAGTTGGGCATGCGGCGCCCATCGGGCATTGCTTCCCCGTCCTGAGTGGAAGACACAAAGGTCGACGGCCGGAGACACGGAGCACACGTGCCCTTGCAAATCAAATGGGCTTCTTTCGTGGCTAGCGAGAGCTCGTACGCGTAGTGGGCGTCCAATCCCGACTGGTGGTCCCGCAAATAGGTTTGAAACGCCTCGTGCGATCTAAAACCCGCGGCGGGAAAACGCGCCGAGCGCACCAAACTGCTCACGTTGAATCGATCCTGTAGATTTTCCAATGACGCCACCTCTTCTCTGCTCGCGCTGCTTACAGCGCAGCTATCGTATCTCGCGCAAAGTTCGGCGCATGGGCATTTCCTTGGGCGCCCCATCTTGCACCCCCGCGAAGTCCTATAGTGTGGCCATGGCCTTACGCGGGTGATTAATTGGGCCGCATTTTTCCAAAAAAAACGTTTACTTTTAGTCGGTTACTGGCACAAACCTAACTTTTTAAGTGGTGCACAAATCGGGTGCGCTCACATCACAGAGATGCGCCGATCTGGGGCCTCACTGAATCGTGCGCAAAATACCTCATTTATTTGCGCCCATATGTCAAATTATAATTGTGGCGCCGTGCACACTTTGATATGGTCCCTGCCACGAGGGGATTCCCTTAGTCGAAAAGTGCGAACCAGCTAGATGAAACTGTGTTCGTTTTGTGTTTGGCCTGAGGTGCAGGGAGAAAAGAATTTATGGCTTATGTGAGCATTTCGGGCGGTGGGAACGCAAATGTCCATATTTACGGTAATGGCACCGTCGTAGCCGGAAATGGCAACGACACCATTACGATCGATGGGCATGGAAGCATAACGGTCGGCGCCGGCAACGACAGCATCACGCTGCACGGTTCGGGCAACATCAATCAGAACGACTCCGGGACCAAGATCGGGAACGATACGATCAATTTGGGCCGGGGTAATGACACGATTTCCGAGGCAGGCCACGCATCTGTTTATGGCGCGTTTGGCAGCGCCACCGTGGTGGGAGGAAAATTCGAATTCCTCAAGGTTAAAGTCGGCTCGGACAGCGGGCGGCACGTCGGCACTTACGGCGATGACGGCGGCCGGCACGACGGCGGCTTCGTTTACCAGGATATTGCTCTCAGCGGCAAAGCGACGCTGGTGGGCGGAGATCACTGTACCCAGTTCATCGGCGGCTCGGGTTCGGTTGTCATGCAGGGTGGAACCGGCGGCAACGATACGTTCGTGGGTGGTTCGGGCCAGGCCACCATGACGGGCGGTACCGGCCATAACCTGTTCATAGGCGGTTCGGGCCAGGCCACCATGACGGGCGGCACGGGAGGCCATAACCTGTTCGAGTTCGGGTGCGGCGCGAAAGGCGGTACGGATGTCATCACGAATTTTGTTTCGGGTCACGATCAGCTTTACCTGGAAGGCCAGTCGCTGAGCTACCTGCAAAGCAAGGGGGATGTCAGCGTAAGCCACGGCAACACGTACATCAGTCTTGATGGTGGACAGACTACCGTGGAATTGAAGGGCTTCACGAGTCTGACCTCCACTGACGTGACGACGCACAAAGGCTAAGACGACGGCACTCTTAGTCTTTGAGTCACGCTGGCAAACGGCGTAGAGCTGAATCTGAGACAGCGCCGGATGCGCTAGCTGCAACTCGGGCCCCGGTCGCTCTCGACCGGGGCGGTTCGTACCGATCTATCATGTTCGCCTCAGCGCTCCGAGCATTGGCACATAACCTCGTGGGCGCCACGGATCGGTCGCTCGCCCGTTGTCTTGGTGAAATCCGCCTGGTGATGCAGAACGACTCCGTTCCGGCGGCGATACGTTTGACTGATCGAGCCTGGCGCACGCACCCGAACGCCGCCGAGACGCTCGCACCGATCTACGCTCGATTACTGTCGATCGAAAATCGCGATCATGACGCTGCTCTGCGCCTGCTGCAGACGATCGGCGCACCGGATGCCGACGTCGCCGCACTCACCATACGCGCGTACTTGGGTCTGCGCCGAACGGAGGATGCCAGGCGGCACCTCGATCTGGCCCTGACCAAGCACAGTCTGGCTCCGGACAGTCTGCTCGCCCGCGAGGCTTCGCAGGTCCTGCAGAATCCGGGCGTACGCGCTCCCGGATGGCTGGGCCTCTCTCCCACACTCGAGTTCCACGGCGAACTGTCCGCAGATCCCATCGATGCCCTGCAAATCCGCCTCGGGGAAACCGAGTTGGCCCATCCCGTCAAGACCGAACGCAGAGACGGGCGAAGCCTGTTCAGCTTCAAAATACCGCAAGTGACAGGCGACGCGACCCTGTTTGTCAGCAGTCGAGGCGTACCGCTACTGGGGAGCGGACGCCGCTTACCGCAGGACTTCGCGCTGGACGGACGCGCGGAAAGCGACGGCAGACATATTCACGGTTGGGCGCGCGTTGGCTGGTTACCCACACAGCCTGTACAGCTCAGCTTCGAGGATGAGGACGGGCACTGCCATCGATCGAGAACAAAAGGCGTCGCTCGCCCGGGGCTTCGTTGGCCGTTCCGGATCGAGCCGCGCAGCGTTGGCCTGCCAGGCAGCCGCATACGCATCACGGCCCAACTGCCCGACGGACGCTGGCAGTCCTTGCCGGACACCCCGCTGTTGCTGGGTCGCGCACTGCGATTGCCAGATCTCAAGCGGGCGCGGCCTGTGCGCTGGCGACAGGAGGTTTCGCCGGCCGTGCACGTGCGGCGCGCTTCGTCGAGGCGCGGCGCACCGATCGATGTCCTGATTCCCGTGCACGGCGGCGGTCAGGAAACGCTCGCTTGCATCGATGCCGCACTGGCAACCATCGGAGAGCGTGAGCGGGTGATCGTGATTGACGATGCGACGCAAGACACCGGGCTCGCCGCGGCCGTCGATCAACTGGCCGCCGCCGGCCGCATCACGTTGTTGCGCAACCAGAAGAATCTGGGATTTGTAGGCTCGGTGAATCGTGCGCTCGCGATGCCATCCACCCACGACGTCGTGCTGTTGAATTCGGACACCCTGGTATTCGGCGATTGGCTGCAGCGATTGCGCGCCGCAGCATATAGCGCACCCCGTGTGGGAACCGTCACTCCCTTGAGCAACAACGGCTCGATTGCCAGCTATCCCCGTGAGTTTGGGTTCTCGATCGATCCCGAGGAAGCGGCGGCGCTGGACAAGCTCGCCGCATCAACGCACCCGGGAACCTCCGTGGAGATTCCGGTTGGTGTGGGCTTCTGTCTATTTATACGTCGCGAGTGTCTCAAGGACACCGGCGAGCTCGACGCACTCGTCTTCGGCAGTGGATATGGCGAGGAAGTCGATTTTTGTCTGCGTGCGCGTGAGTTTGGTTGGTCGCACCGGATGGCGGCCGATGTGTATGTGTACCACGCCAGCGGCCTCTCTTTCGGGGCACGCCGCGCGGCGCTGCTCGATCGCAGCCAGCGCCTGCTCAATATGCGCTATCCGGGCTACGATCGCTTCATCAGGGACTTTCTGAGGCGAGGCGCACTGCGCCCGATTCGACGTCGCATCGACGAATGCCGATTAACCGCCTTCGAGGGACGGTTCGTCTTGCTGGTAACGCTCGCGTTGGAGGGAGGCGTTGAGCGCTTCGTTACTGAGCGCGGCAGGCAGATCCGCGAGCAGGGCTTGTTTCCGCTGGTGCTAAAACCGCACAAACCGGGAGACGCCAACCTTTGCGAGCTATCGACCGATGCGATTGATGCACCAAACCTTCGCTATCAAATCCCGGCGGACTTGCCTGAATTGATCAAGGTGCTGGGCTGTCTGCGTATCGAGGGGGTTGAAGTTCATCACTTTCTCGACCTCGATGCCAGAGTCATCAACGCGGTGCAGGCACTGGACGTACCCTACGATGTCGTCGTCCACGACTATTCGTGGATCTGCCCGCGCGTGACGCTCATCGACGGAACCGGCCGCTACTGCGGCGAACCAGATGTGTCGGTGTGCCGCTCCTGCGTCCGAAAGAATGGCTCGCGTCTGGGAGAAACCCTGTCGGTACCGGCGCTTCGGGCTCGAAGCGCCGCTTGGCTCGCGGCGGCCCGCCTGGTGCGGGCGCCCTCCGCTGACACCGCTGCGCGCCTCAAAAATTATTTCCCCGCGTTGCATATCGAAGTGCGGTCGCATGCGCCCCCCTGCACCCCGCCGCCGCCGATGCCGCCCTCTCCACTCGCGAAGACATTGCGCGTCGGCCTGATCGGCGCGATCGGCGGGCACAAAGGCTACCACGTGCTGCTCGGTTGCGCGCGCGACGCAGCCGCGCGCCGCCTGCCTCTGGAATTCGTCGTGATCGGTTACACGGAGAACGACACGCCGCTGCTCAAGACGGGAAAAGTATTCATCACCGGCCGCTACAGCGAAATTGAAGCGCCGCATCTGATTCGGCGCGAGCGCCCCGATATCGTATTCCTGCCCTCCGTATGGCCGGAAACTTGGTGCTACACCCTCGATTACGCGCTGGCTGCGGCACTTCCGGTGGTTGCGTTCGATCTTGGAGCGATTGCCGAACGCTTGCGCGCACCCGGCCTCGGCATATTGCTGCCGCTGGATTTGAATTCAAAACAAATCAATGACCGCCTGCTGGGACACACCGCCGTGCATCGAAACCCACCGGCTTATGTCCAAACGATACAATCGATCAAAGACGATGACGCTAAGATACATAAAAACCAGGGGATGAATACGATGAAACCTTCCGTCGACGAGCCCGCAAAGGAAGAAGGGCTGAGCGCATCGGTGCAACTCCTTCCCCTTCCAGCGGGCTTGTACCTCTTTTCCGTCAAGGCGGCAGCTCCGATTGCCGAGCGCACCGCGGGGCAATTGAGCTTGCCCGCGATGCACGTTGGCTTGGGTCCCGGCGTGCGCTCCGACCAGGTGGAATTTCTTGCCGGACCTGGGACGGACGGAACGTGGCTATTCACGCAAGGAGACGTCCTGGTCGCCAGGGTCAACGGTGCCGGGGCCACTCTGATTCTGTCTTCTGTTCGCTCCTCGGGTGGGGAAGTGCTGTCAATCGCTGTGGAGCGGCTGGAAGGTCGCGCGCAGGCCACAGCCTCGGTGCAGGCCGAATCCGAGAACATATTGGTCAAACTGCCCGTAGTCGCGACTTCAGAAGCAGCCGCTCCCGAACAGGCCGCGCCGCAGTTGAAATCAGACGTCATTCCCGCCGCCGATACTTTCACCGTGCCGCTCCAGATCAAAACGCACATTCGTTCTCGAGGCGATGTGAATTTTGCCGATGCGCCCTGGGCAGGACGCGTGGCCCCCGGGCTTTGGATTGAATCTTTCTCGATCGAGCCGCTCAAGTACCTTGCCGCGCACGACATCGAGTACAAGGGACTTACGGGCACCGGATTTGAAACACCATGGCTCAGCGATGATCAGATATGCGGCACCAAAGGCATGTCCGTGCCATTGGTGGGCTTTGCGATGCGGCTCAAACCAAGCCCCCTCACATCCACCTACGAGTGCGAATATTTCGGCTACTATCGGTCGGGCGTCACCGTGGGTCCAATGCGAAACGGCGCTCCCTGCCGCTCGACGGTGGCGAACGATCCGCTCGAGGGCATCCAGATTCGCATCACCAAGCGTGCGCTGGCGGTCGCCGGGTCCGGCAAAGTCGAGCTTGCGCGCCCAGCCATCAAGACACCGACGTTTGGCCGATATCGAGATGCAGAAGCCGCGCCGCTGAACGGCGCAGGCAAGGAATTGGACAATGCGCCAAAGTCCGTGAAGCGCGTCAAGGGGGCCGATTCGTCCGGCAAAGCAGACCGCGGCACGCGCCCTACGCAGCGCTCCTAATAATCGCATTTCGTGAGCCGGCCACCTAGCGAATCCACCGTCGCCCATACAAGTTGTGGTCGGCGTAGGGCGAGGGTCCCCGCCGTATTCAATCCATGAACTATTTGTTCATACATCAGAATTTTCCCGCGCAGTATGTGCACCTGCTCAGGCACCTGGCGAACCAACCGGGTAATCAGCTCTACTTCATCACGCAACCGAACAGCAACGCGATGACGGGCGTTCAAAAGATTACCTATCCCAAAGATCAGCGCGGCAACATCAACTGCCACGCCTATTCAGTCGAAATCGACCGTGCGATCTATGCCGCTGCAGCTGTAGCCGACAAGTGCAGGGAACTTCGCAACCAGGGATTTCGCCCCGATTTGATCGTGGGCCACAGCGGCTGGGGCGAGACCATGTTCGTCAAGGACGTTTTTCCGGAGGTGCCACTCCTCGCCAATTTCGAATTCTATTATCACTCGAGCGGCGTAGACGTGGGCTTCGATCCGGAGTTCGTCTCCGTGTTCCAGGACCCGTCGCGCCTGCGGGTACGCAATGCCACCAACCTGCTGTCCTTCGAAGCCGCCGATTGGGGTCACTCCGCCACGCGCTGGCAGCGCAGTCTCTATCCACCCGAAATGCGATCGCGAATCAGCGCAATTCATGAGGGGGTGGATACCGATATCGCACGCCCAAATAGGGCAGCAAAGTTCAAATTGCCGGGATCGGGCCGGCTGCTGACTCGCGACGACGAAGTGGTCACTTATGTGTCCCGCAATCTCGAGCCTTATCGGGGCTTTCATACCTTCATGCGCGCCCTGCCCCAACTGCTGCGCCGATGTAAACGGGCCGAAATCGTGATCGCCGGCGGCGACGGCGTAAGTTACGGCACCCCTCCGCCGCCCCAATCCACGTTCAAAAAGATGATGCTGCAGGAACTCGGTGCGAAGATCGATCTCTCGCGCGTGCATTTCGTTGGCATGCTCGACTATCACGACTACCTGAACTTGCTGCAGGTATCATCGGTCCACGTGTACTTGACCTACCCGTTCGTGCTGTCCTGGTCGTTCATCGAAGCCATGGCGTGCGGCTGCCTCATTGTCGGTTCCCGCACACCGCCGGTGCTCGAAGTTCTTCGCGACGGCTTCAACGGTCTGACGGTTGATTTTTTTGCCCCTAAGGCGCTCGCCAACCGCATCGAAACTGGGCTCGGGGAGGCGGATCGGATGCAAGCGTTGCGCAACGCCGCCCGCATGACCGCAGTGAAGCATTACGATTTGAAAGAAATACTCTTGCCCCGCTGGAACAGGCTGTTTGACGATCTGATCAACGGCCAGCGGCCGGCGTGCTTCGATGATTCGACCGCGCCAATTCACGCGTAATGGGACCATTCGCTTGCCCTGACTGAGCTCGACGGAAACTTAAGTCATGCGCGAGGCGCATTATGTTTAAGCGCCGAAAAAACCGTAAAAAAATTAGATCCAATGCGGAGTATGCTTCGACTTCAAAGGGGTTCTTGGACTGATTATTCGATGGTACGCAGCAGGTTGTTCGCAACCCTACCGCCAATTCCTGCTGGTGTGCCGATGCATAAAATGCGCCCCGCTGGGAAACATGGAGAGACCGCATGAAGAGCATCACGCAGTGTGGCATCCCGCTCGTTTTGGCGACGCTCGTAGCACACGCTGCCATCGCGCAAACCAGCGTACTGACGCAGGACTATGACATGGGCCGATCAGGCGCCAACCTCGGCGAAACGATTCTTGCTCCATCAAACGTCTCCTCCGCCACATTCGGCAAGCTGTTTACCTATCCGGTCGACGAGGAAGTTTTTGCGCAGCCGCTTTATATTCCCAATCTTTTCATACGTGGCAGTGCGCACAATGTCGTCTTCGTCGCCACGATGGGCAACACCGTCTATGCGTTCGACGCCGACAGTCAAGTGACATCGACCGCGCCACTCTGGAGCGTCAACCTGGGGGCGGCTGTTCCGTCGTCTGTATTTCTCTTCAAGGGCGGAAGCGGTGTTTCACGCAACGGCATCTTTTCCACGCCGGTCATCGATCCGTCGACGAACACGATCTACGTCCTGACGCACGCATGGAATACCGCAAGCCAGTCGATTTCGATCCAGCTGCATGCGCTCGACGTGACAACTGGAGCCGAGAAATTCGGCGGTCCGGTGGCGCTCGCAGCGGCCGGCTTTGACCCATATTTGAATTTGCAGCGCGCCGGACTGCTCCTGCTGAACGGCACCGTCTACGTGGCCCTTGCCTCGCACTCGGATATGCGGGTCAACCTCGCGACACTGGGGTCGCATTCCTATTACGGTATGGTGCTCGGGTACAATGCAAGCACGCTCGCTCTGGTCGGGACATTCAATGGCGAAGCAGGCGGAATCGGTGCGTCCGTTTGGCAGGGCGGGCGTGGCCTGGCGTCGGATGGCACCTATGTTTACGCCATGACCGCCAACGCCGAGAAAGTGGCAAAGCCCGATTATTCGGAGAGCTTCGTTCAGTTGAACCCCGGCACGCTGTCCGTCGCGGGCTCTTACCAGGATCCGGACTCGACCTGCCTGAACACGCTCGATCTGGATCTTGCATCAGCAGGCCCGATGATAATTCCGGGCAGCGGGACAAATCTCCTGCTTGGCGGCGGTAAGGAGGGCAAGGTTTATACCTTGCAGCTCGATCAGGCACTGCAAGCGCAAACCCCATCATATTTCTGGGGTACCAACAATTACCCCACGCTTCCTGCAGAGGGCGGAACCTGCGCCGATACCCGCGGCGCTCAGAACGGATGGCTGCAGGGCAGCGACACCGCATTCTGGAACAACCCGAACGGCACCTCGTATTTCTATAGTTTAGGCAACGTAGCCCAACTCATGTCATGGCGGGTTTCGGGAAACACGTTCACGCAAACGTCCGCGGATACCCCTGTCAATTACAATTTGAATGCCTTGGCCGTGTCGGCAAACGGCGGTGCCAATGGAATTCTTTGGACCGTTGCAAACCAGAAAAGCGGCACCGCGATTGTGTCTGCGTACAACGCGGTCCCTTCCGGTGGCCACCTAGCGCTTCTATGGAACTCGGCGCAGGTACCGGCAAGGGACGTTCTTGGAACGCAGGGACGCTACTCGGTCCCGACCGTTGCCAACGGCAAGGTGTATGTCGCTTCCGGGTCGAACCAGGTTGCCGTCTACGGCCTGCTGCCGAGGACCCCGTCGATTCAGGTGGCGCCGTCATTGGGAACACTTGTTTTCGCGACGCTCAACACGAAGAATGACAATGTGTATGTCAACTCCTTCGGCGGCTACACCGGTCAGGTTAGCCTGTCGCTGACTGGCTTGCCTTCGGGCGTGACCTATTCCTTCAACCCGGCGACCGTGAATCTCACTTCGGCGAAGTCCTCGAAAGTCACCGTCTTGTCGATATCGCCGGCTGGTGCGGTCCTGCCTTTGAGCGATAACTACACAGTTCTGGTTCAAGCCAGCGCTGCGGGCGGCGGCACCAGCTACGCGCCCATCCGGCTTCTCATGCGCTCCGCGGTATTCAGCTCAGTGACCGACGCCGGGTGCAATTCGTCGGATCAGATGAACGTGAGCCTGTCGTGGCAGGTGAACGGATCCGGCGCACCGGCCCTGTGGATTCAAGACGCGACGACTCCCGCCTTTCCAGGGCGCCTCTCGATGGAGCTCCCTGGGGCGACCGGAACCGAGCAGACTGGCTATGTGATCGACAACAAAAGCTCCAGCTTCTATTGGCTGATCGACCAATCGGCCGGAGCGCCAGCAAACTTCGACAATGCATTGCAGTACACAAACTTGGGCGGTATATACAAGTGTCCGTGAGGGACGGCCAACGCCACCACGCACGATCGCAAGTGTGATGCCCCGCCAGGTGTAAGATCGACCCACGAAGCCAAGGCAATGATCAACGCCTTGGTTCTGCGGGAGAATCTTTATCTGTCATGGGTGATATTTGCTGCGGGGTGGAGCATGTGGTCGACTACATTTGAGCATTTTTTTCAGCTTTGCGGCATGGCCGCGATCATCCTGAGCGCCCGGGTATTTTCGCACCGCGCTCAAGGCGATCGAGTGCGTGGAGAGGCACGGCGACTACGGAGTGCGCTGACCATCGGCGTTGCGGCACTGCGTAGGCATTACGAGGAGAATTTGCGCAGTCTTTCTGGCGGCAAACTTCCCTTGATTTCAGGCCGCAACCAGATCAATTTGCTGCGCACTCAACTCGGGCGGCTGACTTTTCTCGATCCGCCCGAGATCGAGGCGGTGATGGCTGCCAGCGTCGCGGCCGAAATGGTGGAGACTGAAATGGCAAGATCCGGCAACCGCAGCGGCGGAGTTGCTTTCACAATTCCGGAAGCGCGGGAGCTTAGAGCCCTGTTGGGTTCAACGCTCCGGGACGCGTGTTCCGCCCTTCAATTCGCCGAGAAGCTCCTGAATCCAAACGATGGGTTGCCCCGTGAAAGCGAATCGGGCGCGGCTGCCCTCTGCACCATGGGCGATCCTTGTGAAGCCCTCGAAATCAAATGATTAGGGAGTAAGCGATGCAATATGTCCTGATTTCACCCGCCAAGCTCTGCACCTTCGTCCTTGGGCTCACGCTTACTTGGACTGCGCAATCGGCTGAACGGGCTGCGGGGCCGTGCGAACAAATCGTCGCCGCCTGCACCAATGCGGGCTTCGTGAAGGGCGATGCGCGAGAGGGCTACGGGTTGTGGAGGGACTGCGTTGATCCGATCATGCGCGGGACGAGGCAGCCAGCGAAGGCCGATAGGCCGTTGCCGGCGGTTTCCCCGGAACTGGTAGCGGCATGCAGACAGATACATCCTAACTTCGGAGAGGGCAAAAAAGCCGGCCAGGCCAAGTAAAACAGATCATCAGCCCGTCTGTTCTTTGAAGCCTCGAATCAAGGACCTCTGTCCCTGTCGCCCGTTGTATTGCGGCGCCGCGACCCTCGCGGCGCCGTCATTTTATCAGCGCGCCGTGCGGCCAGGAGTAGAGCGAACGCGGCCGCGATAGGTACGACGGCGACAATCAGAAAGAACCTGAACGCTGCTGAGTGGTCAGGCAAAGACCAAAACATGACCGCGCATGCGGCCGTCCACAGGACGCTGAAGACCGCGACAACCATCTTGACCCGAGCATACCCCGGAGGTACTGACATTATGGGGCGCCCACGTTATTAAAATTTGCGCACATCATAGCGCGCCTTCGCCGTTACGGTGCTGCTGCGGACGTACAGCTCCTTCGACGATCAGTTCGGCTTGAGCACGAGCATTTCATTGGCGCCGATCGTGACTCTCAGGGTCCCTCCACTTTGGCTGAAAGCATGGGTGACGCCGTTCTGGTCAATTTTGAGCTGATTCGCGGCATTCAAGGAGGTGACCAAATTCCACTTCAATGAGTTCTGCATGGTTTGCACGTAATTGCTGGAACTCGTCCAATTATTCGTCAATATGGCTCGGGCCGCCGTCGCATCCGTGGCCATGCTTAGCGGATCGGAGAAACACACGGCGCATTGTGAGAAATTCGTCTCCAGAATGCTCGCATTGGCAAAGTCCCTTTTGATCTGTGCAAACACATTGTCCACGACGGCCGATGAGTAACGCAGATAGCTCCAGTTCGTCGTTCCTATCCACGACGTTGGAATGGTGATCGTCAACTGCGTGGGAGCGTCCGGCTGCATCATCGTCAGATTAGAATTGACGCCCACCACGTCAACGTTCGAGACTATGATTTGAAAATTGTTGCCCTCGACCATGGCTACGGCCATGACCTCATTCCCCGTGGGCAATGCGCCGGTCGAAACCGGCAGCATGAAGAGCTCCGCGCCTTGATGGTTGTCCATGATCGTGCGTATATACCCTGCCCCTTCAAGGAAATTGAGCGAGTTTCCATCGCTAATGGTTGCAAAACCGCCCCAGTTGAATACTCGCGAAAGATTAGGCACATTTTTCTTGAGGCCCATCAAAGTTTGAAACTCCCAATTCGCCTGATCCGAAGACACCGACGTACCGCCGGCTGCGCCCCAGGGCATATGCAAAAATCCAAACTGGTGAATTTCAACCGGCGGCGGCGTGCTCTCGGCTGCGGCGACATAAGCGAATGATGCCGCTGCATCCGAAATTGCGGCCGATGGGTATGGATGCGGGTTCGTATCCCAAAAGGAATTCAAACTGCGCGTGACGTAAGCGGGGCTGTCTCCATTTGCGATTTCGCGGCTGAGAAGCTCTTTTGAATCATAAACGCAATCTGCAGCCCCCGTGGAGGCGGAGTCGTAGCAGGGCTCGGTGAAATCACCCGCCGCGACCGATGCTCCCGGTAGAATGGATTTGACGGATTTGTAGGCATTTTCGTAGAGACCATAGAAATCGCTGGCTTGGCCATTGAAGGTCGACGTCTGGTCGTATTCATCGCCGATCTCAAAACTGAAATCGGCGGCCCCGGCTTGATAAACACCCTGCAGGTCGGTGGCGAGCTGAGTTATTACGGAGCTCCATTGGGTGAAGCTCGCCGGCGGATTGCATTGCCCCCATACCCCCAAGCTGCCCCCGGTATTTTGGACGACGCATGCTGAACCATTCTGTGGCGCGACGTTAGAGCTTATGGCCCACGGAACATTGATAAGTACGAGAGTCATATCGCTCGGCGAGTAACCCGCCTTGATGTAAGGGGAGATCCTATCCAGCATAAGCGCCGTTTGATAACTGGAGGAAGAACCGGCGTTTACCACATAGTCCAAGCTCCAAGGCTGGTAGGTTGGAGTGCAGTAGCTCGCAAAGGTCGCCGTGCCCGCAGTGCTGCTGCAAAGCAGTTGAACGGCCGCCTGCGTGTAGCCGCCGAGGAATCGTGTGATTGACAATGTATGGGCAAAGGGAACTTCATTGGCGAAGCGCGAAACATACGGAACGTCCACATTCGCCGACGACAGGAAATCGAGATCCGTACCGACATTCACCAGACCCTGTCCGATCAGTGCCAATTGTCCCTGCAATTGGGTGGCGTCATAGAAATCGTTGAGAGCGCCAATGTCATTCGAGTTCGTGTAATACGTGTCCGGCAGCGTCTGGTTCTGGGAGTTTATCAGCACCACGTACATCCCATTACCATCGTAGGCTGCCGCAACGCTCGATTGTAAAGTGGAAAGATCAATGGTCAAAATCGAATTGGTCGACGTGATGCCCGTCAATGTTTGCAACGATTTCTGAGTTGAATCCAGGAACTCGACGGAATAAGAGGAACTTTGCACTTGCTCGTTCGTGTTGAGGCTCAAGAGCAAATTGTTTGAACCGGAGTTCTTGACGAAACCGGTTATGGTTTGAAAAGCCACAAATTTTATGATGGGACTTTGTCCGGAGCCGGACGGAGCGATGGATACGGTTAGTCCGCCGCTCTCTTTGAGCAACGTGAGCTCCGCGTAAGAGCTGGGCCGCAAATTGATCGTATCGGCGGCATCGGCGGTCAGGCTATAGGAGCCCAAAGCCGCTCCGCTGGCGGACAATGTCGATACCATGAATGTTTGACCCGCGGTCAGGCGCTTGTCCGTAATGCTTATGCACTGGTTGTCCAGACAATTCATGGTCCAACTGGTCGCGGCGGTTGGAGGGGGCGACGGCATGCTTGAAGGGGTAGAAGAGCCGCCACCGCAGCTTTGAGCAGATAGAACCACGCCGCAAAAAAGTATTGCCGTTATTTTGCGCTGCATCAATTTTGAGATAAGAGCATTCATATTCCCAACTAAGCGATCAGGAGCCAATAGTAGCTTTGGCCCGATTCGGAGCACGCAGCCCCGTCCGATGGCCGAAAAGCACCTTTTTTCTTTTGTGACCTATATACCCGACTCACGATAGCAAGTCTCGCCAGCTCTCGCGACGTGTAGCCTGCTGGAGACGTAGGCTGCCGATAGCGGCGGCCAAGGGAAGGCAGCGGATATTCAGCGAATCGCCGGCAAGTCTGCCAAATTGATAATTTTCGGGTTGTTCATGAAGGCAGCCATCCCATTCTGTGCAGACAACGCCTCGGTGCCGGGCCAGACGACCGCCGCGACAACCTGCGGGAAATTTGAGATGAGCGTTGCGAGCGCCGTACCTGTATTGCCGCTATATTCTGGAACAGGAATCGGTCCCTCCAAGGCTCCCATTTCTGAATAGATGACGGGTTTTCCAGTCGCCGTCAAGGCAGCGATGGCAGAGCTGTTGGCGGCCGATGGCGGGTACGAATCGAGGCTCACAATGTCGACAAAGGCGTCGCCCGGGTAATACGCCCTGACCACTGCGCCGAGGTCGGCATAGCCCGGCGGCAGCGCAGTCGCGCCGAAGTTCAAGCACCACAGAACGTTGGTCACGCCCGCGTTACGGACGTACGCCACCATTTGCTGCCAGACGCCAATGAGCTGAGCGGGCGGCTGAGCTCCCCACCATTTCCAGTCCGAGTTCAATTCCGGGAACGGACGCACGATTATAGGGCCGTTGATCGCCTTGAATTCAGTAACGAGAAGGGCAAGAAACGCGTGCCAGCGCGTGTATTCCAGAGTTCCCGGGATAAGCAGGTTGTCGAAGTTGACGGGATGGCCGTTGGGCAAATGCGCCGACTGGGTGACACCGCCAATGATCGTGGCACTATACGTCGGATTGCCAGGCGACAACATCCCGATCACGATACCGCCTTTCGCAAGCCACTGATTCGACAATGCGACTGGATCGGCGTTGGCAGTGGAGGTGCCCAACGAAAGAAAGGTGCCCAAAATCGCAGGCGTCTGCCCCGTTCCGTTGGTGATGAGCGGCACTTGATCCATCATGCCTGGGACATTGTAATTTGCGTACTGGCCGCTGAGAATTTTCTTGCCGGTCAGCCCCTTCATGTAGCTCAACAAGTTCTGAGCTTGGGTACCCAATACGGGCGCCGTTACCTGGATCTCGAACGCAGGCAACGAAGCGCTCGCGTGTCCGTCGCTCACGGTGATGAGGATATCTGAGTAACTGCCTACAGCGGCGGCCGGAGGCGTTCCGGAGAGCTGACCGGTGCTCGTGCTGAAGCTCGCCCATGGCGGGGCATTCAGGATACTGAAAGCCAGCGCAATGCCGTTCGGGCCACTCGCGGCCGGCGTGAATGAATAGTCCGTGCCGGCCGACACTGCGCCCGCCGGAGAGCCCGAGATCGTCGGCGCGCCAGGCGAGGATTGCTGCGGGAGCACGCTAATTGAAAAGGGACCGACGGTCGCTCGCTGCGTGCCATCGGTTGCAACAATTTCGATGTTCCCGGTCATGCCGACGTTGCTTGCGGTGGGAGTTCCTGAGAGCGCGCCACTCGCCGCGGAGAAAGTCGCCCAAGCGGGCTTGTTTACGATGCTGAAGGCAAGTCCCGACGCGCTCGAACCCGAGACGCTGGGAACGTAGCTATACGCTGCGCCATCTACAACCGTTGTTGCCGGAACGCCGCTGAGGGTTAAATGCTGAGTTTGAACACTCGTTGCCGAGCTGGACTGCGCAGGCGCATTGCCCGAGCCAGAGCTGCAAGCGCTTAGCGTGAGCGCCAATCCGGCGCACCAGGCAATATGGCGGAGCTTCGAAGCAGAAACCGAGAACTTATAGAGCATTTGTGACCCACACTATCGACAGCCTGATGCGGGCTGCAAAGTGCAATCACGAGAGATTTTACGAAAGACAACAGAGACCTGACGACGAAACGCCACGGAAGTTGTAGCGCTCCACCGGCAACCCCGCTGTCTTTAAGGCCGATTAGCTCTCAAGACCGGAAGCTTTGCGTCCCTGTCTTACGACAGGTTTGCCCTTAACCTGCGTCAGTAGATCGCAGGAGAATTTCATTTTCAAATGTCGGCATTTTTAGACACCATTGATTCATCCAGACCCCGCATCGATTCGAGCGCATCTCCATCAGCGGGTTATATGCCGACCCGGCACATCTGCGTGCAGCAGCGCGTCCATGTGATGTGGATCGGAGCAGTGGTAGACGCTTGCTGTCGTTGGCGCGCGTTCGTGCGATTGATATTGCCGCAGTTTTGACAAATCACCTGGATGAGAAGACCGGAATTGATCGTCCGGCCCGCGTGCGGGTGATAGAATATATTACAAAATCAATCTCCTCCGCGGCACCTCAAGGCGGGCCCACGTGAAAGCGGTTCTTATTCTGTTGCTCGCAGGTTCGGTCTTGAGCGCATGCGTTTCCAGACCAAGCGACTGGCAACCCTTAAGCCTCCGCCTTCGACAAGGCATGTCGGAGAGCCAGGCGATCGCTGCGATCGGCTATGCACCGGACACGACGGAAGTGGTGGCTTGCGTCGAGCAGCGAGGCGCGGCTTGGGAATGCCGGATGCTTACCTTCAATTCGGCCGGGGATGGCCGGCACCACTCGCTGGTCGTGTATGAGGCCAATTTCAATGGGATATGGCGCGTGGACAGCTGGAATGTCTTATAGACTTCTTCGCAATTGGCCACCGGCGTTTCTCACCCGTAGTGTTCATGCCGCCGGCAGGGGCAAGCCCGAAGCTGGCCGTCCTTTCATTCTCTAGCAAACGGGGATGAGTCACCGACACATGCAGCCGCGCTGCTTGCGGCCCTTAATATGGCTCGTCCTCGCCGCCTCGCCGAGCCCTCGTGCGGCGGATAATTCATCCTCCGCGGCGCTGGTAGCGGACAACCAGGCTCCGCCTGCAAACCTTCCGCAGATCACCGTCGTCGGCAGCACCCCGCTGACCGGGTCGGATTTGAATCGCGACCAGGTCCCCGAGACCACCCGGGTCCTGGACGCCGGTGACATCGACCGAAGCGGCATCCCGAGTTTGACCAGCGCCCTGCTCGACAATGTGGCCTCGGTGACGATCAACGACACCGAGGGCAATGTCTTCCAGCCGGATATCCTGTTCCGCGGGTTCACGGCATCGCCCGTGGCCGGAACCTCCGTGGGCCTCGCCATCTACGTGAATGGCGCACGCTTCAACGAGGCATTCGGCGACACGGTGAACTGGGACCTGATTCCGCCCGCGGCCATTGAGTCGGCGAACCTTGAGGCGGCCAATCCGCTATACGGCCTGAACGCGCTTGGCGGCTCTCTCAGCATCCGGCTCAAGAACGGATTCACCACTCAGACGGACAATGTAACGGCCTACGGCGGCTCTTATGGGCGCGCGGCCGGGATCGTGGAGTTCGGCCATCAGTACGGTGACTTCGCGATCTATGCGGTCGGCGATGCCACCCACGACAACGGTTTCCGTCAGACCAGCACCTCGGATCTGTACCGGCTCTACACCGACTTGGGTTGGCGCAGCGGCGGCGAGGAGCTGCATCTCGGCATGACCGCCGCGCACGACGAGCTCGGCAATCCCGGCGCCACTCCGGTGCAGGCGCTCAACGCCAACCTCTCCAACATCTTCACGGCGCCGAACGTGGTCGACAACACCTACCTCGGCTTCAATCTGAACGGCAGCTCCAAGCTCGGCGAGGGCACCGCGCTGCAGGCCCTCGCGTACTATCAACAGCTCAATCAGGTCATCCCCAACGGCACCACCGTCGAGGTCATGGCGTGCGGCAACGGCACGAACCTCTTGTGCAATGATGACGGCACGGTGGTGACCACCTACAACGGGCAGCCGGTGAGCGATTTTCTGCACGGCGGCCCCTATTCGGGCCTGAGCGTCCAGCAATCGGACAGCCACGCCTACGGCGCCTCCGCGCAGCTCACCGACGCCGCACCTCTGGCGAGCCGCCACAACTACCTCGTGGGAGGTCTGAGCTTCGACGGCTCCGACAGTACCTTCGCAGGCGTGGCGGAAATCGGCGGCTTCAATCCGTACTCCCGCGAGTTCATCGGTCCCGGCGTCGTCCAGGATCAGCCGGGCGAAGGGGTTAACCCGGTGCGCGTGAAGAGCGACACGCGCTTCTACGGAGTGTTCGCGACCGACGTGCTCACCCTCGTCCCCAATCTTGATCTGACTCTCGCCGGCCGCTTCAACGACGCGCAGATCGATCTGGAGGACGAGCTCGGCGGCCCGGTGCACGGCAACCATACCTACAATCGCTTCAATCCCAGCGCCGGATTGACGTGGCGCCTCACCTCGCTGTTGCAGCTCTACGGGAATTATTCGGAGACCAATCGCGCCCCGACGCCCCTCGAGCTGTCCTGCGCGAGCGCAGCGGCGCCCTGCAGCCTTTTGAACTTTTTCGTGGGCGACCCGAATTTGAAGCAGGTGGTGGCGCACACCTATGAAGTGGGTTTACGCGGCCATGCGGCGCCGTTCAATGCCGGTCTGTGGAGTTGGAATCTCGATGCTTACCACAGTGAGAACACCAACGACATCATCTATGAGACAACGGTCTACAATCCGAATCTGGCCTTCTACACCAATGCGGGACGCACCCGCAGGCAGGGCCTCGAGGCCAATGTGCGATACGACCGGCAGCCCGTGCACGTCAAGCTCGGCTATGCCTTGACCGACGCCACGTTCCAAACGCCCCTCTTGCTGAACACCAGCAGCCCGGCGGCCGATGCCAACGGCAACGAACAGGTCCTGCCGGGAGATCGCATTCCCGGCATCCCTCGGCAGCGCGGCAATTTCCTGGTCGATTTGGACGTGACGAAGCACGTCACGGTGGGCGCAGCCGTGAAACTGCAAAGCGGCGTCTACCGGTTTGGCGACGAGGCCAATCTGACACAGCCCCTCGGCGGGTACGCGGTGGTCGATCTGAATGCCGCCTATCGGCCCTCCGATCATCTGACGTTGTTCGGGGTGGTCAACAACCTGTTCGACAAGCGCTATGACACCTACGGGTCGTTCGGGCCGGTGAGCGAC
>Ga0182030_10001583_pt1 | contig 47065 bp, 43 predicted proteins | sample 812S3MmetaG_FD_121299 | JGI IMG/M metagenome (GOLD analysis project Ga0182030, IMG submission 121299) | Permafrost microbial communities from Stordalen Mire, Sweden - 812S3M metaG (Illumina Assembly) | ecosystem: Environmental > Terrestrial > Soil > Wetlands > Permafrost | place: Sweden...
GCTTCTCAAACTTTAAGCGTAACGGCTCGAACAAATTCATTTTCATGTCAGACTGAAACACAATAATCATGCCATAATCAAATGACTGTCAATATGTTATCATTTATAGACAGACTCTAATTATCTTTATCACCTATATAATTTGGGATATAGCGACCAAGTTGATCGTCCCCTACTACGAACCTTACTTAGGAACCGGCCAAAATGTGACTTATATAAAACGCATACATTGGGATTGGGAAACCTTTTTTAAAAGGGTAAGACCAACTGTTTTGTGCGCTGGACTTTCTTTAGTTGCCTTTATTTTAATGCAGGGCCACGCCAAACCTGGAAAGGTCGTGTGTCTTGATATATATTTAATAGGCGTCTTCTTTCTATTTAGGGGCTTAAAAGCTCTGGGGACACGAAAGGAATTTACAAAGGGAAAAGAGATAAAAGAAACTGACGTAAGTCCCGCAACTAAAAATAAAATGAACGTCTCAAAAACGACCGGACCTTCTTATCCCCTTATGGTTATTCAGACCAATACAAAATTCAATTGGAGAATCGTATTTTTCATAGTAGCACCAGCCTTGACCATTGTAATTTGTGGCATCTTGTATTATAAGCTTTAATCAATATATGCACATGAAGAAAGTATTTATTGCAGGTCCATATACCATGGGGGATGTTGCCCAAAATGTAAAAAAGGCAATGGATGCGGCCAATGACCTGATCAATCTAGGGTTTGCGCCGTATTGTCCGCATCTAACCCATTTTCTTCATATGAATCATTTTCAGCCGTATGAAAAGTGGCTGGAACTTGACCTTGTCTATCTTGCAAATTGCGATGCCATTCTTCGGCTGCCAGGCGAGTCAAATGGCGCGGATGGCGAAGTAAAGAGAGGTTTGGAATTGAATATCCCGGTATATTATGATCTAAAAAGTCTTTTAAATCAATTTAAAGGATAAATTCACTCTATCACATGGGGTCAGATGCATTTCGTTGGTATCCCTATTATGAAACCTCCCCAACCTGCTTCCGAAAATAGTCTTCCGTTTCCTTATCAGTACAGTATATATAACAACCCTTCATTCCCCTGGTCATCAGGGCCCTGTAAGTATTTTTAATGACGGACGTTACCAGGGCATTTCCTTTTTCCGGCTCTTGCTTCAGCAGCTTTTTGTACCCTCTTATGCTCCTATCCTGCGTAGCCCTTGCGGCGGGTTGCGTCCGGACCTGCCCATCTCTGACCAGCAAATCCGGTCCAATGATCACGCCGATATAGTCTACTTCCAATCCCTGGCAGGTATGAATACAACCAATTTGGTTAATGGATTCTGGGTTGACGATCCATAGGCCACCGTCTGTTGTAAGATTCCATTGCATTTTAAACCCGAACTCGGGAATGACTACATCATATGCTGACCGATCGTTTTTACTTTCCCAGTCCCAACAATAGCCTGCTACCATCCTGGCTTTGTTGTTCACCTTGTTCTTCTCTACAATCGCATCCCTTAAATCATTTGGCGAGGGAAATATCTTAAATTCATAACCGAGTTCATCCGCGTTTATATTCGCCGTTTCCCTTATTTGTAATATGTGATCCAGCCACGCAATATATCCATCTGAACCACTGCACCGGAATTGGGAACTCAACTCTCTTATATAGACATCTGCATCAGCCAATGCCGCCCATTTCATGATCTCTTCCGCAGATCCGATATCCTTCAAAGTTACACGCTGATCCTCGTCTATAAAAAAAATCGTGCATCGAGCGGCATGAATAAGTTCCTTGATCTGGTTTTCTCCTTTATTGCCATACATACCCGATTTTTCGTTCAACCGGTGAGCTTCGTCGACGATTAAAGTATCGAATGTATTTTTTTCAGACTCGTAAAAATTACCGGAACCTTTAAACATATTCGATATCAGCACCTTGGTAGCGGTTCCTGCCAGGTTCTTTATGTAGACCGCTCGCGGAGCGGCGTTCTTTGAAACATACTGAGTCACCAATTTGCGTCGGGTAATTTCCACCAGCAGGTTAACAGCCACAACCGATTTCCCGGTCCCCGGTCCCCCTTTGATAATAAGGACCTGCTTCTTATTATGCGTTGCTTTATGTGAAACAGAAAGTGCTACCTCATAAGCCAGCTTTTGTTCATCTATCATGATAAATTCAGGGTTACCCGCTACCAGGCCGACCATGCAGTCCGCAAGCAACTTGCTGGGCCGGATCTTCCCCTGCTCGATCCTGAAAAGTATTTTCGTTTTATCCCCGTAGCGAACATACTGCTTGATGAAATTGCGAAGTTTCACGGCATCTCCCCTAAGGAAGACGGGGGCCTTATCCACGTATTCTTTATAATGCTCATGAGTGATGACATCGTCAGCAACATAGTTATGGAGATACGCACAAGGCTGAAGATTAATTCTTTCTTCCTCAATAGTTTGGTTGAAATTCTGTAAAAGACTCGCATACGACCAAACCTGGTAAGACGGGTGCAATTGATCGCTAAGCTTTCCGCCCAATGGGGAAATGATGATGCCGTCTTTTTCCGAAAGATACCCTTCACTCCATTGTTTTAATTCTATCAGGATGGCATACTCTTTATGGCCTTCACCAAGACCTGTCAAAATAAAGTCAAGCCTTTTGCCCGACTGAGGAATCTGATATTCGATCGCAATACCACAATCATCGGGTATTGCAGGATCATTCAGCACTTTGTCCATATACATCATGGAATTCTTCCAGGAAGTTATCTCGCTTTTCCCCGTCCTTCTATGCAGATTTTGCTCAAAAAAATGAAGTATTTTTCTTTCTATCCTGTCTGATAACACATCTTCGGCAAAATCTGCTTTAGTAGATTGGTAAACGACCATGGAGTGTGGTTAAACAGGTGATATTAAAGCTCATTGTATTTCTTTGCGTTTCCCTTTGATTTGTCTACCGGGTATTTCAGTGCATTAGCTTCGATTTTATCCAGGATAATCTGTTTAACGTCCAACCCATATTTTTCGGCCAGCAGTAAAGCAAAAGACAATATATCGGCAAGTTCTTCTTTGATCCGTTCAGGGTTGGCATTCTTCGCCTCTTTCCATAAGAAAAGTTCTAATAGTTCAGACGCCTCGATACTGATGGCCAACGCGAGATCTTTGGGATTGTGAAACTGTCCCCAGTCCCGCGCATCCCTGAATTGAATTAGTTTGGAGGTGATTTGTTGAATGTCGGTCATAGAAGTTTAAATGTAACGCTTTGATGCCAAGATACATAGCGTAAGATATTCAAGTCGCAATATATTGATTGTCAAATACTAATTTTATGCGACCAATACTATAGACGACTAATAATCAATGTATTGAGATTTTAATACCCTATTTCATACTTTACAAAATTCAAATTTTGCCATTTTCTTCCATTATGATGGAAGAATGGTCACCTCCGGCGCCTTGATCATGCTGTCCCCTCAATTCATTGGATTACTCCTCTTCAACTGTTATACGTACACAGCCCAGAAAAAAGAGACAGTCATTTTCTGACAAAGAACGATTTCATTGGGGCGCAAAATGGAATCATTGACAGAAACGGAATGTATCCAGGCGGACCGATAATGCAGAATGCGGTACCGCGGTATCCCTGATGTTGACGCTTTTCAATGTGGCACACATATCCGAGATGGCAGCATCGAAAGAGCCGTTTGCAGGCGGATATTTATCGGGTAGCAGGTATTGGAGCGTATACATAGTAGGCTTTAATGGCATTTGGTAAAATAGCATTGTTCTGTGTTCCAACGGAAGTCCTCGGGTCTGAAAAGACTTGCACTACAGGAAGCGCCTTATGCAACTGTCATGGTTAATGCGCTTAATGACATGGGTGTTTTCACGATGTGGGAGCCCGGATGGATACCGTCCTGGCCGTGGGCGGCGGGCAAAGACGGGTATTGTGTCTTATATGGTGGCTTTTCTGCGCTATGGGAAGATCGATCGGGCATGATCCTGATCGGCGGTATCTGGGAATTTCCTGATGCAAGACATGCGGGATTGGACGTGAATTGGATTACTTTCGGCTAGTGAGATTCAGCAGGCTCATTGCTTTGTCGATCTGTGCCCCTTTATTAAATAAACAACTTATCAATCACATATTCATCGACCCACCAGGGAATTTGTTCCGTCTTTGCAATAAAAGCAGATCCATTCTCAATTTCCGCCACAAGCGTAATTTCCGAATCTTCAGATGAATTATCAAAAAGATAGGTATGATAAGTATGAGGAATTAAGTCTGAAAGAAGTGCCAGGGAACTGTAATAGCGGCTCTCTATTTTAGCCGAAGGTACGTCATGGCCTCCTAATAGTACCCGTTGAGCAACGCGGGCAATATTGATGGCCGGGCTTACTGTACAAACAAAATAGAGATAATTTTTGTATCCCCGCTTCCTGGCATTTTTTAAAAAATCAAGTTTGGATGGGTGACTAAGAACCGTTTCAAATGTAAACGTGTTATTTTGCGCCAACAATTCCAAACGAATGAAATCAGCAACAATAGCCGCATCATAGATAGCAGTCGATTGACCTTCCTTTATGACAATATTGTTGTCTGAAAAATAAATATTGATTGGAGTATTCTCTTTAGCTGCCTTTTCCTGCCAGCTTTTTCCTTCTAAAGAAAGATATTTTTCAAAACTTTCCGGGTGAACTTCCAGACCGTAATTGGAATTTAGGTTTAATACTTTCTTTTCATCAAGTATTACCTGAATTTCATCTGCATTGACAAAATAACCACAATAATAACTACTTCTGATTTTTTTAACGATAGTACTTTTGCCACTACCATTAGGCCCTGCAAGGATGCGTAGCCTTCTACTTCTTTCTGGCATGTAAAACCCCTGATTTTATATGCCTGAAAAACATTTTTTCTGCCAGACTTTCAGCAACTACTTCAATCCGGCCATCAGAATATTGTTTAAGTATCTGGCCATTTCTGGCAAAAACCTTTGGTATACCAACAGCTTTTGCTTCGGAGGCTGCAGCTTGTCCAGCTTCGCGAACTAATTTTTGAATTTCGACGGAACCGGACGGACTTGTTTCAATTTCGGAAAAATTGTATGTGGCCTTGTTTTTTCTGAAAAACCCTAACATTCTTCCGGACCATTGAACTATCCTATATAATGCCGAAGCACCTAATTTACCGTTAGCTAAAGAAACATGGCCATTTCCATTAGAGGATTTCATGCTGCTAAGGTACTAATATTAAGACTAAATTTATTACTAAAACTTAGGTTGCAATCTTGCTAATCCGAATGGCCTCACTATGTTTTCCGAACACATCTAATTGATTCACAATATACTAAGCAGACATGCCAGGAGATCGCGCGCTTGTTCCACGGTGGTTATGATTGAAGGCTGTCCCTTTAATTCATTGGATTACTCCTCTTCAGCTGTTGTGCGTACACAGCCCAGAAAAAAGAGACGGTCATTTTCTGACAAAGAACGATTTCATTGGGTCGCAAAATGGAATCATTGACAGGAACAGAATGTATCCAGGTCGGCATTTTCGGCCGCTTGGGCGTGCCGAGCCCGAACTGCCGGTACAATTCTTCTACCGCATCCAGCATCGACTGCAAATGGAACGGATCAAAGCAGAAAAGATTAAGATAGACGGGCTGCCCCCGCTTTTTTATTTCCAGTGGGCTCCCGTTTATCATGACTGTCAGCCGGACCGATAATGCAGAATTCGGGACCGCGGTATCCCTGGTGCACCAGGCTAACTTTTATTATTTGCTATGCCTAATATTGCCCGCCAAAACCCTACTTTTTTGACTAGTTTTGGCATCAAATAAAATTATTACTTGCCAAAAGTGCCTTTTTTTACCTAGTTTTGGCAGGTAATAAATAAACTATGGCAACATCCATCATCGGCCGGGAAGCTGAAATCAAGATCCTGGAGCGGCTGCTGCACTCGGGTGAACCGGAACTCCTGGCCATTTATGGCCGCAGGCGGGTGGGAAAAACATTCCTGATCAAGACTTATTATAAAGAACATCTGGCCTTCAGTTGTAGTGGGCAGTATAACGGGAAAACCCGTGAACAGTTGACTAACTTCATAGAGCAATTGAATGTCTATTTTCCCCAAAACAAGGAATTACTGCATGCCGAGACCTGGCAATTCGCTTTTAATCGGTTAAGATCTTCCCTGGAAAGCACCCGCGGGTCTAAAAAAAAGGTCATTTTCTTTGATGAGCTGCCCTGGCTCGACAGCCACAAATCCGGTTTTCTATCCTCCTTCAGCTATTTCTGGAACGAGTTCGCTTCCCAGCGGAATGACCTGCTGGTTGTTATTTGCGGATCGGCTGCCTCCTGGATCATCGACAAGGTGGTCAACAACAAAGGGGGGCTGCACAACCGCATCACCCAGCGCATCCGGCTGCTGCCTTTTACCTTGCAAGAGACCGAAATCTACCTGCAACACCGGAATATCCGGCTTGAACGTTACCAACTTTTACAATTGTATATGATGATGGGCGGTGTACCAGCCTATCTCAATGCAGTCGAGCGGGGGAAAAGCGTTGCACAGAATATTGAAACGATTTGCTTTTCCAAAGATGGCGCCCTGGCGGGAGAATTTGATAATCTCTATGCTGCCCTGTTCAACACGCCTGAAAAGCATATCCAGGTGATCCAGGCCCTGGCCAGGAAAAATACCGGCCTTACCCGCAGCGGAATTCTTAAAACCGGGAAGCTGCTAACAGGCGGCAACATCACCAACGTATTGAATGAACTAGTCGAAAGTGGGTTTATACAACGCACTCTCCCCTATGGGAAAAAAGAAAAAGACAGCCTCTACCGGTTATCGGACCCGTTCTCGCTCTTTTATTACAAATTCATGCATACACAAAAGGGGAATGAAATAGGGCAATGGATCAGCCGGCAGGCTACACCAGGGTACTTAAGCTGGTGTGGATACGCCTTCGAGAATATTTGCTTTTCCCATTTGGATCAGGTAAAGAAAGCGTTGCAGATTGGGGGCGTACAATCTACGGCCTCCTCCTGGCGGCAAACTGGTACGTCCTCCGAGCCGGGGGCCCAGATCGATTTGCTCCTGGATCGGGCAGATCGATGCATCAATATCTGCGAAATGAAATTCAGCACCCAACCTTTCGTTATTGACAAAAAATATGCCCGGGAATTAGAACAGAAACTGGCCGCTTTTCGCCAGAACAGCGGGTCCCGAAAGACCCTGTTCCTTACATTTATTACTACTTATGGGCTATCGGACACCATCTATAAAGAGCAGTTGGCCGACGCAGATATTACGATGGATGCGCTATTCGGGTAGATCTTGCAAGAACCCCGCTGAGATCTTGTCCTTACCCCATCCGCCTATCCAGATATAGCCCCCGGTTAAATCTTCGCCACGGGCCTGCCCTTCATCCCCTCGTCCACCAGATAACCTAAAAACCTCGCAAAAGGCTCAATATCCTGCCCGACACTAGCTTTTTCTAAGGCCTGCATATACTCCTCCCGCCGTTCCACCGGTATAACCGTCCAGGGGTACCCCCCGGAGGCCAGCATGACATTCATCAAAAAGCGTCCCATCCGGCCATTTCCATCCATATAGGGATGGATAAATACAAATACAAAATGTCCCAACACGGCCCTTACAGACGCTTCCTTTTCCTCCGCAAGCAGTTCAAAAAGGACAGGCATGGCATCTCGAACAGCTTCCTTGTTGAATGGTGTGTGCATAGATCGGCCAATATACACCTGATGATTCCGGTATCCAGAAAGATCGGAAGGCTTTAAAAGGCCCGCAGTTACACTAGGTCCAAAAAGAGCCGCAAACCATTCCCCGTGGTCTTCATCAGCAACCGTGCCGGGGTTTTTCCCTTCCAAAATGCGGCCAATGCTATGCTCCACCACTTGAAAAGCATCCCAATATCCTCTCGCTGCCATAGCATCCCGTTGCTTACGATCCGCTTCATTTCCTTTCGCATTCCAATTTCCTTTCCTTACTCTTTCAATGAGCTCCGGCGTTACTTTGTATTTTTCTATGGATAAGGAGTGATACGCGTCTGTAACATATATCTTTTCAACAGCTTGTAAATAGGCTTTTTTATCGGCGGGCAAACCTGGTGCCGCTGGAAAATATGGAAGGATCTTATCTCTCATCGCCTGCCACATCAATTTTATCCGGTTACCATAAGGTGAATGTACCCGGCCGGATAGTGAGATAACCAACTTGCTTTCGAAAGGGTCTACTTCTCTTACATCATAACCGACCCTTTGCATTGTTTTAATGATATTTTCAGCTATCCGCTGCTGGTTATTATTTCGGAAGGCCCCGGCGATCCTACCGGCAATTGCACTATGCCCACCATCTAATAGCAAAGCCAGAATGCTTGATGCATCGCTTACCAGGGAAAGAGCAGTTCTCACATCAATGGGATGATTGGTAAATGTAATAGGCGAGGCTCTCACCAAAGCTGACGCCAGTGAAAACATACGAATCCCATCTTTCCCGGTTCGTTCACCAATAGGAGGCAGATTTCCCCGCATTAAAAAGAGCGAAGTATTGTACGGTAAAATAATATTGTAGTTGTTACTCTCTGGAGAACGGATGATCATTTGCGGGGGTACGGTTGTATTGCCACCATGTAGCAATAGGGATTGTTCAGGAGAAATACACCAATTCTGTTCAAATCGGTCATTTAGAAATTGAGCGCAAAACCCCCAATAGTTGCTGTACCATGCTGTGCTATCTCCTTTTATTGCCTCGGGAGAAACGGCTATATACCAGCCTTTATGTACTTCCTCTATAAAGCCATTTTCCAATAGTCGTTCTTTGTGTGTACGGCTTAATGCATCGGCTTTTATGGCTACTATGCCACTGTCCTGTAGCTCTTTCAGCTTATCCAGGGAATCATCTAATTTTTCAGAAGGAGTTGCCATTCAAACTTTTGTGAGATTATACTAAAATGATGCTGTGAACCTATACTAAAATAACGTTGTGCAAATATACTAAAATAACGTTGTGCGATAATTATAAAATACTGCTGTGCTCTTACACTAAAATAGTGTTGCATTTTGAAAATATAGAGCCAAAATCCCTGCAAAAGGTGCAAACTGCTATTTCATATCCGAAATGCCAGCTCAAACCTGACAATCCAGATACAAAATATAAATAATACCTTATAGTCATATAGAGAGCTGCTGCACTCGGGTGAACCGGAACTCCTGGCAATTCGCCTTTAATCGAATAAACAGCAGTTGGCCGACGCAGATATTACGATGGATGCGCTATTCGGGTAGATCTTGTCGGTTACAGGGGGAAAAAATCTACTATTGGGGGGATATTGAAAAGGAAAATTCTCTGCTATTCTTTTACAAGGTGGTTCCTTTTATTGCCATAGCCCAATAAATACCCCCGCTTAGTAGGTTGGTCCAGAAAAGACCTCTTCACTAATGTCTCAACTTTTTCTTGCTTCAGTAGGAAAGGAGCCAATAATTTTTCTGTCCGGTCCTTTTCCACGCCTATTCTCCGGGCAAACTCCATAAAATCTTCTTTTCCATGGTGATAGGTTCTCCTGAAGGCATCGGATTCAAAATTGTCGGCAAACAATCCTTTATCCAGCGCAAAATCTGTATCATCCACATGAATACGGGTATTGATCAAATCGTAAGCGGGGCTTAGGAAATGATCGCCGCTTTCGTTTTCCAGCAAGGCAAAGTTTTTAAGATGGGCATCTCCGTTGGAAAACAAATAATTAAATACTATCAGGCTGAAAAACTTTTCTATTTCCACTCTCCAGGCGGGTACGAATTTCCTTACCAGGGCTGCAGCCTCTTCATACGAGTAATCATATTTAAAATTGACCCCTGCTGTTTCTGTTGTTCTGCCAGCTAAAGTGGCAAAATCTTCTTTTCCCCATTTACTGCCATCCGCTTTAACGTCAAAACGCCTGGTGATGTAGGCGGGTGAGCCGTCCTTAAAAAAGATCATTCCGTTTTCCGCTGTGTGAATTCCGTAGACCTGGCTGGCGATCTGCATAGTGACATGCTCATTCGCCGGGACCTGGCTCACTTTTTTTAAATCCCTGGGGATCGGTTTTAAAATATATGTGCCCTGTTCACCTTCTGCAGTCAGCCGCAAATGATTTTTTTGGAGTATCAGGGAGAACTTTTCCTGGACCCCAGATATAGAGATGCGTTTTCGGTTCTCCAGGAATATTTCGGCCTCATCATCATTGGCCTGTGGTGCATCATAAGGCAAAATATGACTCACCTTTTTGCCATTGAACATCCGTCTTAGAAAACCGGGGCTATAAGTCGTATAACCTTCGGCCAAGGTACCGGGACAATATTTTATTTCCTGTAAATTCATATAGTAACCGGTTTAACCGTTACTGCTCCGATAGTATCATACCGGGCCGCAGCGGACAATAATCCGAAATGATCTTCTTCGTCAATTTTCAATAACCGGCATTGCAATTTCTTGTTGACGCCTTCAGACAACATGTTGAAGAAAAAAGGGAATAAATGATCCGCGTGAATTTTCTGGACGGTTTTGGGTATTGTCAAACTGATAGCAGGCTTTGTTGCGTCCAGGAAATATTGGTCGTTATATCGAAATACATAACTTTTGGGGTTTTCCTCGGTCAGTACTCCCGCCAGCTCGTGATTCCGATAGACTTCCACACGTCTCATACTTTTATAGTTATAACTTTATTTTTTTTGCTTCGAGCTTTAATTCGAGCCCTAATACATTGGCTAATTTTTCAAGAATATCGATCGTAGGATTGGCCTCTCCCCGCTCTATTTTATAGAGAGTATTTACACTAACTTTTGCCAGGCTTGCCAGGTTCGGTTGTGTTATTTTTAAGGCATTTCTGCGCTGTTTTATTGCCTTACCTATACTTTGGGCTAACATTAAAGTGTGATTTTGATATAAAAATAATCAATTTTCGCATAAAATATATTTTAAATCACATTATAGTATGATATGAACGTCTAAATGAATCGGCCATCAGCATAATATAGCTATAACCACATTATGATGTGATTTTTAAAAGCGCTGTTCACGGAAAAATGAATGTCGGGGAAGGCGTTAGGCGAAGGCAAACCATAATCCTCCAACAACTGTGCTTCCGCAGACTTTTTATCGACTGCTTTAAAATCAGCTGACGGAAGCTCGAATCTTTTCCTGTCCGCTATCCGGGTAAAATGCGCAAACAGTCCATTATGGGCCTCGATATGGTCCGACAACCTGGTCATCCGCAGAATATCCGTATAAGACGCTTTTGTACGTTTTAACTCCTCATACTCCCGCTTGTCTCCGGGGCCAAATAGGTAAAATTCTTCCCATGAGAATTCTTCCCAACCGCATACCTCCACCGGAAACTGCAACGCACAGGCAAGATATGCTTTGTAATATTCCAGCGTTTCCATCCGCCTGGATATATCGCTGAATTTACCGCCCAGTATCTGCTGTATCCTTTTATATTGCTCCTTAAATTGCCGGCTCATATACAAAGAAATATATTATTTCTTTGAACTTCTGATTCTGATAAACAATAAAAGCAGATCCATTCTCAATTTCCGCCACAAGCGTAATTTCCGAATCTTCAGATGAATTATCAAAAAGATAGGTATGATAAGTATGTGGAATTAAGTCTGAAAGTAGCCTTCTACTTCTTTCTGGCATGTAAAACCCCTGATTTTATATGCCTGAAAAACATTTTTTCTGCCAGACTTTCAGCAATTACTTCAGGGATTTATTCTATTTAAGTAGTTGAAAAACAATCGATTGAGATTGACGGAGCGGCAATTAAATTAAGAAGCTAAAAAAGATAGAATAATATTAACTTTGTGGCAACAGTACTCACCGCGCTACCCATAAGAACAGCGTCCCAGGGTGAGTCTTTTGCTTTTATAGCCTATCCATATTCATAATAGTGTCCTTCCTGAAAAGCAAACTGATGCTTTTTCAGGTTTTCAGGAAGGTTTTATATTTATATTCATATGCTTTACGATAAGCACGCGACAACGATTGACGATCAAATAACGCAATTGAAGATTCGGGCATTACAGATTTCCGATGATGCTATTGCCAGGCATTATTTATCAAAACAAAATCAGGTTGGCTGAACTATTTGAGAAATACCCTAACGTTGATTTGAAGGCGCTCGGCGAGCAAAGTATTATCATGCAGTTTAACACTCGAATTTTCTTTGAATTCTGTAATAGGCGAAGCCACAAGACTAAGTGACTTGATCTCTTTAAAGGATCTATTCTCCGCTACTTACCATATCCATTCAGCAGCCCTGCCAGGAGATGGAGGGCTTTTTCCACGGTCTTTTCATTTTCTACCGGCAATTTAAGCCAGGTCCGACCAGTCTGCTCGTCTTTCTCCGTGATGGTTGCCGCTAATTGCTGTATGGCCTGTGGATCTTGTAGCGTATTGATCAATTGCGTAAAGAAGCTGATCCCGTTCTGAATAAGCGAAATGGGAGAAGTACTTGTAGGGATAGCAAGCTCGTCCTTTCCACCAGTTGACTTAGCTATTTCCGCCTGCTCTTCGACATCGAATAAGGAGTCTTCCTTCGGTATTTCCTGCGTAATGGATTCCACAGATTGCATGAATTTTGAAAACCGGTCCTCACCCAGGAAAATACTGTCCTCGCCATTGTCCAATATCCCCGCTGCTATCGCCGTTTTGAATTGCAGGACCGACAGGAGACGCTGCTCGATCGTTCCCTGTGCTACCAGGTTGGTGACGGATATGGCTTTCTTTTGCCCCATGCGGTGGATCCGGCCGATCCTTTGTTCCAGCACAGCCGGGTTCCAGGGGATGTCCATATTGATCAGGTTGGAGGCCGCCTGCAGGTTAAGGCCCACGCCGCCCGCATCGGTAGAGAGGAAAACCTTGCAAGCCGGATCCTTGTTGAAATTGGTGAACAGGGGCTCCCTGTTCTTACCGGGTATGCCTCCGTGCAGGTATTCAAATTTCACCTTTCTTTTTTTCAGGCCTTCGGAGATCAGCCTGGTCATCCTTTCCCATTGGCTGAAGATCACCACTTTTTCATCTTCCATTCCGAGCAGTTCATCCAATATATTGAACAGCTCGTCCAATTTTGTCTGGTGGTTGGTCTGCTGATCGATGATATAGGTGCTGTCACAGACCATACGCATCATATTCAAATTATTGAGCAAGCGTTGCCTGTCCTGTTCATTCAAAAATCCGAACCGTCTCCATTTATGGACCAGTTTGGCGACAATTTCCCTGAATTCTTCATGCAGTTCGGTCTGGACCGGTGTCATGGGCACGAACAGGTTCTTATCCATCCTGCCGGGCAACTGTTTCAACACTTCCTTTTTGGTACGGCGCAGGAGCAGGCCGGATAATTGCCGGCCGATCTCATTCAGGCCCGTATACCCGGTGACTTTCCCGCTATGACCATCTTTGACCTGGTGTTTCGTGAGAAAATGATGCAGGGACCCCAACTGGAAAGGATCGATATATTGCACCAGGGAATACAGTTCTTCTATATTGTTTTCCAGCGGGGTGCCTGTGAGCACGAGCGCATAAGGCGAGCGGATGCGTTTGATATTCTGCGATATCTTCGCTTTCCAGTTCTTTATCCGTTGCGCCTCATCCAGTATCACGATATCCGGCTGCATTTTATTGATCAGATCCCAGTCGTTACCGGCCATATGATAGCTTACGATCTTGAAATAGCTTTCATCCTTTTCGTACAGGGACATCCGCCTAAGGTGGTTCCCTTCTATGACGGTAACGGTGCTGCCGGTGAATTTCTGTATTTCAGCCTTCCATTGGTACTTCAGTGAAGTAGGGCAGATGATCAGCACTTTTTGAGTCTTCCATTGCTGGTGCATGAGCTTGGCCCAGGCGATGGCCTGCACGGTCTTCCCGAGGCCCATATCGTCGGCCAGTATCGACCGGCCGGACCGGGTGGCAAATAATATTCCCTCCTGCTGGTAGGGGAATAGGCTTACATTGACCAGATCCTTCAGCAGTTCCGTACCCTGTTGCTCCACCAGGGACTGGAGACGGGACTGGTCCCTGCCTGCCAGGATCATTTGCAAGGCGTCTTCATAGCAGCGGAACGACGGATCGATATAATAGGCTTCCTTTAACAATTGGTCAATCTGGAAATAAGCAGCGGGTAGCAGGGTATGATTCTTATCAAAATAATTGCCAGCCCATTTCTCAAATTTCTTTTTGTTGTCAGCGCCGATGCGCAGCTTTAGTTTTCTTTCACCCAGGTAGGACACATAGAGGGAAGAGTATGGGAGTGCAGGCGCCTTATCCAGTAATTGTTTTATTCCGCGTCGCCGGCCGAGGTGGATCCGGACCGATTCGATATGTTTACAAGTGCCTAACTGATTGGTCTTGAAATCAGGGCAGGAGCAGAAGTTCAGGCTGTTGTCCCGGCTGCGCAAGGCGACTTTATAGGTGTTCTTCGAGGAAGGGCTATATACACTATAGTCGCTATAGACGGCTGAATCGCCCAGGTTCTTTATGGTGAAGCTTTCCTTTTCCGCCATTTGCCGTCTCAACGCTGTCTGCCATGCTGCATCCGTCATACCGTCCGGCCGGCGGGTATGTGGAACCCGCAGGGAGGGGGAAGGCTTCCCGGAGACCTTTTTGGAGGTCTTTTTGATTTTTGCGGTCTTTTTTCTCTTTTTGACAACTGGCATGCAATGATGGATTTAGCAATGCAAAATACGTGAACATTTGGTAAATTCGCCCCCCCATTCCCCTTATCATGAACTTTGAAAAAGCATTATCCCTCTATAGAAATGACAAAACGCTCCAAATATTGAGAGCGGAGCATTTTCCTTTGCTGATAAGCTTCTTTCACCTCGCCTTCAAGCAGCAGGATAAAATATCCTACTCTCAATCCGGTCTTGGTAGTTTACTGGGTGACTTCCTGTTCGCCCTGGAGCGCCAGGGGATATCAGATTATGCTAAACCGCCCCTGGACTATCTGCAAAAATGGGCCCAGCAGGGATATTTACGGCGATATTATGAGACGGCGGACGAGCCGGTATACGAGCTGTCCCCGGCTACCGAAAACGCCTTGAAATGGCTCGAAGACCTGAACAAGCAACAATTCATAGGAACACATAGCCGGCTGTTGCAGTTCTTCTCGTTGCTGCAGCAAATAGTCAACAGAACGGCGGGTCCGTACGAACGCCTGCAGCAATTGCAGGAAGAACGAAAAAGAATAGACGAAGAGATCGAACAGATCAAAAAGGGGCATTACGCCAAACCTTCGGACACGCAGCTAAAGGAGGATTATTTCCTGGCGGAAGAGACGGCAAGGCGTTTGCTGGCGGATTTCAGGCAGGTGGAAGAGAACTTCAGGGAGTTGGATACGCAGACCCGGCAAACGATCATCAAAAGCAACCTGGCGAAAGGCGCTTTGCTGGACAATATTTTTGAACAGCAGGACTACTTGCGGAATACAGACCAGGGGAAAAGCTTTAAAGCATTTTGGGAATTCCTGATGAGTGAAAGCATGCAACAGGAATTGGAAGTCCTGATCGAAAAGTTGAATGAGATACCTGCCATCAAGCAGGTGAAACAGGAACAGATTGTGGACAGGATCAAGACTAACCTTGTGGATGCCGGCGATAAAGTGAACAGGAGCAACGATGGGCTGATCGAACAATTACGAAAGTACGTCGAACAGAAAAATCTTTCAGAGAGCAGGCATATCCTGCGCAGTATAGAGGCCATTGAAAGTCTTTTATTAGAGAATAAGGACCAACTGGATGCGCAACAGGTGTTAATGGAAATAGACGGCTTATTCCGCCCTGCCTTTTTAATGGAACGCCCTCTTTTTACGCCACCGTTGAAAATTTCCTTTGAGGGAACGGTAATAGAGGAAGGGGCAGCAGACACCGATACGAATGCCTTGTTCGGGCAATTTTACGTCAATATGGATGAACTGCGGAATAATGTTAAAACTTTACTACGGACTAAGTCCCAGGTATCCCTTTCGGAGGTATTGCGGCATTACCGGCCGACAAAAGGTGTTACCGAGATATTGGGCTATATGCAAATTGCCACCGGGGACACCAGGCATTATATTAACGATGAGCGCGCCGAGAAATTGGATATTATGAACGTCGATACCGGAGTGCAATACCAGTTGGAGGCGCCGCTTATCATTTTTAACCGATAAATTATGATCCAGGTACATTCACTTGGCTTGATAACCTTGCTGAAAGGCATTCTTTATAATCATCAAAAAGAGGCCTGGGAAAACCTACTGCAATATGAGCCGGAAATAAAAAAATATTTTTCCGCCATTGGCCTCGACGTTTATATTGATAAAAGTGAGGGGTATGCCTACCTGCAACAGAACGAGCCGGAAGAAGGGGCGGACCTGCCAAGACTGGCGGAAAAGAGACAGCTGAACTTCTTTACGTCGCTGTTGTGCCTCGTGCTCCGGAAGTATCTGCTGGAACAGGACGCACAGGGAGGAACCGTGAGGGCCATTATTACTCAACAGGACATCATTAATCGTACCAAAGGGTTTCTTCCTAATGCATCCGATGAGGCGAAACAGCAGGATAAGATCATAACCACGATCAATAAAGTGATCGATATCGGGTTCCTGCGGAAACTCGATGACAACAGTAATAATTACGAGATACACCGTATCATCAAAGGCTTTGTAAATGCCGGAGTGATTGACGATATGCTGCAAAAGCTGGAAGGGTTCGCGGTGGAAAAAAATATTACGGACTGATAAAATGTAATTTATGGAAGAATTGCAGATAGATTTCGCCCCGGTGAACGCCGGCTTCCGGCTACAATACCTGGAAGTACTTAATTGGGGCACTTTCAACAAGGCGCGATGGAAGATCGAACCCGACGGATACAATGCTTTATTGACAGGAGATATCGGGTCCGGTAAGTCTACCCTGGTGGATGCACTTACCTGCTTGTTGGTGCCACACAATAAAATTGTATTCAATAAGGCTGCAGGGGCGGAAGGTAAGGAGCGGAATCTTTTAAGTTATGTCAAAGGCGAATACAAGAAAGAAAAGGAAGAGATCACCAAAATAGCCAGGAAAATATATTTACGGCCAGACGATAACACATATACTGTAATTGCCGGGAATTTTCATAATGAGGGCTATGGAGAGGACGTATGCCTTGCCCAGGTCTTCTGGATAGGGAAGGACGGGAAAGTGGAAAAGCTTCTTATTATCAGCCCGGTACCGCTAACCATCACACAACATTTCAGCGGTTTTGCGGATATAAATGATCTGCGGAAAAGGTTAAGGCAGACAGGAGGATTACAGTTGTTCAATGATAATTTCAGTCAGTACAGCGAACAGTTCAGGCGCCTTTTCGGGATGAACAGCGATAAGGCTATCGACCTTTTTTATCAGACCGTATCAATGAAGGCCGTAAGCAGCCTGACGGATTTCGTTCGCGAGCAAATGCTGGAACGGACCGATGTAAAAGAGCAGATCACATCCCTGTTGAAACGCTTCGACGATCTGACTAAGGCGCATAGCGCCGTAGTCAATGCCAGGGAGCAATTCCAGCTGTTGAAACCTTTGACGGAATTCTCCGTGGAATATGGTACAACAGGCAGGGAAATAGAGAATATCGAGATGATGCTCGGGGTGATACCTGCCTGGTTTGCAGAACAAAAACAGCAGTTGCTCAGGGATGTCATTATCAGCACCTGTGAAGAACTGGACGTCGCGTCGAAAATTCAAAAGAGATTAGCAGAACAAAAAGATGAGCTGGAAAATCAAAAGCTGGGCATATTGCAGGATATTGGTAATAATGGCGGCAAAAGATTGGAGCAAATAGATCTTGAAATAAGACAGCATGACAGGGATAAAGAAGTAAAGAAAAAGGATTTTGAGGACTATGAAAAGCTGGCCCTGCAATGCGGACTGCAAATTGTATCGAATGAAACTGATTTTAAGGCAAATATTCACAAGGCCGGGATCATCAACGAAGCCTGTATAATAAAGGAGGCCGAATTGAAAGAGGAGCGGGATAACCTGGTAAGTGAGCTACGTAAAAATGAAAGTGAGCTGCAGGTTGAGCAAAAAGAGCTTGAATCATTAAAAGATCGTAAGACGCAGATACCCGGATGGCTGGTAAGTTTCAGAACCCAGTTATGTGCAGACCTGGATATTGATGAAGAATATCTGCCTTTTGCAGGTGAATTGTTACAGGTAAAAGAGTCGGAAGCTGCCTGGGAAGGAGCGATTGAAAAATTATTGCGGGATACCGGTATCAGTCTGCTGGTGCCTGGTCCGCATTATAGGAGTGTGAGTAAATACATAAATGACAATCCCCTCCGGGGTGTTGATGGCAAAGGGATAAAGCTTACCTACCTGGACGCCGGATTAGAAAACGCCCAGGCTGCATTCAGACAGTTGGAAAATGACAGCGTCGTACACAAACTGGACATTAAGCCGGACTCGCCCTTCGTTGACTGGCTGGAAACTTATTTGCAAAAGAGTTTGGGGGATTTTCTTTGCGTGGAAGTGGAACATCTGCAGCAGGTACCATATGGGATCACCCGGCAGGGATTGATTAAACGCGGAAGGATACGCCACACGAAGGATGACAGGACAAGGATCGATGACCGACGTAATTATGTGTTGGGCTGGAGCAATGGGGAGAAGATAAAAGCCCTGGAAGGCGCCATTTCAGATCTTGAGGAGGAAATCCATATACTCAAAAATAGTCTCCGGGAAATCGAAAAGCAACAGAAAAATAATGAAGCTACCGGGCGGCAACTGGGTATTTTACTCACTGTCAGGGATTTCGACAGGATTAACTGGAAATATCATGTAGAGAAGGTCCATCAGCTCGGGCAGGAACGCCACGAGCTGCTGAATAATAATGATATTCTTTCCCTGCTTCACAACAAAAGAGATGAAGTTAACCGTTTGATAGAAGAAGTAAAACAAAAAGAAACGGAGAAGAACCAGGAAATAGGCAGGCTAAAGGGATCCGTTGAAACCTACCAGCTACAATTACTGGATACGGAAGAAACAGTCAGGCAGGCTGACCCGAAACAACGGGAAAACTATTTCCCGGTCATCGAAGAAAAGCTGACCGATAAAAATTTACGCCTTTCTTCCATTGACCGGCAGCAGGAGCAGTTTAGAAAGCTTTTTGAGGGCGATACTGGTGAATTAAAGAAGCTTCGGTTCAGGCTAAGCTCGTTACGTTCGTCCATAGAGCGGAAAATGCGGGAAATAAAGGAGCATTCCAAGGCGGAATATAGCGAGCTTGGTGAAAATATCGATGCCAGGACTGAGTATATGCAAAAATTCGAGCGACTGGTCTCTGAAGACCTGAAAAGACATGAAGAGCGGTTTAAGGAGGAATTGAATAAAAATACCATTAATAGCATCGCGGTATTCGACAGCCAGCTGGAGAAGCACGAAAAGGATATCAAGGTGAAAATAAAGACGATCAATCAGCATCTGTCTGAAATAGTTTATAATGCCGCCCAGGATACTTACATTACTATATTGATGGATGCCACTCCCAATAAGGAAGTTCGTTTGTTCAGAGAAGAGCTGAAAAAATGCTATACGAATTCCTTCAGCAGCAATTCGGAATTGTATACCGAAGATAAGTACGAGCAGGTAAAGAGGATATTAGATCGCTTTGCAAGCGCCGAAAGCATCGATAAGGAATGGACCGCTACCGTTACGGATGTACGGCAATGGTTCGAATTCAATGCGAGCGAACGCTATAATGCAGATCACACGGAGAAGGAATTCTACGAAGGGTCCGGCGGAAAGAGCGGGGGTCAGAAGGAGAAACTGGCTTATACAATATTGGCGAGCGCCCTGGCTTATCAATTCGGATTGCAATTTGGCGAGGTCAAGAGCCGGAGTTTCAGGTTCGTGGTGATCGATGAGGCTTTTGGAAGGGGGAGCGACGAAAGCACGCGTTACGGGCTTGAACTCTTCAGGAAGCTGAACTTGCAATTACTCATCGTGACGCCGCTGCAAAAGATACATATCATCGAGGGTCATGTCAACTCCTTTCATTTTGTCAGTAACAAGGATGGAAATAATTCCCAGGTCAGCAACTTTACGAAACAGGAATACGAGATAGAAAAAGCGAAACATGACAGCCTGTTCAGGCATGCCCATTCATAATTCTATTCAAATGATCGGTCCGGAAGAAATAAAAAAAGAGGCGCTGCGATGGTGGAAACCGTTCCTGCAAAGTTATATATCCAAGGAGCCGCTGTTCCCCAGGCAAATTGACCGGATCGGAAAAGTACAACCGGCAGATGTCACTCACCGGTTTGAAGATCTTCAGAATGAGATTTCGGGTTTATACAGGGATTCCAAGAATGAAAACGGGATCGGTTATCTTGTAAAAACAGCCGGTAAGAATTTCAGGCGATCGGGAACACATGAATTGCCGGACAGTATCGTATTCGAAACGGCCGATGACTACCTGCATTGTACCGGGAAGCGGAAGGAATGGAAACTATTTACCCGCAATTATGAATTGTTGATAGCATGTCTTCCCCAGCTAAAGGAATGGATTATAAATAATGTATTGCTATTAACCCTCCCAGATACAAACTGGCCCGATATTTTGAAAGTATGCCAGTATTTTTTGGTTAACCCAAGGCCCAATCTGTATATACGCCAATTACCTATTCCGCTGCACACCAAATTTATTGAAGAAAACAGCACATTGCTCCTGTCACTATTTGACTTCCTTTTCGCGGAACATATCCGCAATAAGGACCAAAAAAAATTTGCAGAACGCTATTTCCTGAAACATGACGACCCCTTGATCCGGATCCGGATCTTAGATGAAAAACTGGCCATCCATCATAATATAATGGACCTGAGCATTCGACTCTCGGATTTTGAAATGACAGACTGGGGTGGTAACAGGGTACTGATCGCTGAGAACAAGATGAATTTCCTGACGATGCCCCCGGTTCCATCGGCAATCGCCATTTGGAGCGGTGGCGGCTTCAATATAAGTCACCTGAGAAATGCCGGGTGGCTCAAGCGAAAGGATATTTATTATTGGGGAGATATAGATGAACATGGATTCCAGTTGTTGCACCAAATCCGAAGTTATTATGCACATACCCAAAGTATAATGATGGATAGCCTAACTTTTCACGCCTTCGAGGAGTTTGCCGTCAAAGGCGAACGAAATAAAGCTGAAAGACTGGACCTACTCAATAAGGAGGAGGCTGGGCTTTATACATTTCTAAAATCACTCGATAAGAACAGGCTGGAACAGGAAAAAATACCGCAAGAGTACGTGAATGCTGTTTTTTTGAATTTAGGCTGATCTTTTCTGCATAAAAATTGAAAATCAGTATAATGCCTTATAGGTCGAATACTACAGACCTCATAAATCCGTATCTTTAAAAAGGGCTTGGACACGGGACGATGAACGGTTTCGCCCCCCCGAAAAGACATTAATCCTGCTTGTTATATTGATTATCAACCAGATATCAATTAATGATTATCGGCCGGAGGCGGATGGGTAGATTAGGGGTAATTGCGTATAGATATTCAACGGGCCATGAAAGACCCGTTGCCTTTCGACGTAATTGCATTAGTAGTATTCTTATCATTCAGCATCAAAGTGTCTTTTTTATATGTTCCTCCACCAAAATGACCCCAGCGAGGTTACAAGGCAATTCCTCCGCTTCAAGCAAGGGTCCCACCAAGCCTTCCAGTACTTTTTCGATTTGCATCATCAGTCTTTGTACCTGATTATCAAGGGAAGTGTTGGCGATCCCGAAACGGCCAAGGATATTGTCGCCGATGCCTTCAAGCACTTAGCCAACAACCTTTGGCAGATCAATGACCAGCACCATCTCCGCCGGTATCTTTATTACGTGGCCAGGAATGGGGCGATCGATCATTACCGCAAGAGGCAGATCCGGGACAGAGACGTGGAGGAGTATTCTCGGCAAGCAGAAACGGTATATTTCGACCCGACCGAATCAGAGATGGTCCATGCGGAGACGATGGAAAAGATCGCCCAGGAAATCGAGAAACTGCCCAAGCGGCGCAAACTCATTTTCCTGCGGTATTATTTTATCGGCGAGGATACCCGGACTATTGCCAATAAGCTGAAAATCAAAGAACAGACGGTACGTAACCAGATCACCCGGGCCAGGAACACCCTGCGGAAAGCCTTTCTGTAGATTAAAATACTGAATTATGTTGACCCGGTTGTGGTTGAAAATGCAAACCCCGCATTTATAATTAATAGAGGCCCACTATGAACCGCGATCGAAACCTTGTCGCCGAAATCATCTTAAAACACGCCCGGAGGGAAACCCTGACCGAAGAGGAAGCCGCTGCGCTCGAGGCGTGGCGGGCCGAATCGGACGACAACCGACGATTAGCAGACCTCTATCGGGATGAAGAATGGGTGAAAGAGCAGTTGAAGGAAAGGGCCGCGGTACCCTCTGCGGAGTTGTGGAAGATGGTATGCGAGCGGACGGGGATGGACGTGGAAGGTGCGGGCGTGGAAACAACACCGGCCGGCCGGCGCCCCCTGCGGCCGCCGGAGGCTTACCGTGGGCGAGGCTGGCGGAGGGCGTTGCGCATAGCAGCAGTCGTCCTGTTGCTTCTGGGTATCGGGGTCAACTTGTACCGGAGAACCGATGGACGTGTCGACCGGGCCGTCAAAGGGCCAGCTATGGCAGCGGCGCCGGCACCGACCGGAATGTCCAGTCACTACGAGCAGGTGCAGGTCCTGGCCGACGGTCAGCGGCAAGTGTTTGACAGTACAGCCTGGGGAGCGGCACCTTTCCCGGTGCGACTGCCGGATGGCAGCCAGGTGCTATTGTGCTATGGGTCTTCGTTGCGTTATCCGGCGGCCTTCGATAGCAGCCACCGGGTTGTGGACCTCAACGGACAAGCCTGTTTCAACATCACAGGCAATAAGGGCGCGCCTTTTGTCGTGCGTGCCGGCCATACCGTAGTCGAGGTGCTGGGCACCCGATTTAACGTGAATGGCTATGCGGACGATCCTGCGAAGACCATTACCTTGCTGACCGGTAAGGTGCGGGTGCTACAGGGTGGCCAGCAGCGGGTGCTGCGGCCCTCGGAGCAGGCTGTCGTGATGAACGGACGGATAACCGTTCATCGACCGGACCACCCGGGCGGCGTTGTCGGGTGGGGGGACAAGGAACCTTATTTCGAATTCGATCGTACGGACCTGAATACGGTCATCCGGGAAATAGCCAAATGGTACCGGTTGACCGTCTTTAATCCGGAACATGTGACCGGGGTTACCGTCAGCGGAAAGTTCATGCTGAAGGATCCAAAAGACAGCAACCTGGCCATCATCAGGGATGTAGAACGACCCAACGTCAAGGTGGAAAGGAGGGGCGATAGCCTCTTTCTTCTACGTGGCCGGCAGTCGTTCCTGAGCAAATAACCATACCATTCAACCTTTCCTATTCAACTGTTAACCTGGTGATCACCCGATGGTGGTCACCTTAACTTTAAAGACCATGCTGCTGCGTGATCCCGGGAAGGGGCTGCTGACGATACTTGCCGTCGCCACCTTGCTTCATACCTGTTCAGCCCAGCCGGTGACCCTTCACCGGAAGAAGATGCCGATCGTCGACGTCTTCAGGGAAATCGAACGCCAGACCCACTACCTGGTCGACTATAGTCCGGACCGATTCACGGATGCGCCCTTGCTGGACCTGGACTTCGATCAGGCCGATGTGTCCCAGGTGCTGAAGTACTGTCTGGCAGGGCTGCCCCTGGACTACAAGATCGGAACCAGGGCGATCATCATCTTCGTGAAGAATGGCGGCGTCCCCCTCAGTGGCCGGGTGCAGAATGCCGACGGCCAGCCGCTGGAGGGCGCATCTTCGGCGTCGACCCTGAACGATGTGATCGTGCAGGCATACGGGAAGACTACCAGCCGTTTGGCGACAGGCACAGACTATCCTGTGAAGGCCCCGGGGCTGCAATCGCAACCGGCCGGCAATTTGCTGGGCGCACTGGAAGGAAGGGTGCCGGGCCTCGCGATCCGGTCCTATAACGGGGTTCCCGGCAGTAACTATGGTGCGCTGATCCGGGGTCGTCAATCTATTTCCCAGGGCACCGATCCCCTGATCGTCATCGATGGCGTGCCAGTCGCTACCAACGGCGGATACCTGAGCACGATAGGGAGTGGCAGCGCCCAGGGATCGGCGGGGGCCAGCGTGCTGAACGGCATCCCGCTGACGGCCGTTGCCAGCGTCAATGTGCTGGAAGGCGCCGCGGCGACTGCCATCTATGGCAGCAGAGGCGCCAATGGCGTCATCCTGATCACGTTGGACACCGGCCTTGCCGAGAAGAAAATGAAATGGGGCGCAGACGTATATTCCGGCGCCGATTGGGTGGTGAAGGTCCCGACCATGCTGAATACGGCGCAATACCTGGCTATGCGGGAAGAGGCGGTGGTGAATGACGGAGGGACGGCGAATCCGGCCACCGTGCCGGAGGCGTTTCTTTGGAGCAGCACCCGATATACCAATTTCGAGCGGCTGGTGATGGGCAATACCGGGGTGCGGCAGAATGCGAATGTCGACCTGAGCGGCGGCGACAGTAATACCGTGTACCTGCTGTCCGGCAACTATTACCGACAGACCTCCGTCTTTCCCGGTTCCACCGGCGACGACAGGATATCCGTCTTCGGCCACCTGCATCAGCAGTCTGTCAATAAGCGGCTGAAGCTGGATTTTTCGGCGTTGTACAGTTGGGAAGACAACCGCCTGCCTATCCAGGACTATACTTCTTCCGGGTCTCTGGCGCCCAATGCGCCGTCCTTTGAGGACGCGAACCACCAGCCGGTCTGGAGCTACAACGGCATCTCCTTCCTCAATATACCCGCCCAGGAAAACAACGGCTATCAGGCCAGCGTCAGCAATCAGTTCGATCATATGGGGCTGAGCTATGAGGTCTTGCCGGGGCTGGTGTTGCGGGCCAACCTGGGTTATTACCGGATCGCCTCGGCTGAGCATAGCCAGGCACTCATCGCCGGTCAGGATCCTGCCACTAACCCTACCGGACAAACGTTTTATGCCGGCAATACCGGGCATAACGAAATGGCGGAGGCGCTAGCCGAGTATACCCATGACCGGGGGCCCGGCAGGCTGGAGGCATTGCTGGGGGTCAACTGGCAGGGGCAGGAGACGGACTACTCGACGTTGGCGGCCAGCGGCTATACCAGCGACGCGCTGCTGGCGATCGGCGGCGGGACGCCCACCTTCACCAGTAGTGAGAACAGCGCCTATTACCGTTATGATGCGCTGTTCGGCCGGGTGAACTACGTGTTGTATGACCGGTATATCCTCACCCTGTCAGGAAGGAGGGACGGATCGAGCCGTTTCGGGGCCGGCAATCCCTTCGGCAATTTCTGGGGGATAGGCGCCGCCTGGATTTTCAGCGAGGAGACCCCGTTCAGGCATCGGTGCTGGCTGAGCTATGGCAAGCTGAGAGGCAGCATAGGCACGGCGGGCAATGACCAGATCGGGGATACGACCTTTGCACAGGTGTATACCGGCACTACGGCGGCGCGTGGCTACCAGGGCCAGCAGGGCATTTACCCCGTGACTTTCGCGAACCCCCATGTGGGCTGGGAAGTGAACTATAACTCGGAACTGGCCCTGGATCTGGGCTTCGCTAAAAACAGGGTGATGCTGTCGGTGATCGCCTACCGGGACTGGACGGCGAATCAACTGATCTATACTTCACTGGCCAGCCAGGCAGGTCTTCCAGGCGTCTATCAGAATGTGGCGGCGAAGGTGGTCAACGAAGGGCTGCAATTTTCGCTGGAGACCTATAACGTGACCCATCCCCATTTCCAATGGACGTCGCTGATGACGCTGACGGTGCCGGTGAACCGGCTGGCCCGATTCCCGGGGCTGAGCTCCGCCGTGGATGCCTCGTCGCTGGTTGTAGGCAAGTCGCTCAGTGTGGTGCAGGGCTATCATTATAAAGGCGTCGACTCCGCCACGGGGCTCTACCAATTCAAGAATGAAAACGGGCAGCCCGGTACCCTGGCCGTCCTGCCGGGCGGCAACCTGGATGAACGTTACTATGGCGGCTGCGACCAGCGCCTGAGTTACAGGGACTGGCAACTGGATGTCTTCTTCGAGTTCCGGGCACAGAACGGCATCAGTCCTTTTGTGGCGCTGTACGAGGTCATCCAGCCCGGCTTCCAAGCGCCGTCGATGCTGGGGAATCCGCCCGTCGCGTGGTTGAACCGGTGGCGAAAACCGGGCGACCATGCCCTGCTGGAGGAGGTGACGGAGAGCACTGGTTCGGCTGCCTATGCCGGGATCTCCAACTATATCGCCTCGGATGCCAAGGTGGCGAATGCCTCGTTTGTCCGGTGGAAGGGGCTGATGCTGTCCTACCGGCTGCCGAAGGGATGGCTGCCGCGGACGGCAGGCGCCCAGGCGGTGGCCTATCTGAAGGGCGAGAACCTGCTGACCTTCACCCATTATCCCGTCACCGATCCCGAGACACAGAACCCTTCGGCGCTGCCGCCGGTGCGGAGCCTGGTGGCGGGGATCAAAGTAAATATTTAAATTACGAGCCTATGATCCGTCGTATTATTTGCCTGCTGTCACTGACGGCCATTGTCTCCTACCACAGCGCCTGTCGCAAGCTGGTGCAGACGCCTTTACCCGGAGACGAGGTCAGCAGCAGTGCGGCGTTTGCCAGCTATGCGAATGCGGAGAGTGCGCTGATGGGGCTGTATATACAGATCATGAACAATAGCCGGGGACCGCTGAACGGCGATGCTACCCTGTATGGCGCGCTGAGCGCCGACGAGCTGACGATGAGGCTGCCGAACCCTTTTCTGGAACTCTTTCTACTGAACAGTCTGAACCCCAATACGCTCTATTGTACGTCGCTGTATACCCAGAGCTATACCCTGCTGTATACGGCCAATTCGCTGCTGGCGGGGCTGGGGGCCGGCGACTCTACAGGCGAAATGGCGGAGCTGCGCGGGGAGGCCGAGGTGATCCGGGCGTTGATCTATTTTTACCTGGTCAACTTCTACGGACCGGTGCCGTTGGTGACGTCCATCGACTACGATACGACGGCGCTGCTGCCGAGGGCGCCTGTGGCGCAGGTGTATGCGCAAATCATCAGCGATCTGCGGGATGCCTGTGCTCATCTGTCTGCCACGTATATCAGCAGCAGCGCTTACCCGGGGGCGAGAACCCGGCCCAACCAGGCCGCGGCCAGTGCGCTGCTGGCCAGGGTGTACCTGTACCAGGGCGAGTGGGCGGCGGCGGAGCAGGAGGCCGACTCGGTGATCGCCAACCCGCTGTACCGGCTGCAGACCGATTTAGACAGCGTTTTCCTGGCGACAAGCGCCGAAGCCATCTGGCAGCTGCAGCCGGTGTATGACAGCATGGCTACGGCGGAGGGTTTCCTGTTCATCCCTGTGAATGGCGCACGTCCCGCCTACATCCTGACCTCCTGGCTGCAGGATAGCTGGGAGGCCGGAGACCAGCGGCGGACCTACTGGACGGACAGCGTGGGGGCGGGCCCTTTGGCTGCCGTCTATCCCTATAAATACAAATACGCCTTCAACGACCCACCCAATGCCGAGTACAATATGGTGGTGCGGCTGGCGGAGGTATACCTGATCCGGGCCGAGGCGGCGGCACAACAAGGTAATGTAGGCGGGGCGGCGGCCGACCTCAATAAGATCCGGAAACGCGCGGGATTGCCGGCGACCGGCGCGAGTACCCCAACGGCTTTGCTGGCTGCCATCCTGCACGAGCGGCAGGTAGAGCTGTTCAGCGAATGGGGTCACCGATGGCTGGACCTGCGGCGAACGGGGCAGGCCGACGTCGTGCTGGGGTTGGAAAAACCCGGCTGGACGGGCACGGATACGCTGTACCCCATACCAGGGCAGCAAATGGCCAACAATCCGAATCTGACGCAGAATGCCGGTTATTAGCGGGGCTTTTTGGTCAACAAGGTTAGATGATAATAGAGGAATACGGAGGGTGGGAAATTGTGTGGGTAGACATTGTTGGTGTATCCATTTTCGAGCAGAATGCCGCCCGAGGGGTTCTGGTCGACCTCGCAATCTAAATTGACCCACCATTCAAAGATCTCGGCGGAGATCGTGTTCTCATCGTTGAAGAGGTCAATGGGCGAGAGGTACCAGTAATAGAGTTCCTGGCGGGCGGCGGGAGCGGTGGCTGCGGTGGCCGCGGTTTTGGTGGAGCCGGCGCCGGAGGCGACCAGTACCAGCGTGAGCAGGGCGAGGCGAATGAATAAGCGTTGCATGGTTCATGTGATTAGGTTTGATAAATAGTGATTCCCTTTCAAGAGGGGGCGGAGGGTTCAAAGGGGCTGATCCGGTAGGGGGCGAATACGTTTTGAGGAGTAAAATAAAGGTAGGGAGGGATTTTGAAGAAGGCGAGAATGGGGGAAGGTATTAGGGAGGCATACAGGATAATATCGGGTAACGGTATAGGGGGCCCTGTAAAAAAAGGCGTTTTGCAAGTAGAGGAATCAATTACACTGTGCTATTGTTGCGCTCAGAAAAGAGCTGGAGTAATACTTAAGGCATGTAGCGGCAATGCATAGCCCCTGCAGGACTGCTTTTCGCACACGATTACCGCAGCAAAAGCGCACTGAGCGCAATCACCCTTTCGTTATATTTGTCTGGTCATGCCTATAATTCGGCAAATGTCTATGATGGTTAGATCAAATGATAAGCGATTTCTTACAGTAGGAATATATACCCTTCTGCTTTGCATGTCGATTGTTATATTATACCCGGTCGTATTTGCCAGAGAGGGATCATTCTTTATTATTGGAGATAACCTTCACCAAAGCTATACTTTTCTCAATAAACTATCGATCGCGTTGCACAAAGGTTATCTACCGGTGTGGGATGCGAATACTTTTGGCGGGAAGAATTTTCCGGGTGAACTACAGGCCGGCATCTTTTATCCCCTGAACATCCTCTGGTGTCTTATTTTCGGCACCCCAGCGGGTATTGATGTATATTATTTGGATCTTCTTGTGGCGCTGCACTATTTTATCTGTCTTATCGGCATGTATAGCTTGGCCACGCTCTTGCAGATGCCGGCCGTGGCGGCCATCGGAGCGGCCCTAACCTTCACCTTTACCGGCATTTTGGCTAACAGGTCCGGTTGTGAAACCAATATTTTTGAAGGACTTGCCCTCTTACCCTGGGTCATCTATTTTCTATGTAAATATTACTGGAGAGAGCGGCGAAAAGTATATCTGGTGTGCGCAGGCCTGATGGCAGGACTCCAGATCCTGGCCGGCCATTTGCAGCCTTTTTTTCATGCACTCTTGATTGCTGTCATTGTTATCATTTTTTATGAATACCGGCGTCGGGAAAACCTAAAAAGCTTCTTTTTTTCGGCCGTTTTCAACTTTTGCATCATTTTGTTGGTAGCCATTCTTATCTCCCTCCCTCAAGTCTATTATGCTGCGGAATATATGAGCAGGTGTTACCGGGAAGTGGGCGGCGCCGGAGACGTTTATATTGGGCCACATCAAAAAGTCCCGCTCTATGTATACCTTTACCGGTTTATTCTTCGGCCTTCGGATTTCGAAAATCTGATCGGACAGAAGTCTATACTGCTGGCCGATTTTAACTTCGTTTACATGGGTATCCTACCCTTTTTCCTGTGCATACTCTTCCTGATTAAAAGTAAATTTCTGACATTAACCGACTCGCATTCGGACTTTAAAAAACTGCTGATCATCATATTTACTGTTGGGATACTTAGCGTGCTGGGATACCTGACTTTTTTTCCTTATATTTTATATGCTATTCCATTTGCCAATACCGTTAGAGAACTAAGCCGTTATGTGATATTGATCTCTTTCAGTGATGCACTCCTGGCAGGATTGGCGTTGACATATATTACGCAATTGGGCGATCAACTCCTGCAGCATTCATCGAAGACAAACCTTTATGTAGTCGGGGCATTGGCGCTCAATGCGCTGTATTGGCTACTATTTCAGCAGAAAAATATTTCACTGGATGTCTCGGTGCCATTCCTGTTCGGCTTTATTTTCCTTTTGCTCCTTATGACGGTACCAGTGAATGACTATATCCGAGTCCTGGCAATTGCCTTTATTTTCCTTGATCTGTTCCTGAACCCGCTGAATTATGGCCCCACCAATTCTATATTTTACCCGACCAGATTCTATTCGAGGAATAAGATCGTCAACTTCCTGGAATCAACCTATGGCAAATACAGAGTCACTTTCGATATGGATGTCTGGGCTATGACCAGGAGGAATCTGGGCGATGTGTATAATGTCCAAACAAAATTTGGTTACTGTGCCACTGTGAATCAGTCTTATTATAATTTCATTTATTACAGCAAAGACTCGGAGATCGATGATCTGCTGAATGTGAGGTATGTCATTACCGATAAGTTATTGGGCTCGAATTTTATATTCAGGGACTCTACCCGGTACCTGAATCTCTATGAACGACGAAATTATTATCCCCGCTGTTACTGGAAGCATCAATTGGGTGAACGAGGGACGGAAATCGAGGGGGAAAACAAAGGAATTATCCGTCAGTTGACATATGCAGACCAATACCAGAAATGGCTTATCCATTGCAACTCACCGGACACTTTAGTCTTTTCGGAGAATGATTATCCGGGATGGAAATGCTATGACAATCAAAAAGAAATCACCATTTATGAACCGACGATAAAAAATTATCCGCGACTATTCCGCTGTATTACCCTGGATAAGGGGCAGCACATTATCGAGTTTACATATAATAAGGTGTTTTATTGGTTCTGAAAGCCGGCTGAATCAGAGCGCTCCAAAAAAGGATGGGCATAATTTATGGCATCACCGTCAACACCCTTCCCTCTAACTTGAAATGTATCTGGTCACTCTCCAAACCCTTAAGTACAGCAGAAAGAGAAAGATTGCGCGGAATCCTACCCATAAACTCCTGAGGTGGCAGAACGCCTTCGTAGCGGACGTCGATGTCGTACCAGCGGGCGAGCTGCCGCATCGTCGCCTCCAGCCCGGCATGATCGAAATGAAAATACCCATTCTTCCAGGCGCTGACTTCGCTGATATTGACGTGTTTGAGGATGCTCAGGGTGCCTTTATCGTCTATGACGGACTGCTCGGCGGGACGAAGGAGGACGCCAGCGCCGGTGCGGGGTGAAAAGCGGATACTGCCGTCGACCAGGGTGGTACGCTCGGCCGGTTCGTCGGCATACGCCATCACGTTAAAAGAAGTCCCGAGGACTTCGATGGCGCCGCCCTCGTCACCAGTGCCGCGATGAACAATAACCTTGAACGGCCGCGCCGCATCCTTCGCCACTTCAAAATACGCCTCCCCGGTCAACTCGACAGAACGCTCCTGGCCGGTAAACGCGACAGGATAACGGAGCGTGGAAGCATTATTTAACCACACCCGGGTACCATCCGCAAGGGTCAGCGAAAACTGACCTGCCCTGGGCGTGCTGAGAACATTGTAAGCCGGCGGCAGGACCGAAGCGGTAGCCGCATTCTTATACGCCAGCTGTCCGGCGGCTAACTTAGACACTGTTGCACTTTGCTGAGCTGCCAAGACGCCGTTACCGGCGGAGTCGAGGGCGATTTGCCGGCCATCGGCGAGGGTCAGTACCGCCCGATTGCTGCCGGGGCGGACATCGGAGGCGACAACCGCAGGCGTAACGGGCGAGGCAGGAGAGGGGCGGTGGGCCATTACCCACCAGGCCGCCGTGCCGACGATCATAGTGACAGAGGCAGCGACTAACAAGGCGCGTAGGCGCCGGCTGAAAAATTGAGGATGGATGACCGTGGCGGGAACAGAACTATCGGGAGCCTGAAAATAGCCTTCCTGTTCAAGACGGGCTACGACCTTCTGCGGGCTCAGGTTTTCGCCGATCGCCTGCAGGCGGCGGAGTTGGGCCAGGGTCTCTTCGTCGCCATTTTTGATCGATTCCAGCATCTCTTCGCGGCCCGGGGCGGCGTTCAGCCAGTGATGTAACAAAACCGATTCTTCGGGAGTAAGGGCCTCTTCCCGGATATATTTCAACGCTATAGGATCAATGTCGAACGATGGCTCCATACTTTCTTTCTGCATTAGACTTTAATTACGAAATGGCATTGTCTTTAACCAGTTCCGCAGTTTAAGATTCGATTATTTATTTCAATAGGAAATGGGCGACGGCCAGTAAGAAGGCGGGGACGCCCTCCATGAGCCACTTAAATTTCAATCCGCTCTTCCGCAAGGACTCCAGGGCTTTCGCCTTGTGGTTGAGCACCGTCTGGCTGTTAATGCCCATTAAATCAGCGATTTCGGCCGTGGTCTTCTGCTCAAAAAAATACAGTCGGAGGATAGCCCTGCGCTGGCGGGGTAATTTCTCTATTTCCTTGAGAATGCTCTGCAAAAGGGTAGTTTTGACCCTTTCGGTCTCGGCATGCTGTTCGATATCATTGGCGAGATAGGCTACTTCACTGCTGGATTCCCGCTGTTTAGTGCGCAGCCGGAGGTAGTCGATCGCCTCATTACGGACGATCACATAAAGCCATCGCTTGACGTGTTCGTAGGATTTTTATTGAAACTCCTTTGCTTCTTATACCCGCTGTCCATGGCAATGGCCTTGATAGAATCCTCTGTCTCCAGGAGCCTCTGCGCGGCCTGCTCTATTCGTTGGTGAATAATATAAGCGTGAACCGTCGATTGGGTTAACTCATGGAAGCCGGCCTGTAATTTTTCCCTATTGATGTTGAACCGACGGCAGATATCGGCAATGGGATGCTCCTGGTAAAGGTTATCGTCAAGGTATTCCTTGATATCCGCAATCAGTTGTGCGTCTTTCCTTTTCATGATGAGGACAGGTTTAATGGCGCTACTGATCCAAAGAGACGATAACCAGAGGTAAATTAAGGTAGACTATTTTTTACCTCGGGGCCGGTATTCCCCTAAAAAGGTTAGGAACACTAATGAATTGTTTTATTCCGTGCTATACAGTTGCCTGTATGTACGCCGTTTAACTGCGTTGGTCCAATCTCATCCGGCTAACCCGTTTTTTAGTACCTTCCTTTTTCAATGATTAATGACCTAAAAACTTGTTTATGAAATTGTTCTGTTTGTCGGCTGCCCTTTTCCTCAGCGCCACCCTGTCCGCCCAACAACCCTTCAACGGGGTTGAATCCAATCTGGGCAACCTTTTCCGCCTCTCCAACGCCCGCAGCCGGTCGATCAGCCCCGAGAACTTCAATGGCGCGAAAGGGGCCGCAGGAAAAGCCACGACCGGTACGGGTGCAGGCGCAGCCCGGGAACTGGGCCAGGGCTGGAAAATCAGCCCCTCGGTCGATATCGCCGCCAAATCCACCTTTACCCTCGCGGAGATCAGCAGCTCTGGCTCGATCCAGCATATCTGGATGACACCCACGGGCAACTGGCGCTTCAGCATCCTTCGGATGTACTGGGATGACGAGACGACCCCCTCGGTGGAAGTGCCGGTGGGCGATTTCTTCGGGATGGGGTGGGGGCAATACGCTCCGTTACAGTCGCTGGCTATCTGCGTCAACCCGGGCAGCGCCTTTAACTGCTACTGGCCGATGCCCTTCCGGAAAAAATGCCGGATTACCCTGGAGAATATTGACGATAAACCCATGACAGTGTATTACCAGATCGATTATCTCGAAACGGACATCCCCTCAGACGCCGGCTATTTTCACGCGCAATTCCGACGCGTCAATCCCCTGCCTTATAAGAGCGTCATCACCCTGCTGGACAGCGTACACGGCCAGGGTCAGTATGTCGGCACCTACCTGGCGTATGGAGTCCACAACGACGGCTGGTGGGGCGAAGGAGAGATCAAATTCTATATGGACGGCGATACGGAATTTCCGACGATCTGCGGCACGGGCACGGAAGACTATTTCTGCGGCTCCTATGACTTCGATACGCAAAGCAAGAACGCGGCGGGAGTCTCAGAATCTCATTACACGGAGTTCACCACCCCCTACTCAGGTCTGGCGCAGGTCATCCGGCCCGACGGACATTATACCTCACAAGAACGGTTCGGCCTCTACCGCTGGCATATCACGGACCCGATCCGATTTCAGAAAAATTTGCGGGTGACGATCCAGGCACTGGGCTGGCGGGCTGGCGGCCGCTACCTGCCTTTGCAGGACGATATCTCCTCGACTGTCTTCTGGTACCAGAGCGAACCGCATGCCCCCTTCCCCAAACTGCCTTCCAAAGATCAACTGGAAATCAATTGAACACTTACCTATGAGATACGGAATATTTATTGTGCTCACCCTTTGCGGGGTTCATATCCTTTACGCGCAAGAGCTTTATCATATACCCGATGGAGTAACATCGAGGGTCAGCAGCCCGGAGAACCTGAACGGATTGAAAGGCAAGGGCGCTATGACGAATAACGGAGCAAAAGGGAGCGCCTTTACCTCGCTGAAGGCAGGCACTCGTATAACGTTACTCGATATTAAGGAAGCGGGGACCATTCAACGGATCTGGTGCACTTTATCGGACAGAAGCCCTGACATGCTGCGTTCATTGAGATTGCTGATGTACTGGGACGGATCGGCTAAAGCGGCAGTGGACGTACCCTTCGGAGACTTTTTTTGTGCGGCTTTACAGCCGGTCGCTTTTCAATCCGCTCTATTTTCTGACCCCGAAGGCAGAAGCTTCAACTGTACGATCCCGATGCCGTTCAAGAGCGGCGCCAGAATCGTACTCAAGAATGAAAGTCAACACGATCTGGACCTTCTTTTTTTCGATATCGATTTTCTGGAAAAAGCTAAGCCTGATTCTGGTGCCCTCTATTTTCATGCCTGCTGGACACGGACGAATCATGCTGCTGTAGGCACTGACGCCGTTCTTCTGCCGGAAGTCAAAGGGAAAGGCCGGTTTCTTGGCGTCAGCATCGGCGTGAACATCGATTCAGCTTACGGACCGACCTGGTGGGGAGAAGGCGAATTCAAATGCTGGCTCGACGGTGACGGCAACTATCCGTCTATCGCCGGCACAGGCTCAGAAGATTATATCGGCACCGGGTGGTCCGAAGGACGGTTTGCTCATCTATATCAGGGCTGCCTCGTGGCCGAATCCGCCGCCGGGAAATATGCCTTTTATAGGTTTCATATTCCTGATCCCATCTATTTCCAATCAGCATGCAAAGTGACGATACAGCAAATCGGCGGATTTTTCAGGCCCGATGTACTGGCCTTACAAAATAAAGGAGTTCCTATGCAAATCGTCTCTTCATCAGGGGTTTCCGGTTTTCGGGGCGCATTCGACATTCGCGATAAGAGCAGTATCAAGGAGGGAGATGCCAAGGACTGGGTGAACTTTTATCGTTCGGATGATTATGCGGCGACGGCCTATTTCTATTTAGATCGCCCGGATAGCGATCTACCCGACCTGGCGCCTTTAGCTCAAAGAATACAACATTGACAATAATACCCTCATTATTTTTATTATGAAAAAACGATTGCTGAATCTATTGTTTGTGAGCATTCTGATCCATTCCTGCACTACTCCTGCGGGTACTGCGAATTTTCAGCCGGGCAGCTTTGGTTACGATATACGCTTCCTGCAGGGTCATGACAGCGGTCTGGTCGTCCTGCACAACGGCGATGCCCAGATCCTCATCTCCCCGAAATACCAGGCCAAGGTCTTTACGTCGACGGCATCCGGCGACGAGGGTCCCAGCTTCGGCTGGATCCACTATAAGGCTTTTGACGGGCCTTTGGATTCCCACATGAATGGCTATGGGGGCGAGAACCGTCTCTGGCTTGGACCGGAGGGCGGTCGGTTTTCGCTGTTCTTCCCGCCCGGCGCCAAAATGGAATTCACGAACTGGAAGACGCCGGCGGCCTTTGACACGGAACCCTGGACGGTGACATTGCATTCGGATACGGTGGTCGACCTTAAGAAGGACATGCAGCTGACGAACTATGCGGGTATGACGTTGCGACTGTCCATCGACCGGTCTATTGCGATCATGAGTACTGCCGCCATCGACAGCATACTGGGTTTGACGCCGGACACGGCTGTCCATGCCGTGGGTTACCGGACATTTAATATACTGACCAATACCGGCGATCAACCCTGGACGGAGGCCACGGGTATGCCCTGTCTCTGGCTGCTGGATATGTTCAATCCCTCCCCGGCTACGGTGATCGTCATCCCTTATGCCTCTGCTGTGGGAGGCTCCAGCAAACCGGCCACGACGGATTATTTCGGGGAGATCCCGGGGGATCGCGTTAAATATGATGGACAGACCCTCTTTTTCAAGGCGGACGGCAAGAGCCGGGGGAAACTGGGAGTCCATCCCCGCCGGGCCCGGTCGATGATCGGCAGCTATGATGCTCTGCATCGGGTGCTGACCATCTGCCTCTTCGATGTGGACTCCTCCGCCCGATATCTCAACCAGGAGTGGAACACGGTGAAGCCTCCGTTTAGCGGGGATGCGGTCAATGCCTATAATGACGGGCCTCTGGCCGACGGCAGCCAGATGGGACCGTTCTTCGAACTGGAGAGCGTATCCCCTGCAGCCTTTCTTTCCGCCGGGCAGGTGCAGGTACATCGCCATAGTGTGTTTCATTTTACAGGCCCGGAGGCTGCTTTGGATCCGATTTGCCGGAAACTGCTGGGGGTCACGATCGGGCAGGTCAAACAGGCGTTTTAAGACGGGAGGTGGGTCGATGCAGGCGGAAGACGAGCCGGTGCAGGACGGAGATGGGCGGGTGCATTTCTATTGCGGTTTGTCTGGGTACATTCAGGCATGAAATTCAATACGTACATCTCCCTGGTAGTGGCCGTCATACTGGCGATGGTGGTCAGTAAGATCGTCTACTTTGGCTTCACGCCCAATTACGCTAATTTTGTCTTTTCGAAAGCTGCCTTTAACAGCATCTTCGAGCACGATGTCTATCAGTACCGGGTACTCTCCAAATACCTGCTGTTTGCGATAGACCACTGGCTGGCCGCGGACATGCCGGCGAAGGGCGCCGAGGCCCGGATCCTGGTGGGCACGCCAAGCGGATCGGAACGGTTCTATCTGGCCTTCTACTATTTGAATTCCTTCTTTTTGGTGCTGACTTCCATTATGGTCGTGTTGATCGTCAATCTGGACCGGCAGCTGCGGCTGACCGTGATGGAGAAGAACCTGATCATTTTCATGGTACCAATGCTGATTGGCCTATCCCAATTCACCGTCTGCTGTTATGATGTATCCAGCTATTTCTTTCAATTGCTCATCATTTATATCTTTTTACGATTTACCGAGCGGTATTATTGGGCGACGATGCTGACGATCGGATTGCTTGTGATCCTGTCCACTCTCAACCGGGAATCTTCTGCGCTGTCCGTCTCGATGGTGACGGTATTGCTGCTGACCCGGTATGGAATCGCGCGAAAGACATTCACGGGTGTTGGATTGATGGCGGTTTGTTTTTTGGCTACCTATGTGGCCTTGCGCGTTTTTATTGTCGATCCTCAGCATCTACACATCATGAATACCCAGGTAGGCCAATTCTTTCTCGATACGAATTTGATCGGGCTGCTGTTCTGGGGTCTATTCATCTATCTGCCTTTTGCCATCGCGGAAGAAACGGAGAACAGGATACTGATCGGGTTGTTCTTTGTTTTGAGCCTGCCTTATATTATTACTGTCTTTAAGGATGGAGTATTATGGGAGATCAGGTTGTATATCCCACTTTTTTTAGGCGCCCTATTTCTCAGTAAATTGAATGTTTCGGCGCATGCTTTCCGGGTGAGCCGGTTTTTCGGACGGCTGCGCGTTGTGGATGACATGGAGGTTCAATAGGATAAAAATGCAGGCACCTGGCAATGCACGATAGACGGGGTGCCTTACAGCGGGTCGATCGACACCAGCTACACCCGGTATGATGGCAGCTTTCTTCCGGCCAATCCTGATACCATCATTTTTTGTACCGGCACCAGCATTGACAAACGGGCTAATATCCATTTCCTGATCGATTTCAATCGCTATCCCAGCGGTGCATTGCCGTATTCCAGCACGGCCAATAGCCAGGCTGTGTTAGATTTCGATACCTGTTCAACTACTATTCTTGCGGCTTCTTATGGCTCGGGGTCCACGGTACAGTTCACCATCGACTCGGTATCCAGCAACAGTCTGCATGGTCATTTTTCAGGGACACTGACAGCATATGCCACAATCGGCACTGTCCTTACCGGGCATACCGTCAGCAATGGCCAATTCAGCGCGGGCTGGCAGGGTGGAGATCACGATCCGAACAGTTTCAGCTATACGTATGGTCTCACCAACCTTAAGTTGGACGGCTATGATCTCGACCTCGTCGATGGCTACTTCAACGAGGCGACCATCATCTCTAATACGCTGGTATTATATGGAACACCCGACAGTTGGTCCGGAACCGACCCCTTTAAATTGCAGATCAGGACCGGCACTACGATCAAGCCGGGTATATACAATAGCGCCAATGGGGATGTGGGCATGACCCTCGGCGGCGTCGGTGTGACCGATAGCTCCGGATCGCTGACAGTCATCATCAGCCAGGTCTCCGGCAATGTGGTCTATGGCAGTTTTTCGGGGACGAACTATGATGGAAACCCTCTGTCCGCCGGTAGTTTTGCTGCCCGGATCAAAAACTATATTCCGCAGGCCGACTCGGCCAATCAATGGGGTTTCGGCGCCTTTATCAACATACACACCAGACTTCCCAGGTCCGAACAATGCGGACTCGTTTTATTTCCATTCCCCGGAACTGATCTTTAGCGGAACCACCACTAATTATTATGCCATCTCATTTCCTAATCCGACAACGGTCATCATCGATAGCATTGGCCCGCATTATATCTCCGGCGAATTGAAAAACAGCGTCAATTTCCCTACCGGTGGAAATATCAATACGTCGTATTTACAGATGGGAAGATTCTCGGGGAGTTATTGACCCGGCACCCCGCGGCTGACCGGCATTACTACCGGCCAGCCTGGCGGAATGTAGGCTTGGGAATGAGAAGGACAACAGGCTGCAACAATATTTTCACCATCATTTACTCCGACAGGAACCTAACAATAAAGCTGCCATCGTGTAGATAATAGTAACTTTGTCTTTCCCGTGAATAGACGACAGGCGCCCCGAACTCTTTCATGAGGCGGATGTATTCGTACATACTACGCTCGGACATGCCGATCTTTTCGGCGAGCTGGGAAGGGGTACCGGTCCCCTTAATGCGGATCAACTGATCGATCCGGTTTAATCGTTGGAAGATCTCTTTTTGCATAGAACAAGGTTTGGTTGAGGAAATGGTTATTTTATGAAAGGTAAAAAGCCTGCGGGAATTTGTCACTAAGTTTGTTGCATTGTAGATATTTTATATAAAAAAAAATACATGAAAACACTCATGAAACGCTCGTTTTTTGTCCTGATGGCCATACTCGGAATGACTACGCTGAGGGCGCAGTCTGTCGACGATATTGTAGGGAAATATATAGACGCCATCGGCGGCCGCACCGCGCTGGCCGGCATCAACTCCCTGGTCATTACCAGCAGCATCAATGTCATGGGCAATGATGTGCCCAGTACCACCTATATTTTGGCGGGCAAGGGATTCCGGTCGGAGACGGATTTCAACGGGCAGAAGATGATCCAGGCTGTCAGCCCGGGCGGGGGTTGGGCGATCAACCCGATGACGGGGGATGCGACCGCTCAGGCTATTCCTGCCGATCAGGCCAAGATGTCGCAGTCGAACTATACTATTGGCGGCGCTCTGACCAATTATGCGGCCCAGGGCAATAAGCTGGAACTGATCGGTAAGGATACCGCGGATTACAAACTGAAGATGACTATCCCCAGCGGAGACGTCACCTATTATATTAACCAGAAGACCTACCTGATCGACAAGGAAGTCATTAATAGCAACATCGGGGCACAGTCGGGGACATCGACCATTACCTTCTCCGACTACCGGAAGGTGGATGGCGGCTACGTTATGGCCTATACCCAAAGCCTGGAGCTTCCCAATGTTAGTCTGGTGATAAGTAACCAGAAGATAACGGTGAATCAGACCGTCGACCCGACGATCTTCAATATGCCGAAATAAAAGGAATCGTGATTATCGACTCACCAGGTGGTAATTCTTGAAGCAAAAGATCTGGTGCCCCCCCATAAAGTTCTGCTCGATGAAGGTCAGCAGCCGGTATTTGAGGCGCTCGTGCTTGTGCCGCACTACGTTCTGATGCTGTCGGCTCCGTTCCAACTGGTCGGCCCAGTTGAAGAGCCTGATCCTCTCCTGCATGACGGCAGGGTGGGTATCACGATAGATGGATAACTGGCTCAGGTTGCCGAAGTCAAATTCCTCCTTTTCGCGGCGGAAATGCTCTTCGGCCTTGTCCCGGCCACTATGGATCGTAGCAAAGGCCTTTCTCTTCTTTTGCATGTATTGCGGCGGACGGACCCAGCCATAATGATAGATATGGGCGTCTACCCGGGCCACTTTCAGCTTGAACGTGCCCTTTTTCTCCCGGTAATGAACCCCATCGAATTCCGGGATCCGCCGGAAAGACTGGGCCGACTCCCAGGAATGGATGTCCTTGTTATTGCGGACGATGCGGATCTCATTGGCATACCAGGCATGGGAGGTGATGAAATGGTCATAATCCCCCCAGAAATGGCGGTATTTGAATAATATCCCCTCTACCGAAGTATCATGCAGTAATTCCTCACAACGCTGGCGGATACGGGGAAGATCTTCCTCATGGACCACCTCATCGCTCTGCAGGTAAAACAGCCAATCCCCCTTACAGGCGGCCTTGGCGATATCGGTCTGGTGGGCGTGCTCCATCCCCCGGGGGTACCTATCCAGGTCCCAGACGGTGTGAATGATACGAATCTTGTCAGAACCGATGCTCTGTATCTCCTCGAAGGTGCGATCGTCGGAATCGCAGTCTCCCAGGGCGACGACGAACTCATCTACCATTGGGAGGATGGAAGAAATCGCCTGTTTGATAGGATAATAGAGCTTGGTGGCATTGCGCACCATGGTAAAGCCGCTTATGGTCATAGCCGGGTTTTAAGATTGACAATAATCGTTAGCACCACCAAATAGACTAACAAACACCGTGCACGCTTAATCTACTGACATTAAGAGCAGATTAAACGATTACCAACGGACCAGCGTTGCTTGCGTTTATGGTTTAACAAAAGGATAACTGGTCTTTAACGATTAAGGTCGTGAATTTACCGGTGAATTGGCATTAAAATGCCATTAAAGGGACCATTGGGTCAGGAAACGGACCCCCATGGGCTTTTCCCGGATGAATTTTCAGGGGCGAACGGGTAGAAATCCTATGTGGATAAAGGCCGATTTGGTATAATTTTGGTCAAGTGTGAGGGAGTTCGACGACTCCAAACGGACCGTAGGTCCGTTTGCCTTCGGGCCGGTTAAACCTTATTTTAGACCAGGCGGGCGAGCCGTCCGACGGCGCCAGCATTAAATCCGTACTTATGAGGAAGACGATCGTAATCAACCTTCTGCTGATTCTGGGGTATTATCTTATTCTGCAATTATTGGTTTGGGCGGCGATGTTGTTGAGGTAGCGGAAAGTTATCCTTTTTGATTCGGTTTTTATCTTTTTGCGAAATATCAGGTGAAGTAAATTGATATACAATTTACAACCTTGTCGCCTGCATGAAAAAGATAAAAAGATCGGAAAATGCTCTGCTGACCTACGGCGTCCTGGTCCCTGTGGGGGCTGTGGGTGCGTTGGTTTGCCTGCTGGTGTTCGTCGTCACGTCGATCTTTAGTGTACTGACTTTTATTTTCCTCCTGGTTTGTGGGTTTTCGTCGCTGATGTATGGGCTTCTGTCCAGGGCAGTTGGTCATTTCATGGGTGATCGTCAGCATGCGTGATGGTGGGGGCCACGCGGCACCGCGGCCATTTTTTATTCTTCCCCCTCCAGCAGGTCGGGCCGTCTTTCGCGGGTCCGTTCCAGCGACTGCTCATATCGCCAGTCTTCGATTTTTTTTGGGTCGCCGCTCAGGAGGATGTCGGGGACCTTTTCTCCCCGCCAGTCAGCCGGCCGGGTATAGACCGGCGGGGCCAGCAGGTTGTCCTGGAAGGAGTCGAACAGGGCCGAGGTCTCGTCATTCAGCACGCCGGGGATCAGGCGGCCGATGGTATCGACTAAGACGGCGGCGGCAAGCTCGCCCCCACTGAGGACATAATCTCCTATCGAAATCTCCCTGGTGACATATTTTTCCCTGATCCGCTGATCGATGCCTTTATAGTGGCCGCATATCAGCAGTACGTTTTCCTTCAGGCTGAGGGTATTGGCGATTTTCTGGTTCAACCTCTCGCCATCGGGAGTGAGGTAGATGATCTCGTCATAGGGGCTGTCCCTGCTCAGCGATTCGATGGCATTGGCCAACGGTTCGGGCATCATGACCATGCCGGCGCCGCCGCCAAATTGGTAGTCGTCGATCTGGCCGTATTCGTTGACGGCCCATTGTCTTAGATGGTGGACCCGGATCTCGAGCAGGCCTTTTTCCTTCGCCCGTTTGAGGATGGAATGGCTGAATGGGGATTCGAGGAGTTCGGGGAGGACGGTGAGGATGTCGATGGTCATGGGGCAAAAGTAGTTATTTATTTTCCCTCCATCCATAGCACCGAGTTATCGGTGTTGTATTGATTTTCCTCCCAGAGGGGATTGGCGGGATCTTTGATCCAGCGGCCGTCTACGATGAATTTGTAAAGGTGTTTGCCAACGGACAGGTGGACGCTGAAGGTCCAGACGCCGCCGACCTGTTTCATCCTGAGGGCATCGGGGGTCCAGTCATTAAAATCGCCGGCCAGACAGACGGTTTTCGCGTCTGCGAAGCCTTTTAACTGGAAGGTATAGTTGGGTTGGATGATGATGGAGGAATTGCCAGGATCGGTTATCCATTTGCCGTCTACCATGAAGCGGTATTTGTAGTTGCCTGGCCCCAGGGTATAGCGGAGCTGCCACCCTTGTGCTGTTTTGTCCATCAGCAGGTCGTAAGTTTGCCAGTTGTTGAAGGAACCGGATAAGGCTACGGACTTTGCGGACAGGTAGCCTTTTAATGTAAAGAGATGGGGTTGGCCGAGCCGGTATACGGAATTGAATCCTTTATGCCCGTCCGGCTCGTGGTTTTTGTTCGTGGGGTCTTCATACCATTTTCCGTCTGCCACAAATTTGTAAGGGTAAGCGCCTTCGGCGAGGTACAGCCGGATGGTCCAGCCAAACGGTCCTTTTTCCATGGGGAGTTCGCCGGGATTCCAGTTATTGAAGCTTCCGGTCAGGTAGGCATCTCTGGCTTCCCTATGACCGGGAAGGGTGAAGATGGTATTGGGTTTATAATAAACGGAGTTGACATTCCCCCTGGGGTCCGGTTCGCTCAGGTCATTATCCGGATCAGTTGTCCAGCCCCTATTGACGATAAATTTATACCAGTATTTGCCGGGGCCGAGCTTCACTATGCAGATCCAGCCGCTGTCTGTCGGGGTCATGGGAAGCGCCGAGTATTGCCAGTTGGTAAAGCTTCCTGCGAGCAGGACTTCGTGGGCCATGGTATGTCCTTTGAGAAAAAAGGTGACCAAAGAATCCTGGACTGCGAACGGGTATTTGCCGGTGAAGTGGTTCACGCCATAGACAAGGTTGTCGTTTTGCGCGGGGAACAGGTCATAGCTGTTGGGGTGCTCTTCTTCGGCGAGTTCAATTCTTTTCTCGGGATCCGCCAGCTGACCAAGGCCCAGCATCTGTTTGCTGATGATGATCCGGAGACGGTTGTCCATGTCTATCCGCCAGCCCATTTTCCTCAGCCGGTCGGGGGCGTTGGTGGACAAGATCCTGGGAAGGTTCAGGTCGGAAAGGTCATATTTATCGATGAATTTTTCCAGGTCTTCTTTCTTCATGTTTTTGCCGATAGTGATGTACATCCGGCCGTTTCTTATCGTATAGGACGCCTCGGCGTTGGAGTTTCGGTTTTGGGCGCAGATCTGGCCTGCGGAAAGGGCCATGAAGAGACAGGCTGCCAAAAAAGAGGTGATCAGCCGATGGTTATATGTAGACGGTCTGTTCCTCATTTCCATATATACATCTTACGGTTGACAAAATTAAATCCAATTTTATGAAGGGACAGGAAGTCGAAACCCAGCATTCCGTCGAGGCAGTTATGGTAGGCATCGCACATACTGGCGAGGCTGGTGATGAGGACCGGGAGGGACGCGATATCCCGGTCGCCGATGCGGAGGCCTTTGATATCGCCGAACAGTGCGTCTACTTTTTGTGTCCCGCTGCCGCTCAGTCTTACCCGGCGGGTAATTTCCACTTGTTCGAAGACTTTGCCGGGCAACCGGCTATCGAGTACATTGGTTTCGGCTCCGCTGTCGATGATAAATTTTAATTTTTTCCCTTTCAGGTTAACGTAGACAATGACCTTATCGTCTTCGATGTCAATGGGTATGATGCTATAGGCCGCCGTATCGGCCAGCTGCGGGCTCCGGTAGGACGCGGCCTCTTTTTTACCGATGAGGTGTAGGTAGATGAGGCCGGTACCATAATCGATGATCATTTCGAATCGTTCGAACAGCTGCATGCCCAGCAGCCCTAATATTTTTACTCCTTTGTTATTCTCTATATGTCCCAGGTTGATCATGGATGCTTCGAGATGGAAGTAGCTGACCGGTCCCAGGCGGAGGCTGTCGACGGTGGTCTGAACGGCCATGGATACGGCCCCGGTTACGCCGCCGCTTTCTGTGGGGTTGGAGGCCGGGTAGCGCCGGAAGTAAGTGATGTTGAGCACCAGTCCCGGAGTTCCGGTATCGAGTACGAAGAAGCCCGCTGAGGTGTCTGCTTTTGCCTGGAGGAGGATGAGGTTGCCGATGCGGGTGAAGGGAATGATGCAGTTGGAAGAGTCAGTGGAAATGATCGGATCGATAACAATGCGGAGAAGAGATATGGCTGGGTGAACAGGGTATGGGGTGACCGGATAGGTTAGTGCATAGACCGGACTGCCAAGCGATAGGACGGCAAACATCGCGATAAGGAGCCGGCACCGGTTCAGTTTCATTCGACAAAATACGATTTTGTATGGTATGACAGCGGACCGCCTGAGAATCAGCCGTTTTGACGGGAAATGGCCAGAAATGGGCGGAAACGGGCCATAATGGACAAACAACCACAACCTAGGTATATATTTACCTATATTGATGGATCGTCAATAATGTTCTACTTTGCCTTGACAATTAAGACCCTATCCCAATGATCACCATGGAAAAGCTTAAGGAATTCGAAGCTTACAAAGGCTTCTATGACGGGTTTTACACCGAGAAGGTGCAGACCCATACCAATATTAACAATGGCGAGGACTGGTCGCTGATCGCGGATCTCCTGCAGAATTTCAAATTTATCAATACGGGCATGGCGGGGAAAGAGCTTATGGAGAAGACGTATGCCAAGCTGGAGCAGCATGCGGATGATCCGGAAATCGGGGCGTATCTGAAGGCCTTGGCGATGAGGATTTAGACATTGCGGTTTTTGACTCCCTGGTCATGTCGGATAAGACCCCCCGGCCTGGCACGAAATTTTCGGTGAAAAAAGTATCCAAAAGCTATTTTTATGTCACCACAACAATACCAGGCCTGTATGGAGGCCTGCCGCAACTGTTCCACTCTTTGCCATAAATGCGCCACCGCCTGTCTTCTGGAAGAGGATGTGAAGAGCATGGTCCGCTGTATTCAGCTTGACCTTGAGTGTGCCGCTCTTTGCAATGCCGCGGCCGAGGTCATGAGCCTTGATGGCGAACTCTCCGCGCAGCTGTGTCATCTTTGCGAAATAGCCTGTAAAAATTGCGCTCAGGAATGCGAAGACCATCCTGAGATGGGGCATTGTCGCGAATGCGCGGCGGCTTGCAGGCGTTGCGCCCAGGTTTGTGCGCAGATGGCGGAGGCGGTTTGAGGGGATATCCTGCGTTTTATGCCTGACTATGCGAAAAACTCATCCTTGCATTGGCGGTCAGGCGTTTATTACTTCCCAAAATTTGGTAAATTCAAAAAACTTCCCTACTTTTGGGAAGACGGACAAAACCGTCGCTCAACAGTTCTTTTACATAAGTAAAATGGTAGTTCAATTTAAGAATTCCTACCTCGAAAAGTTATACGAGGGAAGGGCTGTACCTGGGAAGCCCCGGTATAGCGGCGATGTCATCGTTAAATTCAAGAAGACCATCCTGAAGCTGCAATATATGGACAGTTTCAGTGAGCTCGCCAGGCACAAAGGATTGAACTTTGAATCACTGAAGGGTGATTATAAGGGATACTTTTCTGTCCGGGTAGACAAAGGGTATCGGTTGATTTTATCGGTGGATAAATCTGGTACTGTACAAATTTCTGAAGTGCTTACGGTACATGACCTGAACAATCATTACCAATGAGAAGGGAACTAAATTAATAGTCAAAATCGTTGCCGTATGGAGGTGAACCAAACGACATCTTCAGGCAAGAAAAAAAATGAACAATTACAGAGTAATCAATTCACGGGGAAAGGAGATACAGACTGACGTTGTTCTCCACCCGGGTGAAGTATTAGCAGACGAGTTGGATGCCAGGTCCATTACAAAAACAGCATTTGCTGACCGACTGGGCATGAAACTCAGCCACTTCAGCGAGTTGCTGCATGGCAAGCGGCATGTCAGCGCCGGGATGGCCATCAAGCTGGAAAAATTACTGGATATTCCCGCGGAGTATTGGATGCGGGTGCAGGTGTACCATGACTTATTCGTCGAAAGACATAAGCAGAAAGACGCTGCCTGATTTCTAGCTTAACCCATTGAAGGCCCGGACATCCGGGCCTTTTTTCATGGTGCGCCATGCATGTGTATCAGCTCTAGGGTGCGAGTCCCGAAGGCGCTTTACAGTAGGGAGCCTTAGCCAAGAGCAAGGGTGTCGTGGGCGACCACGAATCTGAAGGAAGCTGTCGGCA
>Ga0182030_10001584_pt1 | contig 47063 bp, 45 predicted proteins | sample 812S3MmetaG_FD_121299 | JGI IMG/M metagenome (GOLD analysis project Ga0182030, IMG submission 121299) | Permafrost microbial communities from Stordalen Mire, Sweden - 812S3M metaG (Illumina Assembly) | ecosystem: Environmental > Terrestrial > Soil > Wetlands > Permafrost | place: Sweden...
AGTGGCGGTTATTCGGAGGGCCGGGAAAACGCCTGGCGAGTTACCGGGCGGTGCCGAACGTTTGTTGCAGTGGTGCTTGCTGGGTGGGCACTTGCTGCAGCGGGACTTGCTGCGTCGGGAGTTGCTGCAACGGCGCCTGCTGCTGGGCTGGCACCTGCTGCAACGGCGCCTGCTGCTGCAACGGCGTCTGCTGCTGCGCCGGCGCCTGCTGCTGCAACGGCGTCTGCTGGGCAGGGAGTTGCTGCAGCGGTGCTTGCTGGCTCGGCAACTGCTGGCCCGGCAATTGCTGTGCCGGTGCTTGCTGCGTCGGGAGTTGCTGGAGCGGTGCTTGCTGGCTCGGCAACTGCTGGCCCGGCAATTGCTGTGCCGGTGCTTGCTGCGTCGGGAGTTGCTGGAGCGGCGCCTGCTGCACCGGCGTCGTCTGGGCTCCCAGCACCCGGACGAGGTAGGGCGTCATGCCGTTGGCGCGCACCGGCGACACCTGCACGACGTCGCCGACCTCGAGCATCTGGTTGTTGCCGAGGTACATCGCCACGCTCTGAGTGCCCTCGGGGCCGTAGAAGATCAGGTCGCCCTTTTGTGCCTGCTGCGGCAGGACCTTCTGGCCGACCCGGTAGATCGCGCCCGAGGATCGCGGCAGCTTGAGTCCGGCACCGGCGTATGCGTACTGCATCAGGCCCGAGGCGTCGAAGCCGACGGTGTTGATACCCGTGCCGGTGCCGCGCGTCGGGCCGTTGATGCCGCCGCCGGCCCAGGAGAACGGCACGCCGCGCTGCGAAAGGCCGCGCATGACGACGATGTCGGTGGCCTGCTGGGAGTTGTCCATCGGCCGGGTGCCGGGGTCCGCGCTGGCGATCACCGGTGCGACGACCGGAGCCGCCAACATGGCCAGGCCGATGCCGAAGGCGTAAATACGTTTCATTTCCAGTTCCAACCCTTCTGGACTCTGTTGGTGGCATCAGCGCGGAGGCTCCGCCCGTCTGCCGCCATGACTCATGCGACGACCTCAACGTCGTTGAATCACACCAGTCACTACAGACACTTCTACCCCAGAAGTTGGGTGCGGAAAATAGCAGGTGAGGCCCCTGAGGGATTATTTGTCGGACCGTGACCGGACGGTGACTGCAGCGCCGAATTCTGTATGCGCAGTTGTGATTTCGTACGCGTACTTGTGATTTCGGTCTCACACCGGTGCGGCAGTCAAAAACGTCTGCCGCATGCCGGCAATGGGGCGTTCAGCGCCAATACGGTTGGCTGAAGATGGTGATGAAGTCTCCGGCCACCGAGCACACCATGAGGATGGCCAGGGACAGAACCGGCCAAAAGGACATGTACCAGCCCTTGAGCAGCGAGACGAACGGACCGATCCCGGCTGCCGCGACCGCGGCACCGATACCGCCCCACACCACCGGGTAGATGTACATGTCGATGCCGTAGGGCACCGGACCGCATTGTTCTCCGGTGCACACTTCCTCGAGGAAGCCGAACAGCTTGAATGGCCAGTTGGTTGCGGTGGCCAATACGACGAGCAGCGTCAAAAGCACGACGGTGCTGATCACGTCCCATGGGGCCACCCGCAGCCGAAGCGTCGGCGGGGCCTTGTCGTCGATGTCGTAGGCGTCGTAGAGCAGCACATCGTCTGAGTAGTTGGCATCCTCGGGCGCCGCCGCGGAGTCGGCGGGGTCACCCGGATGAAGATCGTCGGACCGATACGGCGATGCCATGCCGATAGATGCTCCCCGATGGCCGGGTTTTCTGCGAACCGGCTGCTTTACGCTCGGTCTCTATGCCTGCGGCGAGATCCGGGTTGACGCCCGAGCAAATCAGCGCGATCGACGCCGCGCACCTGTGGCATCCCTACAGCACCATCGGCAGTGAATCCGTCGCGCCCGTGGTGGCCGTCGGTGCCCGCGGCGCCTGGCTGACGCTGGTCAGAGATGGCAAGCCGGTCGAGGTGCTCGACGCGATGAGTTCCTGGTGGACCGCCATTCACGGTCACGGCCACCCCGTCCTGGACGCCGCGCTGACCAGTCAGCTGGGCGCCATGAACCATGTCATGTTCGGCGGGTTGACCCACGAGCCGGCGGCCCGGCTGGCCCAGCTGCTGGTGGATATCACCCCGGCCGGTTTGGAGACGGTGTTCTTCAGCGACTCCGGCTCGGTGTCGGTGGAGGTCGCGGTGAAGATGGCGCTGCAGTACTGGCGCAGCCGCGGGCGGCCCGGCAAACACCGGCTGATGACCTGGCGGGGCGGCTATCACGGCGACACGTTCACGCCGATGAGCATCTGCGACCCCGACGGCGGGATGCACTCGCTGTGGACCGACATCCTGGCCCGGCAGGTGTTCGCCCCACAGGTGCCCAGCGACTACGACGCCGCCTACAGCGCGGAATTCGAGGAGCTACTCGCCCAGCACGCGACCGAGCTGGCGGCAGTGGTCGTCGAACCCGTCGTGCAGGGCGCCGGCGGCATGCGCTTCCACGATCCCCGCTATCTGCGCGACCTGCGTGACATCTGCCGTCGTCACGAGGTGCTGCTGATTTTCGACGAGATCGCGACCGGGTTCGGCCGCACCGGTGAGCTGTTCGCCGCAGACCACGCCGGCGTCAGCCCGGACATCATCTGCGTCGGCAAGGCGCTGACCGGCGGATATCTCAGCCTGGCCGCCACCTTGTGCACCACCGACATCGCGCACACCATCAGCTCCGGTGCGCCCGGCGCGCTCATGCATGGCCCCACGTTCATGGCCAATCCGCTGGCCTGTGCGGTGTCGGTGGCCAGTGTCGAGGTGCTGCTTGCCCAGGACTGGCAGTCACGCGTCGCCGAAATCGGGGCCGGGCTGGCCGGCGGCCTGGAACCCGCCCGGGCACTGCCCGGCGTGGCCGATGTCCGGGTGTGCGGCGCCATCGGCGTCATCGAATGCGATCAGCCGGTCGACCTTGCCGTCGCCACCCCGGCAGCGCTCGACAACGGTGTCTGGTTGCGGCCGTTCCGCAACCTGATCTATGCGATGCCGCCCTACATCTGCGGACCCGATCAGATCGCGCAGATCACCTCGGCGATGGTCGAGGTCGCCAGGCTCGTAGGCTAAACGGCGATGAAAGCACCGATCGAGGTTTCCCCGCTGGCCTGGCTGGAGGCGGTGGAACAGCAGCGCCGGCAGGCCGGGTTGCGTCGCTCGCTGCGGCCGCGGGCGGCGGTCGCGACCGAGCTGGACCTGGCGTCCAACGACTACCTCGGTCTGTCGCAGCATCCCGACGTCATCGAAGGTGGCGTCGCGGCACTGCGCATCTGGGGTGCGGGTGCCACCGGTTCGCGGCTGGTGACCGGCGACACCGAACTGCATCAGCAATTCGAAGCCGAGCTCGCCGACTACGTGGGCGCCGCCGCGGGCTTGCTGTTCTCCTCGGGATACACCGCCAATCTCGGCGCCGTGGTCGGACTCTCGGGTCCGGGTTCGCTGCTGGTTTCCGACGCACATTCGCACGCGTCGCTGGTGGACGCCTGCCGGTTGTCGCGGGCGCGGGTCGTGGTGACGCCGCACCGCGATGCCGACGCGGTCGATGCGGCGCTGCGCTCCCGCGACGAGGAGCGGGCCGTCGTCATCACCGACTCGGTGTTCAGCGCCGACGGCGCGCTGGCCCCCCTGCGCGAGCTGCACGACGTCTGTCGCCGCCACCGGGCGCTGCTCATCGTCGACGAGGCACACGGGCTTGGTGTGCGCGGCGGCGGTCGTGGCCTACTGCACGAGCTCGGACTCGCCGGTGTACCCGACGTGGTGATGACAACCACGCTGTCCAAGGCGCTCGGCAGCCAGGGCGGCGTGGTTCTGGGGCCGGCGGAGGTGCGCGCTCATCTGATCGACGCGGCCCGCCCGTTCATCTTCGACACCGGCCTGGCGCCGGCGGCGGTGGGCGCCGCGCTGGCCGCCTTGCACGTCCTGCGAGCCGAGGCTTGGCGGCCCGATGCGGTGTTGCGGCATGCCCGCGAACTCGCCAACGTCTGCGACGTGCCCGAAGAACCGCAGTCGGCGGTGGTATCGGTGATTCTGGGCCAACCTGAGGTCGCGCTGGCCGCCGCGACCGCGTGCCTGGACGCCGGCGTGCGCGTGGGCTGCTTCCGGCCACCGACCGTGCCCGCCGGGACGTCGCGGCTGCGGCTCTCGGCGCGCGCTTCGCTGGATGCCGCCGAGTTAGACGTGGCGCGCCGCGTGCTGATCGACGTCCTGGCCGTGGCGCGCCGTTGACCGTCCTGGTCGTTACGGGTACCGGCACGGGGGTTGGTAAGACGGTCGCCGTCGCCGCCCTGGCCTGTCATGCCCGTCAGGCCGGCATGGATGTCGCGGTGTGCAAACCCGTTCAGACCGGCACCGACTCCGGTGACGATGACCTCGCCGAGGTGAGCCGGCTGTCCGGGGTGACGGCGATCGCCGGGCTCGCCCGATATCCGCAACCACTGGCGCCCGTCGCCGCGGCCGAGCAGGCCTGGATGACACTGCCCAGCCGCGATGAGATGCTGCAGTTCATTCGCCATCTGGACCGGCCCGGCCGGCTGACTCTGGTCGAGGGCGCCGGCGGTCTGCTGGTCGAACTCGCCGATGCGGGCGTCACGTTGCGTGACCTCGCCGCCGACCTGGAGGCCGCCGTGCTCGTCACCGTCACCGCGGAATTGGGCACGCTGAACCACGCCGCGCTGACTCTGGAATCGCTTGCCGGACAGCATATTTCGTGTGCCGGATTGGTGATCGGCAGTTGGCCGCGGCAACCCGGATTAGTGGAGACGTCGAACCGGTCGGCTCTGGACCGGTTGGCGCCGGTACGGGCCGCACTGCCGGCCGGGGCCGGTTCGATGGATATCGACGACTTCGCGGCGATGAGCGCCGCGGCGTTCGACCGTGACTGGGTGACCGCGCTGGTGCGCTGATGGTGCATTCGATCGAGCTGGTCTTCGACACCGACACCGAGGCGGCGATCCGACGGATCTGGGACGACCTGGCTGCCGCCGGGATCCCCAGCCAGGCACCGGCCAGTCGCCCGCACGTCACGCTGGCCGTTGCCGAGAACATCTCGGCCGACGTCGAGGAGCTGCTGAGTCCGGTGAACAAACGGCTGCCGCTGGGCTGCGCGGTCGGTGCACCGGTGCTGTTCGGCCGGGCCACTGCCGTTTTCGCGCGGTTGATTGTGCCCACCAGCGAGCTGTTGGCGCTGCACGCCGAGGTGCACCGGCGGTGCGGTCCGCAGCTGTTGCCCGCGCCGCTGCCCAACTCGCTGCCCGGCCAGTGGACCGCACATGTCACGCTGGCCCGCCGCGTCGGTGGCGGGCAGCTGGGGCGCGCGCTGCGGATCGCGGGCCGGCCGTCACAAATCGACGGCCGTTTCGCCGGTTTGCGCCGCTGGGACGGCAACAAGCGGGTCGAACACCTGCTTTAGCCGCCGAACAACAGGTACAAGCCGGTGAACGTGTAGGCCACCATGACCAGCATCATGGTGAGCTGCCCGGTGAGCTGATGGCCCGCGGGCAGCAGGCGCAGCGCCCTGTCGTGCGCCGCGATCACCGCCACGATGTGCCCGGTGACCACGCACCCCACCTTGATACCGGCCAGCACTGGGGGATGTGCAGATAACACATAGGCGACGTGAGCGTGCCCCAACCCCAACAGATTCCATCCCCGGCCGAACGGATCGGCCAGGGCGATGACGGCCTGTTGTCCGCGCTCCACCAGGTAGGACAGGTAGTGCGCGAAGATGTAGCCCACCACGATCGGGATCAGCGAGTGCGCCATCTGGCCCGGCAGCGCGCGACGTTGTGCGCGGTCAACCCCGCCGGTGGCCCGCGCTGCGAGCGAAAAGGTCAGTGCGATAACGGAAACAAAGATCAGCAGCCCGACGGTGCGCAATGCGGATGACGACAGCGTGGCCGGCACATCGTGCGCCAACCGGGAAAGCCGATCGGCGAAGTTGCGCCAGGTCGGCGACGCCGAGTAGCTGTCGAACGCCGTCGACCCGAGCAGCACCGCCAGCATCGCCACGACGCCGGGACGTACTGGTAGCGAAGGCAAATGGTCGAACGGGTTACCGATGACGATTTCTCTGGTGGACGACCGGCGAAACGGCGAGAGCCGCGAGACCGCCATGCTGTACACGCCGAACGGGTCGGCTCTGGCCAGCCAGCGCTGCCCGCACAACCACGCCCCGCCCAGTAGCGCCACCGCGTAGATCAACAGCCAGCTCCTCACCCAGGGCAGCGACGCCGAGTTCGGGCTTGCCAATTCCATCCAAACGAACGCGAACAGACCCACCGCCGCGGGCCGGTAGCCCCAGCGTTCCGGATAGGAGAGCCGCGGCCGAGCAAGCCGTTCCGGTAGGGCACGCGACAGCAGCAGATAGCTGCTGCGTACCGGCGAGATCACCCGCCACACCGGGCCGAAAAGTACTGATACCGCGACCAATCCGACCCACAGCAGCACGTAGAACGCCCCGAGTAACGGGTTGTCTTGCGTCTGCGGGCCGAACACGCCGGCCAGCAGCACCCACACGGTAAACGCCAAGCCCACGCCCGCGAGTGTCCCGCGCGTCGCGCGGGCGTCGATCAGCGCGGTCAACCGCGTCGGCAGCGGGTGACCGGGCGCATCCGGGTCGAACCGGGGTTGGCGCCACGCGAACGCGATCAGGGCGAACGTGAACGTCAATGCCCATGCGGCGCCGACCATTGCGTACGCGTAGGGCACCGGAAGATCGCCGGACCCGCCTAGACCATGCGCCAGTACCTCCGTCACGGCACGACGGAAATGGTCGCTATCGCGCGATCCAGGTGATGTAGCTCGACTTCGACATTGCCCGGGACGTCGACGCTGAACTGAAATGTCTGGTTCGGTGCGGCCGCGACTTCAAACTTGTGGTCGGGCACCGAGTGCACGTGCAGCTCGTCGGCGGCATCACTGGTGACGTGCAAGATGATCTGCTGCTTGACCTTGGCCTGCAGGGTGGCGTTGGTCGGAGTGACCTGCCCCTTGGCGATGGTGACGTTGACGTCGAGGCTCGCGGCGGGGGGCGGGCTCTGCGAATTACCGCACGCCACCAGGCCGCAGATCGACGCCGCCGCCCACACCGTCACAACTGTGTTGCGAAAAGCCATGCCTTACGCGGCTTTCGGGAGTGGCTGCTTTTCCTCAACCGGCTCTGGCTCCGACAACGAGTTGTTGATCCGGCCAGCGCCCCACGTGAGGGCCGCGATGACCATCAGCGTCAAGACCAACACCACGAAGGACCCGGCGGTGAACAACCAACCCGGGGCATTCTGGTCGCGTTCGCGCTGCAGGATGGTGATTTCCTGCACGAACGGGCGGTCGATCGCCGACAGGGCCGGAACCTCGGGCGCTGGGATGGCGTCATCGGCCGGTTCGTAAATCGGAACACCCGTCATCGTGTAGCCGTCTTGCACCCGCAGCAGCGTCTTCCACGATCCCCAGACCGGAACGGGCTGGGTGGAGCGATAGTGCCCCGGCCCTACTCGGTCGAGCCGGTCGATCACCAGGCCGCGGTTGTTCTCCATTCGGCCCTGCCACGACAGGATCGTCACCCAATCCGGATGATCGCTCACCAGGTCGGGCGGCGTGATCTGCACATCGGCCGACACCAGACGCTGCCCGGCCGGGCTGGGTAGCTCGGTCAACGTGATGGTCGCGTGATCTTGTTGCGGCACAACGATATGCAGCCCGTTGGCCACCGCGCCGCCGATCACCAACACGGTGGCAGCCACCACGGAGATGCCGATCGGGCGGCTCGGCAACCGCTGCCCGGTGAGCACCATGCCGAACAGTGCTCCGCACGTCCCGGCCAACACGCCCACCGGAACTGCCATCGCCAACGCCTCGCCCCACATGCTGGCCGGCCACGGGTAGTGGTACCGCGAGCCGATCCACAACGACTCCAGCCACAGCCCCACGGTGGCCACGCCCAGGCCGGCGACGGCGCCGAACAGGACGGGACGCTTGAAAAGCGGAGTCAGGGCCAGCAGTTCGACGACCAACGCGGGCCCTAGATAGAGCGGGAACCAGTTGATCGGCGCCCCCAAGATCGGCCCGACCAACAATGCGACCCCACCGCGCAGCGCGACCGCAAACAAGGCCCCGATGATCGCCGCTCCGCGGCCCAGCGTGATGCGGGCGGCGGTGGCGGCCACGGCGGCCGCGAAGGCGATCATCATCGGCTGCAGCACCAGCCGGAACTGCTCGACGCCGAAGTCGTACTCGATCTGATAGACCGACAAGCCGATGAACATCCCGCCGAATGACAGGTAGCGCAACAAGGTGATGAAGGGGCCATGAGCGACTTTCTCGCCCTCTGCCGCCTCGCCTTCACGCTCCAGTATGAGCACCGCAAACAGGGAAAAACACGCACCGCCGATCATCATCAAATGCGTTGGGCCCCAAAGGGTAACGTCTTGTCCGAAGATTCGGTGCCAGATGTCGTCGAGCGGGAAGCCGATCATCGCGTACAGCCCGCAACCGGCCATCAGCACGCCGCCGACCGGTGCGTACCAGTCCCGCGTGATGCGCACCGCCGCGGGGCCGGGCTTCTCGAACGGCAGGACGATGGCCACCATTCCGGCCAGGAACACCCCGAACAACCCGATGATGATGAAGTAGTGCGCCGGGTTGGCCAGCGGACCGGGATCGCGCCCGTTGCCGATATGCCAGCTGACGTCCCAGATGAAGCCGAATAGGGCACAGATGATCGACGTGGTGAAAACCAGAGTCGGCAGGGCTACCCAGCCAGGCCGGTGGAATTTCTCGCCCAGCTTGTCCGCGAGGCGCGCCAACCAGGTGATGCGACGGGTGCGATGGGCATGGCCCACCCACAGCATCAGCAGCGTGATGACGACCGCGGCGATCGACAACCCGATCACCTGATTGAGACCCGCACCGCGCGCCGATGGCTCGGCAACCAGGGTCATTTCCGTCGACGTCATTGTCATACCTCCGAACCGTGCCGGGCCGTCCCGGGAGATGTGATCCGATTGCTTGACCGGAATGCCCAATCCAACGTGTGGTCAATCACCCTTTTCTTCAGCCACATCGTCGCTGTTGTCGGAGTCGGCTGACCGCGCGGCGCGCCGATCTCGCAATGCGATGTACAAGACCACGCCGACGACGATCACCGCAGGCAAAAAGGCCGGCACCGCCAGCACGATCCAGTGGTGTGCCAGGTATTCGACGTGCGAAGTGGTCATGGTCGGCATATACCCCGGCGGTCCTCACGTTCTTCGGCCGTTACCCTACTTTGAACACTGTTTTATTGAGGCTGCCATGACCGGTGGCAGATGTGTGACGTGCGCACACGACGACGATGCAGGGGAGTACCTGGTGACTCAAGCGGCAACTCGACCGACAACCGAAGCTGACGGTGGCGCCGACATTCTGGCGGTAGCCCGGCAGCAGGTGCTCGAGGACGGCGCCGGATTGAGCAAAGACCAGGTGCTGCGGGTGCTGCAGCTGCCCGACGACCGGCTCGAGGAGCTGCTGGCGCTGGCCCACGAGGTGCGGATGCGCTGGTGCGGTCCCGAGGTCGAAGTCGAAGGCATCATCAGCCTCAAGACTGGTGGCTGCCCGGAAGACTGCCATTTCTGTTCCCAGTCCGGACTGTTCGAGTCGCCGGTGCGCAGCGCCTGGCTCAACATTCCCAGCCTGGTCGAGGCGGCCAAGCAGACCGCCAAGTCGGGTGCCACCGAGTTCTGCATCGTGGCCGCCGTGCGTGGTCCGGACCAACGGCTGATGTCCCAGGTCGCGGCCGGTATCGAGGCGATTCAAAACGAGGTCGAGATCAACGTCGCCTGCTCGCTGGGCATGCTGACCGCCGAGCAGGTGGAGCAGCTCGCGGAGATGGGCGTGCACCGCTACAACCACAACCTCGAGACCGCTCGCTCGTTTTTCACCAACGTCGTCACCACCCATACCTGGGAAGAGCGCTGGCAGACGTTGTCGATGGTGCGCGACGCCGGGATGGAAGTGTGCTGTGGCGGCATCCTGGGCATGGGCGAGACGCTCGAGCAGCGTGCGGAATTCGCGGCTGAGCTCGCCGAGCTGGAGCCCGACGAGGTGCCGTTGAACTTCCTCAACCCACGTCCCGGTACGCCGTTCGGTGACCTCGAGGTGCTCCCGGCGTCCGAGGCGTTGAAGGCGGTGGCCGCATTCCGGCTGGCGTTGCCGCGCACGATGTTGCGCTTCGCCGGTGGCCGCGAGATCACGCTGGGCGACCTCGGCGCCAAGCAGGGCATCCTCGGCGGCATCAACGCCGTGATTGTCGGGAACTACCTGACCACGCTCGGCCGCCCCGCCGAAGCCGATCTGCAGCTGCTCGACGACCTGCAGATGCCGCTTAAGGCCCTGAACGCCAGCCTGTAAGACACTGGGAACCGTGGTTCGGGATCTGGGCGCTCCGGTCGCCGCGGGCGTCTACAACGTCTACACCGGGGAGTTGGGGGGCACCGTCGTGCCCACGGCCGCCCAGTTGGGCTTGGAGCCTCCCCGATTCTGTGCGGAATGCGGACGCCGGATGGTCGTCCAGGTTCGTCCCGACGGGTGGCGGGCACGGTGCTCGCGGCACGGCGAGGTGGACTCGGCCGAGTTGGAGACGCAGCGGTGACCGAACAGGCGGCGACGGTGACCTCCGAGCCCGTCGGCCTGCGGGCGAGGTCGCGGCCACGCGCGATCCTCACCGCGACGCTGGGGCTGGCGGTGACAGGCATCGTGATCGGCGCCCTCTGGGCCTGGATCGCCCCGCCGATCCATCTGGTGGTGGCGATGACTCGGGCCGGCGAGCGGGTGCATGACTACCTGGGCGCCGAATCCGACCACTTCTTCGACGTGCCCTGCCTGATGTTGGGCATCTTGACCGTGCTGGCAGTGGTCACGCCGGTGCTGGTGTGGCAGTGGCGTGCGCATCGCGGGCCGGGGATGGTCATCGTGGTCACGATCGGCATGGTGATCGCAGCAGGGGCCGCTTCGACGGTCGGAGCGGTGTTGGTGCGGCTGCGTTATGGGGCATTGAACGTTGACGCGGTACCGCTGTCGGGAAGCCCGTCGGTGGCCTACGTCGTCGAGGCGCCGCCGGTGTTCTTCGGACACGGGCCGCTGCAGGTGGCCGCCACGTTGGTGTGGCCCGCCGCCATCGCGGCGCTGGTTTATGCGGTACTCGCGGCCGGAAATGCCCGCGACGACCTGGGCGGCTTTCCGCCCGAGGACCAACAGCCGGACGCACTGGCGATCAACCCGGAAGCCCCCGAAGCCGCCGTCTCCTAACGGCCTTACAGCGGGCGGCGGTGGATCTTTCGGCCGGTGATGACCTTGGCGGCGATGATGCCCAGTCGCACCATGCCGGCGTAGGTCATCGGGTTGAACATCGTCGGCCAGATGGTCCTGATGAGATGGTCTTCGAGCGGTCGTCGGGCGAACCGGTCAGTGAGCCAGCGAAGCGTCATCGGGGCGGACAGCGGGTGCAGCAGCATGTGCTCGTTGAACGCGTCGCGGTGGTAGCTGACGCTGGCGCCGCCGGCCGAATAGGCGTGGGCAAGCGCGTCGATGTCGTGAACGTCGATCAGGTAGTCGTGCACAGCCTGCACGATCAAGACCGGCGGCGCCGGCACCGCGGCGCCCAGCTTGATGCTTTCGAAGACATGGGTGACCTCGGGACTCGACAGGATGTCCTCCAGCGGTTCGTCGAGATAGTCGCCCATGTTTTTGCCCGCCATCCGCACTACGGCGCCCACCGTGGTCATCGTTGCCAGGCGGTCCAGCAGCGCGCGGCCCTCGTCGTTGGTGTGCTCTTTGATCACGCGATCCAGCTCGGGGTAGATCTGCACGAGCGCGGCCACCACCATCGCAGGCAAACCCGCGAAAAAGCCGCCGTTGAGCCGGTGGAAGGTATGGCCCAGGTCGCCGACGGGGGATCCCAGCACCGCCCCGACGATGTCCAGCTCCGGTGCATATTCGCCGCACATTTCGGCGGCCCAGGCGCTGGCCAGCCCGCCACCCGAGTATCCCCACAGTCCGATCGGCGCGGATGGGGATATTCCGACATGTTCTGAGTTCCGGGCGGCGCGGATGCCGTCCAGGACGCGATAGCCCGGTTCGTAGGGCGCCCCCCACATGCCCCGAAGGCCCTCGTGGTCGGGCACCGAGACCGCCCAGCCCTCGGCGACGGCGGCGGCCACTATGAGGAGCTCCAACTGGGCTATCGACCCGAGCGCCTTGGCCCTTCTGCGCAGCGCGTACGACGGGAAACAGCGCGACGACATGGCGTCGATTGCGCACTGATACGACAACAGCGGGGTGGTCCGCCCCGGAGCGCGTTCAGCCGGGACGATCACGGTGGTCACGGCGGCTTCCGGGACGCTGTGCATGTCCGTGGTCCGGTAGAGCAGTTGGATTGCCGTGACGGGCTGCGGAATCACACCCAGGAAGGCGACTTCAACGTCGCGGGAGCGCAGTACGGTGCCCGGCTCGGCGTGTTGAAAGCCGTCCGGCGGCTGGTAGAACGGGTCGTCGGTGGGCAGCAGCGGCTGGACCTTGCGCTGCAATTCCTCATGGTGCGGCCGTCCGATCCACTCCGCGCCGCTCGTCCCCGCCAAATTGCCGAGCTCAACCATTGAGATCCCTTCTAGGCCGTACGGCATTTTCGCGCACGAACGGGCGGTAACCAAAACCTAATGCCCAGGCGATGAGATGTTCCCCTCCGTGCCGGCGAACCGTTGGCAGCTATCCCACCCCAATTTACCGGTGCGCCACGGCGTGGAGCCTGCGCCGGCCCAGCTGGGCAGGATTCAGAGCTGATCCAAAGCGGCCCTAGGGCCCAGGAGGCCTGAGCGCGGCGAATTCGTCGGTGACCCGCAATCGAGAGTCGGTGAAGTGGTAAAGAGCCGCCGGGCGGCCGCCGCTGCGGCCGGACTGTGCGATGGTGCCGGTCTGCGTGATGACGCCGCGGCGGGCCAGCACCCGTTGCAGATTCGTCGCGTCGACCGGATGGCCAAGCGCCGCACTATAGATGTCGCGAAGCGTGGAAAGTGCGAATTCCTTTGGTGCTAAGGCGAATCCAATATTCGTGTACGACATCTTGGCAACCAGTCTGGCACGCGCGTGGGCCACCATCGGGCCATGATCGAACGCCATCGGCGGTAGCGAACTCACCGGATGCCAGCGGGTGTCCGGCGGCAGCTCCGGGGTGGCGGGGGAGGGCACCAGTCCCAGGAACGTTGACGCGATCACCCGGCTACCCGGCACTCGGTGTGGGTCGGAGAACACCGCGAGTTGTTCCAGATGTGCCAGCTCTTGCAGGTCGACCTTCTCGGCGAGTTGGCGCCGAACCGAGGTGATCATGTCCTCGTCGTTGCGCAACTGTCCGCCCGGCAGTGCCCATGCGCCCTTTTGCGGATCCTGCGCACGTTCCCATAACAGCACGTTAAGCTGCGGTTTTTCGGTACGACGGGCTGCCGTAACGTGCCGAACCTGGAACACGACCGCGAGCACTTCATGGGCGGTGCTAACATGGGTCATGTTTTCGATTGTAAGTCGAAAACCTCTGCGCCGAAAGGAGCCGCCGTGACGGTCGTGAATCGCATGGACACGCTCGCAGACGAGATGATCGCCAGCATCACCGATTCGTCCACCGGCTATACGGGCGTGGACGGCGATGCGCTGTGGGCCGCGGAGATCCGCCGACTCACCGACCTGCGCGGGGCCACCCTGCTGGCGCACAACTACCAGCTGCCGGCCATCCAGGACGTCGCCGATCACGTCGGAGACTCGCTGGCGCTGTCGCGGATCGCCGCCGATGCCGCGGAGGACACCATCGTGTTCTGCGGTGTGCACTTCATGGCCGAGACTGCCAAGATCCTCAGCCCCGATAAGACCGTGCTCATTCCGGATCAGCGGGCCGGCTGCTCGCTGGCCGACTCGATCACCCCCGACGATCTGCTCGCCTGGAAGGACGAGCACCCCGGCGCCGTCGTCGTTTCCTACGTGAACACCACGGCGGCCGTGAAGGCGCTCACCGACATCTGCTGCACCTCGTCCAATGCGGTCGAGGTGGTCGAATCCATCGACCCCGACCGCGACGTGCTGTTCTGCCCGGACCAATTCCTCGGGGCCCATGTCCGTCGGATGACCGGGCGCAAAAACGTGCACGTGTGGGCTGGTGAATGCCACGTGCATGCCGGGATCAACGGCGACGAGCTCGCCGAACAAGCCCGCGCCCACCCCGATGCCGAGCTGTTCGTGCATCCGGAATGCGGTTGTGCCACTTCGGCTTTGTACCTGGCCGGGGAAGGTGTCTTCCCGCCCGACCGGGTGAAGATCTTGTCCACCGGTGGCATGCTCGACGCCGCTCACCAGACGCGCGCCCGCGAGGTCCTGGTCGCCACCGAGGTCGGCATGTTGCATCAATTGCGGCGAGCGGCACCGGACGTCGACTTCCGCGCGGTCAACGACCGGGCGTCATGTAAGTACATGAAGATGATCACCCCCGCGGCCCTGTTGCGCTGCCTGGTCGAGGGCGCCGACGAGGTGCACGTCGCCCCGGACGTCGCGGCAGCCGGACGGCGCAGCGTGCAGCGGATGATTGAGATCGGCCAGCCGGGCGGCGGTGAATGATGGCCCGTGCCGCCTGGACGCACAGCGCCGACGTTGTCGTGATCGGTACCGGCGTCGCAGGATTGACTGCCGCGCTGGCCGCCCATCGCGCCGGACGCAGCGTCGTCGTGCTCAATAAGGCAGACCGCACCCACGCCGTCACTGCCACCCATTACGCGCAAGGCGGTATCGCGGTGGTGTTGCCGGACAACGACGACTCGGTCGATGCGCACGTCGCCGACACCATGGCCGCAGGCGCAGGAATGTGCGACCCCGACGCGGTGTATTCGATTGTCGCCGACGGCTACCGTGCGGTCACCGAATTGGTTGGCCACGGTGCGCAATTCGACGAATCGGTCCGCGGCCAGTGGGCGCTGACCCGCGAGGGCGGGCATTCGCGGCGGCGCATCGTGCACGCCGGCGGCGACGCCACCGGCGCCGAAGTGCAGCGCGCCCTCGACCACGCCGCCCAGACGCTGGACATCCGCCCAGGCCACGTCGCACTGCGAGTGCTGCATGACGGCAGCGCCGTCACCGGGGTGTCCGTGGGCAACCGGGACGGAACCGGGATCATCAGCGCACCCTCGGTGATCCTGGCCTGCGGTGGACTCGGTCATCTGTACAGCGCGACCACCAATCCCGACGGATCGACTGGCGACGGAATCGCGTTGGCGTTGTGGGCCGGGGTTCCCGTCGCCGACATCGAGTTCATCCAGTTCCACCCGACCATGCTTTTCGCCGGCCGCGCCGATGGGCGCCGGCCGCTGATCACCGAAGCCATTCGCGGCGAGGGTGCGATATTGATTGATCGGCAAGGCAATTCGGTGACTGCCGGCGTTCACCCCATGGGGGATCTGGCTCCGCGCGACATCGTCGCCGGTGCGATCGACGCGCGGCTGAAGGCGACCGGCGATGCCTGCGTCTATCTCGACGCGCGCTCGATCGACGGCTTCGAAGTCCGATTCCCGAATGTCACCGCCGCATGCCGGGCCGCAGGCATCGACCCTGTCCGGCAACCCATCCCGGTCGTCCCCGGAGCTCACTACAGCTGCGGCGGCGTCATCACCGACGTGCACGGCCAAACCGAGCTGCCTGGTCTGTTCGCCGCGGGCGAGGTGGCCCGCACCGGGATGCACGGCGCAAACCGCTTGGCCTCCAACAGCTTGCTGGAAGGTCTGGTAGTCGGCGGCCGCGCCGGAAAGGCCGCGGCCGCGCATGCGGTGGCGGCCGGGCAGGTGGGTGCGACCGAGCCCGAGCCGATCATCCACACTGCGTCGTCGCGCCGCGAACTGCAGGAAGCGATGACCACGGACGCGTCAGTAGTGCGCAATTCCGTTGGGCTGCAACGCTTGTCCACAACTCTGTCACAGTCGCGGGTTCGCACCGTGTCCCGTCGACGCGACTTCGAGGACGTGGCGCTGACGCTGACCGCCCGGGCGGTGGCCGCTGCGGCGCTGGCCCGCGACGAAAGCCGGGGTTGCCATCACCGCGCCGAATATCCGGATGCCGCGCCGGAGCAGGGCCGCAGCATCGTGGTCCGGCGGGCCGACGACCGCGGTCCGGTGTGTGCAGAAGCGCTGGCGGCGGTGTGTTGATGGCGTTGTCCGAGGCTGAGCTGCTGTCCGCCCGAGACGTCATTCGGCGAGGTTTGGACGAGGACCTGCGTTACGGGCCTGACGTCACCACGCTGGCGACGGTGCCCGACGGAGTGCGAGCCACGGCGTCGATGGTGCCCCGGGAGGCCGGCGTGATCGCCGGGTTGGACGTCGCCTTGCTGGTGCTCGACGAGGTGCTCGGCGCCGGTGGCTACCAGGTACTCGATCGCGTCGAGGACGGCGCCCGGGTGCAGCCCGGCCAGTCGGTGTTGACGGTGCAGGCGGAGACCCGAGGCTTGCTGACCGCCGAGCGGACCACGCTGAATCTGATCTGCCACATGTCGGGGATCGCCACCGCCACGGCGGCCTGGGTGGACGCGGTCAGCGGCACCAAGGCGAAGGTCCGTGATACCCGCAAAACGCTGCCTGGACTGCGTGCGCTGCAGAAATATGCGGTCCGGGTCGGCGGCGGTGTCAATCACCGGCTCGGGTTGGGCGATGCCGCCCTCATCAAGGACAACCACGTGGCGGCCGCCGGGTCGGTGGTCGAAGCGCTGCGGGCGGTACGCGAGGCGGCACCCGATCTGCCCTGTGAGGTGGAAGTCGACTCACTCGAGCAGCTGGACGAGGTGCTGGCCGAAAAACCTGAGCTGGTGCTGTTGGACAATTTCCCGGTCTGGCAGACCCAGATGGCCGTGCAGCGTCGGGATACCCATGCACCCGCCGTGCTGCTGGAGTCGTCGGGCGGGCTCAGCCTCGACACGGCGGCGACCTACGCCGCGACCGGGGTGGACTACCTGGCCGTCGGAGCGCTGACGCACTCGGTGCGCGTGCTCGATATCGGCCTGGATATGTAGCCGTTACGGCGTCGACTGTGCTTCCTGGGCGTTGAGTGTGCGTCCCTGGCGGAAAAACAGACCGAATCTCACCCTGGGCGCACACCGAACGCCGTCAGCGCACACTCGGCGTGCGCTCTAGCCGCGCAGCAATGTCCGGGCTGCAGGTTTGGCGGCGCTGAGCGCGGCCGGGTCTCCCGCGATTCGGGACAGGATCAGCGCCCCTTCGATCAACGAGATCACCACCAGCGCAACCATTTTCGCCTCATCGTCCGACCAGCCTTCGGAGCGGAGCCGAACTTCGATCGCCGTGCACCAACCCTGGAAGGCGCGTGCCGAGGCGGCGCGAACCAAGGGGCTGGCATTCACCGACTCGGTGGCGATCGGTTCGATCGGGCAGCCGTCGCGCTGGTCGCCGGCGAGCCCCGCCACCAGCAGATCGATCCAGCGCTCGACGATGTCGGCCACGGATCGATCGGTGGCCAGAAACCGACGTAGCAGTTGCTCGATCGCGGCTCCTTCGGAGTCGACGACCGCGGCGGCCAACTGTTGCTTGCCCTGCGGAAAATGGTGATACATCGACCCGGCTTTGACGCCGGCCTCGTCCAGGATCTGGTTGAGTCCGGTCGCGGCATATCCCTGGCGGCGGAACAGGGTGGCGGCGCTGTCGACCAGTGCGGCGCGGCTGCGATCGGGTCTCGGCACATATTGACAATACTTGAGTGATCACTCAAGAATGCTGAGATGAGGCAACTGACTTTTGCCGAGGCCAGTCGATACGCCTGGTCCGAGGCTCCCGACCCGGAGATCACCGAATCAGGACAGGCTTTGGTCAGGCCCCTGCTGGTGGCCTGCTGCGACCTCGACGTCGCGGTCGCCCATGGCCAGGCACCACTGCCACCCGGGTACGCCGTGGGGCACGAGGGGTTAGCCGAGGTTGTCGCGGTTGGCGCCGGCGTCAGCAGTGTCCGGGCGGGCGACCGGGTGGTGGTGCCGTTTCAGATCAGCTGCGGTAACTGCGCCCAATGCCGGCGCGGCGCGACGGGCTCGTGCGGCTCGGTGCCGCTGATGGCGATGTACGGGCTTGGCCCGCTGGCCGGCCTGAACGGCGGCGGATTCATGTCGGATCTGGTGCTCGTGCCCTATGCCGATGCGATGCTCATCGGAGTCCCCGAGGCCATCCCACCGATTGCCATCGCATCGCTGTCGGACAACATCCCCGACGGCTGGCGGACCGTCGGGCCCCACGCGGCGGAACTGGCCGCCCTTGATCCGGCCGATCGCCGTGTCCTGGTGGTCGGCCGGCAGTCGATCGGGCTGTACGCGGCGGCGTTCGCGGCCGCGCTGGGGGCCCACGTCGACTACGTCGACACCGACGCGCAGCGCCTGGCGGCCGCCGAAAAGCTCGGCGCCGTCGTCCACGATCGGGTAAAGCCGGACAAGTCCTGGGATCCCTATCCGGTAACCGCCCACACGTCCGCCGATCCGTCGCTGCTGGCCGCGACACTGCACGCGACCTGGCCGGACGGCGTGTGTACCGACACCGGGATCTACTACCAACCGAAAGTCGAGATGCCGCTGCTGTCGATGTACACCCGTGGCGTCAGATTCGTCACCGGGCGGGTCAACGCGCGTGCGGCCATACCCCCGGTGCTGGAACTACTTGCCGGCGGTTGTGACCTGTCACCGGCCGTCGACCGCGTCGTTGCCTGGGAGGACGCTCCGTCGGAGTGGCCGACGATGACCGGTAAGACCGTCTTCACCCGGGCCTAGCGCGTCAGGCGATATCGCCGACGAACACCGCCATGCGGGGCAACTGCAGGCGCACCAGCCGAGGGAGCCCTTCACCGTCGGAGCCCGCCGGCAGGATCCGGGTATTGGTGATGTGCACGTCGCTACGGGCGAAATGCAGGTCGGCCTGGCCCGCAGCCAGCACGTTCTTAACCCAGTCGGTCTTGCCATGGGCCAGCGCGATCGCCAGGACGTTGCCCTTGCGATAGGCCGTGACGATGGTTTTGTACTGCTTGCCGGACTTGCGGCCGTGATGCTCGATCGTTCCGGTGCCGGGCAGGTAGCGCGCGATCGGCTTGAGCGCGCGGTTGAGGTATTTGACCTGGAGGTTCTCGAACCAGACCGGAAACACCATCGGGACACCCGGCGCGTTGTTGGGATGATCTTTCCTAGACATAACGCGCACAGTACCGGCCGGATAATTACTTGAGTTGCTCTGGGACAATGGGTGCTGTGACAAGCCCGCTACCTGTGATGGCCCGTATCGACCTGCGGGGCGCGGAGCTGACGGCTGCTCGCCTCCGGGGCGCATTGCCGCGCGGCGGCGCGGATGTGGAAGCGGTATTGCCCACGGTGCGGCCAATCGTGGCGGCCGTCGCCGAGCGGGGCGCCGAGGCGGCCCTGGAATTCGGAGCGGAGTTCGACGGCGTGCGCCCGCCCGCCGTGCGGGTACCTGATGCCGCGTTGCAGGCGGCGCTGGACGGCTTGAGTCCCGACGTCCGCGATGCGCTGCAGGTGATGATCGAGCGGACCCGCGCGGTGCACGCCGACCAGCGCCGCACCGACGTCACCACCGCACTCGGCCCTGGTGCGACGGTCACCGAGCGGTGGGTTCCGGTCGAGCGGGTGGGTCTGTATGTGCCCGGCGGCAACGCCGTCTACCCGTCCAGCGTGGTGATGAACGTGGTCCCCGCCCAAGCGGCCGGAGTCGGCTCGTTGGTGGTGAGCAGCCCGCCGCAGGCGGCCTTTGACGGCCTGCCCCATCCGACGATCCTGGCCGCGGCCCGGCTCTTGGGAGTCGACGAGGTATGGGCCGTCGGCGGCGCCCAGGCGGTGGCATTGCTGGCCTACGGCGGCACCGACACCGACGGGGCAGAGCTGGCGCCCGTCGACATGATCACCGGGCCCGGCAACATCTACGTGACGGCCGCCAAGCGGCTGTGTCGCTCACAGGTAGGTATCGACGCCGAGGCCGGGCCGACCGAGATTGCCATCCTGGCCGACCACACCGCCGATCCGGCGCATGTGGCCGCCGACTTGATCAGTCAAGCCGAACACGACGAGATGGCCGGCAGCGTGCTGGTCACCGCCGACGAGAAGCTGGCCGACGCCACCGACACCGAGTTGGCCGCCCAGCTGCAGACCACCGTGCACCGCGAACGGGTGACCGCCGCGCTCAGTGGACGTCAATCGGCGATCATCCTGGTCGACAATCTGGACGCCGGCATCAGCGTCGTCAACGCCTACGCCGCTGAACACCTGGAGATCCAGACCGCCGATGCGCACCAGGTTGCCGGTCAAATACGTTCGGCCGGTGCGATTTTCGTCGGCCCATACGCTCCGGTAAGCCTGGGCGACTACTGCGCCGGGTCCAACCACGTGTTGCCCACGGCGGGCAGTGCCCGGCATTCCAGCGGCCTGTCGGTACAGACCTTCCTGCGCGGTATCCATGTTGTCGACTACACAGAGGCGGCCCTCAAAGACGTGTCCGGACACGTGATCACGCTCGCCAAGGCTGAAGACCTGCCGGCGCACGGCGAGGCGGTACGGCGGAGGTTCGAGCGATGACGACACCCGAACCGACACTCGACGACCTGCCGCTGCGCGACGACCTGCGCGGCAAGTCGCCCTACGGGGCGCCGCAATTGGCGGTCCCGGTGCGGCTGAACACCAACGAGAATCCGCACCCGCCGACCCAGGCTCTGGTCGACGACGTCGTTCGGTCGGTGCAGGAGGCGGCCAGCGACCTGCACCGCTACCCTGACCGCGACGCGGTGGCCTTGCGTCGCGATCTGGCCAGTTACCTCACCACCCAGACCGGCATCCAGCTTGGTGTCGAAAACCTCTGGGCGGCCAATGGTTCCAACGAGATCCTGCAGCAGCTGCTGCAGGCGTTCGGCGGACCGGGGCGCAGCGCCATCGGATTCGTCCCCTCCTATTCGATGCACCCGATCATCTCGGACGGCACCCGCACCGAATGGTTCGAGACCGCCCGCGCCGAGGACTTCAGTCTTGACGTCGAGGCGGCGGTGGCCGCCGTTGCCGAGCGCAAACCCGACGTGATGTTCATCGCCAGCCCGAACAATCCGTCCGGGCAGAGTGTTTCGTTGTCGGACCTGCGGCGGCTGCTGGATGTGCTGCCGGGAATCATGATCGTTGACGAGGCGTACGGCGAGTTCTCCGCACAGCCCAGCGCGGTGTCGCTGGTGCGGGAGTATCCGACAAAGCTCATCGTCACCCGCACCATGAGCAAGGCGTTCGCCTTCGCCGGCGGCAGGCTCGGTTATCTGGTCGCCACACCCGCGGTGATTGACGCGATGCTACTGGTGCGGTTGCCCTATCACCTGTCGTCGCTCACCCAGGCCGCCGCCCGGGCCGCGCTGCGGCACGCCGACGACACCCTGGGCAGCGTGGCCATCCTGATCGCCGAACGCGAACGCGTCACAACAGCATTGAGCCGCTTGGGCTTTCGGGTAATTCCGAGCGACGCGAACTTCGTGCTGTTCGGTCAATTCACGAACGCACCTGCCACCTGGCAGCGTTACCTGGACGGCGGCATTCTGATCCGCGATGTCGGGATTCCCGGGTACCTGCGTGCCACCACCGGGCTGGCCGACGAGAACGACGCCTTCCTGAAAGCCAGCGCCCAGATCGCAGCCACCGAGCTGGCCCCAGCCCCCAGCCCTGTAGGAGCACCATGACCGCTATTGCAACCCGACGCGCGCGTATCGAGCGGCGCACCAAGGAATCTGACATCGTCATCGAGCTCGACCTCGACGGCACCGGACAGGTCCACGTCGACACCGGTGTGCCGTTCTACGACCACATGCTAACTGCGCTGGGCAGTCACGCCAGCTTCGACCTGACCGTGCGCACCAAGGGCGACGTCGAGATCGAGGGCCATCACACCATCGAGGACACCGCGATCGCACTCGGGCAGGCGCTCGGGCAGGCCCTCGGCGACAAGAAGGGCATCCGCCGGTTCGGCGACGCGTTCATCCCGATGGACGAGACGCTGGCGCACGCCGCCGTCGACGTGTCCGGCCGGCCCTACTGCGTGCACCTCGGAGAGCCGGATCACCTGCAGCACACCACCATCGCCGGCAGCTCGGTGCCATACCACACCGTGATCAACCGGCACGTCTTCGAGTCGCTGGCCATGAACGCCCGCATTGCGTTGCACGTGCGTGTGCTGTACGGACGCGACCCGCACCACATCACCGAGGCGCAGTACAAAGCCGTGGCACGCGCGTTGCGTCAGGCGGTCGAGCCCGATCCACGCGTGTCGGGCGTGCCGTCCACCAAAGGTGTTCTGTGACGGCGAAATCCGTAGTGGTTCTGGATTATGGCTCCGGAAATCTACGATCGGCTCAACGCGCCCTACAGCGGGTCGGCGCCTCGGTCGAGGTGACCGCCGACGCGCGTGCGGCCGCGGCCGCGGACGGGCTGGTGGTGCCCGGCGTTGGTGCTTACGAGGCATGCATGACGGGCCTGCGCAAGATCGCCGGAGATCGGATCATCGCCGAGCGGGTGGCCGCCGGACACCCGGTATTGGGCGTCTGCGTCGGCATGCAGATCTTGTTCGCCCGCGGCGTGGAATTCGGGGTGGAGACCACCGGCTGCGGCCAGTGGCCGGGAGCCGTCACCCGGCTGGATGCCCCGGTCATCCCGCACATGGGCTGGAACATCGTGAAATCCGGCTCCGGCAGCGCACTGTTCAAGGGCCTGGACGCCACCGCCCGCTTCTACTTCGTGCACTCCTACGCCGCGCAGCGCTGGGAAGGCGCGCCGGAGGCGGTGTTGACCTGGGCCACACATCACGTGCCGTTTTTGGCCGCGGTCGAGGAAGGGCCGTTGGCTGCCACCCAATTCCATCCGGAGAAAAGTGGCGATGCCGGTGCGGCCGTATTGAGCAATTGGGTTAAAGGACTGTGATGGCTTCCGCGAAACTGTATTCCACGACGCAAATGCCGAGAAGAACCATCGCTAGTTACAGTCTCGGCGCAAAGGGGAAAGCGTGCTGATCTTGTTACCCGCCGTCGACGTGGTCGAGGGTCGAGCCGTGCGCCTGGTGCAGGGCAAGGCCGGCAGCGAAACCGAATACGGCTCAGCGCTGGACGCCGCGCTGGGCTGGCAGCGCGACGGCGCCGAATGGATTCACCTGGTGGACCTGGACGCGGCGTTCGGACGTGGCTCCAACCGCGAATTGCTCGCCGAGGTGGTGGGAAAACTCGACGTCCATGTCGAGCTGTCCGGCGGAATCCGGGACGACGATTCGCTGACTGCGGCGCTGAACACCGGTTGTACTCGGGTCAACCTGGGCACCGCGGCGCTGGAGAATCCGCAGTGGTGCGCGCGGGCCATCACCGAGCACGGCGACAAAGTCGCAGTGGGGCTGGATGTGCAGATCGTCGACGGTCAGCACCGGTTACGCGGACGCGGCTGGGAAACCGATGGCGGAGATCTGTGGGAGGTGCTGGAACGCCTTGACAGTGAGGGATGTTCGCGGTTCGTCGTCACCGATGTCACCAAGGACGGCACATTGGGTGGCCCCAATCTCGACCTGCTGGCTCGCGTTACCGGTCGCACTGACGCCCCGGTGATCGCGTCGGGCGGAGTGTCCAGTCTCGACGACCTGCGCGCCATCGCAACCCTTACCGACCGCGGCGTCGAGGGCGCCATTGTCGGCAAGGCCCTCTACGCCGGCCGGTTCACCTTGCCAGAGGCGCTGGACTCGGTACGAGAGTAAAAGCGGCAATGGACCTCAATGCGCTGGTGGCCGAGGCGTCGGTGATTCTCGACGCGGCGGTAGCGTCTTTCCTGGCGGGCCACCGCGCCGATTCGGCGGTGCGGAAGAAGGGCAACGACTTCGCGACCGCCGTTGATCTTGCGATTGAGCGGCAGGTCGTCGCCGCGCTGGAAAAAGCCACCGGAATCGGCGTGCACGGCGAAGAATTCGGTGGCACGGCCGTCGACTCGCCGTGGGTGTGGGTATTGGACCCGGTCGACGGCACCTTCAACTACGCGGCGGGCTCGCCGATGGCCGCGATCCTGCTCGGCCTGCTGCACGAAGGCAACCCGGTCGCGGGGCTGACCTGGTTGCCGTTCACCGACGAGCGCTACACCGCCGTTGCGGGTGGCCCGCTGATGAAAAACGAGGTACCGCAACCGTTGCTGACTCCAGTCACGCTTGCCGACTCGCTGATCGGAGTCGGCACCTTCAACGCGGACTCGCGCGGCCGGTTCCCCGGTCGGTATCGGCTGGCGGTGCTGGAGAACCTGAGCCGGGTGTCCTCGCGGCTGCGCATGCACGGCGCCACCGGCATCGATCTCGCCTATGTTGCGGACGGCATTCTCAGCGGCGCAATACATTTCGGTGGCGAAATCTGGGACCACGCCGCCGGTATCGCGCTGGTGCAGGCCGCAGGCGGCGTCGTCACCGACCTGACCGGTCAACCGTGGACCACCGCATCGAGGTCGGTTCTGGTCGCGGCGCCCGGCGCGCATCGCGAGCTCCTCGAAATCCTGCAAGCTAGCGGCAAACCGGAGGACTACTGACATGTACTCGGGTACCGACCTAGCCGTGCGCGTGATTCCATGCCTGGACGTCGACGATGGGCGGGTAGTCAAGGGAGTCAACTTCAAGAACCTGCGCGACGCCGGCGATCCGGTGGAGCTCGCGGCGGCCTACGACGCCGAAGGCGCCGATGAGCTGACCTTTCTCGACGTGACCGCATCGTCGTCGGGCAGGGCAACCATGCTCGAGGTGGTTCGCCGCACCGCCGAGCAGGTCTTCATCCCACTCACGGTGGGCGGCGGGGTGCGCACGGTGGCTGATGTCGACGTGTTGCTGCGGGCTGGGGCCGACAAGGTATCCATCAACACGGCGGCCATTTCCCGTCCGGAGCTGTTGGCTGAGATGGCAACACAATTCGGCTCTCAATGCATCGTGTTGTCCGTCGATGCCCGCACCGTGCCCGCCGGCTCGGCACCGACGCCGTCGGGCTGGGAGGTGACCACCCACGGCGGTCGCCGCGGGACCGGCATCGACGCGGTCGAATGGGCGGCCCGTGGCGCCGAGCTCGGCGTGGGGGAGATCCTGCTGAACTCGATGGATGCCGACGGCACCAAAGCCGGGTTCGACCTGCCCATGCTGCGGGCGGTCCGTGCCGCGGTCACCGTGCCGGTGATCGCCAGCGGCGGTGCCGGGGCAGCCGAACACTTCGCACCCGCGGTGACAGCCGGCGCCGATGCGGTGTTGGCGGCCAGCGTCTTTCACTTCCGCGAGCTGACGATCGGACAGGTCAAGGCCGTCATGGCGGCAGAAGGGATTACCGTCCGATGACGCTTGACCCCGAGATTGCCGCGCGCGTGAAGCGCAACGCCGACGGCCTATTCACCGCCGTGGTGCAAGAGCGCAGCACCGGCGACGTACTGATGGTCGCCTGGATGGATGACGAGGCGCTGGCGCGCACCCTGGAAACCCGTGAAGCCACGTACTATTCGCGGTCACGCTCCGAACAGTGGATCAAGGGCGCGACGTCCGGCCACACCCAGCACGTGCACTCGGTGCGCCTGGACTGCGACGGTGACACCGTGCTGTTGACGGTCGACCAAGTGGGCGCCGCCTGCCATACCGGCGAGCACAGCTGCTTCGACGCCGACGTGCTGTTAGAACCAGAGGGTTAACTGCGGGCGACATTGAGCCCGTCGGCAGCGACGATCGCTGCGCGGGCCCATTCGCGGTGAAAAACGGCCGGGCCGATCCGGTCCCGGCGAATCATCTCTACATCGATGGGAGCATTGCCCGTCACCGCGTTCGGCACCCGGAAGGAGAACGCCGGTTCATCGGTGGCGATAGCCAGCAGGGCGTCGGTATCGGTAAAACCGTTGGCGCGCATGGTGTCCTCGGCCCAGCGTAACGGCTTGAGGCCGCCGAAGTTTTTGACATACACCACCCACAGCCGGGTACCGCGCTGGTTATAGAGCCTGTTGAGTGCTCGGTTGACCGCGTCCGACTCGAGAGGACCCAGCACCCCTGCCTGATCCGTGAGTCGACTGGACAGCTTGATCGCCGGCTTCGACGGGGCTGAAGTTCGGTCGGTGGGCTGCACCGCCGATGGCGACGTAGCGTTGCTGCCCGACTGGTTTGCGTCCTCGCCCACTAGACGGACGCCGACGAGCACCGCGAGGCCGACCAGCGCCGCGGCCACCACGGCCGTGACCGCAATCGCCGTCCGGCGGTTACCGCGCGGCTTGGCAGCCGGTGTGTTCGGTGGCGCCGCGATCACTTCCGTCGGACCGGCGATGACTTCCGTCGGGCCGGGCACCCGCGCCGCGGTGGTGTTCAGCTGGTTACCAAGTGCGGCCGCGAAATCCGCACACGTCGGGTAGCGATCGTTGGGGCTCTTGGCGAGTGCCTTGGCAAGGGCGCCGTCGAGTTCTGCCAATTCCGGTCTGCGCAGACTGATCGGCGGTGGTGGCGCCGACAAATGCTGGGTGATGATCACTGCCGGGTTGGAACTTTGGAACGGCGCCGAGCCGGTCAGCAGGTTGAACGCGGTGCACCCCAGTGCGTATTGGTCGGCCCGTCCGTCCAGGTCCAAACCTTGCAATTGTTCGGGCGCGCAGTAGGCGGTCGTGCCCATCAACATGTTCGTCGCGGTCAGCCCGCTGACTTCGCCCAATTCACGGGCGATGCCGAAATCGGCGAGCAGGATGCGCCGTCGGGGGCTGGCCTCGGTGAGCAGGATGTTGGCGGGTTTGACGTCACGATGCAGCAGCCCGCGTGAATGGGCATAGTCGAGCGCGTCGGCGACGGCCGAAATGATCTCGACGACATCTGTTTTGGGCATTCCCGACGGGAACTCATCGCGCTGCAGTCTCGCGGCGTCGGTGCCTTCGACGTAGTCCATCGAGATCCACAGTTGGCCTTCGTATTCGCCGCGGTCGTGAATGCCAACGATGTGTTCGTTGTACAAACTGGCGGCGAGGTCGGCCTCCCGGTTGAAGCGTTGGCGGAACTCCAGGTTGGCGGTCAGTTCGTCGGGCAAGATCTTGAGCGCATCGCGACGGGGCAGCCGCGGGTGCTGTGCCAGATACACCTCGCCCATGCCGCCGACCCCCAGGCGGCGAACGATCGTGTATCCAGCGAAGACTGCGCCCGGGGGTAGCCCATCGCTTTGCGGCATGTGAGCATGCTACTGAGGCGATGATCGCGGCAGCCGGCTACTCGTTCAGAGTGACGCCGGCGCTGCATCGCGATTGGGCGCCCGCCTCGATGGGCACTGGCCGACGACTTCGATGAGAATGGCGGGCGATGCGCAAACGGGTGTCCTGGAACGTCGTGGTGCCGCTGATCGCTCTCGTCATGCTGGCACTGACCTGGGGCACCCAGCCCGGACCGGTACTCGCCGCGATCGAGGCGGTATTTCTCATCGGTGCTGTGCTGGCCGCGGTGCATCACGCGGAGGTGGTCGCGGCCCGGGTCGGCGAGCCGTTCGGGTCGCTGGTGCTCGCCGCCGCGGTGACGGTGATCGAGCTGGCCCTGATCATCGAGCTGATGGCGTCCGGCGGAAGCGAGGCGACGACGCTGGCCCGCGACACCGCGTTTGCGGCGTTGATGATCACCACGAATGGGATTGCTGGGTTGTCGCTGCTGCTGGGTTCTCATCGGTATGGCGTGACACTGTTCAACCCCCAGGGCAGCGGCGCCGCGCTGGCCACCCTCACCACGCTGGCGACGCTGAGCCTGGTGCTGCCCACGTTCACCACCAGCCACAGTGGCCAGGAGTTCTCGCCGGGTCAGCTCGCGTTCGCCGCCGTCGCGTCGCTGCTGCTCTACCTGATGTTCGTCTTCACCCAAACCGTGCGGCACCGTGACTTCTTTCTGCCGGTCACGCAGAAAGGTCAACAGGGGCTATTCGAGGATGAGGAAACTCATGCGGACCCGCCGAGCACCTCGGAGGCGCTGAGAAGCCTGGGGTTACTGCTGGTTGCACTGCTCGCGGTGGTAGGTCTGGCCGAACAAGAGTCACCCGGCGTTGAGCGTCTGGTGGCCGCCGCGGGGTTTCCGCACCCGTTCGTCGGCGTGGTGATCGCGGCCCTGGTGCTTTTGCCTGAGACGCTTGCGGCGGCCCGTGCGGCGCGGCAGGGCCGTATCCAGACGAGCCTCAATCTGGCCTACGGCTCGGCGATGGCCAGCATCGGGCTGACGATCCCGGGGATCGCCCTCGCGTCGATCTGGCTCAAGGGGCCGCTGATACTCGGCCTGGGCGCCACCCAGCTGGTGCTGTTCGCGGTGACCGTGGTGATCAGCGTGCTGACCGTGGTACCCGGTCGGGCTACCCGACTACAGGGCGAGGTGCATCTGGTGTTGCTTGCGGCTTACGTGTTTCTGACGATCATCCCTTAAAGACCAAGCGGCACAGCCGGTTACGCCGACGACCGGGCTCGCAGCGTGGCTAACGCCTTGTCGGCGTGGGTGTCCATACTTAATTCGCTGGCGATCACGTCGAGCACCCTGCGGTCGGTGTCGATGACAAAGGTGGTGCGTTTGACCGGAATCAGTTTGCCGAGCAGACCACGCTTGACGCCGAACTGGGTCGCGACGGTGCCCTCGGTGTCCGACAGCAGCGGGTAGTCGAACTTCTGCTGGTCGGCGAACTTGGCCTGCTTTTGCACGGCATCGGTGCTGATACCGACCCGGTTGGCTCCGACGGCGGCGAATTCGGCGGCGAGGTCGCGGAAGTGACAGGCTTCCTTGGTGCAGCCGGGTGTCATCGCGGCGGGATAGAAGAACAGCACCACGGGCCCGCTGGAAAGCAGTTCGCTGAGCTTGCGCGGTGTTCCGGTCTGATCGGGAAGTTCGAAGTCGGCGACGGTGTCTCCAGGTTTCATGGCCGTCAGGCTACGCCCGATTGCCCGACTCTCCCCCTGGCGGCTCCGCCGCTGGGGGTGCCCCCACCACACGCCGTCCCCCTCGCCGCTCCGCGGCTGGGTGGTACCCCCAACGCGGCCTGCATCGTCGTCGGGCTGACCCGACCTGAGCAAACGTATCTGCGAGGATGGTTTGGTGCACTCCCATCTCGCCGCCACCACCTCACGAGAGGAATTCCGCCTGCTTGCGGCCGAGCATCGTATCGTCCCGGTGACCCGGAAGGTCTTGGCGGACAGTGAGACGCCGCTGTCGGCCTATCGCAAGCTCGCGGCCGACAGGCCGGGTACGTTCCTGCTGGAATCGGCCGAAAACGGGCGATCGTGGTCGCGGTGGTCGTTCATCGGGGCGGGGTCACCGTCGGCGTTGACCGTGCAAAACGGCGAAGCGGTATGGCTGGGTGCGGTGCCGCAGGATGCACCCACCGGCGGTGACCCACTTCAAGCGCTGCGCGCCACCCTCGAGCTATTGGCCACCGCGAAACTGCCGGGGCTGCCGCCGTTGTCCGGCGGCTTGGTGGGCTTTTTCGCCTACGACCTGGTGCGGCGCCTGGAACGGCTGCCGGAACTGGCCGTCGACGACCTGCAGTTGCCCGACATGGTGCTGCTGCTGGCCACCGATATGGCAGCAGTCGACCACCATGAGGGCACCATCACGCTGATCGCCAACGCGGTGAATTGGAACGGTACCGACGAGCGGGTCGACGAGGCCTACGAGGACGCGGTCGCGCGCCTGGACGTGATGACCGCAGCGCTGGGCCAGCCGCTGCCGTCGACGGTCGCCACCTTCAGCAGGCCCGAGCCTCGGCAGCGAGCGCAACGCACCGTCGAGGAATACGGCAAGATCGTCGACTACCTCGTCGAGCAGATCGCGGCCGGTGAAGCCTTTCAGGTAGTGCCCTCGCAGCGTTTCGAGATGGACACCGATGTCGATCCGATCGACGTGTACCGCATGCTGCGGGCAACCAACCCAAGCCCGTACATGTACCTGGTGCATGTGCCGAATAGCGTTGGTGCGACGGACTTTTCGATCGTGGGTTCCAGCCCCGAGGCGCTCGTCACCGTGGTAGACGGCCGGGCGACGACGCATCCGATCGCCGGGACCCGGTGGCGCGGGGACAACGACGAAGAGGATCAGCTGCTGGGAAAGGAGCTGCTGGCCGACGAGAAAGAACGCGCGGAGCACCTGATGTTGGTCGACCTCGGACGCAATGACTTGGGCCGGGTCTGCGCGCCGGGCACCGTCCGCGTGGAGGACTACAGCCACATCGAGCGCTACAGCCACGTGATGCACCTGGTGTCGACCGTGACCGGCATGCTCGGTGAAGGTCGCACCGCGTTGGATGCGGTGACGGCGTGCTTCCCGGCGGGCACATTATCGGGTGCGCCGAAGGTGCGGGCCATGGAGCTGATCGAAGAAGTGGAGAAGACGCGCCGCGGCCTTTACGGCGGTGTGGTCGGATACCTCGACTTCGCCGGCAATGCTGACTTCGCGATCGCCATCCGCACCGCGTTGATGCGTGACGGCACGGCGTATGTGCAGGCGGGCGGCGGTGTGGTGGCCGACTCCAACGGTCCCTACGAATACACCGAGGCGACGAACAAGGCCCGCGCGGTGCTGAATGCGATCGCTGCCGCCGAGACGCTGACCCCTCCGGGCGTGAGCCCGAATGGCTGATGCGCGGCGGGGCCGGCGGATCACCGCGATAGCGCAATTACTTCTGGTGGTTGCCGCCGGGGCGCTGTGGGCGGCGTCGCGGCTGCCGTGGGTCGTCATCCGGTCCTTCGACGGGCTGAGTCCGCCGAAAGAAGTGACACTGTCCGGCGCGTCGTGGTCGACGGCATTGCTGCCGTTGGCATTGCTCCTGCTGGCCACCGCCGTTGCGGTACTGGCGGTCCGCGGATGGCCGCTGCGGGTGCTGGCGGGCCTGGTGGCTCTGGTCAGCCTCGCTGTCGGCTATTTGGGGATCAGCCTGTGGGTCCTTCCCGACGTGGCGGTGCGTGGCGCCGATGTCGCACATATCTCGATAATGTCGCTGGTGGGAAGCGAGCGCCGGTACTGGGGCGCGGTCCCGGCGGTGCTGGCCGCGGTGTGCACGTTGGTGGCCGCCGTCTTGTTGATGCGGTCGGTTTCGATGTTGGGATCGGACCGCTCGGGCGCAACTAAATATGCCGGACCCGCGACACGTCGTTCAATTGCGAGACGGGAAGAGCCCGCGGGGGCGATGCTGGAGGAGTCGGGGACACCAGAGATGTCGGAGCGGATGATCTGGGACGCGCTTGACGGGGGCCGCGACCCGACCGATACGCCGCGCGAGTCTGACACCGAGGGTCGGTGACGGGCCGCGAGTCGACGGTCGCTACCCTTCATTCACGTCGTCGAGATCGGTCGGGAACCGACTAGGTGACAGTGGTTCGCAGTGGGAAGGAAACGACAGGCATGAGTCCGGCAAGCGTGCTTGACTCCATCCTCGAGGGAGTCCGGGCCGACGTCGCCGCGCGCGAAGCGCTCATTAGCCTGTCCGAGATCAAGGCGGCCGCCGCGGCTGCGCCTCCGCCGCTCGATGTGATGGCAGCGTTACGCGAGCCCGGCATTGGCGTCATCGCCGAGGTCAAGCGGGCCAGTCCGTCGGCGGGTTCGCTGGCGACCATTGCTGATCCGGCGAAACTGGCCCAGGCCTACGAAAATGGCGGCGCACGGATCATCAGCGTGCTGACCGAGGAGCGGCGTTTCCACGGTTCGCTTGACGACCTCGATGCGGTGCGCGCCGCGGTGTCGATCCCGGTGTTGCGCAAAGACTTTGTAGTGCAGCCCTATCAGATCCATGAGGCGCGCGCGCACGGCGCCGACATGCTGTTACTCATTGTGGCCGCCTTGGAGCAGTCGGCCCTGGTGTCGATGCTGGATCGCACCGAATCGCTTGGGATGACGGCTCTGGTCGAAGTCCACACCGAACAAGAGGCCGACCGTGCCCTGAAGGCCGGCGCCAAGGTGATCGGTGTCAATGCTCGCGATCTCACGACCTTGGACGTGGACCGGGATTGTTTCGCACGAATCGCTCCCGGCCTGCCCAGCAACGTCATCAGGATCGCCGAGTCTGGTGTGCGACACACCGGAGACCTACTGGCCTATGCCGGTGCGGGCGCCGATGCTGTCTTGGTTGGTGAGGGTCTGGTCAAAAGTGGTGACCCTCGCGCCGCGGTTGCCGATCTGGTCACCGCGGGTACCCATCCATCCTGTCCGAAGCCGGCCCGCTGAAACTTGGAGAAGTCACTGCGGAACCCCGGTGCTGAAATGTTGAACCCGATGAGCCGTTGGTGATGGTAGATCTAACCCGCCCCGATCTTCCGCTTACGAGTGCGGCTATCTCCGTGCCCACCCGCCACGACCCGGATTCGGGTGGCCATTTCGGTGTCTACGGCGGCCGCTACGTCGCGGAAGCGTTGATGGCCGTGATCGAAGAGGTCACCGCCGCCTACGAGAAGGAACGGGTCAATCCGGATTTCCTGGAGACCCTGGACAATCTTCAAGTCAACTACGCGGGGCGGCCCTCGCCGCTGTACGAGGCGGCGCGGCTCGCCGAGCATGCCGGCTCGGCACGCATCTTCCTCAAGCGAGAAGACTTGAACCACACCGGTTCTCACAAGATCAACAATGTGCTCGGTCAGGCTCTGCTGGCCAAGAGAATGGGCAAGGGTCGAGTCATCGCCGAGACCGGAGCCGGCCAGCACGGCGTGGCGACCGCCACCGCGTGCGCGTTACTCGGCCTGGAATGCGTGATCTACATGGGCGCCGTCGACACTGCGCGCCAAGCACTCAACGTGGCGCGGATGAGGTTGCTGGGTGCCGAGGTCGTCTCGGTCGAATCCGGGTCGCAGACGCTCAAGGACGCCATCAACGAGGCGTTCCGGGACTGGGTTACCAACGCGGACAACACGTACTACTGTTTCGGCACCGCGGCGGGACCGCATCCCTTCCCGACCATGGTGCGTGATTTTCAGCGAATCATCGGCTTGGAGACGCGGATACAGGTTCAGGCTCAGGCGGGCAGGTTGCCCGACGCGGTCGTGGCCTGTGTCGGCGGCGGGTCCAACGCCATCGGGATCTTCCATGCCTTCATCGACGATCCCGGCGTACGGCTGGTCGGCTACGAGGCGGCAGGCGATGGCGTCGAGACCGGCAGGCATGCAGCGACGTTCGCCGGTGGTTCCCCCGGAGCTTTTCAGGGATCGTTCTCCTACCTGCTGCAAGACGAGGACGGCCAGACGATCGAGTCCCATTCGATCTCCGCGGGTTTGGACTATCCCGGGGTGGGCCCCGAACACGCTTGGCTCAAAGAGACCGGACGGGCCGACTACCAGCCCATCACCGATTCGGAAGCGATGGACGCCTTCCGGTTGCTGTGCAGCACCGAGGGAATCATTCCGGCCATCGAATCCGCGCACGCCGTCGCCGGCGCCCTCAAGCTGGGCAAGGAGTTGGGGCACGGTGCGATCATCGTGGTGAACTTGTCGGGTCGTGGTGACAAGGACGTAGAGACGGCTGCCAAGTGGTTCGGTCTGCTGGGCGACCGGGATAAGCGATGACGGCGGAACAGAGCGAGACGAGCAGGCTCGGAGGGGTTTTCGATTCCTGCCGTAAGGACAATCGGGCGGCGTTGATCGGTTACCTGCCCACCGGTTATCCCGACCTGCCGACTTCTGTTCAGGCGATGACCGCCCTGGTCGAATGCGGTTGCGATCTCGTCGAAGTCGGCGTTCCCTATTCCGATCCCGGCCTGGACGGCCCGACCATCGCGCGGGCCACCGAGGCGGCGTTGCGCGGGGGAGTGCGAGTCCGCGACACGCTGGCCGCGGTCGAGGCGATCAGTCGGGCCGGCGGTCATGCTGTGGTGATGACGTACTGGAATCCGGTGCTGCGCTACGGGGTTGATGCGTTCGCGCGGGATCTGGCATCGGCCGGCGGGTATGGACTCATCACTCCCGACCTCATCCCCGATGAGGCCAAACAGTGGCTGGTTGCATCCGACGAGCATGGGCTGGACCGCATTTTTCTGGTGGCCCCATCATCGACACCCGAGCGGTTGGTGACCACGGTCGAGGCATCGCGCGGATTCGTCTACGCCGCCTCGACGATGGGCGTGACGGGGGCACGTGATGCGGTGTCGAACGCCGCTCCCGAACTGGTCAGCAGGGTGAAGGCGGTGTCCGACATCCCGGTCGGGGTGGGCCTCGGGGTGCGGTCGCGCGAGCAGGCAGCCCAGATCGCCGGCTATGCCGACGGCGTCATCGTCGGTTCCGCGTTGGTGTCGGCGCTCGGTGAGGGTTTGCCTCAGTTGCGTTCACTGACCGAGGAATTGGCCGCCGGCGTGCGGGTGTCCGCGGCATGACGATGTTGCCCGCCTATTTCCCCAGCCCACCGCAGGGCGTTTGGCACCTCGGGCCGTTGCCCATTCGCGCGTACGCGCTGTTCATCATCACCGGCATCGTGGTCGCGCTCATCATCGGCGACCGGCGCTGGGAGGCCCGGGGCGGGCAGCGAGGGGTGATCTACGACGTCGCGTTGTGGGCCGTGCCTTTCGGCTTGATTGGCGGCAGGCTCTATCACCTCGCCACGGATTGGCGAACATACTGGGGCCCCGGTGGTGCCGGGCTGGGCGCGGCGGTGCGGATCTGGGACGGTGGGTTAGGCATCTGGGGGGCAGTGGCCCTTGGCATCGTTGGAGCGTGGATCAGCTGCCGACGCCACGGAATCCCGTTGCCGGCCTTCGCCGATGCGGTTGCCCCCGGAATCATCTTGGCGCAGGCCATCGGTCGGCTCGGCAACTACTTCAACCAGGAGCTCTACGGGCGGGAGACCACGCAGCCGTGGGGCCTGGAAATTTTCTATCGCAAAGATTCGTCCGGATTGAACGACCCGCATTTGCTCGACGGCGTCTCGACCGGGCAGCTATTCGCCGTCGTTCAGCCGACGTTCTTGTACGAATTGATCTGGAATGTCCTGGTTTTCGTCGTTCTAATCTACATCGACCGGCGGTTCGCGATCGGGCACGGGCGGCTGTTCGCGAGCTATGTCGCGTTGTACTGCGTCGGGCGCTTCTGGGTTGAGCTGCTGCGCGACGACAGCGCGACACACATCGCCGGTATTCGGATCAATTCGTTTACATCGACTTTCGTGTTCATCGGCGCCGTGGTTTACATCATGGTGGCGCCGAAAGGCCGCGAGGATCCGGAGAGCTTGCGGGGCAACGATGATGTCGCCGACGAGGAATCCGAGCCAGAACACGAGCCGGCGGAGGAACTCGCGACCGTCGTTGCGGCCGCCGCGGCCGCTGGGGCCGCCGCTCCGGTGATCGTGGAAGAAGCCGAGAAATCGGCTGATTCGGGGGAGACGGTCGAGTCTGCCGCGGTCGTCGAGCCGGAGCCCGCGGCGGCGGAGGCCGTCGAATCGCAGGCCGGGGAGCCGGAAGCGCCGAAAGTCGAAGAGCCGGAAGAGGCGAAAGCCGAAGAGCCGGAAGAGCCGGAGGTCGAGCAATCGGAAGCCGCGGCTGTCCAGGCTGAAACTGACGAGCCCGAAGAACCCAAAGCCGAAGAACCCGAGGAAGAAGAAGGATCCGGGGAGCCAACGGCCGGGATTGTCGAGACTGAAGCCGAAGATGCTGAGGCCGAAGAAGAAGGGTCCGGGGAGCCGACGACCGAGGTTGTCGAGACTGAAGCCGAAGATGCTGAGGCCGAAGAACCCGAGATCGAATCCGCCGAGGCTGAAGTCGCTGAGGCTGAGCCCGTAGCGGCGGAAACCGAAGAGCCGGAAACCGAAGAGGCCAAGGAGTCTGCGGAACCTGAGGCAGCTGAGCCGGATGCAGGTGAGCCGGATGCCGCCGAGACGGAGCCCGAAGAACCGGAGGCCGAGGTTGTCGAGACTGAAGCCGAAGATGCCGAGGCCGAAGGGCCAGAGGCTGAAGTCGCTGAGGCCGAACCCGTAGAGCTTGCAACCGAAGAGCCCGAAGAGGCCAAAGCCGCAGAGACTGAGGCGGTTGAGGAACCCGAATCCGCAGAGGATGACGCGGAAGAGGCCGAAGTGCCTCAAGCGCCCGAAGCCGAATCGGAAACGGCAGCGGTGGAGCAGGACGCGGCGGAGTCGGCGGACGAAGCGGCCGAAGAGCCGCCCGCCGCCCAGCAAGCCGTCGAGGAGTCCCCGGTTAGCGATGACGACAAGGGATCTCGCAGAAGATGGCTGCTTCGGCGCAGAAACCGCCGGTCGAGCCCCTAGTGGTCGGCCTGCGCGCAGCCGAGGCAAGGCGCGCTGAATCTGGCATGCTGAACAAGTGACAGGCCCGTCGCGACACGATCCCGCTCAACAGCGTGATCAGCACGGCGCCCACCGTTATCGCGTTTCCGCCGCAGTCGGTACGGGCGTGCTGCTGGCCGGCGCAGTCGGCTACGTCGGTCTCGTCAATCCGCACGACCCGCATTCGGTGTATCCCCAGTGCCCGTTCAAATGGGCCACCGGCTGGAATTGCCCCTTCTGTGGTGGGCTTCGGATGACGCATGACCTGCTGCACGGCGATCTGCTGGCCAGCATCAACGACAATCTCTTTTTGCTGATCGGTCTTCCGGCGCTGGCCGGATGGCTGCTGATGCGGCGACGCCGCGGACAGCGATCACTGCCCATGCCGGCGGTAGTGACGTTTGCCGTCGCCACGATCGCGTGGACTGTGCTGCGCAACCTGCCTGGCTTTCCGTTGGTTCCGACGGTTTTCGGCGGGTGACCCGCCCCGGCGGACGCCAAGGTCTCGACCGTCGGGATTTCCCGGGCGGCTCAATGCGCGGTTACCTTCGAGTCACCCCGATCACTACGAGCACGACTATGGTTAGTTGGCGTGAGTAGACGCGGAAAGATCGTCTGCACGTTAGGCCCTGCGACGGCATCGGACGAGATGATTTTGGCGCTGGTTGACGCCGGAATGGACGTCGCCCGACTGAACTTCAGCCACGGCGACTACGCCGATCACAAGATCGCCTACGAACGGGTCCGCGCCGCCTCCGATGCCACCGGACGCGCCGTCGGTGTGCTGGGTGACCTGCAGGGCCCCAAGATCAGGCTCGGACGTTTCGCAACCGGGTCCACCTATTGGGCCGACGGAGAATCGATCCGGATCACCGTTGCCGACTGCGAAGGCAGCCACGACCGGGTGTCGACCACCTACAAGCGATTAGCCAAGGACGCCGTCGTCGGCGATCGTGTTCTGGTCGACGACGGCATCATCGGGCTGGTGGTCGACGCCATCGAAGGCGACGACGTGATTTGCACTGTCACCGAAGGTGGCCCGGTCAGCAACAACAAGGGCATGTCGCTGCCCGGAATGAGTGTCTCGGCACCGGCCTTGTCGGACAAAGACATTGACGACCTCACCTTCGCGCTGGGCCTCGGCGTCGACCTGGTTGCGCTGTCGTTCGTCCGCTCGCCGTCCGATGTCGAGCTGGTCCATGAGGTGATGGATCGGGTGGGTCGTCGGGTACCGGTGATCGCCAAGCTGGAGAAGCCGGAAGCCGTCGACAACCTCGAAGCCGTCGTGCTGGCCTTCGATGCCATCATGGTGGCCCGCGGCGACCTGGGCGTAGAGCTGCCGCTGGAAGAAGTCCCCCTGGTGCAGAAGCGGGCCATCCAGATGGCCCGGGAGAACGCCAAACCCGTCATCGTCGCCACCCAGATGCTCGAGTCGATGATCGAAAACTCGCGGCCGACGCGGGCCGAGGCCTCCGACGTCGCGAACGCCGTCCTCGACGGCGCCGACGCAGTGATGTTGTCCGGGGAAACTTCGGTCGGGAAGTATCCGCTGGCCGCGGTCCGGACGATGGCGCGGATCATCTGCGCGGTGGAGGAGAACTCCACCGCCGCCCCGCCGTTGACGCACGTCCCACGCACCAAGCGCGGCGTGATCTCCTACGCCGCCCGCGACATCGGCGAGCGGCTCGATGCCAAGGCCCTCGTTGCATTCACCCAGTCCGGCGACACCGTGAAGCGCCTGGCCCGCCTGCACACCCCGCTGCCGCTGCTCGCTTTCACCGCGTGGCCCGAGGTGCGCAGCCAACTGGCCATGACCTGGGGCACCGAGACGTTCATCGTCCCGATAATGGAAAACACCGACCAGATGATCCGCCAGGCCGACAAGTCGCTGATCGACCTAGGCCGCTATAAGCGGGGTGACCTGGTGGTGATCGTCGCCGGCGCACCACCTGGCACAGTAGGGTCAACCAACCTCATCCACGTCCACCGGATCGGAGAGGATGACCTGTAACGCGTGAAGGAGAGCCTGTGCCGCCCGGCGAAGAGCCGAATGTTCCAGAACAATCGATAGCTGACTTCGACGAACTACTGGCGGTCCTGGACCTCAACCGCGTTGACGACGATCTGTTCATCGGATCCCATCCCAGCAAGAATCCGATGCGAACATTCGGCGGCCAGCTCATGGCGCAGTCGTTTATCGCGAGTAGCCGCACGTTGACCCATGGCGACACGCCGCCCAGCGCGCTCTCGGCGCATTTCATCAACGGCGGCGACATCACCAAGGACATCGAATTTCACGTGGTCCGGCTGCGTGAGGAACGACGCTTCGCCAACCGGCGCGTCGATGCGGTGCAGGACGGCGTGCTGTTGTCGTCGGCGATGATCTCCTACATGTCCGGCGGCCGCGGCCTCGAGCACGGGGTCCAGCCCCCGCCGGTGCCGCAGCCCCACACGCAGCCGTCGATTGGCGAGCTGCTGCGCGGTTACGAAGAAACCGTGCCGCACTTCGTCAACGCGCTGCAGCCAATCGAATGGCGCTACACCAACGACCCGGCCTGGGTGTTGCGCGACAAGGGGGAGCGGCTTCCCTATAACCGGGTATGGGTCAAGGCTCTTGGTGTGCTGCCCGACGATCCCGCACTGCACACCGCGACGATGCTGTACGCGTCGGACACCACGGTGCTGGACTCGATAATCACCACCCACGGACTGTCCTGGGGGGTCGATCGTATTTTTGCCGCGTCCGCAAACCATACGGTGTGGTTTCACCGGCAGGTCGACTTCAACGACTGGGTGTTGTATTCGACTTCGTCGCCGGTGTCCGCTGATTCACGCGGGCTGGGCGCGGGTCATTTCTTCGATCGCGCTGGGCAAGTCATCGCCACGGTGACGCAAGAAGGCCTGTTGAAATACTTTCCGCCCTCTCGCCGATAGATACGGCGTAACGCCAAATAGCCGGGTAACCGGCTATCCGATGCGCAGTTCGGGACAGCGAATGTCGTCGGGCACGTGATGAGTAGCCACCAGTACAGTTCGGTCCCGGCCCATCAGCCGGGAGTCCGGGGCCAGCAGATCGTCCAGCACCCGCTCGGCGTCATTCGCGTCGAGGTGCTCGGTGGGCTCGTCGAGCAACACGACCCGAGCGGGCGAAATCACCGCCCGGGCAAGCAGCAGCCGCCGGCGCTGGCCCGCCGAGACCGCCTCCGCGCCTCCCACCAGCACTGTCGACAGCCCGTCGGGCAAACTGGCGAGCCACGCGCCGAGCCCGACGGCCTCCAGCGCCGCGGTCAGTTCGTCGTCTCGACAATCTCCGCGAGCGACCAGCAGATTGTCCCGGACCGTGGTCGCGAAAATATGGGCGTCTTCAGCGAAAAAGCTGACGGTACTGTGTAATTCAACGTCATCGAGTTGGCTCAGCTCGGCTCCGTCAAGCAGCACCTGACCGCGCAATGGCGGCGCCAGTCCAGCGAGTGTCATCAATAGTGTCGTCTTGCCCGAACCGCTGGCGCCGGTGACGGCCAGCCGGGAACCTGGTTCGAGGTCTAGCTTCACCTGGTGAGATAGCGCCGGCGCGTGACCGGAACATATGTCAGCGGATAACCGACCGGTGCCGATCGGGAGTACCGATATCGTCGACGATTTGGCCGTGCCGGCTGGCGGAGCCAGGGCGAGCAGGCGACCCGCCGAGATCCGCGACCGTGCCAATTGGACGGCGGCAGCCGGTAATGCGGTCATCGCCTCGAACGCCGAGAGCGGCAACAACATCAGGACGGCCAATGTGGTGGGCGCGACCATGGGTGCCAGGGCGATACCGGCCACCACGGCGCCGAGCACACTGGCTCCGATCGCGGCGGTCGGCACGGCCTCGGCCAGGGCAGCCGGCTTGCCGGCAGCGTCCAGAGCATTACTCCAAGCATGTTGGCGGCGTCGTGATTCGGCGATAACGTCGGGAAGCACACCGGCTACTCGAAGCTCCGGGGCGTGTTCGAGGGCGATCATCGCCGAGATGTCACGTTCGGAATGATGTTGCCGGGCAATCTCTTCCTGAGTGGCGGCGGCTCTGCCGGCCAGCCAGGGCGCCACGATGCCGGCGATGAGCATGCACGTCGCGAGCACTGCGGCGGCGGGAAGCGAAATGGCGGCGACAGTCACCGTCGCCGCTAATGCCAGGACGGCGGCGACGCTGATCGGCACCACGGCACGCACCAGCACTTCGGCCAGCTCGTCGACGTCAGCCCCGACTCGGGCCACCAGCTCACCGCTGTGCAGCCGGACGGCCGCCGCTGCCGGTCCGTGGGCCAGCCGCTGATAGATCTGTGCCCGCGCGCTACCGGCGGCGCGCAGCGCGGTGTCGTGGGTGGCCAGTCGCTCGCAGTAGTGCAGAACGCCTCGCGAAATCGCGAACACGCGGACCGCGACGACCGCGACGGACAGATCCAGCACGGGCGGCATCTGCCAGGCCCGGGTGATCAGCCACGCCGAGATCCCGGCCAGGGCCAGCGCGCTGCCCAGCGACAGCACCCCGAGTGCGATGGCCGCAAGCACGCGAGACAGCCGCGGGCGCACCAGATTCGACGCACTCCGTAACGGATCAGACCGGCGCATAATGAACCTGACCGTCCGACACCACTTCGACCACCCGGTCCCCGATTGCCAGGACGGACTCGCGATGTCCGACAACCACAACCGTCGCGCCGGCGCGTGCGCGCTCGATGAGGGCCCGCAGCACCCGCTCCTCGGTGCGGGCGTCCAGGTGTGCGGTGGGCTCGTCGAGCAACAGCACCGCGGCCGGCGATCCGAGCGCCCGGGCGAGTCCCAGCCGTTGTCGCTGCCCCAGTGACAGTCCAACGCCTCCGCGTCCGAGCATGGTCTGTGTCCCATCGGGCAGCTCGGCCAGCACGGTGTCGAATCCTGATTCAGCACAGGCAGTTTCGGGATCATCCAGATCCCCGAACAACGTCAGATTCTGCTGGACTGTCCCGGGCACCAGCACTGGGCGCTGCGGTAGCCAGGACAACTGGCGCCACCAAGCTGGTAGATCCAGCTCGCTGACATCGACACCGGCCACGGTGACTCGGCCTGATGACGGCACGGTGAGTCCGGCGATTGCCTGCAGCGCGGTGCTTTTGCCGGCGCCGTTTCGTCCGGTCAGCACCGTCACCTGACCGGGCTCGAGCACCGCGGTGAGATCAAATGGTGAGTTGCCGTCGCGCCCGGCCACGCCGAGCTTGTCGAGGTGGATCGATGCGCCCCGCGCCGCAACGGTCTGGTTTCGCGCCGCGGTATCAGCTGGCTCGCCGATGAGTGCGAACGCCTTGTCTGCCGCGGTTCTACCGTCTTGAGCAGCGTGAAACGCCACGCCAATACGACGCAGCGGCCAGTACACATCTGGTGCTAACAGCAGCACCGTCAAACCGGCGGTCAGGGTCATCTCGCCGAACACCAGGCGCAGACCGATGCTCACCGCTATCAGAGCCACGCCCAGCGTGGCCAGCAATTCGAGCACCAAGGCCGAGAGAAACGCGACCCGCAGCGTCGCCATCGCCGAGCGTCGATGGGCGCCAGCAAGTTCGGCGATGCGGTGCTCCGGCCCGGCGGCCCGACCCAGCGCCCTCAGTGTCGGAATGCCGGCGATCAGATCCAACAACCGGCCCTGCAAGGTCGTCATGGCGGCCAGCGCGGCCGCGGATCGGTCGGCCGTCACCAGCCCGATCAACACCATGAAAATCGGGATCAGCGGCAAGGTGATGAGCACGATGGCCGTCGATCTCAGGTCGTAGAGAGCGATCACGACAACGGTCGCCGGGGTCAAAATCGCCGCAAGTAGCAAGGTGGGCAAATACCCGGTGAAATAAGGTCGTAAGTCGTCGAGGCCGCGGGTGACCACCACCGCGGCCGCGTCTCGCTGCGCGGCGAGCTCGTGGGGCTGACGGGCGGTCACAGCAGCCAGCACTTGGTTATTGAGATCGGCGATGACCGCGCTGGCGCCCCGCTGGCCCAAGCGCGCCTGTAGCCAGTGCGTTATCGATCGGACGACCCACAGCGCCAACAGAATTGACAGTTGCCCCAACCAGCCCCGCAGATTACGCGCGGCGGGATCGGTGATGATGCGTGCGACGATGCTCGCCAGCACAATCGAAGAGCCGATCGCGCAGCCGGAGATGATCACTCCACAGCTCACTGCGGCGATCAGGTAGCGGCGCAACGCGGTCGATGCCCGCCACAGTCGCGGGTCCAGGGGAGCCCGGGAGCCCTTGGAAGCTCGAGTGCTCAGAGCGAACGCCTCGCCAGACCGATGGACGGGGGTATCTGGTCAGTCGAGATGCGTTGCCGGAAAACCCAATACGTCCATGCTTGGTAGACCACCGTGAGCGGCGCGAGGAATGCGGTCACCCATGTCATGATCTTGAGGGTGTAGGGCGTCGACGAGGCGTTGTAGATCGTGACGTTCCACTGCTCGTTCAGCGTCGAGGGCACCAGGTTCGGGTAGAGCGAGCCGAACAACAAAATCACCACGGCCGCGACCACCAGCGCGGTACACAGGAACGCCCAGCCGTCAGATGCGCGTCGCCATATCACCGCCACCGCCGCGAGCTGGGCGATCACCGCGACCGCCAGCACCGCCCAGGTCCAGCTCTTGCCATGTCCGAGCTGTGTCCAAAGCCCAAATACCGCAACCAATCCCGTCACTGGGAGCGACAGCCACACCGCGATGCGATGTGCGTCGTCGCGGATGGAACCGGAGGTCTTCAAGGCGATGAACACCGCACCGTAGAGCGAGAAGAGCCCGGCCGTCGCCAAACCACCCAACAGCGTGTACGCGTTGAGCACATCGCCGATCGACAGATGGATGTGACCACTGGCGTCCACCGGCAGTCCGCGTACCAGGATGGCGAACGCCACGCCCCACAGCACCGCCGGCAACCACGATCCGGCCGCAATACCGAAGTCGGCCAAGGCGCGCCACTTCGTATCATCGATCTTGCCGCGCCATTCGATCGACACCGAGCGCACAATCATGCCGAACAGGATTGCCAGCAGTGGCAGGTACAGCGTGGAGAACACCGTCGCATACCAGCCGGGGAACGCGGCGAACATCCCTGCGCCGGCGGTGAGCAGCCACACTTCGTTGCCGTCCCACACCGGGCCGATGGTGTTCAATGCGGTGCGTCGGTGGGCTTCTGGATCGCCCGTGCCGACGTGAGCGAACGGCTCCATCAACATGCCGACGCCGAAATCGAAGCCCTCCAAGATGAAGAAGCCAAGGAACAGGACGCCGATGAGGCCGAACCACAACTCTTGAAGTCCCACTGGTTAGCTCCTTCCCGATCGGTCTGCGCTAGTAGCCATCAGTAGGCGAACGACAGCGGCGCCACCTCGTCATCACCGGGTGACGGTGGCGGCGCGGGTTCGGCGTCATGCTCCTGCGGTCCCTCGGCGACGTAGCGCTTGAGCAGCCAGAACCAGATGACCGCGAGCACCGCGTAGACCAGGGTGAATGTCACCAGGGAGGTAACGACCATGCCGGCAGCGTGATCCGAGACGCCTTGACTGACGGTGAGCCGAACCTGCTGGTCGCCGGTGGGGTTAGGGACGACAATCCAGGGTTGCCGGCCCATTTCGGTGAATACCCACCCGGCGCTGTTGGCCAAGAACGGCGTGGGAATCGTCAGCAGCGCGAACCAGGAGAACCAGCGCCGGGTCGGGGTCCGGCCACGGCGGGTCAGCCACAATGTGGACAGCGCGAAGAGCACCGGAATCGCCATCAAACCGATCATCGCGCGAAATGACCAGTAGGTGACGAACAGGTTGGGCCGGTAGTCATTTGGGCCGAATCTGTGTTCGTAGTCCTGCTGGATGTTGCGCACGCCCTGCAATGTCACATCGCTGAATCGGCTCTCGGCGAGAAATGGCAACACGTAGGGCACCTGGATGACGCGGGTCACGCTGTCACAGTTGTTATGCGTGCCGACCGTCAGGATGGAGAAGTCGGGATCTGTCTCGGTGTTGCACAACGATTCCGCCGACGCCATTTTCATCGGCTGCTGCTGGAACATCAGTTTGCCCTGCTGGTCGCCGGTGAAGAACAGCCCGACCGCGGCGATCAGCGCAACCCAACACCCCAGGATGGCGGCCGGGCGAAAGATGGTGCCCGCGTTGGACTCCGGGGTCCGCTGCGATCGGACCAGCCACCACGCGCTGACGGCGGCGACGAACGTGCCCGCAGTCAGTAACGAACCCACGACCGCATGTGAAAATGCCGCTCGCGCAGTGTTATTGCTGAGAAACGCCGCGATGCTGGTCAACTCGGCTCGGCGGGTGATGGGGTTGTAGTGAGCGCCGACCGGATGCTGCATAAATGAATTCGCTGAGATGATGAAGAACGCGGAGACGTTGACCGCGATGGCGACGATCCAGATGCACGCCAGGTGCAACAGCCGCGGCAGCTTGCTCCAGCCGAAGATCCACAGCCCGAGGAAGGTCGATTCGAAGAAGAACGCGGCCAGGCCTTCCATCGCCAACGGGGCGCCGAAGATGTCGCCGACGAACTTCGAGTACTCACTCCAGTTCATGCCGAACTGAAATTCCTGCACGATCCCGGTCGCGACGCCGATGGCGAAGTTGATCAGGAATAGCTTGCCGAAGAATTTCGTCAGGCGGTACCACGCGCTGTTACCGGTGGCCACCCAAGCCGTCTGCATGACGGCGACCAGGGGAGCCAATCCGATGGTCAGCGGCACGAAAATGAAGTGGTAGACGGTCGTGATGCCGAACTGCCACCGCGATATGTCGACGACATTCATCGGTCATCTCCCGAAACTATGGCTTACTACGACGTAGTGTAGTAGTTATAGGTGAGCGGCGCTAGCTGCCGATTTGTTTGGACGCCTTGCGGATGCCGAACGACGACACAATCTCGAAGACGCCGATGACAACGAAGAACACACCGACCACGAGTGCCAGCGTGACGATCGACTCCAGCGGCGACCCGAGCACGACGATCCCGGCGATCAAAGTGATCACGCCGAGGAAAATCGACCACCCGCGTCCCGGCAGGTTGGGATCATGGATGGCGGAAACCGTTGTGGCCACGCCACGGAAGATGAATCCGATGCCGATCCAGATGGCAAGCAATAGGACTGCGTTGCCGAAATGACGAAACGCCAACACGGCCAGAATCAGCGACGCGGCGCCGCTGATGAATAGCAGGATCCGGCTTCCCGCCGAAACGTGCAGGCTGAAGGCGAACACGACTTGTGCGGCACCGGTAATCAGGAGATACACACCGAAGGCCACTGCAGCGGTAAGGACGGATATTCCCGGCCATGCCAGCACCACGACGCCAACGATCAGCGACAGAACTCCCGATATCAGCGTGGATTTCCACAGATGCGGCAACAAACTCGGAATAGGAGTGTCAGCGGAGGTTGTCATGGCCGCAGTGTGGCACAGGTGCCCGGCACCCGCATAGGGTCCTCAGTCACACATGGGCCGTGCGTGATTCGTCGGCAACGCGGTCACTGGATTCGTCTGCGACGGGCTTGCGGTCGATGAGATACCAGGTGCGCATTAAGCCTTTGCCCTTGACCTCGATGCGTCCGCGCTCCTTCAGCACGAACTCGTCCCTGAGGCGTTCGTAGACGTCCTCGGGCACTTGAATCTGTCCCACCGAGTCGGTCGATTCCATCCGGGCCGCGACATTGACCGCGTCGCCCCACACGTCGTAGAAGAACCGACGTGATCCGACCACGCCCGCGACCACGGTCCCTGTCGCGAAGCCGACCCGCAGCGGCACCGAGAGTCCGTGCGGATCTTCGAGTTTGGCTGCAACAGCGGTCATCTCGAGGGCGAAGTCTGCCAGCGCCTGCACGTGATCGGGCCGGGGCCGCGGCACTCCGCTGACCACCGTGTAGGAGTCCCCGCTGACCTTGATCTTCTCCAGCCCGTGCTTGTCCACCAATTCGTCGAAAGCGCTGTAGACCCGGTCCAGGAACTTGACCAGGTCACAGGGCGCGGTGGTGCTTGCGCGTTCGGTGAAGCCGACCATGTCGGCGAAGAGAACCGAGGCCTCTTCGTATCTATCGGCAATGACGTTGCGCTCGGGTTCCTTGAGCCGCTCGGCGATGCTGGCCGGCAACATATTCGCGAGCAGCGCCTCGGAGCGCTGGTACTCGGCCTCCATCACCGACTCGGCGCGGTCGGTATCGCGCAACGCGAACCAGACCGTCACGACGATCATCGCGCACGCTGAGGCGGTGGTGATGATGAAGCTCGTCGTGATGGCCCAGGGAGCTTCCAGCCCGGTGGAGCGGGGGACAAGGAACTGCAGCGTGATCACCAGCGCGACGCCGATAGTGGCCAGCAGTGCGGCCAGACCGATGCGTTCGATCCCGAGCTGCAACACCACCAGGCTGGCGGTGGTTACCAGGTAGTACTGCACGCCTCCGCCGGTGCCCACTTCCCAGCAGGTCAGGAACACCGCGGTGTACGCGGTGAAGACGAAGATCAGCGGCGCAAGCAAAGCTCCGAAGCGGTTGAGCCACGGCACGAATGCGAAAGTCACCCCGGTGCAGAGGTTGACGATCTGGATGGGGTAGGCCTCGGGCCCGGACCAGAAGCCGAGAACGGCGAAAATCAGACACACGAACACGCCCATCACGGCGTTGATGTTGAGTACCCGGACGCGGCGGGCGTGGCTGTCGGCGTAGTGCTCGTTGCGGGCGCGGTTTTTTGCCCGCACTGCCGCTTTACAGTCCGGACGGGTCATGGAGCCA
>Ga0182030_10001585_pt1 | contig 47060 bp, 39 predicted proteins | sample 812S3MmetaG_FD_121299 | JGI IMG/M metagenome (GOLD analysis project Ga0182030, IMG submission 121299) | Permafrost microbial communities from Stordalen Mire, Sweden - 812S3M metaG (Illumina Assembly) | ecosystem: Environmental > Terrestrial > Soil > Wetlands > Permafrost | place: Sweden...
CATTGCCAGCCAGGCCACCGTCAATCTCTCCAGCATTCGAAAGGGCGCCGCTTGCAACGTGACCATTACCCTCGCCGCCAGTGCCGACGTTGCCCCTGCCCGCAAAATTTTGGTCGATCTGGCCCAAGCCCACGTAAAAACTATTTCCATCGAAGGTTGCAACGTCACTGCCGTTTCCGGGATCGGCACGACCATCACGCTCAGCGTTTGGTGTGTCAATGATGATACTGTCACCCCGCTAAGGTCCGACCTTTTGGAGGGCGCCAAAAAACAGTTTGACGCCGCCGGAATAAAAATGGCCCGATGGACCCAGCCGTTAAAATGATCCCATTACGTCCTGGTTCAGATGTTCACTGCGGCGTTGCCGCTGTTATCAGTCCGGCGTCGAGCCGTCCAATGACGGCCCGGCAAATGGCGGCGGCGGCGGAAGGGCGGCCCAGGGCCTTGGCTGCCCGGGCCATTGCCGCGAGTTTTTTAGAGCCGAGCAGCCCGTCCAGCGCAAAGGGAAGATCCTCCACCCGACTCACTTTCGCGGCCGCGCCGCGTTGCAGGAGAAAATCACTGTTGGCGGCTTCCTGGCCGGGAATGGGATTTAGGATGAAAAGCGGTTTGCCCATCGCCAGAGCTTCAGACGTAGTCAAGCCGCCGGGTTTGGTGACGAGCAGATCGGAAATCGCCATCAGTTCCTGCATGTTGGTAACGAATCCAAGAACATGGGTGGGGTGATGATAATCCCGGGCGGCCAATTCACGGCGAAGTTCCTCGTTGCGCCCGGCTACAACCAAAGTCTGAAACGGGCGTTCGATTTGATCGAGTGCAGCCAGAATTTCCGCGACAGGCCCCATGCCGAAACCACCGCTCAAAACCAGGAGAATCGGCAGATCATCCCGCAATCCGTAATTTTTTCGGACGAAGGACGCGTCAATTTTATTGGAAAATTTTACGGAAATGGGAATGCCCGTCGCCAGGACTTGGGCGGGAAGGACGCCGCGCGCCACCAACCGGGCCTTGGTATCTTCGGCGGCAACACAATACAGGTCCACATTCGATTCCATCCACAGAGCATGTGCCTCAAAATCGGTGACAATACTAACGGTGAGCGGCGGCGGACCGGACCACTTTTTTCGGAGTCCCCCGAGGAGTTCCACGGGCAGGTAATGTGTGCAAAGAACCGCGTCGGGGGCAAATTGTTTGACAAAGCGGGCGAACTTGCGCGAACTGTTCGAACCCACGGCATTTTTCCAACGGGCCAATTTTCGGACCAGCCGCGGATTGTCCAGTTTATTGAAAACCATGCCCCAAAGTTCCGGCGCCCGGGCCACCAATTTGACGTAGCCTTCGCTGTAAATTTTTCGGTGCAGAGGCGAAAACAACGTGAGCAGATCAAGGCGTTCAACCGTGTCGCCTGGTCGCATTTGAAGCCATGTTTCCTCCAGGGCGGCAGCGGCTTGGACATGGCCAGCCCCGGCCGTGATGGTGGCAATGAGAATGCGCATCGTGGCCCGGGATTATTTCACTTCGCGGTTGGCCGCGCCGCGCTCGGTTTGTTTGGCGCGGAAGTCTTCGTAGGCCTGTCGATATTTTGGGTATTTGTTGCCGAGAATGGCGGTGGCCAGCAGGGCGGCGTTGATCGCGCCCGGCTTGCCAATGGCCAGGGTCCCCACCGGGACGCCGCCGGGCATCTGCACCATCGAGAGCAGGGAATCCATGCCGTGCAATGATTTTGATTCCATCGGCACCCCCAGGACGGGCAGGCATGTTTTCGCGGCCGTCACGCCGGCCAGGTGCGCCGCGCCCCCGGCGGCTGCAATGATGACCTCCAAGCCCCGTCCGCTCGCGCTCGAAGCGTAGTCAAACAGAATATCGGGCGTGCGATGGGCTGAAATGACCTGCACTTCGTGAGGCACCTGCAAATCAGCCAATTGTTTGGCGGCGTGCTGCATGGTTTCCCAATCGGATTGGCTGCCCATGATGATGCCAACCAGCGGTTTTGTATTTGTGTCTGCCATGATGAATGAAGTCTAAAGCCCGCAACCCAAAGTTCAAATTTAAAGTTGCCGCACTACTTCGCCGCTTGATCCAGCGCGTTGAGCACGATGGCGGGAGTGAGAATTGTCGGCAATACCTGTGGTTCGCGGTCCGGCTCCTTTGCATACACCAGCACCAAAGGAACGCCCGAAGCGCCGAAGCGCCGGAGTTCCCGGGCGATGGCCGGATCTTCATGGGTGTAATCCGCTTTGAATGTCGCAGCGCCAATCTGCTTGAGCTTGGCGCGGGTTCGGTCGATCTCCAGGCTGCTGGCCAGGTTGAGATTGCAGGTGACACAACTTCTGGCGGTGAAATCCACCACGACCGGATGCCCGTCCCGCCGCGCTTTCTCGACAGCTTCGGAACTCCATGTTTGCCAATCGATCCCGGCTATTTTTGTCTGCGCCGAAAGCCATTGCAGCCGGCCTTGGAGAATGACTGCGTAATCGGTGCCGACGAGCAGCAGGCAAATCACGACCGCAAATCCCCGAAGCCGCGCGCCGCGCTGCACGAATTGGCCCCAAATCCACGCCGCCAGCGCCAGCGCCACCAGAAAAAGCCCGAGCCAAAGCGCATCATCCTCCCCGCTGGAGGCAACCCACAACAACCAAACCGCGGTGGCCAGCATCGGAAATCCCATGGCGTTTTTGAATCTTTCCATCCAGGCGCCCGGCTTCGGCAGCAGTTTGATCAACCGCGGATTCCAGCACAGCGCAACAAAGGGAAAAGCAAATCCCACTCCGGCGGCAAGAAAGGCCGTGATCGTAATCAGCGGTGTTTGGGTAAAAGCGAAGACCAGCGCGCCACCCAAAAACGGCGCGGTGCAGGGTGTGGCCAAAAGCGTGGCCAGAATCCCGTTGAAGAAAGCGCCGGGGAACCCCGGTTTGGCCGACAATTCGCTGGCCGCGCCCAGGGCCTTTCCGCCGAGAGTGATTTCAAATACGCCGAACAGATTCAGCGCGATCAACGTCATCAATATGGTGAAGACGATTTGGAACTGCCGGTTGCGAAAAGCGTCTCCCCAATTGGCGACTCCTCCGGCGCGTTGCGCCCCGATGGCCAATCCCGCCAATACCAGGAATGAAACGAGCACACCGAGGCCGTAAACCACGCCTAACTGTCGCACGCGCCGTGGCGACTCTTTTGACTGGTTGACGAAACTGAGAATCTTCAGCGCGATGACGGGCAGCACGCACGGCATCACGTTTAAAATCAGCCCGCCCAGGAAAGCGAAGAAGAGCATTGCTACAATCGACCCGGTCTGGGCCGGTGTCTTGGCAGGTGACGGAGCCGGACTGGCGGGCGCTTGTATTTTAAGGTTCTCCTCGACGCCGAAGCGGTCCGGAAGCCCAACCTTTCCCGCCAGAATGCCGGCAATCTCTTCCGGCCAGCCGCCTTCGGTCTTCTTGACGATTTTTCGGAGACGAATCATTCCCGTCGGGCCCGGCAATGGGTCTGTCACTCCACCCACCTCGAAATTAGTGTTGGCAAATGGATAAAAATCCGCCGGGGCCGCATTGGTCTTCCATTCGATCATCAAACCCCTTGAATTGTCACGGGGCGGCGCGGCGTCCCAAAACGCCATGGCGCTGAGGGCGATATCCGCCTTCGGAACTTTAGCGCGCCATTTCTCGATGACGCCCGCGTCAGGCGAGGGTTTGGCTTCGTCGCCGACCGTTAAAGTTGCGCTGGCGTCGCTTGCGCCAAATTTGCATATATCGGAGCACTCCATCCATTTGGCCGAAGCAGTGAGCGTCAAGGTCCCGGCAGGCGCTGCTTTGCCAATCGTGATGGGAACAAGCAAAACGACCTGATTTGTGTAAATATAAGTGACAAGAGAAGTGTCCCCGGCGGTGTCAATTTCCTTGTCGGGGAGCGGCCATTGGATGTCGCCTGCGGTGACGCCTTCGGGCAAGGTCCATTTGATCTCCGTCGGCTGGCCGGCATCGCCGCCGTTGCGCCAATAGGTGTGCCAGGGCGGGGGCATATCCATTTGCAGACCGGCCCATATAACGTCGCCGGGACGCGCGGTTTGCGCCGAGAGCAAAAGATGGATTCGCGTCAGGGTCTCCGCGAAGGCCGGTGTCGAAGCGCAAAGCGCCAGGAAAAGCACAAGGATGAACTTGCAACGCAGCAAACTCCTTCCCGCAAATGGTCTTAGAGCGTGTCCGAGAATTCCGTTTGGAGTCCCGCCTTCAGGCGGGGCAAGTTTGGAACCGCATGAAGGCGGAACTCCAAACCTGAGTCCGGGCGGATTTTTCAGGCTTGCTCTTGGTTCGGCAGGACTTGGAAGCACCGTACGAGAAGCCACTCCGGCGGTTTCCCGGCCCGCTTCGCCAGTTAGGGCTTCGTCATTTTCCATTCACGCTAATGTGCTGTAACAGGTGCGGCATTTCAACATCCGACCTTCCCTGAAATTTGCTCCTATTGGGATTCAACGCCCATGAGAGTAGGCGAAGGCCGCGGTTGGCTGTTGCTCTGCCAGAACTGTATGACCTCCTTCCAAAAGGTCGACGGTTGTTTCATAATTTGGCAATGTTCGCCGTCAGGGAACGCCCAAAGCTTCTTCGGCCCCGCATAGCTATCCAGCAGCCGACGGCCGAGTTTCTCCGGCACGACAGTGTCTTTACCGTCAACAACGATTCCGACTTTTCCATGGTAGTTGCGCAGATATTTTTCCGAGAGATAACGGTCTCTGAGCAACAACGAGACGGGCAACATCGGGTAATGGCCCTGTGCCGCATCCAGCAGGGAGTTGAAAGGCGAAATTAACACAACGCCCGCAATTTTGTTGGAATAGGTTCCGGCCAGATACGAGGCCACGCCTGTGCCGAGCGATTCGCCAACCAGGTAAACTGGTTTGTTGGCGGGAATCATCAGGAACGCTTCCTCAGCGGCGCTGAACAAACTGCTCTGGCTCGGCCGACCTGGGCGATCTTCGTAGCCCGGATACTCCAGGATAAACAGGTCGAACGCGGCCACATCTTGAATGTCAGTCGCGTAATGATCGCAGCCGATGGCAGTGCTGCCGTTGCCATACGTGATCATGACCGCGCCATCCGCCTGCTGCCGTGGGGAAAGGCGTTTCACCCCGATGAACTGGCCGGATGAATTTGTCCAGCGTTCCAACCTGGCTGTATGTGCCATCTCATCCACCTGTTGCGGGCTGAAGACGGAAGGAAAATAAATGAAAGAGCGTTGAAAAGTGGCCATGAGTACGCAAACGAGCAAATAAAGCGGCAGGCAAACCAACAGCAGCAGCTTCACCACGCGACTCAAACTCACTGCATGGGAACGTGGAAGACGTCGATTCATAGAAAGGCGAAAAACGGGGACGGGCCATTCGCCCTCAATTGGACCCTTTCATATTCGCCCTTCATCGGGAAAAGTCTGCGCTGCCACGCCAGGCATGTCAAACAGGCAGACAGGCAGAACTCGAACTGCCTATCTACCGAGTCATAATTAATTGCGCATCTTCCCTGTTCCGCCCCGGTTGGGCGAGGCTTTTGCCAAGCCAACCCGTCCCGGTAGGGTGAGACTCCGTCGAACCCCATCGCGATCGAGTCAAAGCTCGACGGAGTCTCGCCCTGCCAAAACATGCGCAATTTTTAATGGCGTTCTGTCTGACACTGAAATACGGCGCTGACTTGGGCAAGATCAGCTTGCCGATGCGGAGCGAAGGCCTTAAATTGAACCAAGTGAAGCTGCTCCTGGACAACCTGCCTGCGGCAATGCAAAGCCAGCGCCAAACGCTGGCGCAATGTTTCGAAGCGATGGATAGAGCGCTACCATTGCGGGCGGTTTACCTTTTCGGTTCTCACGCGCGTGGGGAGGCGCGCACGGACAGCGATGTGGACTTGTGCATCATCGCCGACGGCGCGGAAAGACAATCGGAAGCGGCTCGGCAATGGCGGCGGGCGATGCGGCCCGTGTGGCCGCGTCCGGCTTTTACTTTATTGCCAATCTCGCCGAGCCGCCTGGCAGAAAAGCAGGCGAGTAGAGATCATTTTTTCCAAACCGTCTTTAAAGAAGGAGTGCTGCTTGCCACGGAAAACTGATCTACCAGGATAAAGGGCGAGTATGATAAAAACAGCCGAGGTTGTATTGTGCGTGAGCGTGGCCCTGTTCCGCAGCTTTGCGGGTCCACTTCACTGCCTCAGTATAATTTCGCGGGAGATCCTGCCCGCTGTAGTAGCACCAGCCCAAGTCGTATTGCGCAGAGGCATCCCCGCTCGCGGCGCGAGTCTGCCACTCCTTCAAAGAAACCGTCGCGTTTGTTGGACTTTGAATAGCCGGTTGCGCTGTCCTCGCCTCCTGAAACGAAAACGAGTTGGCCGGCGGCGGAATGAATTTCTTTTGGCTGTTAGTCTCGCCGGCTCCGGGCGGTGTATCGGACACTTCCGCGACAGGCGCGGAAGTGGATTTCGGTTGGCTGTTTGTGTCCCGGCCGCCGGGCGACGGCTTAATGGCCTCATCAAAGGTGATTCTCTTGAATTTCTGCTGATTATTGGTAATACCGCCAGCGGCCTCAGCAGGGGTGTTTGTCGTCTGCCCCAGAGACAAGGAGATTGTCGTCAAGCCAACCGGCAACAGTGCCAGCAATGCCAGCGGAAAACGTCGAATGCGACGCGGGCGATTCACCATGCGATCCTACCGTCAAAAGACGCTGTGTTTCAACGAGAAAACGCTCTCTAACAATCTCGCGCACTGCCAATTCATGAATCCGGCTAAATATTGGCAACCTATGCCTTTTCTGAAAGGAAGCCCTGTAATCGGCCAAAATTCAGAGACATATTGGCGGTCTGTTGCTTGTGGTGTTGCCAGCCAAGTCATTGACTATCAAGGACTGTTGTTGCCGCGTTTGCCGATTTTTCGGAGCTGATGCTCGCTCCAACCGGGTTGTCTGGCCCTCAGCCTTACGGCCGCTTGCGCCCCAGGCCAAAGATGAGCCACAAGGCCAGGACAACAATCAATATCAGCCACCAGAAGTAGCGCAATTCGCGCGCTGACATCTCAACGAAGGCGTAGGCCCGGGGGAAGAAACACACCAATGCGCCAATGACCAAAATCAGCACCGTAATCTGCAAGGTGGCGCGCAGGCGCGGGTTCACGGGGCCGGCGCTTTCTCCGCGTTGCCAATGGGCAGCAGCAGGCCGGCCACGGGATTGCTCGCATCCGCCGGCACGACCAACGGCGATTTGCCGTTCCAACGATCCACGATTTGCCAGCGCAAAAAGGCCGGATTAAGTTTCAGCGCTTCGCCCCGCACGCGGATGGCCGCCGCCTCGCCCTGGGCCTTGATGATCGCGGTTTCGGCATCGACCTGCACCTGCGCCTGCAAAAAGTGCGCCTGCGCCGCCTGTTGTTCGGCAACCATTTTTGCCTCGATCGCTTTTTCCAGATCTGCCGAGAGATCAATATTGCGAATGACAATGTCCTCAATCGTCAGCAAATTGCCGATCTTCTGCCGCGCCGCCGTGAGGGCGTCCTGTTTGATTTGCTCGCGGTGCTTGACAATTTGTTCGGCGGTTTGCAACGCGGTCACTTCCTTGATTGCCTCTTGCACCCGCGGCGCGATCAGGCTGTCGAACGGGTCCCCGGCGTATTGCTTGTAAATCTGCACCACCGATTGCTCGGGCGCGCGGTAGAGGACGCGCAAATCGGCCCCGACTTGTTGCAAATCAGACGAAAAGCAGTCCGCTTTGACCGTGCGCGTTTCCTGGCGGATGTTGATTGGGACGATGGTGGTGATAAAGGGCGCCTTCCAGCCAAAACCCTCGGACAAAAAATGTTCGTCGGCTTTGCCCAGCGTGACCTTGATGCCGCGCGTGCCGGGCTGGACGACGTAACTGGCCGACGACGCCAAAACAACGGCGATAAACAACAACACGGCGCCCACCACGATGGCGGCAATGGAGTTGCGTTGCATGCCGTTATTTGTTCCGCGATACGGGGGCGTTCGATTGGGAGGAATTGGCATTTTGAGTCAGTTTGCGCAAGTTTTCCAAATCTTGCATTTGATACACCAGGCCCTCGCGGCTGCCCACAACCAGCGGCGCGATGCCGTCCCATTTTTCCACAATTTTCAAGTCCACCACCGCCGGGTCATCCTTCAACGCTTCGCCGCGAAGCCGGATGGATTCCGCCTCGCCTTTGGCCTGGATGACCGCGGTGTCGGCGTCAATTTGGGCGCGTTGCTTGAAATATTGCGCTTTCTGCGCTTCTTGTTCCTGGACCATCTTCGCCTCGATGGCACTTTCCAATTGCTTGGTCAGCGTAATGTTCTGAATGACGATATCCTCCACCACAATGAGGTCGCCCACCTTCTTCCGCGTCAAGTCGAGCGCGCGCGCCTTGATTTGTTCGCGGCTCTTGACAATTTGTTCGGCGCTTTGCAGGGCGGCGACTTCCTTCAAGGCTTCCTGTACGCGCGGCGCGACCAGGCTTTCGAACGGATCGCCGTAGTATTGTTGAAAGAGCTTGACCACCGAGCTTTCCGGAATGCGAAAGAGCACACGCAGATCCACCTGCACCTGCTGCAAGTCCGACGAATAACATTCCGCCTGGTCCTCGGCGGTTTGCTGGCGGATGGAAATGGGGGTGATCACCGTGACAAACGGCGCTTTGAGCCCAAAACCGTCCGGCTTAAACGCCGGCGAAACCTGCCCCATCGTCACCTCCACCCCGCGATAGCCCGGCTGGACGACGTAAGTGCCCGCCGCCGCCATGATGACAATCGCAAAGACCAGCAACGCGCCGCCGACGATTCTTGCGATAGTTTGGGGGCTCATGGCGTTAAATTTTTTACAAGCAATCCAATTGGCTTCCAACAAACCAGTCCCGACAAGCGGAAACGATTTGCCTGCTCATTTCGGCTTCACGATACCCGCCCAGGCAGGAGAGTCAAGGATACCCCGATTGGCCAATGTAGCCAGGGCGCATTTCCTTTTTTTGTCCGTCTTAATCCTAGTCCTAATCTAAATCGTAATCTTCAAGCCGAAAGTGCCAAAGGACTGCCGCACTCCAAAACGCCTCGCGAGATTGGTGAGTCGTCAGAGCACGCGAAGCGGCCTGGGCACCAAGAGGAACGTCAAAATGTAGCACCCCTGTAGCACTAATGTAGCACCAAATGTAGCACCTTAAACGCCTGATATTCAACAATGTAGCACCTGTAGCACCCTTTTGGCCCAACACCCGGGGGGGGCGACCGGTTAGGCCATGCGAAGACGGGAAATCAGGCGCTTTCTCCTCCGATCGTTAATGGCGACTGGAATGCTGGGATGCACACGGGGACAGTCATACAAATCTATGATTCGACACATCTGTCTCTTCGAAGGTAAATTAGGTGAGAATGTTCCATAAAAGAATGGCGACGGTTGTCGCGGTGTTCCTTCTCGCCGCCGTGACGGCCCACGCGCAATCTTCTTTCACGCTCTCGTCCGGTTGGCAACTGCAGTACGCCTCCAGCGTAGCCGACCCGGGCAATGTCATATCCCAGACGAATTATTCTGCCGGCAATTGGTATCCGGCCACCGTCCCCGGCACCATCCTGACCAGCCTGGTCAATGACGGGGTCTATCCCGAGCCGCTTTATGGCACTAACAACTATAATATTCCTGACAGCCTCAGCCTGACCTCCTTCTGGTATCGCGCCGGCTTTAACGTGCCATCCTCTTACGCGGGACAGCGGATCTGGCTCAACTTCCGGGGAATCAACTACACCGCGACGGTCTGGTTGAATGGCACCAACCTCGGCACCAACCAGGGCGCGTTTGCCCGCGGCACTTACGACATCACTTCTTGCGCCAATATTGGCGGGTCCAATGCTTTAGCGGTATTCATCCAACCCGAGCCTAATCCCGGCGCACCGCACCAAAAGACCCAGGCCAGCGGCGTCGGAAGCAATGGCGGCGTCACCGCCACCGACGGGCCGACTTTTCTCTGTGCGATTGGATGGGATTGGATTCCCACCATTCGCGACCGCGATACCGGCATTTGGCAGGATGTGACGGTTTCGTCCAGCGGCCCCGTGGTCATTCAGAATCCCTATCTGACTTCGCAGGTGGCGCTTCCGAGCTTGGCGTCGGCAGATTTGACGCTTCAGACGACCCTGAGCAACGCTTCGGTCACTTCTCAGACGGGTCTGTTGACCGGAGTGATTGACGGAACAAACACTTTTTCGCAAAGCGTTACCCTCCCGGGCAACAGCGCGCAAATGGTCACCTTCAGTCCGACAAACGCGCCGTCGCTTCATCTGCTCAACCCGTTGCTGTGGTGGCCCAACGGTTACGGCGCGCCAAACTTGCACAACCTGCTGTTGACTTTTTCCGTGAGCGGAGTGAATTCCGACACCCAGAGAATGAGCTTTGGCATTCGCCAGATCAGCTATACGCTGCCCGGCTCCACGAACCTGGCGCTTTCCGTCAACGGCGTGCCGGTCGTCGCCAAGGGTGGCGATTGGGGAATGGACGAAGCCATGAAACGCATTCCGACTAATTACCTGGCAGCGCAAATCCAACTGCATCAACTGGCTAACTACACCATTATCCGCAATTGGGTGGGACAAAGCACCAGCGAGGATTTTTACAATTATTGCGACCAGTTCGGCATCATGGTCTGGGACGAGTTCTTTCAGCCCAACCCCAGCGACGGACCAAACCCGACCAACACCACTTTGTATTTGGCCAATGTGCAGGAGAAGATCCTGCGCTTTCGCAACCATCCCTGTATCGCTCTGTGGTGCGGACGCAATGAGGGGAACCCAGCCCCGGCGGCGGTGGCCACGGGCAACTCGAATTTGCTCGCCGCCCTGGATCCCTCGCGACTCTATCAGGCCAACTCCAGCGCCGGAGCGGGAGTGGCCTCGGGCGGCCCCTATCATTGGCAGGCGCCGCGTAGTTGGTATTCAGTCGATGCCGCCTTTAAAACCGAGCTTGGCTCGATTTCAGTTCCCACCCTCGAGGCTGTCGAAGCCATGATGCCTTCCAACGATTGGCAAATTGTCAACGACGACTGGGCGGAACACGATTTTTGTTCGGGCGCGCAACAAGGAAACCTTTATCCTGGCGTTATTACCAGCCGCTATGGCCCAATTTCCAACTTGGCCGATTTCGTTCGCAAATCCCAGCTCATGAATTACGAGTGCTTCCGGGCGATTTACGAGGGGCGTTTTGCGGAACTGTTTAACCCCGTTACCGGCGTGATCACCTGGATGAGCAACCCGGCACAGATGAGCTTCGTCTGGCAACTCTACAGCCATGACCTCGAACCCAACGCCTCCCTCTTTGCCACGCGAAAAGCCTGTGAACCAATTCACGTTCTGCTCAACCAGAGCAACTGGCATCTCATGGTGGTCAACAATTCCGCGCAGTCGCTGAGCGGATTAACTGCCTCTGTTCAGGTGTATAACCTCGATGGGAGCATGCCATTTGCTCAGACCAACAGCGCCAGCGCTTCAGCCAGCTCGGTCACCGATTTGGGCCTGATTGCTTTTTCCTCATCCGGACTGTCCGCCGTACACTTCGTCAAGCTGAGATTGCTCAACAGCCAAGGCCAGCTTCTGTCAGATAATTTTTACTGGCGCGAAACAGTCCAGGACAATTTTCAGGCGCTGGATTCCCTTCCCATGGTCACGGTTGGCGTGCAGGCAACGCAGCAAACCGTCGGCAGCAACTGCGTTATCAACGTGACCTTGACCAACGGCGCTCCAACGGTGGCCGTGATGACTCATCTGCAACTGCGCCAGGCCGCTTCGGGCCGGCGCGTCCTTCCGGTTTTCTACAGTGATAATTACATCTCCCTCTTGCCCGGCGAGAGCCGCGCCCTCACCATCACAGCGGCCACCACGAATTTGAATGGCAACGCGCCTTTGCTGGCGGTGGACGGCTGGAACGTCACGGTCATCCCCGACGCTGCTTCCAGCAACACTGTCGCCGTCACCAATAATTCTGCGGCCCAGGCCAACAGCGGCCCTTTGAGCGGCGTGGCCAGGATCAATTGCGGCGGCGCCGCGACTGGCTTTATCCAGTTTGGACCGCCTTATTACAGCGGCTTCGCGGTGGACGCCGACTACAGCGCTGGCAACACCACGACCACCACTAACATGGTGAATACCAGTGTGTCCAACGCCGCCCCGGCAGTCGTTTATCAATCCGAGCGATGGGGGTCCTTTAGTTACACGCTGCCTTTGCCGCTCGCTACCTACACCGTTCGCCTGCACTTCGCAGAAACCAAGTGGACCAATGTCGGCGCCCGGATTTTCAGCGTGGCCATCAACAGCCAGGTGGTCCTGACCAACTTCGACATCTTCGCCGCGGGCGGCCCCAATACCGCCGTCGTCCGGGATTTTCCCGGCATCGCGCCCAACGCCGCCAGCAACATTGTCATCTCATTTATTCCCGGCTCAGCCGACAATCCCAAAGTTTGCGGCATTGAAGTCTTTGCCGCTTCAACTCAATGGCCGGTCATCACGACGCAGCCGCTCAACCAATCTGTGAACGCCGGCGGCATGGCTCTCTTTGGCGTGGATGCATTGGGCGCAACGCCGTTAGGTTACCAGTGGCAATATGGTGGCAGCAACCTGGCCGATTCCGCCCGAATCGTTGGGTCCGCCAGCAACAATCTCATGATCTCCAATGTGGGGCTGGCCGATGCGGGCAACTATCAAGTCATTGTCAGCAATAACTTCGGCTCGGCCACCAGTATGGTCGCGACGCTTGCCATTATCCCGCCGTTTAATCCGTCGGCTTACGCTTACCGGATGAAAGTCTCCTTCCCCGGCTACAATCGCGCAGAGACATTGAGCAATTTCCCAGCCTTGGTCAGCTTCAGCACCAATCTGCCCGGCTTCAACTACCGGCAGTTCGCTTCCGCAACCGGGGGAGACCTGCGCTTCACCGATGGCAGCGGACTGGCGGCGATTCCTTTCGAAATTGACGAGTGGAACACCAATGGCATCTCCCCTGTCTGGGTGCGGGTGCCACAATTGACCATTTCGAGTCCCTTTGTATGGGCATTTTGGGGCAATCCCTCGGCCACCCAACCGATCGCTTCCATGACCAACGGCACGGTCTGGAATACCGATCATTTATTGGTCTGGCACCTCAAGGAGTCTGGGCTGCCTTACGCAGACAGCTCTGGCCAATACCCGGCCCAATTGGGCGTGGCCCCCTTCCCCACCAATGGCATAATCGGAAACGGCGGCGCGTTCTACGGCGTCACCAACTACCTCGACGCTGGCACCGTCGATTTCCCTGCGGCTTTTACTATCTCAGCCTGGATCAACGTGGCTCCGACCGCCACCAACATCCAGGGCGTCTGGGCCAACAAGGCCGGAGGCGCGACCGCCAATGGTTTTGCTTTATTCATCAATACGTGGAAAACGGACGATCACAGCGTGCATCTGGAAACCGGCAATGGAACGTCAGGTTCCGCCGCCGTCAGTTCCAGCAACGTCATCAGCTTTGGCCAATGGCACCTGCTTGCGGCGACCGTCGATACCGTGGCGAACATTGCGCATATTTATGTGGACGGGGTTGATACAACGCCCTCTGGCGGGGCTGTCTATCCCGCTTTCGCTCATGCCAACGACCTGAATTTTGGGCGTTTTCTGAGCAACACCCTCTACTTTGATGGCTTGCTGGACGAGGCGCGCATCGCCGCCAATGTGCAGTCTTCCAACTGGGTGTGGGCCAGTTGGGTGAATGTCGCTTCCAATACAGCTTTCGCCAGTTGCTCCACGATCAACCCGCAACCGCTGCTTTCAGCCGTGGCTTCCACAAACGGTCCCTTGCTGACTTGGTCCCAAGCTGCGGGCCCCTTCTCCCTTTACGTAGCGACCAATCTGGTTCCTCGCGCAATTTGGGTGCCGGCCACCAATCCTGTCATCCTTGTCAATGGTCAATGGGAGGCCACGATTCCACCAGGCAGCGGCAGTCGATTCTATCGCCTCCAGCAATAAAGATCGGCATCGAAAGAATCCAATTACGTCTTGCCGTCAGTTCAGGCCTTGGGCGCGCTGCGGACCCGCTACATGTTACTGGTCCATAGCCGGTCCTGTTGCACACTAAACCGCAAAAGGGGGGTGGGGCAGCCAAGGACGCGCAGGTGGATTCTTCATTCAACAGGAGGTTCGGCTTTCGGCAAGCGAGTAAGCTTTAATCGCGTCACACGCGGCCCGTCCGTGGATTCGACGCGCAGCTCGTAATCGCCCAGTCGCAGAACATCGTTCGTTTTGGGAAAGCCCCCCAGCCGGTGCGTCACCCAGCCGCTGGCCGTCGCCATGCCGTCGTCGGACAGGTTCTGGCCCACAACTTCCGCCAGCTCATGCACCGGCAATGCGCCGTCCAGTTCCCAGGTGTTTTCATCGCGGCGCAGCAGCAGCGGCTTTTCCTGGTCGAATTCGTCCTGAATCTGCCCGACCAATTCCTCCAAAATATTCTCCAGTGTCACCATGCCCACCGTGCCGCCGTACTCGTCAACCACAATGGCGAAATGAAGTTTTCGCTCCAGAAAAAGCTCCAGCAATTTTTCCAAGCGCGTTGTCTCGGGCACGTAAATTAATTTGCGGGCCACAGCCGCCAAATCCGCCCCGCGTTGCGCCTTGGACCGGACGGCAAACAGATCCTTGAAATGGATCACCCCCAGTGTTTTGTCGAGGTCGCCGTCCTTGCAGAGTGGAAAACGCGAATAGCGGGTTTTTTCGGCTTTCTCCAAACATTCCTGCAAAGTGGCTTCGGTATCCAGGGCGACGATTTCCTGGCGCGGGCGCATGACGTTGCGCACAATGCGCCGCCCCAAATCCAGCGCACTCAGAATAATGTCGCGGCCCAATCGGGTCGCGCCCGGCCGCTTTTGCGTCAGCATGAGCCGCAATTCTTCTTCAGAATGGATGAAAAGGGACGAACCAGCCGGTTCGATGCCGAGCCGCCGCAGAATCCACTGGGCGGATTGATTGAGCAGCCAGTTGAATGGATAGGAGGCGCTGTAAAACCAATGCAACGGCCGGGCCACAAACAACGCCGTGGGCAACGACTTCTGTATGGCAAACCATTTCGGCCCCAACTCACCCACCACGATTTGCAAAAACGTGGCAATGGAGAACCCCATGGCAAAGGCGATCGAATGCATCAGAGGCCCCGGATGAACCCCCAACCAGCCCAGGGGTGGACCGAGCAGCGTTGTAAAAACCGGCTCCGCCAGCCAGCCCAGTCCCAGGCTCGCCATGGTGATGCCCAATTGCGTCGCGCTCAGATACGAGGTCAAATTTTGCAGAATGTGCCGCGCCAGCCGCGCGCGACGGTCCCCGCCGACGATGAGCGCATCCAGTTGCGTGTCGCGCAATTTGACGAAACCAAATTCCGCCGCGACGAAAAAGCCGTTGACCAACACAATCGCGAGCAGGCCGAGCAAGCGGAGCGCATTGATAGTTATGACATCGCTATCCATGTCGGTTATAAAATGACCTCGCCGAAAATCACTTTGAGAATGTCCTGCATGCTGATAATGCCTGTCTCAAGTTGGTTCGGCCCCAAGACAATGGCCAACCGGCAGCCGGTTCGTTGCATCCTGTGCAAGGCCTCTTCCAAATGCAGTTCCTCCGGCAGAAAAAAGGCCGCCTGCATATATTCCCGCGCCGTTTTCGACAGGTTCAAATCTTCCAGGTAAAGAATGTGGTCCAGATTAACAATGCCGCTGATCCGGCCAGTCCTGGAATCCCGCACCGGCACGCGTGTCAACCCTCGTTCACGGCAGATGGCCAGCACTCCTCCCACCCGGAGAGAGTCCTCGGCGCTGACGGCATTTGCCAGCGGTACCATGACATGGCGGACACGCAGGTTGGGCAAGTCCAGCACGCGATTGATCATGCTCTTTTCTTCGGACGTCAATCCCGGCGCGGATTCCTGCATGATGAAACGCAATTCTTCCCTGCTGCCGAAGAGACGCCCGGTATAAGCCTTGCCGCCCGTCCAATGCAACAGCCCTCCCGAAAACCAATCCACCACCGCCACCAGTGGCGCGAGAAATCGGTGGATCAACCGAAAGGGCAGAGCCAGGCCCAATGAAAGGCGGTTGGGATAACGCTGGAACAACGTCTTGGGCGCCAGTTCGCAGACAATGTAAAAAATGAACACGGCCACCAAAAAAATCAGCGCCCACCACACCGGACTGTCTCCCAGCCAATAATACAGTTGAATCGCCCACAGGCTGAAAATAATAAAATTGACCACCGTGTTGCCGACCAGAATTGTCCAAAGAAAATCCTCTGGATTTTCCAGGAACCCATGCAACACCGCGGCGCGCCGGTCTCCTGTTCTCATGAGCTGCCGGACGCGAAATCGATTCAAGGCCAGCACCCCCGTCTCCATGCCCGAGAACAAAAAAGACAAGGCCACACAGGCCAGCACCACCAACGCAATTAAAATATCGCGATCCGTCATGGTTCACCGTTTCTTGACCGCTTCGACCAACAATTCGCGGATGCGCCGTTCATCGGCCGCCTTGACCGTCAACCGCAGGCCGTCAATCGTCACGGCATCCCCTTCCGCCGGCACCACTTCCAGTTTATTGAGCACCAACCCCGCCATTGTTTCCACGCCCGGCACATCCTGGAGTTGAGTATATTCGCGCCGAAAATTATCCAGCCGCAACGCTCCTCCCACGCGCCAGCGGCCCGGTCCCAGCCTTTCCAAAACGGGCAGTTCCGAATCGTGCTCGCTGCGCAATTCGCCCAGCACTTCGGCCAGAATATCTTCGATGGTCACAATGCCCGCGGTGCCGCCAAATTCATCCAGAACAATGGCCAAACCGCGCTGCTGCCGTTGCAAACTTTTCAGGAGCTGCAACAGATTGGCGCTCTCGGCCACGAAGGAGGGGAATTCGATGACGAGGGCCAAATCCGCCTCCGGATCCAGCAAGAAGGCGCGGGTATTGAGAACGCCGACAATCGTATCCACCGTTTCATCGTAAATCGGAAGCCGGCGGTGTTTGAAGCGCCGGGCGGCGGCGGCCATTTCTTCGATCGAAAGATCGTCGGAAATACAGGCCATTTGCGTTCGCGCTTTCATGACCTCACGGGCCTGGCGCCGATCCAGGCTGATGATTTGCAGAATGATTTCCTTTTCGCCGGCGGCCAATGCGCCTTGCTGATACGCCATTTCCAACAATTCCTGGTATTCCGCATCGGATAGGCCTGCCGCTGGCGGGACGGCGGGAGTCGTGAACCAGTGCAAAACGAAATTGGTCGAGGCCTGCGCCACCCGACGCAATGGCCGGCTGACATTCTGCAATAACAGCATCACCCGCCCGACACGCAACGCCCAAAGTTCCGGCGCGCGCACCGCCAGCGTTTTGGGGGCGACCTCGCAGCCAAAAAGAATCAGCGCCAACACTCCGGGCATCACCACGGCTAGTGACCAATCCCGGCTCATCGCCGCCCAAAGCGCCACGCCTACGATGCCGGCATTGGCAAAGCTGTTGCCCAAGACCAGCATCGCCAGCAGTTCCTGGGGTTCAGCCAGCAGGCGGCCGATGTTTTTTCCCGGACCCGGCGCGCGCTCCTCCAACTGGCGCAATTGCCACTTGCCCAGCGAGAAAAGAGACGTCTCCGCCAGCGCAAAGAAAAAACTCGCCCCGGAAAAAACAATCAGGGCCGCCACGGCAGCCCATACGGCAATCGGCGTCATCCCCGGAACATTGACCAATAAACGGCGAACACAACAGCCAAAAAACAGCCTCCTGCCCTCCAGGATGCCGTTAAATTGGGCTTGCGCCGGGGACAAGGCCATGAGAAAGCCTTTGTTTTGGTTTAACATGACAACTTACTGGAAGCGCTTCATCGCAAGCTCGCTGGTGCTCCTGGCCATTGCGGCAGCGTCGGCGGAGGATGATTTGAAACCTCTTACGCCCCCGCCGCCCGCCGCACCCCGCATCAACGGCCCCTCGGTTTTTGGGGTCCGAGCCTGGGCGCCTTTTCTCTATCGCATTCCAGCCACAGGTGTCCGGCCCATGGAGTTTTCCGCGACTGGCCTTCCAGATTGGCTGAAACTGGATTCCAAGACGGGTGAAATTACCGGCACGATTGAGAAAAACGGCGAACATATCGTCACCCTTCACGCCAAAAACGCCCGAGGCACAGCCAAACGAAAATTCCGCATTGTGGTCGGGAGTGAAATTTCGCTGGCCCCGGCTATGGGTTGGAACAGTTGGAACTGCTGGGGTAGCCAGGTCACGGCCGAGAAAGTTCTGCAAAGCGCCCGAACCATGGTCCAGTCCGGGCTGATCAATCACGGCTGGTCTTACATTAATATTGACGATGCCTGGCAGGGCCCGCGCAGCGGTCCCTTCAACGCCATCCAGGGCAACAAGAACTTTTCTGACATGAAGGGCCTTTGCAATGAAATCCACGCTTTGGGTTTGAAAGTCGGGATTTATTCCACACCTTGGACCACTTCCTACGCCGGCTACATTGGCGGCAGTTCGGAAAATGAAGACGGGGCCTGGACCCCTCCGACCACATCGAAACGAAACGCAGTCAATAAGAAGGCTCTCCCTTGGGCCATTGGCAAATATTCCTTCGCCCGCAATGACGCCCGCCAGTGGGCCGCGTGGGGCATTGATTATCTCAAGTACGATTGGCATCCGAACGAAGTTCCGGAAACGGAGGAAATGGCCGACGCTCTGCGCGACAGCGGGCGCGACGTCATTTTCAGCCTCTCCAACGCCAGTCCGTTTCAAAACGCGCCGGAGCTCTCCAAATTTGCCAACTCCTGGCGCACGACCGGCGATATTCGAGATACTTGGGACTCGATGCGCAGCAAGGGTTTTTCCCAGGATCGATGGGCGCGCTTCGCCGGGCCTGGTCATTGGAATGATCCAGACATGCTCGTGGTAGGCTGGGTGGGATGGGGGACACCGCATCCAACTCGCCTGACTCCGGATGAGCAATACACGCATATCAGCTTGTGGTGTCTTTTGTCCGCCCCGCTGCTGCTGGGTTGCGATTTGCAGAAGCTGGACGCGTTCACTTTGGGCCTCTTGAGTAACGACGAAGTGCTGGCTCTGGACCAAGACGCCCTCGGCCAACAGGCCACCTGCGTGTCAGCGGAAGGATCATTGTTCATCTACGCCAAAGATCTTGAAACCGGTTCGAAAGCCGTTGGCTTGTTCAACCTCGGGCCGACTAACATCACCGCGACCACCTATTGGTCTGAACTCAATATATATGGCAAACGCATGGTGCGGGATCTTTGGCGGCAAAAGGACCTTGGCCGGTTTGACAATCAGTTTACGACAATGGTTCCGTCGCACGGCGTGGTGTTGATCCGTTTGGATAAACGCAGGAAGTAGCATTTACGTTCTATTGGGTTGCAGTTCGGTAATAGCGCGCAGTGTAACTGATGGCGTTCGTATCGGTAAAGTTGAACAACCCATTGGTGCTGGCAGCGTTCGTGCTGAGGATTTTCCAGGTTATCGGGGGGTCCAAGTTGGTCGTGGACTCGATCAGGTACACATATCCCGGTGTCCCGCTAAAACTCAATTGCACCGTCCGATTGGACGAAACAACAACAGCGCTCACGATTGTTACCGGGATCGTGTTGGAAGGAAGCGTCACCGTTAGCACACCCGGGTTGTAGGTTATATTATAGTTGGCGGGTGTAAATGTTCCGCCTGTGGGCGCGCCGGGCGTGATGGTGTAAGTCCCGACGGGCGCATTGCTCGCGCCACCGTTGCTGCTGACGACCAGCGTTACCGTGCCAACCGTATCGCCGTTCTGTAAACCGCTGCTGGTGAAAAGCGTGCTGCCGGCGCCAAATGTCAGCACAGTGCCGTAGGGCTTGCTTTGAGCAGTGGCCGTGATGTTCAGCGGGGCCTGGTTGACTTGCTGCACGGTGGGACTTGCCGTGGAACTGGCCCCGTAACCAGTGGTCCCAGTGTAGGAAGCCGTAAAGGGATGGCTGCCCGCGGATAAAAGATCCGTGAGATAAGAGACGCTTCCGCCGCTGGCCGCCAGGGGGCTTCCCAGCGCCACACCGTTATCGTAAAATTGCACGAAACCAGCGGGAGGCGTTGGAGAAACAACCGCCGTAAGAGTAATCCACTGGCCGTAAGTGGATGCGGCCAGAGAATTGATGGTCGTCAAAGTCCCGATCGTCCCAGTTGCCGGCACGCCGCTCATTGCCAGAATGGCCGCCACGCCGCTGCTTGTGTTGCCGCGGTCCCAGCCGAAGTCCACGCGCGTGACGCTGGAAGTGTTCGTCAGCGTGATGTCTTCCGCATAAAGGTTTGGATCGTTGCCATTCACACTGCTGAAAGATCCGCTGTCCACATCGACGCGGCCCTCGGCATCAAAAGCCACAGGTGTGTTGTTAAACCAATCCGGCAAATTAAACACCCCGTTTTCCGATGTTCCATCGGCATGAACGACGGTGTAATCGAGAATAACCGGGCCGTGTCCCGCACTGGCCAGAAAGGACAAGGCGGAAAAATTGGTTGGCGTGGCGGGAGTGAGGACGGGCGAATGGGTAGAGTCAACCATTGCAACATCATTCGTCGCCGTATAGCTCGCGGCAAACGTATAAATATGGTCCGAGGCCACGGCGTTGGTGATGGTTGAACCTGCCGGGGGCAGGCCGGTCGTGGGAGCGGAGGCGTCATAACCTCGTTCATACCAACTGGTGCCGTTATTTCCAGTGCCCGCGTCCATCGAGGCCGTGGTGTAACTTCCATTCGGGGTCGAGGGTGCGGTGTGCTCGACAATCATATCTTCATTATAACTGCTGGCGGTCAGCGCAATCGGGGCAAAGGCCGCCCCGCCGGCGGGTGCGACCACGACACTTCGCTGAGTCAATCGCGGCGCGTTGCCGCCATAGATCCAATAGGTTGAAAAATTGTAATGAACGCCAGACGCTGCCTGGAAATAGAGTGCAAAGGGATGATAAAGCGTATCCGGAAATTCCAAGCGCGCGATAGTCCGCGAGGTGACGACCGTGTTTGAGTCCACATTCACCACCGAAAGCGTCGCCACATTGCCATTGTCCCAATTGAAATTATCCACTTTTAATTCGAAGTTTGCCGCATAAGCGCCGGGAGGCAGTTCCGGCGTGGCCGGCCCGCTGACCAGATAGCCCGAAGCCGTATCCCTGACAGGGTCCGCTTCCCAGGCATTGAAGCCATCGAGGCGGCCAATATTGTGCGTGAGATTAGCCGCAGTCCAATTGTGGGAACCATCCAAGGTGGTATCGCTCACCGTGACGGTCGGGGCGTTGGCCACCTGATTCCAATACACCCTGAACTCCTGCGTGCTGCCCGCGACGGTATTCGTGAATGTGAGCGCAAAATCTTGAGGTTGATTGGTTTGGAAAAACGAGTTCCAGGCCACATTATAATTGGCAACAATGGCACCCTGGTTCATTACAATGAGCTGGATCAAACTGGAAGTGGAATTGCTCAGCGCGTTGACCGCGATGCGATAATGCACCACATGCACGCCCACGGGCAGCGAAGCGATGTAGGGGCCGTATTGCATGTAGCCGGGACTCGAAGTCATGGCAGGGCTGCACGCCCAGGCCAGCGTCCCGGCTGCCTGCCCAACCAAATGATTAAAGGCCGGGTCGCCGGAGCCTTTGGCGAAGAAGAGAAGAGACGTGGACGGCTCGGCCAGCGAGCTGATGGGGATGATGGCCGAGCTTTGGCGCGAGGCATCATTCGTGTCATATGGACCGTACCATTTCTCTCCAAGCTGGTTCGAACTGTTGCGGTCGTTGAACCATACTGAATGGGCGTTGGTATATAAAAAATTGAAATAAGCAGGTTTGTGATCGACGTCGTAGAGATAGGCCAGATGACGCATGAAGATTCCTTTGAACTGGGTGCCATCGCCGCCGCAGGAATCCCCCGAATCGCAAGGTTCCTGCAAAATGCCATTATTCACCAGCTTGGCGGTTGAGGCATTGGCCAGCGCTTCCGCCTTGCTCAGATAATTCGTATTGCCCGTCACTTTGTAGAGATCGACCAGACCGCCGAGAATGACTCCTTGATTGTAAGTCCAGGTGGTCTCGCCGTTGTTGGCGCAATTGGTGTTCAATCCGTCGTTAATCAGGTTTTGCGCATTGATCATGCCGCTGTTGGAAAACCAGTTCCACTCGTTGGTGGCCCAATAAAAATAACTGCCCGCCCCGCCATCGCCGGGGGTTCTTTGATGGAGCCGGATGGCGTCGAGCAGGAATAGTTCATTGGGAATGGCGTTTTTGTAAGTACGAGCCGTGCTCCACCAAACGCCTCCGCCGCACTCGGCGTCCCATGCGCCCGTGATGTTGCTGAAAATGGTTTTTGCCATGTTCAAAAACTCGACATTGCCGGTCAAATCGTAAGCCTTGATCCAGGCCTCGCACCACCAACCTTCGTCGTCGTAGTAACTGTTCAGGAAATCGCCGCTCGAATTGAGGTTGTAGGTATTCGTCAGGGTGCTTAAATAATTCAGCCCCCCGTTATTGGCCACGATACCGTTCTCGATCGCGTCCACGCAATTGGCCGCATTCCACCAACCAGTCGAGGACCACAAACCGCCAGAGTTGTACCATTGCTGGAGCGTCGCGACGGCCGTCGCAGTGTTGGCATTGAAGTCATCTCCGGGCACCACCGCTAGGCAGTTGACACCCAGCGTCGCAAGGCAGGCGATGGCCAACAATCTCTTCATGAAATCAAGTGATCAAACATGCGCTGAAAGAGGTTCCGAGGCAAGCTTCCCTTCCGGCCGTGGAACGGTTGTGCAGGAACCTGTCCGCACAATGTGAGAGGTTACACTAGATTATTCTTGTAATCAGATTAGCAATAAATGAGAAGCTTTTCTTATTGACTTTTATTAGAAAGCAATTCTTAATACAAACTGTCCCATTAAGTTTTTCTGATCGAAACAAGCGAACCGTTCTATTGGAGAGCAACTCGGCATGGATGCTGAACGTCAACGCGGTTGTCGCCCACTCGAAGCAGTGACGGAGGCGTTTCACTTCGATTCCCGGGGCATATTAATATTTCGTTATTCAGCGGAGCCCTGCGGTGCCGAAGGCAAAACACGATTAGCAACCGAAAAAACAAGCCATGCCCAATTTTATGAAGAAGCCCGTTTATAATTCCTTTAGCTCCCTGGCCGCAAGTTGCCTCCTCCTTGCCCACAGCAGCCACGCCACCTCCGCAACTCCTTTTGAAGGACGGATCAACGCCACGACCGCCCGGGGGGGAGCCTCGGTCGCGCTGCTTTACACCGTAGGAACCAATTGCCTGCGTGTCGAAATGACGGACACCAACTGGCCCAACGCCTTTAATCTTGTTGACCGCAATTCCGGGCAGGTGACGCTGGTCTTTCCACACAATGGCACTTTCGTGCGGCTTAAGAAGGCCGGGGATGATTCATCGGCCAGACCGCCGGGCTTCCCAGCCATGCCCGCGGGGCTGCCGCCCGGGATTGGCCCGCAAAGGGCGATGCCAATTTCGCAACCCATGCCGATGCGCCCGCAAAATGTTCCCCCGGGTCTCGGTCCAACGAATTTCCCTGCAATGCATGCGATGCCGTCCATGCCCGCGCCGCCGGCCGGCTTGCCGCCCGGCATCGGCCCGCAAGCTCAGACCCCGGCAGCTACGAGCCTTCCCGCTGTGCCGGCACAGGCCGGAATGGGCTCCGTGCCAGGAATGCCAGCGATGCCACGGATGCCGGGAGGAATGGAACTCCAGGCCACCGGGGAGAAAAGCACTCTCCTCGGTTATCCCTGCCAGCGTTTTGACATCAAACAGCCTGGGCAAACCATGGAAATCTGGGCGACCGATGAGTTGCCGCCGTTCCAACCTTACCTGCCCAGCCAACCTCCCGGCTTTGGCCGGCCATTGCTCGAGGAATATTGGTCCAAACTGGTCACCGCCAGGAAGCTTTTCCCGATCCGAGCCATCCTGCGCACCGACAACGGGGTCGAGCGCTACCGCTTCGAAGTGCAATCCGTCGTTCCAGCCCGATTGACGGAGAACGATTACAAGCATTTCCAACCTCCGCAAAGCTATGTGGAGATTCAACCGCGGCCGTTCTAAATGATGAATTTCAACAACAGATCAACAAACAGTCAATAAACATTAATGAAAGCAGGAATTATGAAAACAATGAGACCGCTTCCGCAATCCATTGCAGCGTCCATGCTGCTGTCCTTTTTGATTCTTATTCCGGACTCCAGCCTGGCTTCAGGCCCCCTCATTCCTCCCGGCGCGCCCGCGCCGATGTGGAAATCGCTTCAGGAAATCCAGCCTCGCACCTTGATTGCTTCGCTGCCATACAACATTGTCACGCCGGGTTCCTACTACCTGTCAAATAATCTGACCGTGAACGCCGGCACCGCCATCACGATTGCCGCGAGCAGCGTGACGCTGGATCTCAATGGCTGCACTCTGGCCTCGACTGAAACCACCGCCACGGAGGACGCCGGCATTGCGATCAATGGCGGGCTTTGCAACATCGCGATCATGCATGGAGCCGTGCAAGGCTTTGGCAACGGCATTGTCAGTAGTGGAGCGTCCAATGTCTGGGTATCCGGGGTGGCCGTTTCGGGCTGCACCGATAATGGCATAATCGTTGGGGGATTCGGCTTCGGCGCCTTCGATGTTCCGCTAAACAATCCCAACACTATTGTGGAAGCATGCACAGTCACGGTAGGGGGGACCAGCGATGTAACGGGCTTCGGAGGTGTTGGAATCTCCGCTTCCATTGTGAAAGGCTGTTCGGCCGTTTCCGGCGGCGGGGATGGCATTAGTGCCTACCAGGTTTCCGACAGCATGGGGTATGCGCTGCTTTCCGGCCTGCCGGGGACTGCTTTTCAGGGAACCGGCATTGTGGCAGTCAGCGCCATTAACTCCTACGGCTACAGCGCTGAATGGTGCGGGTTGTCTGCCTATGTCGCCGACAATTGCCTCGGCTATTCCAGCAACAATGGTGAATATGGTCTAAATGCTTACACCGCCAACAATTGCTTCGGCGACTGCGCCAGCCTCACGGGCATTGGTTTGGATGTCACCGACGCCAACGGCTGTACAGGTGTGGGCGGGTTTGCCGGGGTCTGGGCCGACGGAACGGCCAACGGCTGCTATGGCACAAGTCCCGGAGGCTATGGTATTTGGGCCGGTGCCGCCCATAACTGCCAAGGCTATAGCACGGCCACAAACACAACCGGCAATTCTGTCGCCGCTCTGTCTGCTGCTGTCGCAGACAATTGCACTGGCGGCATGGACGGTGGTAACCCGCAATCTGGAATCTCCTTCTATGGTGTGCAAGCCGAAGCAGCTCACAACTGTACGGGAGGCAGCACCTACGGGCCCGGTGTTTATGTTTACCCCGGCACAGCCGAAAACTGCTTCGGTAGCAGCACCTACGGCGCGGGCGTGAATGCCGTTATCGCCAACAACTGCTATGGGTGCAGCACAAACGCCGACGGAATACTGGCCACCACCGCCAATAATTGCTACGGGGTAAGCCAGAGCAACGATGGCTTGGATGCCGTTAACGCCAACAACTGCTATGGGTTCTCTCAAACTGGCTCGTGGGGCCTGTATTGCAACGTGGCCAACAATAGTTACGGCAACTGCACCGGCGGCGGCAACTATGGCGCTGGTTTGTACGCGGGTTCCTCCGCCAATAACTGCTCCGGCTACAACACGCGGGGTTACGGCAATGGCTTGCAAGCCGATATCGCCATCGGCTGTTACGGTTACGACAATGCGGTTGGCGGAATTGGGCTCTACGTCAACATCGCCAACTCCTGCGACGGTAATTCGGATGTCATCACCCACAAGTATAACATGCCTTAAGGCTGGCCTGTTTGTTGGACAACCGGAGGAATGCCATGAAACGAAAACTTATGTTCCGCATTGCGGTGGTTGCGCTCCTGTCCGCCGCCGGACTGCGCTGGACAGCCGCCGCCAACGCCGGCAGCACCATTGACAACGCCAATCGCTGCGCCTACGGCGCCAACATTGGCTGGAGCGATTGGTTTGCCGACGGCACCAACGGCGCGGTCGTCAGCGACTACGTCTGTTCCGGCTTCATTTACGCGGCCAACGTTGGCTGGATCAATCTGGGCAGCGGGTTTCCCGGCAACGGCATCCGCTACCAGAATGCTTCCGCCAGCGACTTTGGCGTGAACAACGATGGACGCGGCAATTTGCGCGGTTACGCCTGGGGCGCCAACATCGGCTGGATCATCTTTGAAGACAACGGTGGGCCCACCGTCAATCTGCAAAGCGGCATATTCAGCGGTTACGTCTGGAGCGCCAATTGCGGCTGGATCAGCCTGAGCAATGCCGTCGCCTTTGTGCAAACGGACCACATACTGCCCGGCCCCATGGACGCCAATGGCCTGCCCAAGCCGTGGGAATTGGAGCATTTCGGACACGTTGGGATCGATCCCAACGCAGATCCTGATCATGACGGCATGTCCAACCTGCAGGAGTATCTGGCTGGCACGGATCCGAACGATCCCAACGACTGCCTCTGGATTACCAACTTCACGAGAAGTGCAACGGGCCAGAACTTCTTATCGTGGACATCAGTGCCGACCCGCTATTACTGCATCCAGCAGAGCAGCGCGCTTGGAGATACCACCCAGCCCTTCACCGATACATGCATTTACTGGGGCCTGGGCTGGCACAGCACGAACTTTTACGATTCCGGAGGTCCAATGTTTTATCGCATCCGGGCCTTCAGGCCGTTGCCATGACCCGCAATATTTGATTGACTAGGCACCGCTGCCGCAGCGGCACGTCTGCGCCACGTAACGCAGCCGTACCGCGCGGCGCGTGCGCGCGGCTGTCCGGCTCTGTCTTGATCCCGGCATATCTCCTGCAAAGTCATGGCAAGTAGTTGTGGACAAGCCGCCGGTTGCATCGCGGACTGGCAGTCCGCCTGTGCCACGACTTTGTCAATGGTCCCACGCCCAAATTAAGGCACTGTCAATTTTCCCTTGTAATTTTCTCCGCCTGAAATTAATCTCTGCTCATTGCTCCAAGGCCGCTGAAAAGCGGCAACCAAATAAACTGTTATGGCTGAATTCAAATTCGCTTGCCCGAACTGTGGACAGTCCATTCAATGCGACGAACGCTGGAGCGGTCAGCAACTCCCCTGCCCGGGCTGCCGCACTCTCATGATTGTTCCCCAGCTTGCGTTGCCTGAAGCACCCGCGGCTCCTCCCGACCCGGCGGCCGCGCCAATGCGGGTCGGGCCCCGGCCCCAGTCCCCGCCCCAGCCGCAGCCGCGTATCGCAGTTCCCCGCGCCGCGGAGCCGCCCCGTTTTACCCCGAAAAAAATCGCGGCCTGGGCAGGCGGCACGGTCGTCTTTTGCGTTTTGTTTTATTTCGGGCTGCGCTGGGCTGATTCCTGGCAAAAGGGTTTCAACGAGAAACAGCGCCAAATCGTGGCCAAGTCCGGCGGCGGCGAATTGGGCCACATTGCCAGCCTCTACGACGTGCTTGACAAAACCGAACCCGAGCACATGGGCTTGGGCCGCGGGCTGGTTGATCGGCCCTTGCAACGACGCGGCGGGCACATGACCAGCGTGGATATGGAAGCGTTCACTCCTCCGCCCAACCCCGCCGAAAAATTATCCGTTCTGCCCGCTGCGTGGACGCTGGACCTGAAAGCCGCGCAAATCCCCGAAGGCCGCGCCAACGGCGCCATTGCCGGGACGAACTTTGTCATTCAAACTGCCCGCTTGCAAACGTCCGGTGGTTCGTCCGTGTTGACCCTGAGCCAGGGTGACAAACCATCCGACCCCACCTTCTTCGTTTACCTGCCCGTGACAACCGGCCCAACCGTCCTGGGCCAAACTTGGAACATCGCCAAAGACACCAAAGGCAAAGGCACGCCGCAGATCGTCAAACGCTGGCAACCCAATGCCCGCTTCGCGGCCCAGCAAAAGAGTTTCTCCTCCGGCTACGCCATGCAGTTGGAATTAGGCACCGCGTCCAACAGTTGGATTCCCGGAAAAATCTTCCTGTCCCTCCCGGATACCGACAAGACCTACCTGGCCGGTTTGTTTTACCTCGAAGAGCCGGGGCGGCAGCAGCTTGCGGATCCATAATTTTCAAGGCGAAATCCGCGCTTTCGTTAAAGGCGCTTGTCCTTTTTAACTATTGCGGAACGATGCGGTAGAAACGCTCGGTACTGGACGGATATTCGTCAAGCAGCGTCCACACGGTTCCGTTAACCTGATTTGTGCCGAGTGAAACCCAATCGGTTAGATTGCTTGACGTTTGAAGAAAAACGATGGTCCTGTCCGGGGCCGTTACGGACAATTCAATACTGCGCCCCATTGAAACGATCGCAGGCGTATTCGAAATGAACCAGATGCGAACAGTTAGCTGGTTACTTCCGGATTGTGGCAGTGGATAAATAATTGGCGCATTGGTGGACTGATTATACGTCCCCCATAATTCCGGTCCGTCATAGACCGATTCCTCTTCCTGGTCAAAAGTCATTAAAGTCCCGCCCATGTTGGCAAATGTGATTCTTACGGGCGGCGGAATAATGCCTGGGCCCGCGCCGGACAATTTTCCATTCAAAGAAGCATTGTTGATCCAATTCGATGTGCCGGTACGAAAAAACGTTGTTATGTAAGGAATATCCTGTCCCGTATCACCAGCGCAAAAGAGAAAATCCGGCTGAGCTATCTCCCGCTGAACTTGCTGTTGCATGGTGACTCCATTGGTGATGTAGGTGTCCGTATATTGATTGGTCAACGGCAAAAATCCCCCGGTTGAAGAGCTGCGGGGCTGCCGCACAAACGTGATTTTATTAATTCCCGGTCGCTGCGCCCCATTCACCCACGAGACAGCGTTCGCGCCAGTCCCAGAAACACCAGACAACAGGTTCTCATAATTGACGTTGGTGGGGGAATAAAGATAACAGAAACCGCCAACGTCATCGGCCGTCAGTCCAGTGTAAAAGCCTCCAGAATCTAATTCCTTGTCGGCCACGGCTGAGAAGGTTGGTGATCCAGCAGATACTGAATTCGCGAATGTTACAATCATCGCCAAGTTTAGGTTCATCAAAAACCCCGAATATAGCTGTCCGGCATAGGCAAATCCGTTCACCGACTCGCAGGGGACGAGAAATGAAGGGTCAATGTTTCGCAACACGATGTATTGCGGAATGAACCCTTCAAACCAAAACCAGTCTTCCGAACTGGGATAATTATTAAGTATCGGATTCCACTGCCGCAACACGTAAACGAAATGCGTCGGAGACGCCAATCCCAATTGCTCCAAAAGCAATGAAAGGGTGACGGATTGCAGATCAACAAGAGACTGCGCCTGCGCCTGGCTGTTTATGAGCTGGCTGAAATACGGATAATTCGTCAGGACGACGCCTGAAGCCGGAGGAAGGTCATTGATTACCTGGATTGCCGCTTCTACCGCCGCAACGCCATTCGTTCCAAAAAAGTTTAAAAAGGATTGATCGAAACCGTACGAGACGACCGGGACATTCCAACGATATCCATTGCTGATCCACATCGGTCCGCCAATATCGCCCGGCCCGCCATACATAAAATTTATCGGCAGTCGAAAGCTATTGCTGGGTTGCATCCACTCTTCAAACGGTCCCAACAACGCAAAGGCACGCGCCGGAACCGCCGGCAGAATCAATCCGCTGCAAACGCAACTGATCAAAATTGATTTGAATGGTTTCCACTTCATTTGATCAGGTTTCCATTTTGTGCCAGGCTGCGGCCCTGGTATCGGAACGGCAAAGCGGCCGTTTGCGTCCGTAGCATGGCGGAGTTTAGCCAAACCTTCGCCGTAAATCAAGAACAACACACAGTGAAGACTTTCGGACTGTCCCACCACCACCGGAAATTGCCAATTCAAAAGTATAAAACTATGGTTTGCCCCCCAATCTATTTTCCTAATTCTAATTCCAAATGCGATGCAAGATCATCGTGTGACCCGTCCGCATTTCAGGTCGCCGGCGACCTTTCGGGGCGCAAACCCTTATGCCATGTTAGTCAGGGGACGGCGACCGCTGACGCGCTCTTGTCCCCGGCTAATTTCCACTGTCCCTTTGGGACTAGCCCATTGATTCACCAAATTCCTGGCGTTTGCTTTTCGCGCTCTGCACCCTATATGGGATGAATGAGACAATATGAAAGTTTCAAGCTTGTCGGCAAAGATAATGGTTTGGGTCATTCTGCTTTTGCTGTGCAGCAACGTATTGGCTGCGGGAGCGGAGCAAAACTCGCCCTCCAATGCCACCGCGGCCACGGATTATGCGCGTATCCCAAAATCGAGCGTTTATGAAGTGACTATCGTGGAGGGGAATGTCAGCCGCAAGATGGAGGTTTTTCAAAGTTCATGCCCGGAATATCAGCCCGGCTATATGAACATGGCTCCGGTCGATGAACATCCCATGAAAATGTTCAAAGGGCGGAGCATCAGTTGGGTCAACTTTTCCTTTTCGGATCGTGTGATGGTGCAGGTTCGTGTGCTTGATCCAAAGAAGGTTTCATTTGATGGCCCGGTAAAAATATTCCCGTCGAGGTATGGGCTTAAGCCGGTCATCAACGGCAATGTGGTCAGTTTCGCCATGACGAGGCCGGGGCAATGTTCCGTTGAAATTGGCGCGGACGGATACAAGAATGGCTTGCTGATATTCGCGAACCCGCCGGAAACGGACAAACCCGACCCGGCCAGCGGAAATTATTGCACCCTGGACAAGGCCACCCCGGCGAAAATAAACTCTGTGCCGGAGGCTTATTCGGGAATCTACTTTACAAAGGGAGCGCATGACATGGGCGTGTATCATGTTCCGGCGCACATCAAGAATATTTACTTTGAAGCGGGTTCCTGGGTCTATGGGGCCATTGTCATGGATGGGCATTCCAATGTAAAAATCTTTGGCCGCGGCGTACTTTCCGAGGCGAAGTTGAATTACCGGGAGTCGCACGCCGTTGAAGCACTTCAAAACAGCGATCAAATTGACCTCGAAGGCATCGTGCTGGCCGACACGAAATTCTTTGCCGTCCGATTGCTCGGAACGAACAACATAGTGAAATGGATTAAGATCGTCGGGGGTTGGACGTATAATACGGACGGGATCGCAGCCTTTGCCGGTTCGACGGTGGCCCATTGTTTCATTTGGAGCAATGACGACAGCCTCAAGCCTTATCGAAGCAATCTGACAATTTCGGATTGCGTGGTCTGGCAATTGAATAATGGGGCCGTGATCCAACTGAGTTGGGGAAATGCAAAGGCCACGAATGTCACCATCAGCAACGTGGATGTGTTACACGCGGAATGGAACAACAACGCCGCGAATCGCGGCATTTTAAGTTGCATTGGCGACAAGTTTGCCAAGGGCGGAATGTCAGGGTTGCAGCAGTCATTTTTAATCGAGAACCTTGCCACCGAGACGCCTGTGCCCTTTATTTTCAATGTGCGCCCGAACCCCGCCAGCCCGGACCAAATCCGTGACGTAACATTCAAAAACTGGAACATAAAAATGGACATGAGCACCAGTTATCCCAATTACATCGAATGCAGCGATTCGACAAACCGGTTTGAGGGATTCGTGTTTGATAATTTTATGCTGAATGGGATGACATTAACGGAATCGAACTGGATCAAGGCCGGGCGGTTCGAGACAAAAAATCTCACTGCACCCGTTTTTAAAGAATAAAGGCCAGCGCCCCAAATTTGGCTGATTCGCGGCCGGCGCTCAAAAGGGCCAAACCCAATCGCCATTCGTATAGGGATAAGACGAGTTGCCGCGCACAAGGCCGCCATTGTCCCGTCCGCTCCAGCCGATTGAGTAAAGCATAAATGTGCCGTCAGCGGAGCGACGATAATGAGGAGGCTGGCCCCCAATGACGTCATGGGGAATTTTATCAATAAACTGTGGCATAAGGGCGTCGAGGGTTTCGGGATATTCACCGTGCGCCAGATGATAGCGTTCCAGGGCGCAAGCGACGAGCGTTTGACCGACCTTTGTCTGATTCATCGCGGTCGTTTGACAAGCCCTGCTAAAATTAGGAGCCAAGCGGAGGGCGGCAAAGGTATAGGGAGACCAATGAGCATTTAGAGCATCCACCTGGCTTTGGTAGGCCGCAAGTTTGTCCAGGAAAATGGTCTCACTGGAAGGATCCAGGCTGGCAAAAACGTTAGGGTGCATTTTCGCGCCGGCGGCCATGTTTTGGTAGACCCAGCCGAGAGGGAACAGTTTTATAAGGATGTATCGTTTGCAGGTCTCCCATGAGGTATGTTTGCCACTTGGTTGGTCCAAGTTTAACAGCAACTCCACCAGCCGGTCCGGAGCAAACGTTTCCAGTGCGTGGCAGGTCAACAGCCCTTCCATTTCGAAGGATTGCTTCACCGGCGGCAGGATATTAATCTGTTTGAGTTGCTCTTCCAGCGCGGCCAATTGCGGCTCGCGCCAGGCGTGCATGCGCAGGCCGTCGTCAATTTGGTTCGCGTAAAGCCCTCTCACGGCCACGTTAATCATCGCTCCCACCAAAGTCATCGGCTTGTTCTCTTCCATGATGGGGCGGCAAGTGTCGTGCAGGAGCGCCAAGTCGCGCAAGGCTTCCTCCGGCCGACCCAGCAAGAAATGACATTGCGCCCGCGCGCCCAGCGTTTGCACGAAGGTCCGCACGGTGTTGAAATTTGGAATGGGAATTTTCTCCCGCTCCGCGTAATTGCCGTCCATCCGCGCGTAAGGACGCGACAATGCCTTTCGGATTAGCGCAAATTGCGGCTCAAGCTGCTCGCTCCATGCCAGGTAATTGGCCGCGCTCGCGAGCACGGGCACAGTCACGCGGTACAAACCATCGCCGTCCGGCTCAAACTTCAGCACCGGCCTGGCCGGGTCAGGTTGCGCAGTGAGGATATTGTCAGGTAGGAATTGCCGCAAATCCTTCTCCGTCGGCGCAGTTTGGCATTGCAAAAAAATTCGCAACGCCTGGATCTCCTCCGGTCGCCGCAAAATGAACCCAAGGCCAACCGGAGATTGAGGCGCATTGGCTGTCGGGCCGAGCGCATTGGTCAGTAACTTCGCGGCCTCAGCGCGCGAGGCCGGATCGTCCCACCGCAACGAAACAGAATTGCCCGGTACCGGCATCCCTGGCAGGCCAATCGTCAGCCAGGCCACGACCATGCTATTGCTCCAGCAGTCAAATCCGGCATAGGACATTTTTTTGGACAGGTCCGTCGATCCTCGTCCGACGAACCACTTTTGCATCTCCGGCACGCCGAAGAAATTTTCATCCTCCGGCACCGCGGCGGGAATGTAGTTAGCCCAATTGAAATTGAAGCCTTTGGGTTCCACGGCGCTTTTGCTATTTTCCCAGGCATGTTTGCCGCGCCAGAGTTCCTCGGTGTAAAAAAGGCAGACCAATGTGAGGCAGACACCGAGTCCGACCAGGCAGCGCCGCAGGATTTGCCAATATTTTTTTTGTGGGGGATTCATAAATGCACTGTCAAATAATTTCCCAATCTTGTTCCCTTTCGCTGCGCGGTCGGGGAAGAATGGGCGGAGCGCTGGGTACTTCGAAGACGGGTTGGGTCAATTCCGCCAGCACACGGTTCTGCTCTTCGAACGCCTGCATAATGTCCTGAGTTGATGAGGAACGGGCGCTGGCTTCAATCATCCGATGGTCTGACAAACGCCCATTGACGGCCAGCATTACCAGCCAAAGCGCCGCCATGCCGGCCCACGCGCGACGGCTGGGCCAGATCAATTCGACCCAAACGCTTCGCCAAAGTCCTAATCCAAATTTTTCTCTCTGCGGATTAGGATTGGGACCGGATGATGCCCGTGCCGCCTCCTGGACCGCCTTGGCCCAGCGCATTCGCGCGGCTGGAGTCGCCTCGATGGGGGACAGGTTGTTCTCCCAACCCGCCAAAGGCACGATCAGCGTCTTGATCTCTGCAAAATAACTGCGGCATTCCTGACAGGCGGCAAGGTGGTTTTCCAATTCGATCTTCTCTTCCTCATTCAACGCGCCCGCAGCCAAAAGACTTACGTCCTGGCACCGGCGGCAGCGATTTCCAAACCACTTCATATTTGTGTATCCCCTTTCATTTCCGGTAGGTTCATTTTTATTCTACGCAACTTTTCCAAGGCATGATGCAGCCGCGATTTGACCGTCCCCACCGGGCAGCCCAACACATGCGCCATGTCCGGCAAAGACGCGTCCTCGAAAAATCGCAGTAGGATTATCCTCCGATGCTTTTCCGGCAACCGGTCGATGCACTCCCGCAAATGGCCGGAAGCTTCATTGCGGGCCGCGTCTTCCGCTGGCGAAGGCTCCGGCGAAGGAACATTTTCCTGCCTTGCCACCAGAGGATCGCGCTCGAAGACAGGCAACCAGGCCAGCGACACCGGACGGGAGCGGGCGCGCCGTCTCCATTTTTGGTGCCTGTGCAGCAGAATGGCGTAAATCCAGGTCGAGAACCGGCAACTTTCATCGTACCGCGCCAGACTCTTCCAAGCCGCGACGAGGGTTTCTGCCACGAGATCTTCCGCCGCGCTGACATCGCCCGACAAGGCGGTAGCCTGACGCAGCAAGCGGGTCTGCAACGGCTCCGTCAAACGGCAAAACGCCTCCGCATCCCCGGCGCGCGCGTGTGCGAGAAGTACCCCGGCATCCATTATTTCGACCCGGTCGTCCGTAATATCCATCTACGTATCAATCCCCGGCGCGCCCGGAAAGGTTCAAAGTCTTTTCTTAATCGTAAGTCGGCTCCTAATGGTTTGTTTTCTTCCGGGCATTTTCCAAAGCGGCACGGATATCAGGCGGAAGTTCGTCGAGTGAATGGTAAGTGCGTTCGTTTCCCGAAGGGTCTTTGACCTTAAACACTGAAATGGTTTTATCGCTGACCAAAGTAGTCTTCAGTCCGTCCGCAGATGAAACGCCGGGATTTTCCGTCAAGGCTTCCGCTGCCGCTTTTTCAATCTCGCTTCGCAATTCCGGCGGCACTTCTTTGAGCGAATGATATTCGTGGTGTTGGCCGTCCGGGTCCGTGGTTTTGATATTGACGATTTTCTTGATGTTGACGATTCGCCGGGGAGACGGGGCGGGGCGCTGAAAAGCACCCAAAAGTTTTTGCCAAAAGCTGCGGGGCTGGACCGGGGCAAAGCATTTCAGACAGTAGGGTGCGTCCTTCTCGACTGGATTGCCGCAGTTGGGGCAGTTCATACTTGTGCGTTCAATCCGTTAACGGCGGGCTCCTCCTTCAGGGTGCAAGGCGGCGTCCTCCCAAGTGGAAATGTCCCCCGCGCAGCCGATGGACTTCAGATAGCCGGTTTTCCAATCTTCGAGAGGAAAGGCATCGGGCGGTGAGGCGCGGGAAGCGAGGTGATCGGCAATATAAAAGGCCGAGGTCATGGTAAAGCCGGGGGTGGGATCTTTTTCCGGGTCGTCTTGAAACAAAATGCAGTTGACCACGGCGGAAGGCAGTCCCCAAAGTTCAAGCACGCACGAGGAAATTTGACAGGGGCTGGCGGCGAAGGTCTGACGCAAGCAGGCGGCCAGCGGCGTTTTGGTCTGGCGGGCAGCGTCGCAGGCCGCTTGGAATTGTTCCGGGAAATTGTCCACCAAAATGAAGCGTCCGACTTCATGCAGCAGCCCGGCCAAAAAAGCTTCCTCTCCGGTTTTGTGAGGCAATTTCTTGTCGCGGCAAATGCGCTGCGCCAAACAGGCGGTTTCCCAGCAATGAGACCACACCTTCGGCAAATCAATTTCCTGATGTTGGAGGATTTCGTAGTGCCGGAAAATACTTTGCGAAAGCACAATCGCAGCGATCATGTCGGTGCCGAGACAGTTCACGGCGTCGATCGGACTTGCGATGAGGTAGCCCTGGCCAAAAAGAGCAGAGTTGGCCAATTGCAGCACTTTGACGGAAAGGCCGGCGTCATCCGCAATCAGCCGGGCGATCGACGTGGTGGTGGTTTTGCTGTCTTCCAATTCCGCCAGAAGCGCGTGATGGGCCTGGGGCAGCGAGGGAATGGAACGAATCGACGTCATGACGGTCTGCAAGCCTTGATTAATAATTCGTTCCTGCGCCATGAAGCTGCGCTGGATCAAGTCCCGCAGTTTAAGCGCATCAAACGGCTTGGCGATATATTGATGGGCCGAGGTGATGAGGTTGAGTTTGTTCAGAGCGACGCAGCCGGACATGATGAGACGGATCGTCGCCGGTGAGAGAATCCTGACTTGCTCGAGCAATTGACTCCCCTGCATTCCAGGCATCATTTCATCGGATAAAACGACATCCGGCGCCTTGGCCTTGACCGCCTCAAGCGCGGCGAACGGCTCTTTGAAACCCGTTACCTCCCAATCGCGGCCCATGCGGCGAAGAATGAGCACCGTCGTTTCCAAAACAGACGGCTCATCATCCACAACGTAGATGGATCGCTTCATGCTTTCGTTCCGGCACTTGTCCGCCAAGTCAGCGCCCAAATTGCTCTCATACCACTTCGTATAAACTGTCTGCCTTGGCATGGCGGCGTCAATCTCCAATTTTTCCCACTTTACACTCCCCTGTCCTGGCAATAACGGAATTACTTAAGGCGTGGAAGGCCGGTTCCAAACCCCCGGCAAAAAATCGTGAAGATTTACGAACTTTGAGATCGAAGAGCTCGCCTTCACGGCGCGGTCAGCAGATCACAAAACCAAAACCCTTTAGTGCGACGCTTGTCCGGCAACGGACCTGCGACCGGCGTTGCGCCCGGATGCGTTTCTTCGATTGGGCGATAGACTTTTTCGCCGACCTTGATTCGGAGTGGTTGCGTGAAGATTGGCCCGGCGAAGGCAAAGGAATGGAATTCGCCATTTTCGCCGCAGGGATCGACGTCAGCGGGCAGCCATCGGATGAAATCCGCATCAATATTCCGGCCCAAGGCCGTTTGATCCAGATAGGCGTCGTTGACGCAGCAGATGACCAACCAAAGCCGAGCGTGATAAATTCACGGATCAAGTCGCGCGAGTCCGCCTTCCAAACAGGAAAGAGCCCGCGCAAGCCGAGTTGCGCCAGGTTTTCCTCGCGCCAGCGTTTGAGGTCTTCGAGGAAAATATCGCCAAAGGCAAAGCGGGTGACGCCCTGGGCTTTGAAGGCGAGCAGATGCCCTTTCATCCGCTCGGAGTATTCTTCGTTGGAACTGCGCTGGCTGACGAACATTTTTTGCAGCGGCAGGCCGATGGCTCGCGCTTGTTGTTCCAGGAGTTCAATCCGCACGCCATGCATGGACACCCGCTGATAATGTTCATTGCAAGTGGTCAGGAGTGAAACCACCTCATACCGTCCCTGGACCAGCAAGCGGTGCAAAGCAAGCGCGGAATCTTTGCCGCCACTCCAGCAAAAGACGATTTTTTCCTTCATGTTTTCATTCCATTGCGTGCGTTGAAAGATTTCACGGCAATGTCAAAATCTCCGGTCGCAATTGGCCGACGAATTGACTGGGCAATTTGGGATCAATCGAGCCGGGCACAAAAGTTTCCATGCCGACATGGCCGTCGCAAAAGATGACGTTCGCTTTTTGGGAATGACGGAAATGGCCATTGGGATAATTGTCGGGGTTGGAATAATTCGTTTCCAAATCGACGTAATACCATTCTTCAAGCATCGGGTTTGAGGGCGAAGCGGGAGCTTGAAAATTGTTGACCTGCGCCGCATCGGCGAAGAGGGCGGTTTGCGACGGCTGGCGAAGTCTTGAAACGTTGACGGGCAGTTTTCCACTGGGTGCAGAAAGGTAAAAATTGTAGCCATAACTGAACACCACGGCGTCGCCCTTGAGTTTGAATAGCGAAAGCGCATAGCCCAGCGACGGACAGAGTCGCACATCGCTGCCACCCAGGTAGGGATACATCGCGCCATAAGACAAATTAAACGGGCGTTGTTCTTCCGCCCCAGGCCCAATCCAGCCAAACCAGTAGATTGCGCCGTTATTGGTCGCGCCATAGACATAATTGAAAGCGTCGCCGCCGTTGTTGTCCCAATATAATTCCGCCGCGACGCCCAACTGGCGCAAATTACTTGTGCATTCCGTGCTGTAGGCGGACGACTTGCCGTGGGACAATACCGGCAGCAACAAGGCCGCGAGAATAGCGATGATGGCAATGACCACCAGCAGTTCAATGAGCGTGAAGGCCGAATTGCGTGGAACCCCAGCCTTTTCGAGATGGAACGACTCAATGCAATCCTGACAGATGCAGGCACGATTGCGGAGTTCGACCGGCACCCGCGCCAGCAGTTCGTGGGGAACTTCCACGCGCGCACACCAGCACCCGCCTTTCTCGGCGGGCGCATGGAGCATCTGGCAGTGATTGGGATGGCCGCATAGCGGGCACCGGCCGGCATCGACTGCCGTCTGATTGGGCGTCAGATTCATGGCCTGCCTGCGCTCACGCGATAAAAAGCCTTGTCCGATGGCGGGTTTGTGTCCGGCAAAAACAGATTGCCGGCGTTGCCGGGAGTCGCTACAGAGATATTTGTCCAGGATTGGAAATCAGCGGTGCGTTGCAGAGTGTAGAGCCAGTTGCTCTGGCTGTAAAATTGCACCTGCCAGGCGCCGTTGCTGAACACACCCGTCATATTCTGGATGGGCGGAGGAGGAAGGGCGACGAGGATATTGTTGACGACTCCCTGCGCGTAGATGGAATCACCAAAGCCGTCGTCCTGATAGCTGCTGATGGAAACTGTATTCACGCGAAAATCAGTAAAAGCTGCGTCCAGCGGATCCACGACCGTAACACTGGAGGTTTGGTTGGTATCCGTCATCGTTGTCACCATCGTTTGATTCGAAGCGGTGTAAGTCATCACGATATGATACCAGTCGCCCAGAATCGGCGCATAGATGGCATAATCACTGGAGCCATTATAGTTGAATACAGAGTTTGTATCCACGAGCAGAGGCCACACGGTCGCGCCATAACCCACATCAGGGAAATAAGTGAACTCAACCAAGTCCGGCGAATTATTGCCCGTGCTGCGCTGAAAGTCCGCATTTGTAGCCTCGGCGAAATTAAAAAGCCCGACGGCCAGCTCAAATCCGTAACCGTTGGCTTGCGCGTCAGTCAGTTGCAAGTCAAAGGCGAGACTGAAATCATCGTTCCGCGTAAGAATCGTGCCGAGGGGATGATAGAAATAACTGTTGGGTTGGGATGAATCCCAAGTGACATCCAGAACATCGTTCGTGGAATCCCACACAAACAGATTGGTGTTGCCAAAGATCCGCCAGCCATCCTGCAACGGGTTGGTGGAAAAGTTTTCGGCGATGGTGGCTGCGTTGGCGGATGAAACGGCAAGGCAACCGGACAGAAGAAACAAACAGACTTTTTTCATTGAACTGATCTTTCCATTGGGTTCCACGAAAATTTTCCGCGGAACGGATTTGTGTTGGGGAGACCAGCGCGAAGCCTGAAAATAAAAAACCTTCAGACTCCAGCAAAGCGGGGGAATGAAGGCATCCAACGTATCCTGATGAAAATCGTTCATCAAGCTGGCCTCATCCTTCTCTTTGACGGAGAAGCGACTCCGAATTGCTTCGGAGTCAGACGAGCGCAGCCGAACCGGTATCCTGACTTGGGCTTCAGACCTCACTCCCGCCTTCCCGTTTCCGCGAGGCGGACCAGTGGCATTGGGAATGAGTAGCCCTTACAGTGGCGCAACCGTCCCGGATTCACACCGGGTTCCCTGACATTCGACTGCATTCAAGCGAACCTGTGTCCGCTGTTTTCAAAGAACGCATTGATTCTGAAACAGTCCGGAAATTTTGGCAAGAAATTTTTGCGGGCAGTTGGTTTCCGATCGGAAAGGTTTGAGGTTGTAAGGTTTCACATCACGCAAAAAACCGGCTTCTCCTTGTGGAAAGGCCGGCAGAATTGTGATAGATTCTCAGACAACTAAAAGTTTAGTTGATTGTTATGGATTGGGGGGCGCCCTGGATGGGGCGCCCCTTTTTTTGCTCTATTTCTGGCCGAATGAAGCGGAACCCGCGAGGCTGCCGCACTCCAGACGCCTCGCGTTTTTTGGGGGCGTTCTGAAGTAACGTCGTGATTATTGGCGGGTTGCCTTGTCTATTGAATTAGGCCCGAATGCTCGAAAGGCATTGGCCCCATTCAAATGAGGAAGCAAATTTCGTCCGGCGGTATCGTGGGGGGTTGTGCGATGACGGCTGCAACCGTCTGGAGCGACGGGAACGGCCATCCCGGCCCCGAAAGCACCGGAGTAAAAGAATTTCAAAGGATTTTCCCCGCCTCCTCGTCGTATCAGTTAAAGGAAAGCCGCGCGGGCGACCCAGACGGAGCTTTGGTGCTTCAAAGTCAAAGGGGCGATTCGGCGGCTTTCGCGGAGTTGATACAAAAACATCAACGCATGATTCATTCGCTGACATATCGGATGACGGGTTCGCTGGCCGACGCCGAGGACCTGGCGCAGGAGACGTTTATCAATGCCTACCGGCAGATTGCCTCTTATCGGGGTGCGTCGAAATTTTCCACCTGGCTTTATCGCATCGCCATTAATGCCTGCCTGACCTGGCGTCAGCGGGAAACGCGGCGGATGGAGGCGACAACCGATTTTGCGAAGACCTGCGCGGCGGCGCAGGCAATGGGAAACAGCGCGGACGACGCGAGCGAATGGAGCGGCGTCATGCAGGAGGCGTTGCTGAAATTGCCGGGCAAACAGCGGGCGGCGATCATGCTGACGTTGTATGACGGGCTGAATCATGCGGAGGCGGCGGAAGTTTTGAATTGTTCGGAAACGACAGTTTCATGGCGAGTCTTCGCGGCGCGCCGGAAATTAAAGCGATGGCTGACCGCTGCAGGAGCGGGGAAATGAACGATTTTGACCTGGAGTCGAAGATCAAGGGTCTTCGCGTGCCGGACCGGGATGAGGATTACTGGGAAGATTTTCCCCGGAGCGTGGTGGTGGAATTGCGCCGCCGCCCGCTGGAAGAGCCGGCGCGGCGGATTTTCATGCCGGGTCTTTTGCGGGGAGCGCGGCTGGCGTTGACCTGCCTGATGGTGGGTTTTTGCGTCTGGCAAAGTCGGATGCCGAGGGAGATTTCACATGCCTTGCGGCAGAACGAAAAGGAATTGCGCCAGTCGATGGCGCGGTTTGAGAACAACCTGGGCCGCCTCATGCAAGACGAGCACGGCCTGCACAAATTGATCGAGGACCAGTCATGAAAGTTTTCCAGCCAGCCGTGATGAGGGAAGCCGATGCGCCGGCGGGTGGAGCGGAGGCTTCCGCGCCAAAGATCGTCGAGGAGCTGATTCATCAGGCTGAAAGGGCGGCGGCCAGCGATATCCATTTGCAAATGGAGGCGGACGGGGCAGTAGTTTCGTTCCGGTTGGACGGGCTGATGACGCCGGCGACGAAATTCTCCAGCGACATTGCCGAGCGGGTTTTTGGGCGCATCAAGTTTCTGGCGCGATTGAAAACATACCAGGACACGATGCCACAGGATGGGCGCATCGAGCAACGAGCAGTCAATGGCCGCAGCGATATTCGTGTGGCGACGTATCCGACTGTTACGGGGGAAAAAATTGTGCTGCGGCTATTTAATCCTCTGGCCGCCAAAGGCATTGGGGAACTGGAATTTCCCGACGACGCGGCGGCGCAGTTGGAGAATTTTTTGCGCCAGCCGTCGGGAATGCTTCTTTTGACCGGGCCGGCTGGCAGCGGCAAAACGACCACGATTTACGCCTGCCTGCGCTGCCTGGCGGCATCGGGCGGGCGGCATATCATCACCATCGAAGATCCGGTGGAACAAATCGTTCCCGGCGTCATGCAAACGGAGGTAAATGAGGCGCGCGGGCTGGATTTTGCCAAGGCCGCGCGACATTTGCTGCGGCAGGACCCGCAGGCATTTGTCATCGGCGAAATCCGGGACGAGGAAACGGCCAATATCGCAGTGCGGGCGGCGTTGACGGGGCATTTGGTTATTTCAACTTTGCACGCCGGCTCGTGCAAGGGGGTGCTGGAGCGGCTGCTGGTGTTGTGCGCCGACCATTCGGCCATTGCGGCGGCGGTGGAGCTGGTATTGAACCAGCGGTTGCTGCGCAAGGTTTGCCGGGACTGCGGTGGAACGGGTTGCGGGGCGTGTTTGCAAACGGGTTATCAAGGGCGCGCGCCGCTGGTGGAATGGCTGCGGGCGGATGACGTTTTGCGCGGGCAAATCCGGGCGCACGAATTAAAGGACGTCGCGCCGCAACGCACACTGGAGGAATCGGCGCGCGTGCTTGTGCAAAAAGGGATCACCAACGAACCAGAGCACCGGCGGGTTTTCGGCTTATGAAATACGACGAATTTGCATTTTTGAACCAGCAACTCGCGGCCATGGTGCGCGACGGCATTCCGCTTGAAAGCGCCCTGCAGCGGTTGTGCGCGGAAATGCGAAAAGGGGCGCTGCGGACGGAGTTGGAAAAACTGGAGGCGGACCTGGCGAAAGGGACGCCGCTGGCCGAGGCGGTGCAGGGCCGGCAATTGCCGGAGTTGTACCGGCAGATGCTTGCGGTGGGCGCGCAGAGCAATGATTTGCCCGGAGTATTGACCATGCTGGCGGACCATTACCAAAAGCGACACGTCGTGGCCACGCGGCTGAAAGGGTTGATGGTCTATCCGGCCATCGTGTTGTTCGGGGCGTTTCTGCTGTCGTGCTTTTTATGCATCCTTTTGCACGGGCTTATCTTCGGGGCGTTGGCGCCAGGGAATTATCTGGTGGAGCAGATGAATATGCCAAGCATCGTCCTGACCCTGTGGGCCCCGCCAATCCTGCTTGGCCTCGTGGTGCTGGTTTTCGGGGTGGCCCTGGCCTCGGCAAAGGTGCGGCGGGAATTGCGCTGGCGCCTGCCGGCCTTCAAAGAAGCCAGCCTGGCGCAAATCGCATCGGCCCTCGCACTGATGCTGAAAAGCGGGGTACCGCTGGACAATGCGGTGGGGCTGGTGGAAGACCTGGAACGCGGAACACCGGCCGAAGCGGACCTGATCCAATGGCGGCACCGGCTGGCCTCCGGCAAGGGCAAAATCTCTGCGATGATGGAAGGTGGACGAATCTTTCCGCCGTTGTTTATTTGGACCGTTTCACAAGCGGGCGAAGATCTGGCAACCGGCTTTCAGCGAGCAGCAGAAACTTACCAGGCACGCGCCTCTTATCGCACCGAACTGCTGCTTTATTCCGCGTTGCCGTGCTCGGTATTGGCTTTGGGGCTGACGATCGTTCTGCAAATTCAGCCAGTGCTTTCCGTGTTTGGCGCGTTCATGAACGCCATCAGTGATGCCGGAAAATAACAAGCAAACTCTAAAACATGCCTTTTGACGAATTCATAGCGACGGTCCTGATGCTGATGGCGATGGGAGCCATTTGGGTTCCGCTTTTATGGGGCGTTCTGGCGCTGGTCCACTTTCTGTTGACGCTGCCGATGCGGCGCGCGGAACGGGCGCGGCGGTTTTTGGAATTGATCGATTCGGCCATTCAACAGGGACGGCCCGTTGAAGAAACGATAATTTCGGTGGCGCAGAGCCGCGATTTGTCCATGGGCGTTCGTTTTCATCTGCTGGCCGCCTGGCTGGAACAACATTTGCCGCTGGAAACGGCGCTGCTCAAAGTGCCGCGATATTTGCCGCCGCAAATAACTCGGATGTTGCTGGCTGGCAGGAAGATGGGGGATTTAAGGAAAGTCCTGCCAGCATGCCGGCAATTGCTGAAGGATGCAGTTTCGCAAACGCGCGGGGCGATTAATTATCTCCTTATCCTGACTTTCGTGGTTACGCCGTTTGGAATCTTTATTGCTGGTATGCTGGATGTAGTGGTAATGCCGAAGTTCAGGGAGATCTTCGAAGGCAGTCTTGGCGGTGGGAACCTGACGGGCTGGATGGTATTTGTCAGTGCTCATTTTCGGACATTGATGACGCTGCAAGCCACGATTCTTCTTTTGTTGTGGACGACCGTTTTTATTTACACGGGCGGTCCGCGCCTGGCCGGATGGTTTCCTATTTTGGCGGGGTTCCGTCATTGGGTGCCGTGGCGGCGTAAACGGCTGCAACGGGATTTTTCCACCATGCTGGCCATTCTGCTGGATTCCGGAATGCCCGAAGCCGAAGCCGTGATTCTTGCCGCGGATTGCACGGCCAACGAACATTTTCGCCAACGCGCCCGCCGGGCTGTGAATGGGTTGAAACAGGGCCTGTCGCTGACTGAGGCCGTCAAGGCGATGGATGACTCGGGCGAATTTGGCTGGCGGTTGACCAATGCAACGCATGGGGCCGGCGGATTTCTACGAGCACTGGCCGGCTGGCACGAATCGCTGGACGCCAAGGCGTTTCAGGAGGAGCAAGCGGCGGCGCACGGCATTACTTCCGCTTTGGTGCTGTGGACGGGCTTGTTTGTGGGGGCTATCGCGATTTCGGTTTTTATGTTCCTGGTTTCTCTGACGAATACGGCGGTGTTATGGTGATCGAGACACGTCATTTTGCAAAGCAGCGCGGATTCATGATGACTGAGATGGTCATGGCAATGGGTATCCTTATAATTGCCATGCTGCCGCTCAGTTACTCAATTAACTCTGATGCCAAACTTTTTCGGGCGACTTATCAGCGGGCCGTGGCGATGGAAATTGTGGATGGCGAAATTGAAATCCTGGCTGCCGGGGCGTGGCACAGTATTCCGGAAGGGACGCACTCTTATACGGTCCGTGCGAATGCCCTGACCAATCTGCCCCCGGGACAATTTCAACTGACCCGTACCGGCGAACATCTGCGGTTGCAATGGGCCTCCACGAAAAAACACGGAATTGGACCCGTGGTGCGGGAGGTGGATGTAAAATGAACATTCGAAGGAGATTCGGTTTTTTCAGTGGGAAGCAGATGCAACCCTTTCCGGGTTCTAATAACTCTTTATTCTCACCCAGGGTAGCTCGTTCCTCGCAGCCCTGGGCTGAAAGCTGCAATCCCGTCGGGATTGACAGAACCAGTGACAACACGCCCGGCATCACTTGCAATTCAACTAAAAAAAGCGAGGAACGCCGCGGGACAAATATTATTCGCAGCAACCAGGGCTTTACGCTGCTTGAATGTATTGCGTACGTCAGCTTGCTGGCGGTCGTGATTGGGTTCGCGACGAAAATATTTTTTCAGGCTTGGGATGACAATAAAGCGTTGCGCCGGGATGCGGATGACATCGCCCGGGCCCTGCATACCGGGGACCAATGGCGGGCGGATTTGCGCGCGGCGAACGGGCCGGTTCAAGTGACGAACACTGGGGACGCGGAACAGATCAGCATACCCGTCCCCGGCGGCGAAATTGGCTATAAGTTTTCCGAGGGGAAACTCTGGCGGGGAACCACGGACGACGGAATGGACCAGGTCTGGCTCTCGAATGTCAAATCATCGAAAATGCAATCGGAATTGCGCGAGAACGTTACGGCGTGGCGTTGGGAGCTTGAACTTAAAACAGTGAAGAAAACAGCGCGGGTCCGGCCGCTATTCACCTTTGAAGCCGTGGCGGGCAGCACGAGCAGACCATGAAAACGAAAATCAATACTGACCGTCGGTTACGCTCGTCGCGAAGCGGGACGGCCGTTCTAGTGGTTCTCATATTGTTGATGATCATGGTCATGTTTGCCATGGCCAACACGGCGACGGTGAATTGGCTGAGACGCCAGGTCAGCTTGGTGGACAAACATCAGACCCAACGGCTGGCGGTGACTTCGACAAATTTATTGCGCCACGGGCAGTCCGCCACCAATCAAGCACCGTCAAAATGAAAACTCTGCCGATGAGCAAAATCGAAATGATGGAGCGGTCTATGCGCTGCTTCGGGTTGGGATTGGCCAGCTTGATTCCTGGGATCGGGATTCCAATGGCCGTGGTGGCACTTATGGAAAGCAGGCGCGTGGAGCGCGGCAGCGGCGCGATGTGGAATCCTGCGGAGCGCTATTTGAAGTGGGGGTGGCGTTGCGTGCTGCTGGCGATATTGCTGAATTGCGCGACATTTTTTTTAATTTGGCTCATTGCGTCGCGGCCCTGGGAATCGTAGAGCGTAGTTGGAAATCCACTCCCAACCCCGCGCTGGGGGGACGGGGGGCATTCTTTGTAGCGCAGTTTTCCAAAACTGCTGTATCGCCGATTTCCAAATCGGCGGAGCGTCCGCAAGTTGTGACACCTGCGGCACGGCAGACTTGGAAGTCTGCGCTACGTCAAATCACGCCAGGCGCTACTCCAGCGCCAGTCTTCGGGGTGGGAACACAGGTGGGCACGGACCGGATTATTTCGGATATAACGGGAAATGTGTGCTGCCTCATCGTCGTCCCGAATCCAATGGTCATAGGATTCTGGCTGCCAGAAGCGTCCCTCGGTCATGTCCATCAGTTCCTTGGCGCGGCGCGAGGTGAATTGTTTCCAGGATTTGAGAATATCGCTCAACCGGTAATTTGGCATCAGCCAGAGGACGGCATGCACATGGTTGGGCATGACGACCCAATCGCGCAGCAAATAACGACTTTCGTGAAAGTGTCGCATCGCACCAGCAACGAGGTCAGCAATCTCCGGTCGCCGCAGGTGACACGCGCCCGATCCTTGATCCAAATAGCGTTCCGACTGCCGGCCAAAATCCCGCGCAATATCTTCCTGGGAATCGTGGATTTGTTCACCCCGCCGCAAGAAATCGTCCAACCGGAGCAGACGTTCAGCCTTTTCGCGTTTAAATCGCGCCAATACCTCTCCGGGCAGGGAATCGGACAGACGGAATGTGACAAAGTAGGCGGCACCTTCGTGCTTAACGTGTGGCAGATAACCGCGCGTGTGAATGCCGGAACGAAGGGGATCAGGCATCGTATCTTTGACTCCCCCGACGCGAAGTTGGCGGCGTGCGCGTTCCAAGCCGGGGTTTGGGGGCGCATCTGGACACTGCTACCGTGATAAGGGAGGAACTTTTGTTTGGAGTCCCGCCTTCAGGCGGTCCGGGCCTTCTCGAATGTAAGAGCCGCGTAAACGCGGGACTCCAAACGTAGCAG
>Ga0182030_10001588_pt1 | contig 47018 bp, 48 predicted proteins | sample 812S3MmetaG_FD_121299 | JGI IMG/M metagenome (GOLD analysis project Ga0182030, IMG submission 121299) | Permafrost microbial communities from Stordalen Mire, Sweden - 812S3M metaG (Illumina Assembly) | ecosystem: Environmental > Terrestrial > Soil > Wetlands > Permafrost | place: Sweden...
CGTTTTAACCGGCGCAAGACACCAATGGCCGCTTTTCAGACCTTGCTAGGACTGGCCACCCAGAAAAATCACGTTCCTCTCTCAACGCTCACCGATACCTGAGTCAGCGGGATAAGCTTATACAGAAGAATAGCGATTCTAAAGATGCGGGAAGCGAGAAAGAGAAAAGGAAAAGGTTAAAAGCTGCGATAAAATAGCAGCTAAATAAGCGATACATCAAAGGTTCAAATCCAATGGAAAACTTACTCTCATTAACTCCTGACAAGCTCCTTTACAACACGAAGGAGAGTTGCGCGTATCTCAACATCAAGGCCAAGCTGTTTTATCAACTCATCCGGCGCGGTCTTATTCGCAAGCATCCATCCTTTAAAAAGTGCTTGGTATCCCGCAAGGAATTGGAACGTTTCGCGTCGATGGGGCACTAATCCCGGTTATTCTAATTTAGCCAACGCCTCTTTTTCACGGTCTGGTGTGACGTGAGAATACGTATTCAAGATAAGTTTTCCCCCGTCGTGATGATCCTGCCAGCGGGCAATCACATCGACCGCGATTCCCAAACCCATACATTCGGTGATAAAGCCCTTCCTTAGCGATCTTGGAGAAAATGCAGGATACTCAAGTTTTTTACAGGCATTCTTGAGTGCCTTAATGGGATTATTGATGGAAAATACGCGACTGGAACCGTGCTTATTGCTCGCCTCGTAACGCTTTACGAACAACTCACGCACTTTGGGAGACATCTCGCGACGATATGGCCCTTGCCGAGTTTTCTGCCGATGCAACAAGTAAGCATTCTCTTCAAAGGAAACGTCCTGCCAGAGTAGGTTTTCCACTTCCGCATTTCCAACTCCCGCGTAGGTCATGAACGTCACAACGTCCGCCGTTTCCAAAGCGCGAGCATTTCGCTTTTGCGTCACGATATGCTGAATTATGTTTCGTGATTGTTCCTTTGTCGGGATCAGCATCCGACCCTTGGGAACTCGTTTCGCCTTTAAGTGGGCTACTGGCGAAGCAAGGAGCGGACAATCGCGTTGAGCCAGCTTGAAGAAATCCCGCAGAACGTTGAGATGCTTATTGTGGCTGTCTTCACCTAGTTCCTCGTCCGACAAAAGTCGCGCCATCCAACCTTCTACAAAACTCGGCGTGATGTCCTTTAGAAAAACGGTATTGGTAGCCGAAGCAAATTTATTGATAATGTGCTCGCGATAAATTCGGGTATTTTTTCCCAACCCGCCCAAAGTCCGTTTGTAGTTCTCAACAGCGATGGCCACGCTAAGGCCGTTGGCAGAAGGGCGAAGTCTTTCCGTTGCTTCACGCCGAACACGAGTGAGTTCATTTTGCGCGGTCAGAATATCTTTCGTGCCAAGACTAACTCGAATCGGTAATTTTCTTCCCTTCACGCGAAAAACCGCATAGATTGTTTCGCTCGACATATTACGAAGGAGATTTGGCACGCGATTCCCGTTGCGCAGTTTTACAGGTTGAAAGAGTTTTGATTTTGACATAATCCAAGCTTACTGTATGCAAAGACTGTATGCAAGTAGTAAATATCGCTTAACAAAAATTCAATGCAAGTTGTTGATTATAAATACATTCGGGCCGTAGCTCAGCTTGGTAGGGCGCTTCCTTGGGGTGGAAGAGGTCGCGGGTTCAAATCCCGCCGGTCCGACCCCCCTGTTTCAGAGGTGAAATCCTCTTTCCTCCTTCAAAAAGTCGATTTGCATGACGCCTGCATGACACTTCCCGCAAAACATGCGCGCTCCGGCTTCCGGGACGGTCTATCCGTGCTTCTTGGATTACAGCGCCCCGGCGTTGCGCTGGCGCCGGTCCATCAAAGCCCGGTCAATCTGCGTCCGTCGCGGGCGGAGCTTTTAAGCTCTTAACTTCGCCGCGAGGCGTTCCCCCGCCTGATGCAGCGTTTCGTCCTTTTTCGCGAAGTGAAAGCGGATGTAGCGGTGGACCGGAGCGGCTCAAGTTCCAGGCGGGTGTAGCCCTTGTTCACCTCAATTGAGGTGTGGCCCGTAAGCTTCATGCGGACTCTTTCTCTCTTTGGAAAATTCAGGCTGGCTTTGAATCGCTTGCCCCTGACCTTTACCAGGGCGTAGTATGTGCCGTCGGCAGGATTCCGATAAAGACCCTCGCCGGCCTTATTCAACATCATGCGGAGTTAGCTTAGCGGTAGAGCAGGTCCTTTACACGGACAAGGTCGGGGGTTCGATCCCCTCACTCCGCACGCTCTTTGTTGTTGCTGTCAGTTGGCTGGCAAGTCTTTGGAATTTGCGCGATGCTGAATTAGCCCGAACAGCCTGAATCTGCCTACGCATATCCTGAATTTACAGGCAGTTACAACGCGAATCCGGCGCGAGAATCCAGGATAAGCCGAAAAACCTTTTCCATAATATTTTGGATTTGCGGTTTGAGAGTTCCAAAACTGGTTACGTTGATTTTCAAGTGCTTACGGGGATTTTTTGGAAGTCTCATTTTTAAAATCCAAAAACTTATCGTCAACGGGGACGTAGGACGTAGGACATGTTTTTTGACCCGCGCGCCGGAGTTCTAATCGATTTTAGCCATTTTGCCGATGATCTGGCCGCGCGGTGCCGGGCCGGATCGGAGAGCCGGGATTGGCGATTTTGGGCGACTGGCGGGGAAAAGCAGGGCGGTTTAAAGGACGTTGCAAGCCAGGTGCAACGCGGGCGCACTAGCCAAAAAAGCGGGCGGCGCGGGCGGATTATTTTGGCCGGAAGGCCAGGGCGGTGACGCCGAGCCGGAGCAAGCCAGGCGCGGGGGGGCGAGCCCGGATTAGATCGAAGCCGCGCTTCATTTGGCCGGGCGCTTTGTAGGGGCGAAACTTTTTTTGCGCGCCGGTACTCTTGGGGCAGGATATTTATTGAAGACCAAGCGGCACGCCTCTAAAATCTCGTCATCCGTCGCCATGCCACGCAAGCCGAGCGCGACGCAAAGATCGCCGCGAACAAAGTCGGTCTGCTTTTGGATATAGTGCTTTGAAAGAATTTCGCACACGGCTACCTCCTCCTCTGCCGGTAAATTTTCCAAGGCTTCGACGCATGCAGAGAGGCGGGCGCGTCTCGAAGTGAGAGCCTGCCTCATGTCCTCGATAATTCCGGCCTCCTCAGGAGTAAAAAAATCCGAGTCCTGCAATGCGGAAAGTTTTTGGCAAACATCACTCAGACGAGGGATGACTCTGCTTTTTGCTCGGTGAATAAAGCCATCGACGCCCTTGTAATCTATTTTCAAATGTCCCTCTCCATAGGCCAGCCAGGACAGGGGAACTTCCGTTTTTGATGCAAGGGAAGTGACGTTTTCAAGCTCGGGAGTACTTCCCGAAAGCCATCGGGAAACGGTGCCTTGGCTCACCCCGGCAAATTCCGCAACAGCATTTTGAGAAAGCCCTTTCTCGGCCATGAGCAATATCAGGCGGCGTTTAAAGGTGGCGGCCCCGAATGTCCATTTATACTGCATGGCCAAGAGGGTGAACGGTCATGCTCTCAAAAAAAAGAATGAAAATCGACATTGACAATGCGTGGCGAGACGCGCATATAGTCTCCCGTTAGATGCACGATTCCACACCGCCGCCGCACGTTAGCCGCCTTCGCATTATCATGTGTCAGAGGCGAATTTCCGCTCGCGCTTTGGCCGAGGGAACGGGCTTGAGTGCCTCTCTATGCGAGAAGCTGGCCGCGAATGCGCGTCGCCCCTCGCCCGGCTCTATCCAAAAAATAGAGCAGTTCCTTTGCTGTCCTGTCTGGTCCACCCGCACCCAATTCAGAAAATCGAGCGAGGCGAAAATTTTGACCGGGCCATCGGCTCACGATAGGAAAAGGACTGCCGTGCCAGTAGCAGATTTTAGCCGCCGCGCTACTGCCGCCGAACAGCGCGTGAGGGTGTCGGCCATGGAGACGAGCAAATGAAGAATTTCTATGCAAAAACCAGCGCTGGGAAATTGGGGTTCCTTGGGGAGGTTCAGACCAGTGCCTCCTTCCCCTTGTTGGTTTCCCGGCGCTGCTTTTTGCATAGCTCGATTTTAACTACCGCCTTGGCCGTCAGCCGGGGAATTAACAAACAAAACTGAAAGGCGAATATGGAAAAAACAGTAACAACCCGAAGTTCGAATCATTGGAAGAGGAAAACGGCCCTCGCTATTGGCAGGCCCGAACTTGCCAACTCAAGCGACGAGCTTTTAGAGGCAGCGTGCGATGAGCACGCCCTTGCGGTGCAGCGCTTAATGGCCGAGGGGGACGATGAGGGAAAGACGGATGCCGTGCCTCCCCGAAAGATGGACCCTGACACGCGTGCCAAAACCTACATGCCTCCGGGGCCGGCCTCCGTTGTTAATTCGGCTCCTTCCCTTCTGAATGAGGAGCAAAAGAGGGCCACGTTCGCAGGGCTGGTCAACGAGGTTGTAAATCGCCAAGGCATTGATCGCGGCGAGGCGGTCCGACAGGTTCAAATTTTGCACCCTGAATTGTACCCCAGGGCGGAAGCGCCGAAAGGGCGCAGTAAAGAGCAGGTCCGCCAAGAGGAAGATCGCCGTCGCGAAATCTTGCATCTCGTCAACGAGATGATGCAAGCGGGTGGTGGCGATTACGATCTCTGCTACAGGGTGGTGCGGACAGACCGGCCCGATCTGTTCGCGGGAATGGACGACCCGGCGAGAGGCAAATGAACGCCCAGGCCGAACCCGATGCGAGTGAGTATGACGCTCCATTTTGGCGCGAAAAACTGTGCGCCGCGTTGGGAATTTCGCCAAAGTTGGACGACGCCTACATTAAATCGGCGCTCGCGAAGCATTTGTCATGGCGCGGCCAGGCCGCGCACGCGATCGGCGTTTCGCCCAACTTGAGCGACAGAGACCTTCTCGAGGCTCACGCGAAGCACATGGACCAAGTCCGCAAAGTTAACTCCGCTGCCACGATTCAAAACGAGGGAATCCGCCGCAATAAAGCGGTTTCCCTCATCAACACGCTCGTCGCGCGTGGCATCACATACGATGCGGCCTTTCTATCCGTTCGCGCCACGTACCCAAAACTTTTTCTGCAATGATAATTCGAGCGGCGGGAAGGTTTAAAAAATGGGGTTCTTTGATCCTCCCCGTTGGTTGTAGTTGGTGACTTCCCGCCGCTCCTTTGAATCTTAAAAGAACGATCAAAAACCTATGAACGAACCCATCACAAAAGAACAACTCCTGAAACGCTTTAACGACGACGTGGCCATGCGGCGCGGCGGCGGTGCCACCTTGACCCGAAAGCAGGCAAGAATGGCGGCCTGTCGCCAGCTCGCCCGCGATGCGAAAAATGGCGAACTCAATCGGGACGACGTTCTTAAATTCATCATCGCCCAAGAAATCGAGTCGGGAAGCACGCCCGAGGCCGGCAAGGGCTATGCCGAGGCCCTCCTTGAGGGCCGCGAAGCTCCCAAAATTGAGCGCGATATGGGCTTCAATCAACGCGGAAACAATCAGATCGGCTAAGGCCGCGCGGATCGTGGCCAAACCAAACAACCTTCTTTCAAGATGAATTCCCGTCCTTGCAAAATTCCAGCCTGGCAGCTACGCCGCCAGCGCCTTTTGCACGGGCTTTGCCTATTCATCGAAAGCTCGTTTATTGAAGGCAAGCGGGCGCTGGCAACTTATCGCCGGGCGGCGGCGCGGTGGAATCGCAGCAAGCTAGCCAGGGACCGCGGGAGGCATCTCAGCGCGAGCGGAATCCGGGCAATCTGGGCGACCTGGAAAAGACATCCATCTATCGAGGCATTCGCACCGAAATGGAAATCCCCGGATCATCGGAAAATTACGCCCGCGCAGGCGGTCCGATGGGCGCGGCGCATCATTTCCCAGCGGATCACGGTGGCGGAACTTTATCGCCGGTTGCTGGCTGAAAAGGGCGCTCTCACTTTTTGCCGGGCGACACTTTGCAGCGCCCTTCCCAGCGCCGCTTTGCGCGCGGTGGATCGGGCGCGGGTGAATCTCGAAAAGGCCGAGCGCGCGGCGCTGGCCATCTTGGATGGCCAGGGCGAAGGGAGCGGTATGAATAGCGACCAGAAAGAGCCTGAGCCTGAATTCAGGCTCCCAGACGGGCGCGAGGCGTTCCGCGTCTGGGAAGTAGCGACGATCATCGGTCACACCGATCAGCAGGTAAACGATCTCATCGCCCTGGGCAAGTTCGGCAAGGTGATCAACTGCGGCAAGGGCAAAGTCAAAGGCAGCCGGGTGATTCCCCGCGCGGGCCTGGTGAAATTTCTAAGGGAGAACTCGCAATGAACGCAGTCCCGAAAAAGACGGCGAAGGCGACAGCGAAACAGATTCGCGCCAGGGCGGAATCGGCCCTGGCTGACGTGCGGCGGCGGTCTGAAGGGCTGAACGGCCCGCGCGGAAAGAAGGTTTCATGAGCGGCGCCGATCAAACTGGCTTCGACCCGGAGGGTTCGCTGCCTGCGGGCAAGGAGTGGTTCTCGATCCGCTGGCTGGCGAGGCATTGGGGCCGGTCCTGCCAGCACGTCGCCAACCTCGTCGAATCCGGCGAAATCAAAACGACGGTGGACCTACGAGGCAAACACGCCAAGCGGAGCGACACGAACATTCACCGCAAGGAAGTCGTTGGTTTTCTCAACAGGAGAAAACGATGAACGAATTTCAGTAACCCGTACAACCCAAAGCCAACCCCCCAAAAAAGGAACCCATGAAATTCGACATCCAAGTCCCGCTAACCGCCCCGCAATTCAACAGGCTCAAGGTATCCGAAAATCTCAAGGCCGATCTATCGACGGCGCTGCCCAAAACCAAATTTGAGCGCATCAAGACTTACCTGGGAGATCCATCTTATCTGCTCAGCGTCGTGCGCCCCTTTCGGGGGAAGGCCGCATACTTGCTCCTGCGGATGGAGCGCCCCATTCAGACGTTTTTGGTTCCCACGAAATTGCATCACCTCATGAAAAAGATTGCGGACCGGGAGGGCATCACGATCAACCAGTTCGTCAAGGGCGCAATTCAACATAAACTCGACAAGTTGGAGGGGCAAAAATGAATGCCGCCCTTCCCAACCCCCGCCCCTATTTGCTCGGGGAAGATAATACAACCACGGTCATTCTTGGCGTTTTTGATGCCGATGGCTTTTCCGCTGGCAGCGGCTTCGAGGAGGCCGAGCTATTGCGGAAATTGAGCCGGGAACAGAGCGCCGATTATAAGCAGGCCCGGAGGGAAGGCTTTCATCCGGTGCTCGTGCTGGACCTGGAAACCAGCGTGCCCGTCCTTGAAATGAGGAAGGCCGTTTAGTTGCTATAACCCAACCCAAAAATAAACCCATGAAAAATCAAAATCCCAAAAATAAACCCGCCATCGAACCGGCCAAGCTCCCAAACTTTCAGAAAAGCTGCTTCTACACGCACCAAATCGATTTGAGCGATGACGAGCGCAAAAAGATCATCAAATCCCTCGAACGAACCGAGGACGGCGGATGGGACAGGGAATGCCTCTCGCAGGCCCATCTTGAGGAAATGAATTCAGTCCTGAAGCTCAGGAACGACCTATTTGTAAGGATTCACCTTTACCCAAAAGATAAGGGGAGGGCCGCGCAATTAGTGATTCGACGCAAATGCCACATGATCGACGCCGTCCCAATTCCCGAGAAAGCAAATAAAGTGATGGAGCGCTTGGGCAACGTGTTTGGGCTGCCCACGCAGATGCTTGTCGAAAAAATCGTCGAGTACGCCGTGACGTTGCCGAACCTTAAAGAAATCATCGAGCGGTCCATCAATGCCACCGAACCGCTTAAAATGCCCCAGGACGCGCGCAAATCGCGCGGGCGCGTTCTGGGCACCTCCCGGCAAACAGAGGCCATTGCAGCACGTCTGCATGGAACGAGTTTGGCCGGTTCCATGCGCCGCCGCACTCCCGTTTTGGCGAAAATCTGATCCTAACCCCCTCCCTATCCACGAAACACCATGACCGACCAGAACGAATTTCGGATCAAGGCGACAATCGATCCCTCCGGCGCGACCGCCGGCGCGGAGGAGGTGGAGGGAGCGGTCGGCAAGATCGAGGGCGCGACGGAAGGTGCGGGCGAGGGCGTGGACAAGTTGACCGAGCACCTTACCGGCATGCGGACGGGCCGGATGGCGGCGAGGGAATTATTTGAGGCATTCGAGGGCGGCGGCAAATCCATCGAGGGGGCGACAATGTTGCTCCGAATGTTTGCGCTTACGGCGATGGACATGGCCGGTCCCGCAGGGATCATCGCGAGCGTGGGCCTGGCGTTCGTGGCGATGTGGGCCTCGCATCAGAAGGCGAGCAAGGATGCAAGCGAGAGCGTCAAATCCGATTGGGACGGGGTGAACGAGGCCTTCAAAAAATCGCTGAAGGAAATCAGCGAAAACGATACCTTCAGATCGTTGCTCGATGACTCCAAAAAATTCTCGGATGAACTTCACATCCAGGAAACGACTCTCCACACCATTCAGGCCGCATTAGATCGGCTCCAGGACGCGAAGTTTGGGGCGCAGGAAGAGACTCTCAATTTGCAGGAACAACAAGCCTTGCAAGGAAAGGACGGCGCGGCAGCCGAAGAGGTCAGGCTCGATTTTCAGCAGAGGCGGGACGCCCTCCGGGCGCAGCATGACAAAGAAAAAGCCGAGCGCGAACTTGACGAAAAGGAGGCGGCGCTCATCGACCTCTCAAACCAGCGAACGGCCAAACAGGCCGAAATGGCGGCGGCATCGGCAGACATCCAAAGGGTCGCGCAGAGGACATCGCCCGGCGCGACCGGCGCATCTCTCGGGCAGAGCGATTATGAGTACGCGCGCGACACCGTCGCCGCGCTGAGAGACCAGCAGCGCATTCAACCGCTAACGGCGGAACAGTGGACAACGCTCGGTCAATTGTCGCGCGCGTTGCCCGGACTTTCGGCTGAAGAGGACGCGAAAGGCCCGCAATATCAGCAGCAAATTGACCGGCTGCAAAAGCAGCGCGAGGCGCTTCAAGCCCAGGAGGGAAAGGACCTGGCCGATGCGCAGAAGGGCGGTTTTGAAACTTTTCCCGGCCAGACACAGGCCGACGCAATCGCGCAGGCATCGGCGGCGATAACGGAAAAGTACTCCCAGCAATTCGATGCCATCGAGGGACAGATTCGCGCCTTCACGCAAACGCAGGAAGGATACGCGGCCACGGCAAAAGCCCTGGAGACATCGCAGAAGACGGTTGCGGGTGCCCAAAAATCCATCGAGGAAATCGACGGCAAAATCAAGGCCGCGCAAACGGACATCGATGCCGCCAGGATCAACGTGGGAACGGCGGCTACGAAGGGACAGGCCGAAGCCGTCAAGGATGCAAACGCGATTTCAAATGCGGACTTGGCGGACAAGGTCAAGGGCAACGAGCAAAACGCGCGGGCCGTGGCCGAATATCAGCGGCAGCAAAAGGAGAAGGAACATGAGGCCGAACGGGCGCAGAAGAAAACGGCGGAAGATCAGATTGCCGACTACAGGGAGCGGATCAATGAAGCAGGGCACGCGCTGCCGGAAGCCGCGCGAAAAGTGCTCGATGACGCCATGCGGAAAATCGAGGCAATGGACAGGGACAATCCGGTTAAGGAAGCGCTCGATTTGTTGAACCTCTATATCGACCGGCAGGGAGAAATCAATCGAGGAGTGCAGAATTCCCTCGATGATATAAGGGCCAAACACCACAAAATTTTGTGAACGCAAAAAAACAAAAGACCGTATCACTTCTCCTCGCACAATTAAATGCCGAGCTGAGCGGAGACGCCGATTGCGAAGCTATTTTAGACAAACTCATGAGGCGTGTAAGCACCCTCATGATGGGCGAATTTGATCCCACAAAATTCATTGCCGAACTTGGTTTCCTGCCTGATCAAATCTCGCTGGAACAACTGAGGAAAATGACGGTAGCCAATCTAGGGTTGCTGCTTAAAGAGCAGTCAAAATGCATGGAGAAAAAAGCCGAATATACCGAGCGGATCGATACGCACCGAGATTACGTCAAGGCACTCGAAGATCGGTGCGCATCGCTCACTCGGGAATTTTTAGAGCGCGGCGGCGATGTCTCAAAATATCCGCCTATGGAGAAGCTGTAAATGAAAGCCGCCTCATTCACCGCCGCGCAGATCGCCGCCGCCCTTGGCTCTTCCCTCCGAGGGGTGCGGCGTGCGCTCGCCACGGTGCGAGAAGACGTCAGGCAGCTTGTGCGGGGCAATGAGGCGGCAGCCTGGTCTACGTCATCCCTCCCGGCATCGATGCAAGCCAAGCTCAATCGCCGGGCGAAAGCCAGGGGATACCGGAACGGGGAGCACTTGCTCGCCGACGCGCCGAGCCGGTTTGAATCGCCGGTCCCGATTTCCCAGCTATCCGCGCCGATTCAACGGCGCTGCATCGAATTGAGGGACGCGCTGGCGCGGCCCCTGGCCGATCATGCAAATGGCCTGAAAGGCGCGGCGCTGGAAGACGCGGGCCTGCGAGAATATGAGCGAATTTTCGGCTTTACGATTTCCTCCCGGCACTGGCGGACGATATTCAACCGCACGATTGCCCGCGATGGCGGGGAGTGTCAATGGCAGCGGCTCGATCTCTATATTGACGACAGGCCGCGTAGCGTGCGGACCGGCGCGGCTCCAAAAACTTCCCCGGCCATGCGTGACGCCGAACAGATTTTGCTCGGCTACGCGGGCCAGGTGCGCGAACCGGCCAGCCCGACGATGAATGAAAAGGCGATGCTTTGGAGCACGGCGTTTGAGCAATCGCTCGCCCTGGTCGAATCCGGTTTGAAGCTGGCCAAGGCGCGCAAGGCGATGCGACGCGCGCTCTGGAAGTGCGGAGTGACACTGGCCAAGAATGAAACTTCACTCGCTCAACTCTGGCGCGTGAAAGAGGCCGCCTGGCGCGACGCCGGAGGTAGCATTTCCATTTTAAAGGATGGCCGCGTTATTTCTTCCGGCAACCATCGCAAGCCGGAAATTCCGCAGAGGGACATCGATCTCTTCATCGCTCACGCGGTCAAATTTGGGGGACGTATCAGCCAGGGATGGCGGCACGTCCTCGAAAATCGGATGCTGAGCGCCGAGGTTCAATCCTATTACGAGGGCGCTTTTTTCGCCTCGAAATCCTACGTTCCGCGCACCTTGAGGGACGCCGCAAAGCATGAGGTGCGACTGTTGCGGGACATTCACCATGGACCGCGCACGGCGAAATTGAATGGTGCTTATATCAACCGCGATTGGAGCGGGTGCGCGGCGGGGGACTGGTATCAGGCCGACGACGTTACCCTAAATAATTACTACTACGCCCCGGATGGCCGAGGCGGATTGTCACTCATGCGCGGCCAGGTGCTCCTGATGATTGACGTGCGGTCCACCTGTATTCTCAGCTTCGCGATTCTCGATCAGCGCAACTATACCGCGCACGCCATCCGCACGCTGATTACCCGGACCTGCGACGAGCACGGCTTGCCTCGAAAAGGATTCTATTTCGAGGGCGGAATTTGGGAAAATTCCAAGCTGCTCAAGGGTGATTCGAGCGTCAGTGCCGACGATCTCACCTGGACGGAATCCGAGGGAGGATTGCGCGATTTAGGTTTGGCTTTCAAGCATTCACGCAATCCCCGGTCCAAGCCGGTCGAGCGCGTGATAGGCCAGCTTCAAAACCTGCTCGACGGGCAACCTGGCGACGCGGGCCGGGAAGAAATGAAAGACGGCTACGAGCGCCTCAAGGAACACAAGCGCCTTGTTGAATCCGGCCAAGCTCCCGCCTCGCAATACTTTTTCAGCTACGCCGAGTGGGAAGATCGGATTTTCCACTTTTCCGAAGAATACAACAACGCTCGCAACGATGGCAAAATGACGCGCGGCCTTACGCCCTTTCAAGCCTGGAAAAATTACCAAATCGATCCCCTGGTCAAGTTACCGGAAGAGGCTCGTTATCTGTTGGCGCATCACAAGCGCCCGGTTGTCGTTGGGCGCAACGGCATCGCCCTTCGCTTTGGGAATCAGAGCTTTGTTTATCGCAATGCGGAGACGGGAAAGCTGCGAGGCCAGCGCGTGCTGGCCTGGTTTAATCCCGAGTTGCCCGAGCTTTTGGCGGTGACTGACATGAACCGCGAAAACTGCTTTACCGTTGAACGCTCGGAAGACGTGCCCGCGATGGATGCGCCGGAAGATGTTTTACAGCGGGAGATGGGCCGCGTCGCCGCCCATAATGGCTACGCGCGCCAGCGCTACCGCACGCTTGCCCGGATCGCCGATTTGAATGCCCGGCCAACGATCATGGATTACGACACGGCCAAGCTGGGGAGCGACATAAGCGAACAGCGCGAATATATCCTGGATGAGCGCAAGGGCCGCATGAAGCGCGGCCGGGCCGGGCGCGCGGCGATGAATGGCGCGGGACTTCCGATGCGTCCTGGCGAGGACTTCGACCCGGAAAGGATCGAAGCCGCCAAGCGTCTGAAAAAGCGACTGCACGACTTTTCGGAGGAGAAATCTATATGAGCAACACACGTCATGCGACACCGGGCGGCGATCAAAGGGACGAGCGCTATGCCTCCGATCCCCTGCTTTGCAAGGGCCTGAAAGCGGGCGACGTTATCCGCCGTTGCGAAACGCTGGCCGCTCCAGAACACCGGGAGATCGCCCTTGTTCTTCAATACGTTTCCAATCTGCCGGGCGCACTTGAAAAGCTGGCCGCTGATCTCCTGGCCGCATTTCCCGAGCGGCTCGGAACGGAGGAAATGCACCGTTTTGGCATAAAACCGGAAGGGGTTTACAACGCGGAACAGGTGCGAGCCTTGCGCGCCCGTCGAACAATTTTTTACGACGAAGGTTTTTATCTTCGCGGTGAATCGAGGCCCGGCTCTGGCTTTTTTGATGATGAAATCGAGGACGTAAGGAATGAACTGCCTACAAGTTATCCGGTGGGCGCGTTTCTAAAAATCTGCCAGGAAAATTTTCTCGGGGAAGGGCCCGCGCTCCTGCGTCAATTCTGCCTCGATCCGGCATTCGGAATCGAGCGGCTTAAGCAGGATGCGTTTCACGATTTGCCCCGCGCGCTGATCGGCTATATGGATCGCTGGGAGAAAAAGACGCTCTCTCCCTTGGTTGTTACTGAAGTGGGAGCTAAAGTGCTCGAAGCCCTCAACTATTCCGAGGATCAACAATGCCTCGCCCTGCTCGAAGGCTTTGCCCGCACCGGAAAAACATTCATCGCAAAAGCATGGTGCGAGGCGCGCCCTGGAAGGCGGCGCGTCGTCTCTCTCTCGGAAGCGACTTCCGATAAAGAGTTTTTCCGCGAGATCGCCAAGGCGCTCGGCGCGGCTGCCAGCTACGGCCTGAAGGGTAACGAACTGCGCGAGCGCGTGAATGATATTCTTCGCCCTGGCTATCTCACCCTGGTTATCGACGAGGCGCACTTCCTCTGGCCGCAGCGGAACCTCCGGGAAGCGTCGCCGCGCCGCATTGAATGGGTGCGCGCGTCGCTGGCGAATTATGGGGTGCCGGTTGTGATGATCGCCACACACCAATTCACCAGGGCGCAACAGCAAATCGAGAAACACACAAACTGGTCTTCCGAGCAGCTCATTGGCCGAATCGCCTTTTGCGCGAAGCTACCGGATCGCCTTGCAAAAGACGACATCGCCTCCGTCGCACGCTTTCACTTGCCCGAGGCCGATGCACGATCCATCGACTTCCTGGTCGATTACGTCATCGCCTCGAAAAAACACCTGGCCAGCATCGACCACGGCGTCAAGGCCGCTCGCCATGAGGCCCGCAAGGCCGGCCGCGCCAGCGTGACGTACAAGGATGTCATGATCGGTTTCAATAACACCGTGCTGCCGTCTGATCGCAATTTGGTCAATGCTACGCAGGCACCCCAAACAGGCGCGCCTGCCCGCAAGAAAGGGCAAAGCAAGGTCTATGCGGAGCCGTTGCAACGCCCTTTAAAACCGCTTTCCGCGCCGGTTCCCGAACGGGATTCCGGAACGGCTTTGATAGACATCCCGGATCGAAAAAACAAGCGATCCGGCCACGCGAGCCTTTTGACGGTCTGAGTCGAATTCCATCCCGATTGCTAATATCGATTAGAATTCAGATTCGGCTAGAAACTGGCCCGCATGGGGTGTGTCTGCGTATTTTGGAACTCTCACGCTTCAAAACCCAAAAAATTACCGGTCAAATTACATTGCCGCTCGTTACCCGCGATGATAGGCACTTTCCATGCGCTGGCTTTTCTTCTGGCTCCTTTTGGCAACGACGCCCGGTTTCCCGCCCGCCTCCGCACAGGACAACATCGTGCAGGAATTCAGCGGCAGCGGCTCCACGACGACGGGCCTGTTCAAGGTTCAGGACCGGTGGGAGGTGCGCTGGAACGCCCGCCAGGCGGTCAGCGTCGCGGTGATGTCCGCGGACGGGACGATTGTCGCGGGCGCGGCGGGTGTGTTAAGAGGCTCTCTCTTCGTGCCGTTGGGAGGCCGCTATTATTTAAAAATCAGCGATGGGACGGTCGCCGCTCCCGCGCCGCCGGCCGCCGCAACCGACTCGCCGCCCGGAAATACCAATGCGCCGCCGGCTGCCGGCGCCGAGGCATCACCCTTCGGCACCCCCACCCCCAGGGTCACCGTTCCGCCAGCCGCCGCAACCGACAGCTCTTCTCCGCCGCCGCCCGAACCCGTGGTGTCGTGGCATCTTCAGGTCGTGCAATTGGGAACGTCCGTTGCCTCCGACCAGGCGCTGACCGTCTACACGCCCTTTTTCATGGTTCCCGATGCGGCGGTCGCACCGGTCGCCCCGCCTCCCAACCTGCCTCCCCCGGTGCTGACCAACGAGCAGGTCCGGGCCGTGGTGACGATCAAGGGCAACAATGCCCAGGGGTCCGGGTTTCTGATGCGCTCGCCGGACGGCGCCTGCTCTATTGTGACCCATCTTCATCTCCTCGCCGCCAATCCCAACGTCAAGATCTTCACGAGCTCGGGCGCGCCGATCACGACGCTCGCGCTCAAGGGAGCGGTTGACCGCGATCTGGCCCTGTTCACCATTCAGGATGACCACTACAGCTATCTGCCCGCTCCCACCGATGCCGCCAACAGCATCGAAGCGGGAGATCCGGTGATCATCCCGGATATCGGCGAGCAGACCGACGTGCTCCTCGGCAAGCCGGGGAGGGTGATCGGAGTGGGCCCGGAACGGATCGACTTTGACAACGCGATGGGCCCGGGCAGCGGCGGCGCTCCCGTGATCCACGTCAAAAGCGGGAAAGTCCTGGCCCTGGTCACAGCCGGGAAACGGGTGGACGTCTCGGACGTTCTCGCCCAGGCCTGGCCGGCCAACCCGGCGCCCGGCTCGGCCCGCATCACCCCCTATTTTGGTTTGCGGCTGGGTGGCGTTCAAGGCTGGGAAACTTACGACTGGTCCCGTTTCCTCGCGGAGACGCTTTTCCTCAAACAGTTCCACCACGATACCCGCTGCCTCGACTCTTATCTCAACGGCAGACGCCACTGGGCGCGAAGCGACGGCGCCGACAATGGCCCCCCGGACAACCGATACTTTCTCGACAACGTCAAGCTTCGCAAAGCAACTGACACCTATAAGCAATTGGCCAATGAAGCCGACCGGAACCAACGGCTCGATGCGGACAGGGAATTGCTCTTTGACCTGGAAGACGTCGCCGATACCGGCATGAGCACCCTTCAGGGGATGAACAACCTCTACGCCTTCGATCGGATTTGGGCCCAGGAGGAAATGGCCTATCGCAAGGCGCTAAAACAAGAACTCGACGACCTGAGCAACAACATCGTCCGGTTGGACAATATTGCGCGGTCACGATGAAGGCTGCGGCGGTCCATGACCGCAGCCACATCACCAATCTCACGCCACGACCTGCGCTCCGGCTTTCGTGGCGGCCTTGGATTTTTTCAGGTAAGGCAACGCTTTCTCGACCGTGGCCGCGACGCTGATGCCATACTTCGCGCGCAGGTCGTCGGGCTTGCCGTGCTCGATAAAGGCGTCCGGCCAGCCGACGCGCACGACCGGCGTTTGCAAGCCGCGCTGGGCGAGATCCTCAAGAACGGCGCTGCCGAATCCGCCCGCCAGGACGTGATCTTCCAGGGTGACGACGACGTCGGCGCTGCGGGCGAAGAAAGAGATGGTGTCGCCATCAAGCGGCTTGACCGAGCGGGGATTAATGACCGCGACGGAAAAGCCTTTCGCTTCGAGTTCCCCGGCGGCTTCGAGCGCCATGGGCAGAAGCGCGCCGAGGCCGATGATGACCGCCTGCGTGCCATGCTTGACCACCTCGGCCTTGCCGATGGGGATCAACTCGGGCTTGGTTTTGAGGGCGACGCCGGGGCCGGTGCCGCGCGGGTAACGGATGGCGATGGGGCCGTCGTGATGAAGCGCGGTGAAGAGCATGTCGGCCAGTTCGTCCTCGTTGCTCGCGTCGAGATGCACCAGGTTGGGAATGCAGCGCAGGTAGCTGATGTCGAACAGGCCGTGGTGCGTCGGGCCGTCGTCGCCGGAAAGACCGCCGCGATCCATGCAGAACACGACGTTGAGATTTTGCAGGCAGACATCGTGGACGATCTGGTCGAAGGCGCGCTGGAGGAAGGTGGAATAGATCGCGCAGAACGGCTTGCAGCCCTTGGTGGCCATGCCGGCGGCGAAGATCACCGCGTGCTCCTCGGCGATGCCCACGTCAAAATATTTGTCGGGATGCTTCGGCTGGAAGAGATCGAGCGCGGTCCCGTTCGGCATGGCCCCCGTGATGGCCACGACCTTCGAGTTCATGTCCGCCAGCTTGATCATCGTTTCGGCGAAGACCTGCGAGTAGGTCTTCGGTCCCGTCGAGGTGGTTTCGATGCCCTTTTCCGGGTCGTAGGTGTTCGGGCCGACGCCGTGATATTTCTTCTGCTTGGCGATGCCGATGTCGAAGCCCTTGCTCTTCTTCGTGAGGACGTGGAGAAGCACGGGATGCTCGTGGTGCTTGGCGAAATCGAGCGTCTTGATCAGGTTCGGCAGATCGTGGCCGTCAATGGGGCCGTAATAGGAGAGGCCCATCTCCTCGAAAATGAGGCTGGGACGATGGCCGGTGGAGAGCAGCCCCTTGACCACGCCCTCCGCCTTGAGCGCGAGCTGTTTGCCGGTTTCGCCCGTGTAACGCTGCACCAGCTTTTCCATGCTCCGATGGAGGTTCTCGTAGCGCGGATTGGTGACGATGTCGGTGAGGTACCGGGCGATGGCGCCGACGTTCTTGTCGATGGACCATTCGTTGTCGTTGAGGATGACGATGAGCCGCTTGGCGTGCGTGGAGATGTTGTTGAGCGCCTCGTAGGTGATGCCGCAGGTGAACGCCGCGTCGCCGCAAAGCGCGACGACATGCTCGCTGCCGCCCCGCAGATCGCGCGCGGTGGCCATGCCCAACGCGGCGGACAGGGCCGTGCCCGCGTGGCCCGCCCCGAAGCTGTCGTGCTCGCTTTCGGTGCGGAGCATGAACCCGTTGAGGCCGCCGGGCTGGCGGATGGTGTTGAACCGTTCGCGGCGTCCGGTGAGAAGCTTGTGGACGTAGGCCTGGTGGCTGACGTCAAAAACGAAGTTGTCGGTCGGCGTGTCAAAGACGGCATGGAGCGCGATGGTCAGTTCCACCACGCCGAGGTTCGGCCCCAGATGGCCGCCGGTCTTGGCCAGGACGGAAATGAGTTCCTCCCGAATTTCCTGGGCCAGTGCGGGGAGTTGCTCGATTGGAATCTTTTTGACGTCGGCGGGCGAATTAATGGAGTCGAGAAGGCGTGCCATAAGCTAAGGGGTGAGAGTTAGCGCGTTGCCGGGCAATGAGGCAAGAATTATTGCGCGATGAGCTTTCCAAGCCGACGAAGCGTTCTTGTGATTTCACCCAAACGATGAGAGAAAATAGTCCATCCTATGCCTACCGTATTGCGCAAAAGTGGCTATCGGTTCCACTGTTATTCCCACGAAGGCAATGAACCACCCCACATTCACGTGGAACGAGGCGATTACGAGGCCAAGTTTTGGCTCGATCCGGCCTGCCTGGCGGATAACGACGGATTTTCAGCCCATGAATTGCAGAAGATATTCGCTCTTGTGAAAGCGCATTGCGACTATCTGCAAAACCGCTATAAAGAATTCCATGGCATACGAACCAGTCATCGTCGCAAAAAAGGCGAGCGTTAAGGATCGGGTGGTGCATCTCTGGCTGGTGGATGGCTCGACCCATAGCTTCCCCGTCGCCTATTATCCCCGACTTGCTTCGGCGAGCGAGGCGGCCCTTAAAAAGGTTAAGCTTCGACTTGGAGGCAAGGCCCTTCGTTGGGAAGACCTCGACGAAGACATTTGGATCGGTCATGCCGTCATGGGTCGTTATCCGGCCCCTTCGCGGGAATTGCTCGCCGCCTGATAACCGACTTGGTCGAGACCCCCGTCTTGCCGACTTCGCTTGAACCTGTAACGTCGTCTTGACGTCTAAGGACGTAACAAACATGAAACGATTCCTTCTCACGACGGGCTGCCTGCTCGCCGCCATGGCGCCGGCGCTGGCCCAAACCTCCGGCAACGACGCCGTCACCGAAGTCAGCAAGGAGACCACGCTCCTGGGCATGGTCGCCGCGGCCGGCTGGGTGATGATTCCGCTGGCGCTGGCCTCGATGATCACGCTGACGCTCATCATCTATTGCTTCTTCACCCTGACGGAAAAAAGCATCGCCACGCCGGAGCTGCTCGATCGCATGGAGCCCTTTTTCGAGAACGAGGACCTCGACGGCCTCGCCGCGTACGTCGCGGAGCGGCCCCAGGCGACCGCGCGCATCGTGGACCGCACCCTCCAATTCCTCGAGCGCCATCCGAACGCCGACGCGGATTCGATCCGGATCGTGGCGGAAACGGAGGGCGCCCGGATCGCGGCGGCGCTGAACCAGCGCGTGCTTTACATCATGGATGTCGGCGTGCTCTCGCCCATGCTCGGGCTTTTCGGCACGGTCATCGGCATTCTCAATTCGTTCGGGCACATCGCCTCCGAAGCCAGCCCGATGCGCACCATGCTGCTGGCCGGCGGCGTCTCGCAGGCGCTCGTGTCGACGGCGGCGGGCCTGACCGTGGGCATCACGGCGATGGCTTTCTACGCCTACTTCCGGGGACGGGTCGGGCATCTCGTTTCCGTTTTGGAATCGGAAGGAACGCTCCTGACCCAGGAACTGATTCTCCTGAGCAAACGGCATCGGGTAAACCCGTAAGCTTCCCCTCTTGCCCATGAACCTGCGCCGCCGCATCAACCAGGAGCCGATTCAATTCCAGCTCGCGCCGATGATCGACGTGATCCTGTTCCTCCTCTGCTTCTTCCTGCTCACCTGGAACCTCGCCCGTTACGAGCAGGACATCGAGGTCAAAGTACCCGTGGCCCGCAACGGCACGCCGCCCAAGCAACTGCCCGGGGAGGTCATCATCAACCTGCGCTCGAACGGCACGGTCGAGTTGGAACGGACCACGCTTTCCCTCGCCGAATTGCAGCAGAAGCTCAGCGCCATCGAGCAGGTCTATCCCGACCAGGCCGTCGTCCTGCGCGGCGCGGAGAACGTGGAGTACAAGTGGGTCGTGAAAGTGCTCGACGCCTGCCGCGCGGCGAAGCTGACCAATATCGCCTTCGCCACGAACCGGCCCGGAAAGGACGAGACGCGATAATGCTTCATGAAGCCGGTTACGCTCCTTCTAAACACGAGGTTATCAATAAAATGCTCATGAAGCCCCAACGGGGCGTCCTAACATCAGCCCAGGGCAACGCCCTGGGAAAAGGGTTTGCCCCACGTCAAGCCCTGAAAGGGCGACCTAACTTCAAAGGTGCTTTAGAGCGCCCTTACAGGGCTTTCCTCCCTGTGGTTCCTATTCCCAGGGCGTTGCCCTGGGCTGGGGTTGGACCGCCCCTTCGGGGCTGCTGACATCCGCATTTATTTATGACGCGATGTTTAGCAACGGTTCTACTCCTAACGAGTTTAGTCTCAGCCACCGCGCAGGACGCCGAGCCGCCCGTCGCGCCCGCCGTAACTCCGGCGACACCGCCCGCGGCCCAACCCGTGGATCAGACAACGCCGCCGCCCGGCAACTCGACCAACGCCAAGGCCATTTGGACATCCGGCGGGCCCCCCGGCGCCGGGCCTCCCGCCACCGGGTTGATCGTGACCACGCCCGCCGCGGCGCGGTTCGACGGCGCAATGGTGCTTTTCAACGCGGGCCAGTACGCCGACGCGGTCACGGCGCTCTCCGATTTCGTGCGCGATTTTCCCCAGGACCGCCGTCGCGAGGAGGCGCTTTACCGCCTGGCCGAATCGTACCGGAATCTTAAACGCACCGACGACGCGCTGGCCGCCTACACCTTCCAGGTGGAGACCTATCCGGACGGCCCGTTGCGCATCAACGGCGAATTGCGGCGCGGCGCGATCCTCTTCGACGCGGGCAAGTTCGCCGACGCGATCGCGCCGCTGCAAGTCGTCGCGGACAAGGGCGACGGCGAGTTGCGGCAGGCGGCGAAGTACCTGCTCGGACGCTCCCTTCTCGCCACGCAAAAGGAGGCCGAGGGCCGCGCGTTGCTGCAAGGCCTCGTGGACCAACAATCATCCGGCGGCCAATCGTCCGGGCAATTCGCGGGCGGCGCCGCGCAGACTCTCGCGGAATTGGATGATTCGGAAAACAAGTATCCCGAGGCGCTGACGCTCTGGCAAAAGGCGCTGGCGCTGTCGAGCGATCCCGCCGTGAAACTGACTGCGGCGGCACGCGGAGGATGGTCGGCCCTCGAAGCCAATCAATTGCCCGACGCCGAGAAGCTTTTTGAGACAGGACTCCAGATCGAGAATACTCTATTTTCTGGACCTGAAGCGCCGCGTCAAAATGGCGACGCGCTTCGCGAGACGCACAAGGTGCTCTGCACCGGCCTGCTTCGCCTCCTCTTTGAAGAAAAGCGGTTTAGCGAGTGGCTCGCTATTTATACGACGGACAAGGACAACCTGCTCGACAGCGCCCGCTCCGAAATTCTTTACGACCTCGGTCACGCGCAATTTTCGCTCAAGCACTGGGCCGAAGCGGTCGCCGGTTTCGATCAATATCTGAGCGCCTTCAGCGCGCAGGACGCGGCGGTGACGGCGGCTTACGAACGCTTTTTGGCCCTCACGCAGATCGACCGGACCAAAACGGCAAGCGAAGCGGAGGCTTATTTGAAAGCGTGGCCGAAGTCGCCCTATCGCGCGCGGGTGCGGTTGCTCCAGGCGCAGGAATTGTCGCGCGAAAAGAAATTCGCCGAGGCGCTGCCGCTCTGGGAAAGCCTGGCCAATGAACCCGTCACCGACTCGTGGCCGCACCAGGAAATTCTGCTCGAACGGGCGCGCGCCTACGACGAACTGGGCAATTTCCCCAAGGCCGCGACGGCCTACCAGGCCTATCTCGACGATCTCGACGCGCATCCCGGCGACAACAAGTCGGCTAAGCAGATGTTGCAGGTCCAGGCGAGGTTGGCCATTTGCCTCCAAAAAGCGGGGCAATTACTGGCTGCGACGGAAGCATGGAAGACGGTGCAATTCCTCGCCCCCAAAGGCTCGCGCGAGCAGCAGACGGCGCTCGAATCGCTTGGCCTGATTTACGCGCGGGGCGGCCCGGAGCAGGAAGCGTCGATGGTCGCGACCTTTCGCGCGCTACTGGAAAAATTCCCGCAAAGCCCGTTGCGCGCGATGGCGGCTTTTTCCGTGGGCGATTCGCTGTTCAAAAATCGCGACTACGCGGGCGCGGAGCCGTTTCTCTTGAATGCTCGCAATTGGGACGCGAAGACCTGGCTGCAACCGGCGACGCAGCGGCTGGTTCTCTGCTCGTATGCAATGAAAGATTATATCCTGACCCAAGGGTATCTGAAACAGTACGACGCGATCCCCGCGCCCATTGACCCGCAGGCGCGGATCGCGGCGCGGCTTCCCGCGGCGCTCTTCTACTGGCTGGCCGAAACCGCGCGCAAGGCGGACAAATGGGACGAGGCCGAAATCTATTATGCCCGCGTGACGCAGCATCCCGACCCGGGCGACCTTCTGGCGGGCGCGTGGTGGCAATTGGGCGAAGTGCAGAGCCATCGCAAGGAATGGCCCGCCGCCGTCGCCAGTTATGAAAAGTATCGCCAGTTGAAACCGGATGCCAGGGACGCGACCACGGTCGTGCTCGCCCTGGGCCGCGCCCAACTCGGCGCGCAAAACTTCGACGCGGCGAAGAAGCTCGGCGATCAGGCGCTTTTGCAGGAGCCGGAAGGCCCCCGCAGCGCCGCCGCCCGGATGCTCCTGGGCGAAACGGCCTTCGCCACGCAAAATTACCCCGAAGCGGCGCGGATGTTCGCCACGCTGGCGGTCCTTTTCGATGATCCCAAAATCACCCCGCAGGCCATGTCGCGCGCGGCCGATGCGTTCGAGCGGGCCGGAGATGCCAGGTCGGCGGCGGACTGGCGGGAGAAGTTGAAGGACAAGTATCCGCAGTACCAGTCGGCCTCCTATCTTTAAGGTAGCCGGCGCAGGCCCTGCGCCGGACCGTCGCGCGGCGCGCGACGGCTACCCAAAAAAAAGTGAAGCCAAGCGGCCTCAACACAGTCAAAGGAAGAATTATGAAAATCACTCCTCTTCGTTTGGCCGCGCTGGCGTTTGTAGCCATCGTCATGTCCTTTGTCTGCCCGGGCAAGGCTTCGGCCGTTGCTGTGAGCATCCAGGTCGGCACCCCTCCCCCTCCGATCGTCGTGGAACATCCCTGGGCGCGCCCCTATCGCGGCGCCGTCTGGATCGCCGGTCACCACGAGTGGGTCAATGGAGTCTGGGTCTGGGTTGGCGGTTATTACGCTTATCCTCCGCGCCATGGGCGCCTACTGGGTGCCGGCCCACTACCACCACGGTTATTATTACCCCGGCCATTGGGCTTGGTAAAAATGTAGCGATGGTCATAGACCGCCGCTACATTAAGGAAGGAAGGTGGCCCACTTTGTGGTCCACTTTGTTTTTGACTTCAAGAACGCGAACCGGTACTTTCGACCTCCTTTCGAAAGCGATAGTCGCCGTCAATGGTTATATTGGAAGTGACTTTTCATTAGATAGTTATAAATGGAGCCATAGCTCAATTGGTTAGAGCGCCTCCCTGTCACGGAGGAGGTTGCGGGTTCGAGCCCCGTTGGCTCCGCACTCTATTTTTAGAGGTAAAAGCGGAGTTGTAACCGCAAAAAGTCGTTTTTGGTTACGAAATGGTTACACTATCCGCAAAAACTGCTCGCCATGCGCTCAGGACGGCTCAGGCGGGGCGTTTCCTTACGGCGGGGTGCTGAGGGGGCATCTCTCCTACGCTGGCAGGCTTCCGGCTGGCCTAACCATGCTGCCAAGGCGATAGCGCCCCGGCGTTGCGCTGGTGCCGATCCAGCAAGGCGCGGTCAAGCTGTTCGCGGGAATAACGGATCGAGCGCCCAATTCTGAAATACGGGATGATCCCGCGCTGCCGCCAATTAATGATCGTGCGCGCCGATGCCTTTAGGTACACCGCAACCTCACGCTCAGACATGAGCGGCCCAGGTGAGACGCCGAGGATTGTCTCCCTACTGTCATTGCGTGCCATATCCCAGAGTCATACCACTGGTTTCTTTTTTGAAATTCGCTCGCGCCGATAAACGCCGATATTCGCCGACCAGTGCCGATATTCGCCGAAATACGCCGATTAAATGTTTTTGACAGGGTTGATGCGCGATCACGGATTAACCCTGTCACACGATGAAAAGCTTGTCGCTTAGTCTCGGGTATTTTTGGTAGTGCCGACACTACCTGCGATTGATTTGCCGGGGACGACGATCAGGACGCGTGACGCTCACAACGCTTCTTAGGAGGACGTGGGAACGGCCATAGCGAATGAGAAGTACCAGGAGGAGGGCGGATGCAGGGTGACGCCTCCTTGCACTCTCCAGTCGTCGAACCATCAAGGAGCATCTCACCGCGCAATGGCCGGGCAGCAGGATTGCGGGAACGCTCTGCCCGTATCGCGAGGCCATCACGAAAATAACGGCTTTTGATGAGACGGCGGTGATCGGTCATGTCTTCCTGCCAAAATCATCATTACCGGCGACGATGAAAAACAGGTTGGGAAGGTACAACAGTGTCAGGCCCACAGCCATCATCGTCACGATGGATGACGACAGCAAACCAAGGCCTGCAACCACCGCCAAGCCAGCGTAGCGGCGCACCACAATCACCACCACCGCGTTTTGTTTCCCGGCCCCCGCCTCCATCAGGGCCGGGAACAAGACGCGGCTAAACATCAGCCGTCCGTATCCAGCAACCGTCGTGACGGCGCAGCAGCGACGGCGCGATGGGTGCGCCCCATGATGATCGCCATCGACCGATGACGGCTTCCATGCGGGACAATGGCACGCTTGCCCTGCTTGTGATCGACGACGGTGCCTGCCGCGCGACTGCGGAAGTGCGGAGGATGGCGGCGGCGGTGCGGATGAACGACGATGACGGATGATGATGAACGAACGCCACGGCGGACGCTGACGTGAGCACCTTGTCACCACCTGGCGCAATTGGTTGATGACGGTCACTGATTGACGCTGACAGTCGATGGCGCATGGTGCGCGATGATGATGGAGGATGCCGAACGATGATGTGCGCCACCGATCACACCTCTGCGCACCCGCGTGATTGTTTAGTTCACCTAATGTCAGTAAATGTCACCGCCCGCCTAAAACTCTTAGGGGTGGCGTGTCGTTCTTTTTCATTCCCTGATCCACGATGCCACTTAACTAATTTGGCCCTGGAATAGAGGGCCTGATGACCCTCGATGCATTGGGATCATTCTCAGGGAATTTTGCAGCCTGAACACGCCACCCCGAACGTGGTTCGGTTAAATGCTCTCAAAGCGGAGCGACATTCTCCATTGTTCGTCATGCTTCGTCATCATTACCCCATCAATCATTGGGTGTACACCCGGAGGGTGATGTTTCCCATATGCTGTGATCGTGCGCGTTCTGCTTTCAAAACGCATTCTTGGCGTGCTTGGTGGTTGCCGTTCGTGTTGATCGTGTGCGCACGTCATCGTCCACCGTCGTTCATCATCGTGCACCGACGCACACCATCGCCGGGTATCGTCAACTGCTGACAGCCATCGACGAGCAGTCAAAAGCGGTGACCGCACCGGCGCGGCCATTGTCGTCCTCATCGTTTATGATGATCGTCCCGCACCCGCCGCGCCGTCGCTGCTGCGCCGTCACGACGGCTGCTGGATACTGACGGTTGATGTTTGGCCGCGTCTTTTTCCCGGCCCTGATGGAGGCGGGGGCCGGGAAACAAAACGCGGTGGTGGTGATTGTGGTGCGCCGCTGCGCTGTCCTCGTATTGCCGTGTCTGGCGCTATGCTGGGCGGGGTGAGCGCGGACGGAAGTAAGCAAAGATACTTTTGCCCGGATCACGGACACACCATTGAACATGGGTGCGGGAATAAATCTTTGAGCCGTCGAACAGGGAGCCACCTTCCATAAAAGGGCAACGGACGGTATCAAAAGGAGTCTCATTTCCCTCGTCTCTGATCTGATGGAGAAAATTGACGACAGCACAATCGAGCTTCCGTTTGACCAAGTCTTGATCGTCGGGGTGTGCCGGTTCATTTTTGGGCATGGGTGTACCCGATGCACTCATCGTTTCGACAAATGGACGGTAGGCTGTTTTCAAAATATCGAGACATCCGGCCTCGCTTAAATCGAGGCAGTCACCCGGATCAATGATGGCTCCGATAACAAATGGCTGGCTGATCCTGCTCCGTGTTGGGCTGGCGCTACTGGCCATAAATTTAGCCCACTCCATAGCTCGCGAGTAAGAGTTTTCCCAGAAGTACGCACCCGTCCCCAACCAATCATAATCGTTCTCGCTTGGCCGTATTTCCTTCTGGCCGGAGAGGATTGCCTCACCCACTTCCCTATCGCACCCGTGATAGGCCAAAACCCAAGCGGAGTGCCGCATGAATCTTACCGGTATTGCGGGGCGAGCTTCCCGTTCTTGGTGATGATGCCAGCCTTGACCAAGAAGGCGCGGGCCGTAGCCTTTGACTTGGTGATTTTCTTCCCGGTGCGCTTAATGCCTTCAATCTCCCGGCGCACATCTTGGCTGGTCAAAGTGGAATATCCGGTTGTCATTTTGGTGATCTCTGTGCTTGCGCTTAAGCAAACACGTTAGGTTATTAGGATGATCGGGCCGTGGCGCAAAAAAGCAAGGAAACATATCCCACTTTCTGGATAGTCCGTTGATCCTCGCGGGTTCAGCTTGCAGCGGTTTCTTACCACGGCCAATCATCGCCCGTCTATGGCCATTGTGGAGCGATTGGCGCGGGCTGGTGGGCAAAGCATCCCGGCGCACGTCGTGCCTCATGCGTGGGGGTGTGGCCCCGTCCGTCGTGGGGATTCAAGCCGGGATTCGCCGGAGTCTCAGTCGCACCCTCAAAACCGTCCAAGCAAGGCACCGAGAAAGCGTCCGAGCAAAACAAGGCGAAAGAGTAGCCAACCGCGCGATCAATTTCCGCCTGAATCTGGCGCAGGGAAAACCACTCGACTCGGAGGAGGAGGTGGTTGAGGCCCGGCTGGCACAAGCACCTCATAATCGCCAGCGTAACCCTCGCCTGTTTTTGTCGCGATGGTGAATTTTGGTATGCTATTTTGCAGTCCCATAGTGGTGGTGTAAGTATAATTTCCATCTGGGAAGACATAAACCTTGATGACCTCGTCTTTCGAAAATTCGCCGACGATTCCTGCGATGAATATCAATGGATAATCTTGCATCGGTTCATAGGCACCGGGGGACACCATGTGATAGCGCGTAAGAAGGAGTCCATCCTGCGTCCGTTGAAACACCTTGCCCTCAATGTCGATTTTTGATTTTTGGCGCACCTCCCATTCCTTTTCAGCGTCCTCTTCCCTTTGATCTCTGGCGAGTTTTTGTCTGTAGCGCGCCATAGCAGCTTTTTCAGTTTGTGCCTGCGCTTGCTGCGCCTTGTGAAATCCCGCTTCGGCTGCGGAATCGTAACCCCAACTCTTTTGATCTTCCGGCGTCATTTCCGAGAAGAGGACTTTCGCACCGCCGTCGTCAGTCAGGATAGTCACGCCCTCGGGATCAATCTTCACGATCCTGCCAGCCTTCACCGTTCCGTCCGTGAGCGTGACGGAAATTTTTTGACCGATAGATGGACGCGGGGAAGCCGTGGGCGCGGGCGCGTTCGTGGTGGTTGCGACGGGAGCCGGGAGCGTCGGCGCATTCGTCGTCTGGGCAACGCATGGTAAAACCGCCAAAAAAAAGAGGCAGATGGGCGTCTTCATGGCTTTAAGTAGGCATCCATTATCGGGTTAGCGACTGAAATCCGATATTTTAACCGTCCAATGATTAGCCTGCTCCCACAAGGCCTTTTTCATCCCCGTCGATGCGGTGACGTTAACAGTTCTCCCTTGTGGAATGGCGTTGTCGTTGGAGGTAAATCTGTCGAGTTCAATGTCATTACTATCGCGGCAAGAGATTTCAACGCTTACGTCGGTCGCATCATGGCTCGTGTTATTGGTTACGGGAACCTTCCATCCGAAACTCACATAATCGTTGCTCCGCTCGGTCTCCCTAACCTGAACGGCTCCCGCCGATAATCCCCCAGCCGAATCGGATTGAGGCTCAGATTTGATGGGGGTTGACGATGACGGGGTGCGTGAACGAATGATTTTAGCGGCAGTAGTGTAGTCAGCGGTAGCACCGTCCACATCCCCTTTTCCGATCTTCGCTTTCGCGCGATGGCTATAGGCAAAATCGTCATTCGGGGCAATTTCGATGGACTTGTTATAATCCGCGATAGCACCGTCCCAGTCCTTTAGGCCCGCTTTCGCAACACCCCTGTTGGCATAGGCCTCATGATCGTTTGGAGAAAGCTTAATGTCTTCCGTAAAGTCCGGGATAGCCCCTTCATAATCTCCTTTGTCGATTTTTGCGACACCGCGAAAAAAGTAAAACATATCTTCGTCTGGTTTGAGTTCGACGGCTTTAGTGTAATCCACGATAGCCCCATTCAAGTCCCCCTTTTTCCTCTCAGCATCTCCGCGACTACTGTAATAATATGCGTCTTTGGGGTCGATTTCAATGGCTCTGCTGTAATCCGCGATTGCCCCGTCCCAGTCTTTTTTTTCGCCCTTTGCGCGACCGCGTTCTGAGTAGAAGGTCACAAAATCGGGTTTGAGATCAATGGCCTCGGTGTAGTCTGTAATAGCAGCATCCCAATCTCCCTGTTTGCCTTTGACATCACCCCGGCCACTATAGGCGAAAGCATCTTTAGGGTCGATTTCGAGGGCCTTGTTATAATCAGCAATAGCGCCGTCCCAGTCTCCTTTTCCGCTCTTTTCATTTCCACTCAATTCGTAGGTAGTGGCATCGTAGCCGAACTTAACCTGATCCGGTTTCGACAAGGCGGTGAAAAGAATTTTGGCTCCTCCGTCATCGGTCAAAAGTGAAATACTGTCGGAATCAATCTTTACCAGCTTACCAGCCTTCACCGTTCCGTCCGCGAGCGTGACGGAAACTTTTTGCCCGATGGATGGAGGCGAAGGGGCGGCGGATGCAGGCGCGTTCGTTGTCTGGGCAATCTTGGCTTGGGCATCGGAATTTCCGTTATCGGCTGCCTTCTTGTACCACTGCATGGCTTTGGCGTTGTCTTTGGCAACGCCTTCACCGTTTTCATACATATCTCCTATATTTTTTTGAGCATCGCCATCCCCCTGATCCGCCGCTTTTCTAAACCACTCCATGGCCTTGGCGTAGTCCATACCAATGCCGGGACCCATATACAGGGTCGCTACCAATTTTTGCGCAGCGACAAACCCCTGTTCGGCGGACTTCTTAAACCACTCTATTGCTATCGTGGGGTCTTGTGGCACACCCTCCCCCTTATAATACATAATCCCAACACTGGCTTGTGCAGCTGCGTCTCCTTGATTGGCAGCCTTCTTGTACCACTGCATTGCTTGGACATAGTCTTGTTGTACACCCTCACCATTCTGATACAGTGCAGCTATATTATTTTGAGCATCTGCGCTACCTTGATCGGCGGCTTTCTTATACCACTCCATCGCCTTGGCGTAGTCCTTTGGCACACCTTCCCCATTTTCATACATCAGCCCAATATCGCGTTGTGCATCGGCTTCGCCCTGATCGGCAGCCTTTTTGTACCACTCCATCGCTTTACCTTCATCTTTTGTCACAGCCAAGCCCTCTTCGTACATAGAACCGATTTTTCTTTGAGCTTCGTCGTCACCTTGATCAGCGGCCTTCTCAATGCCGGGAAAAGCCTTTTTAAACCAAGTCTCCGCTTGGGCTTCATCTGTTGTCACACCTTGGCCGTAATAGTAACTGCCACCGATATGGTATTGAGCAGGAGCATTGCCCTGAGCGGCTGCCTTTTGAAACCAACTTAGGGCCTGGCTATAATCCATTGTCACGCCCCAGCCATTGCGGTACATAACCCCTATCTTATCTTGGGCCTCAGAATCACCTTGGTCGGCAGCCTTCTTATACCACTCCATAGCCTTACCGTAGTCTTTCGGCACACCCTTACCGGATAAGTAAATCTTCCCGATAGCATCTTGGGCAACAGCATTACCCTGGTTGGCGGCTTTTTGTAGGTCACCGGGAACTTGGGAACGGGCCAAGCTGAGCGAAGCGAGCAGAAGACAAACAATCCATGTTTTCATATTTTCCCTTTCAGATCGAATTACTCGATTTTGCGGAGAGCAGCGTCGGCGATGTCGAGTAGCACGCCAAGGATGCTCGTGGAAAACGCCGATCCGAGCGACGCGGCAATTCCAGCGACGCCCAATAATCGGGTATCGGAATTAAACAGTGCGAGGATGGATATGAACAGGAAGACCCCGGCGATGATTAATAGGGCCAGCACGCATTGTCGCAGGATCGGGTAGGCCGTGTCTGCACGAAGTTTGTCGCGCACCGGCTCAAGCGCGCCGACAATCCTCGTAGGTATCGCATCGAGCGCAAAAGACTTAGACCCGCTTACCGCGACGGCCCGAGGCCGACTAGAAATACCGGCGTAATCTGGCCGCAAATCTTTCCACTGCATCCATTGATCCGGCGAGTCGGATGCCGCAAGTTGTGTTTTATGAGTAATCACCCCCGCACGGGCCAAATCCTCTAGCGCAAACATGTCCATCGGCCCCTTAACTTCCTCATTAAGCACCACATAATAGTCGCTCATGTTTTTTCCTCTGTGATTGGTTTTGGATCAGTCAATCTTGGCGAGCAGCGCATCGACGCCGTCGAGAATCACCATCGTAACGAACGACGAAAAGATTGAGCTAAGGGACGCGATCAATCCGGTGATGCCCAACGGCCTCGCGTCGTCATTGAAAAGAGCAATAACGCAGATGACCGCCCCGAGGATTCCAAGCACAATGATCGCGATGAGGCAACCGCGAAGCACCGGGTACGCCGTGCCGCCGCGCAGCTTTTCCCGCACGCCGAGCAGCCCCGGCGAATAGTCCTTCACTTTGTAGGAGCGCGTCGGCTCGGGTTCCATCCGCGCCGGGAGCTCAGCGCCACTTCGCCATTCGCTCACATCCGAAAGTCGCCAGTCCGTATTGACGGTAACGCCACCCGTTAACCACATCGCCCGCAATTGCTGCTCAGTAAAAGGCCCCGCCTCAGTTCCGTTGAGATTAAGAATGTAGAGGTTCATTTTTTCTTCGGGGCTTGGTTTTGGCTTCGTGCTTTGGTCTGCCGCGTCGCGCGGCGAAATGCGCTTGGCTCAGCTTTGGGGGAAACTCGCCGGGTTGCTCTCGCCTAGGGTGCTTATCAATATCCGCTCGAAATCGGGTGACAGTTTAGGCGTCGGAAGCGGGTCGTCGTCCTTGTCCATCACGCCAAGCTCAACCGCTTCCTCGTAGCTCACGTCCTCCGTCCACATGCCACTGTCCTGCTTGAATGGTGGAAAGGGCAAGCCAAAATCGCTTATCGCCGTCCAAATCGGGTCATTCTTCATCGCCACCATCCGGCCCTTTACACTGGCATCGGTCGCCGTCGTTTCGGCAAGTTTGGCGCGCGCCTCGTCCCAAATTTGAATCCAATCGCGCGGCACTTTGCGCGACTCGAAGCGAACGAGTTCCTGCGCCGGAAAGCCTTCGATTGCCTCGTTTCCTTCCTTCCATTGTCTGTAGCCATAGGCCATCCCGACGTTGGTATTCAGGACAGGGTCGATGAAGTCGTTAAAATAAATGCAGTCGTCCGGTTTGACGCCTATCAAATCCATTAAATCGTGTAGGTTCTTCCGTTCCTTCGCTAGATTGCTTTTTCCGCCGACGATCCTATCGACAGATTTCCGAAATCCCTGGACCACCGATGGATTTACGGCACTCGCCACGGAAAACGGACTGGGCGGAACACTAAGCATCTCGACAATTTCAGGCAATGGCCGCCACTCGGCTAGCCCCTCGTACCATCCGTAATCGTCGGCCAGGAAATATCCACTCGCCAGCCCTTCCTTGACGCCCTCAAGGTAATAGTCCCCGATCTCTTGCCCTGATCGTGCGACGGAAATAACGGTCACGGTAAGCGATTGCACGTGTGTTCAGAGTTTACCGAACTTCAATCGTCAATTGCAAAGCGAAATATGCTTCGCTCTCAGTTCCCATTGATCTTTGCATCCTGAGCAGGTGCCTAAACCCTCTGGTGTCAAATTTGGCAGGAACGTCAACCGCCTCAGAAATCTCGCGAATTTGACGCAAGAACAGCTTTCCGAGCGGGCCGACATAAGCCGTCGCTATCTCCAAATGGTCGAGGCCGGGCAATACGTCCCCACGGTCGAGGTGGCCGCCCGTCTTCGCGCCGCCCTCAAGATCACTTGGGACGAATTGATGCGCGGAATTTGAGTGATTTGCGTCAGGAGAGGGTTAAGCCCGACCGGGCGGAGTGGAGCTTGCCCTATAGTGTAAATTTACCGCGCGCGCCTGCGCGAAGCGAGGTGCAGTTAGGCGGGGTACGGGGTCAAACGCCGCGCGGCAGGCTCATGGCGGGCCTCCTGTACCAGGTGTACCGGGCATACCGGGCATTTTCTTATGTGCTATCCGGCGCGTGCGCGTGCGCGTGTGAACACAAAGATAAGGGAATGGCCGGTATGGGCGGTACAGTTGGCCATTCATAGCAGGATAACTCCCTTAATGACGCGGGTGCGGGGGGAGTCGTTATGCGTGATTCGGGACTCTTTCAGCTCGGGGTATCGGCTCCAAAGTTGCCGGAATAGCCAGCTCTTATCCTCGCAGGGTATGGCGTGCTCTTCGCAAAATTCGACAAGCGCGGCCTCAAACCCCGCTTTGACGGCGTACCCTTGGCTATCAATTCGGCATCGTGCGGCCATGAACGCGCCAAGTGGATCGTTCGTAATGGCGAAGCGTTCATGCACGCGCTTTGACTCAGCGCCGCCAAGCGGCATCTCTTTAAGCGAAAGTAACCGGCTCAAACCTTCCAGCGCCCAAAGAAAAATTCCTTCGCGTTCCGCAATCAACTTTGTTTTCAAATCCACGTCTTTAGCGGCGGGTACTTTGTCGAAGCGAAGAAACCGGGTGCGCCGTTGCTCCGCATCGGTGCCGTGTTTGAAGCGCGGCAGATTGTTGCTCAGAAACCAAAGTTTGGCCGTCGTGCTCATCGTGAACGGCACGCCATAAATCGGACGCACGGCGATATTTTCGCCAGATACCAGCGCCTTAAAATTGCCAGACTCGCCAACTTCCAGCGCGTCAAGCTCAGTGCCAAGATTTATGGCAACGTGTTTGAGTTTGGGCAAATAGTAGCCTTTAGGGTCGCAGATATTCGCCATGCCGATACGCTCGACAAGCTCAGTGCCGAATATAGAAGCTATCGGCTCCGCAATGGTGCTTTTGCCGGTTCCCCCTGGACCATAGCAGACAAGCGCGGCCTCGAACTTACATGACGGATAAAGCAGACTGCCAATGAAAAGTTGCAATAAAACTCTGTCGTCAATATCCTTGCCTAGCTCCCGGCACGCGGGGCACGGCATCTTTTTTTCAGCGGCGCTCATGGGGTCACCCCTCGCTTGCCATCGCGGGCCGGATCGGCTATCTTGTCGGCGTCGTCAGAGTTGAGTTTTTCACGGGGGCCGGTGCGTGTAGTAGCGCATCGGCCTTTCCCGTTTCCGGGTGAAGGCGGGTGCATGTCAGCGGCCTCCGCGTTCAAGTTTTTCGAGATGCGCCCGGAGGCTTTCGGGCCGGTATCTGATAGAACGGCCTAAGCGAATGTAGGGAACGGCTCCCCTGTTTCGCAGGTCAATCATCCCTCTCAGGGAAAAGCGGCAAGCATCCGCCGCCTCTTTTTCCGTCAATAAACGTTCTGGTATGGGTGAGCTTGTTTTGGTCTGCATAAGCCCACAGTGGGACTTTTAGGCAGGCAAATGTTACCCCCAACCGGGGTGAAGTGAGCGTAGTATTACCGCTTTTTGCGCTCACGCTCAGCCAACAGGCGGGCACCTTGTGCAAGTATCATGGCGTCCCTTTTTTGCTTCTCCCACCATTGGCGCTCAATTTCCGCGAGTTGCTCAGGCGACGGTATTTTTTCCTGAGCTTCCAACCGGTCGAGATACGCTTCCTGAATCCCGTCTAACTTTTCTTGGAATTGCTTATTTGTCCAAGCCCCCTCCAACCATTTTATCATGAGTGCCTCGACTTCTTCCGTGTGCGTAGGGTGCTTGGATTTTCGGCCAGGCTTGCCTTTTTTTATGCCCGTTAGGTTGTACCGCTTTGTCAATTCCGACATATCCGAATCGCTGAAATGCGGGTTTATCCTTCGAGCAATTGCTAAAAGTTTCGCTCGCGACCTTTCGCCTGAGGCGTAAGCCTCAAGAACGATCTTTTCCTCTGGGTATGCCGCTCCGTTCCCGTCTCGCTTTCGCGCCGCAATATCGGCTAGCTTGCGAAGGGTTCCCGGCTGTTTTGCAACCCTTTCCCATGACTCAAAAGCAAGGTCTTTCAGCTTGTGCACCCTCTGCGTTTGCGCCTCGATATGTCTCGCCTCGAAGCCGGGCCATTCTTTCGCCATGAGTTGCTTTTTCACGGCAAGGACGACAACGGCTTTGCGGTACTGCGTCAAAATGGCAAGGTGTGCTTCCACCTCCGGGCTGGCGGCAGCGCCGTGTATTGCCTCGAAAAGCGTTTTACGCTGTTTCGTTCCTTGCCCCTTTTTCACGCTACCGCCTCCATTGGCACAACGTTCGCAGCGATTTTCGGCATGATGGAAAACCAGAGCTTGCCTTGCGATTCGGTCACAACCTTATCGTAGTGCCGTTGGATCATGCGAACGGAATTACCGGCCTCGTAAGAGACGCGGGGAGCATCTTTCAAAGTCGCCATGCGATAACTGCAAAAACTGTGACGCAACGCGTTTTGCTTCCAGGGCACGCCAGCCGATTCGGATAATTTCTCCAATCGCTCATAGAGCTTAATTTGTCCAATGACCGGGCCGCGTGCGTCCTTGTAGGACTTGAGCCATTCGGCGGCGGCGGGAACCAGGGGCGCAAGTCGGCGCGCTCCCGTCTTGGCAACCTTGCCTTGAATCTCGATGACGCTTTCCGGCCAGTTCACCTGTTCCCATTTCAAGCGCAAAATTTCCGCGCTTCGCAATCCGGCCATTCCGCCGAATATCAGGAATGGTAAAAGGTGCGCATCGGCGGCGGACAATAACGCGGAAAACTCCTCCGGGCTGAATACCTCGATCTCACCGTCTCCCTGTTTTGCGACCGTCGTTGACTCCGCTTCCGTTGGCTTGCCCTTTACCAGATAACCGGCATCGCGGGCAAAACTGAAAAGCGAGCAAATGACCGTGCGAAAATTGTTCCGCGTCCTGGACGCCAGCTTTAACCCGCGCAACCAAGCGTCTAGCTCCTGAGTCCTCACGTCCTTTAGATTCACCTTAAAATCACGCGAGAATCGTTCGAGGCGGGCTTTGCAGTCCTGAAGGTAGCGAACGCTGCGGCCATCGGTTTCCTTTGCCTGAAGGAACTCCGCGACGACATCGGAAACCGTTTTATCCGGCAGTTTGCTCGAATGCTCCTCACGGTAAAATTTCGCGGCGGCAAGCAAAGGCACGCCGATTTTCTTCGCTGCCACAAACTCTTCCACGGCGACATTTAAAGGCACCTGTAGAGGCTTGAGCTTCGACACGGCGAAAAGGTAAACGTCCCGGTCTTTCCCGGTAAGCTCCAGGGCATCCCCTTGCCCGGCGTTCAATCGCTCGGCAATGATCTTGGCTTCCCGGCGGGCCTCGCCCTCGTCCGCAAACTGCCGCAACTTACGCCGTGCGCCTTCGTGATAGGCCAGCGTGAAACGTTTGCGGTGCGACTCGACCACGCGGTAAATTTTCACGCGGGAGCTTCCGGCTTTAACTTCCATCGGATACTTTGGCTTTTTCATGGTTACAAAGGTTACACTCTATTTGCATGAAAAGCAAACTAATTGCATGAATCACGACATGAAGAAAAGCGGCTTTTTACCTCTGATAGAGGCGAGAACTGCAAATTCACGATCTTCGTCGAAACGGGTTCGAGCCCCGTTGGCTCCGCTCTTTCAGAGCGGAAACCGTAAGTCCTTGGAAATGAAGGATAGTGTTTGTGCCTGGGAGCGCCAGCATGTGCCAGTTTTGCCCAAATTGTGGCACTAGGATGGCACTTTTTCTTCCCTCTGAGCGAGCCTTTGCAAATAAAGGCGGTTGGCCCCCGATCACCGGGCGGCCCAAACATTAGCAGATTAAAACCATCCGTTTGTCCCCATTAATGGGGACGCAGTACTCCGGCACAGTTACGCTTCGTACCGACCGGCAATCATCCAAGATGCCGGGAACGACCGGGCGGGATGTTCGAGCTGGAGGTAGTAGGGTTAGGTAAGCTTGGGCGTATTCCCATCACCCCTGAAGTGGTTGATAAGCAACGCCAAAAGAAAACCAATGATAGGAATGAAGACCAAGAAAATGGCAAACAAGACAAGCATGACCATACTTATAATCTTCATCATTTCGACCGACATTGCAATTGAATTGTGACAAATATGTAACATTTTCGCGTCAATGTCGTGACTAAAATATCGAACATGCGCTTATTAACCATCCATCTAGCGCAAGGCAAGCCCCTCAGTTTGGCGAATCTCCCTTTCCCCAAAAAACAACGGGCAGCAACTCCAACAGCGAGTCACCACCCGGTCAGGGGAGGAATGAATGCAAATCCCACGAGCGGGGCTGAAAGCAATCCTTGCAATATTTCCATGGTGTGGAAGGATTACATGGTTGTGATCCCAAGATTCTTTCAGCCACAGCTAGCCGATTTGCTCACTCGCTTCCCTGCCGTTGCCCTTTTGGGACCACGGCAGGTTGGAAAAACTACGTTGGCCCTTCAACTCATCGAAGGCAATCCCAAGGCCATCTACCTCGATTTGGAGTTGCCGTCCGATCTGGCCAAGTTGAGCGATGCCGAAGACTACTTTTCAAGGCATCATGACCACTTACTTGTCTTGGATGAAATCCAAAGGAAACCTGATCTCTTTCCAATCCTGCGTGGCGTTATTGATGCACAAAAGAGGAAGGGCCGGCGCGTGGGGCAATTTCTCCTGTTGGGATCAGCTTCACTCGATTTGCTCAAACAATCGTCTGAGAGTCTGGCCGGACGGCTGGCTTCCCTCGAATTGACTCCGCTGCTGGCCGAAGAGGTTCAGGCCGCAGGACGCAAGGGGGACCCACTTTGGATTCGAGGAGGTTTCCCTGATAGTTTTCTGGCCCGTACTGAGGACGCCAGTTTTGAATGGCGTTTATCCTTCATCAGAACGTATCTGGAGCGGGACGTGCCCAATCTTGGTCCGCGCATACCCGCCGAAACGCTGCGTCGATTTTGGACCATGCTCAGCCATGCGCAAGGAACCTTGTTGAACCATTCGGTTTTGGCGAATTCGCTAGGCGTCAGCGGCCAAACGATAACCCGGTACTTAGACCTATTGGTCGATCTTCTCTTGGTGCGTCGCCTGCAACCTTGGAGCGGCAATACCCTGAAAAGACAGATTCGCAGTCCCAAGGTTTATGTCCGCGATTCCGGTCTGGTGCACACGCTCTTGGGATTGCGCTCAGCAGATGATGTCCTTGGGCACCCGGTGGCAGGAGGAAGTTGGGAGGGATTTGCCATCGAAAATCTTCTCGCCACCGTGCCCACGGGAACCCAAGCCTGCTTTTATCGCACCTCGGCTGGGGCAGAAATTGATTTGTTTTTGGAGATGGGAAAGAAGGAGCGGTGGGCGTTTGAAATAAAACGAGGCTCCACGCCAAGTGTATCCAGGGGGTTCCATACCGGTTGCGCCGATCTCAAGGCAACCCGTCGAATCGTTGTTTACCCACGCAACGACAGATTCAGTCTCGGTCAGGATATCGAAGCTATGGGGCTTCTTCATGCGGTCTCAGAACTGCACAAACTCAAAGGATGATTACGACAGACTTATCAAGCACTTGCGACCATACGCTTGTCGGCAAGGCCGTATCGCTGAGTGAAAGCTTCTTCTATCAGCCAAAGGAGAGCGACCAAAGCTCCTCGTTCTCAGGAGATCACCTATCCCCATGTTGTCCGCAAGGGGAGCATTCAGGTGTGCGAGGGTTTTGCTCGATTCGCAGCATGGCCCAGGTCGAAGGTTCGGGAGCGGCGACGTCGCTTACAGAACAAACTTTAAACATGCACTCCCGGCTTATCCTATTAAGCAAGCTCATCGTCACCCGTGGCGCTTATCTTTATTCTCAAATCACCTTTTTTTCCAACACAGTTGGCAAGAAGTATGAATTTGGCAAATAGCTTCTTCACTTAACTTATCGAACCATGCCATTCTTTTATTTTGGCTCCTTTTTCTGATCTGATGAAGGACGCAAGTGGACGGATTGTTTTTATCAAAAGGACAGTCCTCAGATAAAATAAGAAAAAGCTCCTCTCTCCGGCACCTTCTTTGAGAGTCAGTTATTAAGAGTTCATTTGTCATGATTTTACCTCTTTTCATCGACCTAAGATTAACTGCGTTGCCCCATTTTATTTAACACTGCTGTCGGAAGACCGCTTGCCATGGCTTGTCCAACAGTGACCCTCTATTGCCGCTTCATTCCACTGAGTTTTTAGGGGCAAGGCCGCGCGCGGTCATGACGACGTTCCGCTGACGGTTAACCGCGCCACAAAGAAATGATAAACCTGTTCGGTCAGCTTTCCCTCGGGAACCGGGAGGATCGTTTCGGAAAGCGGGTCAAGGCCCAGCTCAAGGGCCAGCTTTTCCAGCGCATGGCAGGGCGTGCTCCTCCGCTCGACCGCATAGCCCAGGAAGGCTCCGCTGCGCAGCGAGGAAACGATGTGGGGCAGGGCCACATAATAGGGCACGTAGTCGCCCATCAGGCCCATGGTGATGGCGAAGTCGTACGGTTTCGCCAACTCGGGACATTCCCTCGGCGCGAGCAAATTGGCCCGCAGCGGATGGCGGTAACAGCCGGTCTCCCGCGCCAGGCCGAGCATGACCGGTGAAAGATCGAGGCCGTCGAGCGGCCGGCGCAGACCCGCGTCCCGCAAGGCGAGGCCCAGCACGCCCGATCCGCACCCGAAGTCGATGCCTTGCGCGTCGGGGAGCAGGTGCGGCATCAGCGCCCGCGCCGCGCCCGCCGGGGCGCCGCTGGCCAGGATCGCCTGATGATACTCGGGCCCGAACCGGTCGAACGCCGCCTGCACCGCGGCAACGGAACCGTAGCCCGCGCCCCAGATCGTGTCTTCAAGGGGGGATTTCATGGGCGTGGGAGTTGAAGAATCGTCACGTGTGCTATCCTATAGAAAGCATCAGGCCCATGCAAAAGATCATCAAATCGGACGGGGAATGGAAGAGGCAACTCACCGACGAACAGTACCGCGTCACGCGCGGCAAGGGGACCGAACGGGCCTTCTGCGGCGTGTTTTACGACAACCACAAGGAAGGCGTTTACCACTGTATTTGCTGCGACCTGCCTCTTTTTGCCTCGGAAGGAAAATTCGATTCCGGCACGGGCTGGCCCAGTTTTTTCCAGCCGGTCGCGGAGGGAAATGTCGGGACGGTGACCGACTCCAGCCACGGCATGGAGCGCACGGAAATCGTCTGCGCCCGCTGCGACGCGCACCTGGGCCACGTCTTCCATGACGGTCCGCGCCCCACCGGCTTGCGCTATTGCCTGAATTCCGCCGCGCTTAAATTTGTCGAGGCCGAAGAAAAAAAAGCGGGCGAAGAAAAAGCCGGAACGCAAGCCGGACTGGCCCAGGCGGCGTTTGGGGCCGGATGTTTTTGGGGAGTCGAGGCCGCGTTTCGCGCGGCGCCGGGAGTTCGCGAGACGGCGGTCGGTTATCAGGGCGGCACGCTCAAAAATCCGGGCTACGAGGATGTCTGCTCGGGCCGGACCGGTCATGCGGAGGTCGTCCACGTCGAGTACGATCCGGGGGAAATCTCCTACGACCAACTGTTGGAGATCTTCTGGGCCGAGCACGATCCGACGACGCCGAACCGGCAGGGGCCGGATGTGGGGACGCAATATCGCTCGGTGATTTTTTATTATACGCCCGCCCAGAAAGCCGCGGCGGAGGCTTCCCAGGCAAAACTGGAGGCGTCGGGGCGTTTCAAGCGGCCCATCGTGACCCAGATCCTCCCGGCGCCCGAATTTTATCGCGCCGAGGAGTATCATCAGCGCTACCTGGAAAAGCGGGGGCGGCGCAGTTGCGCTTTATAACTTGTTTTTCATTTGGGATCGTCGAATGGTTTTCACTTGGCGACTTCACGTTTTGGGAAGCTTTGGGTGGAGTTGCCTCAACCTTTGTCTTGCAGTCTGAAAGGGCCTGCATTAGCGTTGGGAACAGTACTCTTATGCAGCCAGTCCTCTTTTGTGCCATTTTGGTTCTCCTATGCGTGGCGGGATGGTTTTACGAAGCCCGCTACGTGCCTTTGACAGCAAATCTTGCGGAGATGACGGCTGAGAATCAGTCCATGCAGTTGGCATTGGACAAGAACAAGGAAGAGATCAAAAGTCTTACGGATGCGAAGGAAGCGGACGAAGCCAAAATAAGCGCGGATGAATCTAAAATAACCGACCTTAATAAAGCACTCGCCGAGTTTCGGAAGCCGCCATCCGATGTGACCATTACCGACGATGACATTATTGCCGTCGATCCGCCCGCTTCCATTGGAGATATCACGGACAACGGTGGCAAGACGTATTTCAATTGCATGTTAGTCAAGATCGAACCCGATGGTTTGAATGTCCTACATCAAGCCGGAGCGGCGAAGTTGCTCTTTACGGACCTTAGCCCCGATCTTCAAAAGAAATATCACTATAATCCCACGAAAGACGCCATCTACCGGAATATGGAGGCCAAGCACATGGCAGACTCCGATGAGGCAAGAGCCGATTACGAGGCACAACAAAAGGCGCTCAATGCTGCGCCTCATGGCGCTCCTCGCCCATAATTGCCAGTACAGATGCCGCAAAGGGATTGCCAGCGTCTTTCAGATGATGAGTGACTCATGAAGCCTCAATGCCAGCCGCGGGCTCGGCGCCGCAGCTTTTCCCTTCTCGAAATGCTTTTGGTCCTGGCGTTGCTGGCCGTGGCGGTCGTCCTGGTCATGGAGGGCTATTCCGCGACGGTTCAGGCGAGCGCCGCGACCGCCGGGGCGGACATGATCAGCGATGCGCTGACCGAGGGACGTTCCGATGCCCTCGCGCAGAATACCACGGTGGAAGTGCGGATTTACGATCTCCCGCCCCAGCCGGGCGCGACCCCGGTTTACGGCGCGCTGCAACTCCACTGGCTCAAGGCGGACGGCACGACTCCGCCCGTGGCGAGTCCGACGCTGCTGCCCGCGTGGGTCGTCATCGACGCGACCCCCGGCGCATTCCCCGCTCATCGCCGCCAACAGCCAGATCGCGACGCCCGACGCCGGCGATACGCGGCTGAACAGCCAGACGCGCGTGTTTCACTTTTTGCCGGACGGTTCCACCGACTTGAATCCCGCCACCAACTGGTTTATGACCGTGCGCGCGGCGACCCAATCGGGACCCGCCCAGTTTCCCTCCAACTGGGCGTGCATCTCGGTCGATGCCACCACGGGACGCCCGCAGATTTACCGGCCTTAGAGGCTGTCATAAAATAATTGCGCGTCTGCATTGCAATTAACCGCGCACGATTTATAGAAGAAAGCCAATGGGAACACCGTCCGAACCGTGGGATGTCGCCCGCGCGCTCCACACTTACAACATCGCGCGGTGGGGCAACGCCTACTTCGGGGTCAACGATGCCGGCAACATGACCGTGCGCCCGGTCCAGGACCAGGGCCCGGCGCTCGACCTCATGACGGTCATGGAAGAGGCGCGCGATCGCGGGCTGACCCTGCCGCTGCTGCTTCGTTTCCAGGATTTGTTGCGCCACCGCGTGCAGGTCTTGAACGAGGAATTCCGGGCCGCCATCGCCGAGGCCGGTTACCAGGGCCAATACCGCGGCGTTTTCCCGATCAAGGTGAATCAGTTGCGCGAAGTCGTGGAGGAAATCATGGACGCCGGCGCGCCCTATAAATTTGGAATCGAAGTGGGCAGCAAGCCCGAGCTTTTCGCCGCGCTCGCGATCCATCGCGACCCGGAGTGCATCCTGATCTGCAACGGGTACAAGGACTCGCTCTACATCCAGATGGCGCTGCTGGGGCGCAAGCTGGGCAAGACCATCATCATGGTCGTGGAAAAGGTGGAGGAGCTCAAGGCGATCATCGACATCTCCCAGCAAATCGGCGTCCGCCCCATCATCGGGGTGCGCATCCGGCTGCTGGCGAAAAGTTCCGGCAAATGGGCGACCTCGGGCGGCGAAAACGCCAAGTTCGGGCTTTCGACCAGCGAAGTGATGGAGGCGACGGAATTGCTCAAGGCCTGCCAGATGGAGGATTGCCTCAAGCTGATGCACTTCCACATCGGCTCGCAAATTCCCGACATCCAGACCGTCAAGCGCGCGGTGCGGGAAGCGGCCCGCTACTACGCCAAGCTCAAGCAGCTCGGCTTTCCCCTCGAATACCTCGACGTGGGCGGCGGTCTCGGCGTCGATTACGACGGCAGCCGCTCCGCCTACGACAGCAGCACGAATTACACGCTCGGCGAGTACGCGCGCGACGTCGTCTACAACGTGGCCGATGTCTGCAACGAGGAAAAAGTGCCGCACCCGACCCTGATCAGCGAGAGCGGCCGCGCCATCGTCGCGCATCATTCCGTGCTCGTCATCGACATCTTCGGCGTGATCGAAAAAACCAAGGCCAAGCCGTTCGTCGTCCCCGAGGGGAGCAAGCCGCCCAAGCCCGTGGCCGATCTTCTTGAATTGCGCGCGACGCTGAACCGGAAAAATCGGCGCGAACATTTCCACGACGCGGTGCAAATCAGGGACGACGCGCAGGCGCGCTTCGATCTCGGGCTGCTCGATCTGGCCACCAAGGCGCAGGTGGAAACGCTTTTCTGGGAGATTGCCGAGACCGTGGTGGGCCTTTTCCGCGGTTCGAAGTCCACGCCGGACGAAATCTACGACCTGAAGGATTCGCTCGGCGACCAGTTCCTCTGCAATTTTTCCGTTTTCCAATCGCTGCTCGATCATTGGGCGCTGGGGCAGCTTTTCCCCATCGCGCCGATCCACCGGCTCAACGAAGCGCCGGAACACAACGCCACGCTGGTCGACATCACCTGCGACTCGGACGGAAAGATCAGCAAGTTCATCGACGCCGACGGCGAAGTCAGCCGGACCCTGCCGCTCCATGCGCTGAACGGGAAACCCTATTACCTCGGCATTTTTCTCCTCGGCGCCTACCAGGACATCATGGGCGATCTGCACAATCTTTTCGGGCGCGTGAACGAAGCCCACATCTTTCTCGATGCGGACGAGGAAAGCGGTTTTTACATCGAGGAAACCATCCCGGGCAGCACCATCTCGGAGGTCCTGGGCGATGTGCAATACGATGCCACCACACTCGCGCGCGGCATGAAGGAGCAGATCGACCGCGCGATCAAGGCCGACGTTCTCAAGCCCAACGAAGGCATGCGCCTGCTCGAATCCTACGAGTTGGGGCTGAAGACCTCCACGTACCTGCAGTTTTAATTCAGAAGGTAGCCGGCGCAGGCCCTTGCGCCGGATTGTCGCCGGAGGTCGACGTCTACCTTTTTTACGTCCGCGCCCGCGTTTCGTGCCGCACGGGATCGTCAAACCGCGTGTAGGGCGCATGAAACAAAATGTCGAGCCGGTCGGTGGGGCCGTTGCGCTGCTTCGCGATGTTCAGGAAATAAGGAATGATCTCGCCGGCCTGCTTCTCGTTGCCATCCTCGTCTTTTTCGGCGTCGGGACGATGCAGTAAAAGCACGACGTCGGCGTCCTGCTCGATGGCGCCCGATTCGCGCAGATTGTGCAGCGCGGGTTCGTTCCGGCCCTTGCCCGCCTCCTCCGAGCGGCGGTTGAGCTGGGCCAGGATGATGATCGGAATTTCGAGTTCCTTGGCCAGTCCCTTGATGCCGCGCGAGATTTCCGCCACTTCATTCTGGCGGTTGTCCTTGGCCTGAGACGAATCGGAATGCAGAAGCTGCAGATAGTCGACGACCAGCAGCTCGATCTTGTAGCGGTCCTTCATCCGGCGCGCCTTGCCGCGAAGCTGGCTGATGGTAAGGAAGGACGAATCGTCGAGGTAAAGCGGCCATTCCTTCATGTCGCCGGCGACCATCCGCAATTTTTGCATGGCATGTTCATCCAAGGTGCCCTGACGAATGTTTTGCAGGCGCTCGCTGGCATGGGAAGCAAGCAATCGGAGCATGAGCTGCTCGTTGGTCATTTCGAGGCTGAACATGCCCACGGCGTGACCCGGCTTTTTCCACGCGTCGGTCGCCTCGTCGTAACGCTCGCGAAGCGCGTGCTGGGCAAAGGTCAACGCCAGCGCGGTCTTGCCCTGGCCGGGCCGCGCCGCCAGGACAATCATCTCTCCCGCCTTCCATCCGCCGGTATATTCATTAAGCTTGTGAAACCCGGTGGGCAGGCCCTGGAGATGCCCCTTGCGGTTCTGGAAATTTTCGATCATTTTGATCGCCCTGTCGATTTCCACGCTTGCGGACACGGTCGAATTGGTCAGACCGGTGTCGGTGACCTTGAAGATCGCCATCTCCGCCCGGTCGAGCACCTCCGGCACCGAATCGGGCATCTCGGCGATGTCCTGCACGATGGTCGAGCAGGCCGATTGCAGGCAGCGCAGCAGGCTCTTGTCTTTGACGATCCGGATGTAGGAACTGACATTGAGATGCGTTGCAAACCCGACGAGCAACTCGGCCAGGATGCCAGGACTCCCCACCGCCTCGGCCATCTTGCGGTCGGTGAGCCACTGGTGAATCGTCATCACGTCGATGGCCTGCTCGGAGTTGGACATCTCCTGGAGCGCTCCGAAAATTTCCTGGTGCGCCGGAACGAAAAAATCCTCCTTCTTCAACGCGACGGTCGCGTCGTTGATGACCTCCGCCGGTTGCGCCATCATACAGCCGAGCACCGCCTTTTCGGCTTCGGCGCTGTAGAGCACCGTGGGCGAAAGCATTTCCCCGGTCGAATGGGCGCGCCCCCGCTTGGGGGAAGGTTTGGGCTGGGCGGTATCGGAAGCGGGCATGATCATGAAGTTAGAAGGAAGAAGTTGGAAGTAAGAACGGGAAAAGGGTCGGCATTTTGCTCCGCAATCCTTCAATTTCAAAGCGTGAAGATATTTTTTTTGCCTCGCAAGATCGACACAGTTTAATGACTGGTTACCGGATGCTTATTCACAGAGTTATTCGCAAAACTCATCCCCCCACCGCGGTGTATTGATGCAGTCCCCGCTTCCAGAGGATGCCGCTGAGGACGTAGAAAAATCCGACCCACGCCCACTGCCAGAGAAAGCCCGTCACGAGCGCTGGTCCGTGCACGTGGCCGATTAAAATCGCCGCCGGGAAATAAGTCTCGTACGCGAAAGGCAGGCGAAGGCAGATCACCTGGAGCCACGCCGGAAACGCGTCGACCGGAAAGATGTGGCCCCCGAGCAGGAACTCGACCGAGTAGATGATGAACGTGACGCTCCCGATATCGAGAATCCAAAACGCGATCATCGCCAGCGTGAAGCAGAAGAAGAACTGGATCAGCGCCGCGCCGGCCGTGGCCAGCAGCGCCAGGGGCAGATTCACCAGCCAGGGCAGGCCGCTGTAGTAATGGCCCAGCCAGATCATCGCGATGCCGAGCGGCACGACGGCGAACGCCGCGTGGACGATCCGCGCGGCGGCGAAAAGATGGAAGCGGTAGAGCCGGTAATCGATCGGCTTGAGCAGCAGCGTGTTGATGCGCCCGTCGCGGATGTCCTCGGCGATCTGGAAATCGTCCTCGTTCGGGACGGTCAGCGTATCGACCAGGATCAGCGTGATGAAGTAGGCCACCATGCTCGTGAAGGTGTAGCCGGCGAACGCCTTGTGCCCGGCGAAGACCGCGTTCCAGAGGAAGACCGCGCCGAGCAGCGGCACGAAACTCACCAGCACGCGCAGCAAAAAATTCCAGCGATAGATGAGGTTGCTCTGCACGCCCAGGTTGAAGATCTGGGCCTGGACGCGGAGGGGGGAAGTGAACATAGAATAAACAAACCCGTCATCCCGAGCTTGTCGCACACACATGTGGCAGGATCAGCAGCCGGAAGAGGATAGTCACTCTTTTCTGGAAGCTGATCCCTCGACAAGCTCGGGATGACAGATCGCTTTTACCAACGTACTTGCTGCCTGGTCATTCCTATCCCCCCGCCAGCGGCTCGGGGCGGATGACGCCGCGCTCGGTGGTCTTGAGAAAGTTCACCAAATATTGGACGTGCGCGTTTGGCGCGTCGTCCGAGGCTTCGATCTTGGCGACGGCCTGTCCTAAATTGAGCGTCTTGTCGGCGAGGATGCGGTAGGCGCGGCGCAACGCCTTGATGTCCGCTTCGAGGAAACCGCGCCGTTCGAGGCCCACATGGTTCACGCCGCGAAGCTGGGCCGGGTTGCCGTCGGCGATGAGGAAGGGCGGGACGTCCTGCACGATCTTGGCGCACCCGCCGATGATGGCGTGCGCGCCGATGCGGCAGAACTGGTGAACCGCGCTCAGGCCGCTGATCACGGCGTGATCGCCCACGACGACATGCCCCGCCAGCGTGGCGTTGTTGGAAAAAATCGTCCGGTTGCCGACGATGCAGTTGTGCGCGACGTGCGAGTAGGCGAGGAAAAGATTGCCGTCGCCGATGACCGTCTTTTCGCCGACGCCGGTGCCGCGATGGACGGTGGAAAATTCGCGGAAGACATTCCCCTTGCCGATTTCGAGATGGGTCGGTTCGCCCTTGTATTTCAAATCCTGCGTCTTGAAACCGATGGCCGCGTAGGGGAAAAATTCATTGCGCGGACCGATCTTGCTCGGACCCTCAATCGTCGCGTGATGCCCGACGCGGCAGCCGTCGCCGAGTTCGACGTTCGCGCCGATGAGGGCATAGGGGCCAATCTGCACGCCCGAGCCGAGCCGGGCCTTGGCGTCGACGAGGGCGGTGGGATGAATTTGCGTTTCGGTCATAACCACAAAGCAGAGGAATTAGCCACGAAGGATCACAAAGAAAACAAGGTAGGGTAGGAAAACTTTTTCAAAATTTCTTTGTGTTCTTTGTGTTCTTTCGTGGCCAATCGGCCTTTCACGCATCGACGATGCCGAACATGAGCTCGGCTTCGGAAACGATGTCGTTCTTGACGCGGCAGACGCCGACAGCTTTCGCGATTTTGCCGCGGAACTTGGTCATTTCCACCTCAATGATGAGGGTGTCGCCGGGAAGCACCGGCTTGCGCCACTTGACCTTGTCGGCGCTCATGAAGTAACCGATCTTGCCGCCGAC
>Ga0182030_10001590_pt1 | contig 47010 bp, 63 predicted proteins | sample 812S3MmetaG_FD_121299 | JGI IMG/M metagenome (GOLD analysis project Ga0182030, IMG submission 121299) | Permafrost microbial communities from Stordalen Mire, Sweden - 812S3M metaG (Illumina Assembly) | ecosystem: Environmental > Terrestrial > Soil > Wetlands > Permafrost | place: Sweden...
ATCCTCCTGCACCACACCGTCAGCGTCGTGTTTGGTGCCATCGGTCTCGGTGAATTCGCCTTCGGTAACTTCTTCCTTGGCAGGATCTTTCGTGGTCTCAGTGGCCTTTGCGGCATCTACTCGCTTCGGCGGACCATCGTCGCGCTTGGATGCGGTCGTAACTACTTCAATGCCCGCAGGGATCTTACGTCCCTCCATTTCCTCAGCGGCGTATTCGTTGCCGATCTCCTCGGGGAAGGCGCGGCGCAGCGCGGCGGCCTCGGCGCACTTCTCGATCTGGCCAACGGTACGTTCCTGCCACATATTGTTTGGAAGGTCAGTCTTGCCGATCGTAGCGTAGCTCTCGATCCAAAGAACCTTGGGGCCGACGAACGCGCAGCGAATATTGCCGACGATGCGGTGGACCGTCATCCGGCACCATTCTGGAAATTCTACCTCGATCTCGACTTCCCGTAGTTGTCTATTAACGTAAGTCTCGCCGATGAATTTTCGGGTGAGTGTCGGGCCAAATATAGCCTCTTCGATGCCGGCATAATTTTTTGTTCGTGACGCTGTGGTGCGTAGCTCAGATATCGACGGCCAAATCGTCTCGACATACGCGCCCTTCTTGCTGTCCCACATAGGAACGATATGGACCGGGCGCTTGAACGGATCGAGTTTGCGCTGCTTGCAATAGGCCAGCGCCATCACGACGGCTTCTTCGGTCTTGGCCGATGGATAGATCGCTTCGACCAAAACTTTCCATTGGCCCTTGTCGACGCCATAGCGCTCCTCAAGAGCTGGCGCATAGGCTAGACGCGGCGGATGAAATACAGCGACAGCGCCTTGGTTCGTCGGCTGATCGGCGATCTTCTCTTGCTCCGCGGGCTTCTCTTTCACGGTTGTCTTGGCCATTAGATCATTTTCCTTTACGGGATAGATACTTGGCGGTATAGGCGCTTGCGCGTTGGTTAAACGCCTCGTCGCCTAATCGCTCTCTGCATTTATTTTCTGCTCTAATACCAGTTAGGCGAGCGCACTCTCGGCACCTTCTACTGCCGTCCTTATTGTAGAGATAACCAAAAATCTCTCGGCTATGGCCGTATCGGCAGGCCACTACCGAATGAACTTTAGGATGACGTTCTCGTCGGTGCGCATCGGCGTTATTGCTGGCGTGTGTTCCGATGTAAAGGTGATCGTCGTTGACGCACGGCGGCATATCGCACGTGTGACAGATCAATTTACCTTCAGGGATAGGACCATGATTAAGCGTCCAGCTAACGCGATGCGCCAACAACAGCTTGCCGTCGAGCGAGAAAAGACCATAGCCGTCATCATTAATCGCTCCCAGCCAAAGGCTGCATCCGGTATTAGGTTCTGGAATGAACCGTTTTTCGAACTTAACCAGCGTTTTGGGGCTAGTTATTATGATAGGCAATGTTCGCATAATTACACCGCGCGTCCATCTTCCAAGATCACACATCCCGGTATCGGCATCTTTGCCTTGGCCAGTTTGTTGGCCAGCTCTTGCACCAATGCCTTGATCTCGGGATGCTCTGCGAAGTGCGCCAGCGTCTTGGCGTAGTCGTCGATTTGCGCGGTGCGCACGGCGCGCGCGCTGATGGTTTTGCCGGTGCCGGCCTTGGTAGGAACGAACGTCTGCGGTGCGTCCCGATAGAAATCTTCAGGGATCTGCGCTTCGACCTTTTCAGGCGGTGGCGGGATCGGCCTGTTCTTCGCGATCGCGGCTTCGGCAGCGGCAGCGTGCGCCTTGTCAATCTCGGCTTGCTTTGCGGCGGCCTCGTCGCGCGCCTTCTGCAAGACGCGCTCGCGCTCCGCGTTTGCCTCAGCTATTTCCTTTTTCTTCCGCGCGTCCTCGGCATTGAGCCACGGCTGCACAACCATCGCTTTAAGCTTGAGGTAAATATCAGCGGCGTCGCGGATCGGATTCCACTTCGCGTCGACGGCATTGCCGGCGTCCTGATGCGGCTTCTTCTCGGCCTTGCGAAGCTTCTCGGCGTGCGCGTGCAGCTCGCCCAGCTTCACGGCAACGTCGCCGGCCGCGTCGGCTTCAGCCTTGGTCTTGGCAGCGCCTTTCTTCATCAGGCGATTGGCTTCTGCCACTAGGGAGTCGATGCGACTCCGCACGCCTTCCGGAGAATCATCGTCGGGGGCCTCGTTCGACTTCGCCTCTTGCTCGGCCAGAACATCGTTGTGCTCTGGCCATTTTCCGGTCGCGAGGTACGCATCATATGTTTCCTCGCTGATGGGGTATTTCGATGCATAGGGCCACATCGTATGCAATGTGGTCTCGTTCACCGATTTACCATTGACGTGGCAGCGCTGCTCACCGGTCGCGGTGTCTTTCCAGTAAGCCACTGCCTCAAATTCGTATCGCTTGGGCGATTCATCCTTGCGGCTGATCAGTCGGCGATTGCGGTACCAGCCAGTCATCGGATCGCCGTCGTGGATCGGACCGCGAATCCCCTTCATCGCGTCATCGTGCCATTTGTACGGATCAGTCGTCATCGGGCACCTCAACCTGTATCGCTGGGATTTTGGATTTGCCGGTGCCCATGTAGCCGAACTTGCCGTGCCATGTGACGTCGGGATCGGCGTCCATCAGCCTAGAAAGCTTGGCATTATGCGGGCGGCCGATGTACCCGATATCCATCGACGTGCTGTTGGGACCTTGGTCGGCGAGGACCTTGATGGCCATCTTGTCCAACTCGTTGTTGCGCTCCCGGTAAAGGGTGGCGGCATGGCCGGGCTTCATCTCGGCGACGAAATCGACGGCGATCTGGCCTCTAAAATTCGTGCCTGTCAGTTTGTAAGCGATCATGGGCATCTCTGCGGACTCCTGTTGCGTGAGAACGGTTGTCTGGCAGCTTGGGGGAATCACGGACCTTTTGACCGGAACAAGCTAGGTAAAAACCAGAGCGGCCGTCAAGGGGTTTTTACCTGTTATTTATCCACCGGGGGATTCCCTTCCGGACTCCAAGGGGGTAGAACGATATCCCTATGACACAGCCCGCAGTAATCCAGCCCATTTCGGCCCCTCTTGTGGCAAACCTCGTGACGCTCGCCAAGGCATATGCCGAGGCGGCTGGGTTGAAGATCACGACCGTGGGGTCTAACTCGACCGGGACGATGACGTTTTTCCCGGATCTCGAAAGCGGCAAGACATCTTGCACGCTGCGCAAATACGACCTTCTGACCGCGTGGTTTACTGAGAAGTGGCCAGATGGAAAGCCGATGCCGATCGTCAAAGACGTCGCCCACTATCAGCAACCTGAAGGAAAGACCAATCATGACCAAACCGAAGTCCGCCGCCGAGAAGGCCGCAGCAAAGAGCGCAAGAAAGTCGTCGCCAAAAAAGTCGTCGCCAAAAGTAAAAGCAGCGTCAGAGCCAAAACGCGCCGCCGCGCCTAAGCTTTCGTTCGACAGGGATCGGGCGCCGCAGGACGCGCAGGTTATCGCGCTCGTTCGTCGTCTCAAGGTCTCTCAGAAGGAAGCGTCAGAAGCCGCCGGCAAGATGGGCGAGATGATCGCCAAGGCGTGCGAGACGCAGCACTTCGATCGCAAGGCTTTGTCGATCGTCCGCGGACTCGACTCCATGTCACCGAGAAAGCTATCCACGACGCTGCCGCATCTTCTAATGTATATCGATGCGCTCGAACTCGGCAAACGCGCAGCAGAGCAGGGCCAGCTCATTCCCGATCCGGTCGTTGCCAAGGCCCAAGCAAAGGCCAACAGCAAAAAGAAGAAGCCCGGCGAGGATGATGACGGCGAAGCCGACGCTGGCAGCGGCAGTATGGACGAGGACAATCCGGCGGCCGGCTCGCTGCAGACGATGGAGTCCGATCAGGATGAAGATCGTCAGCCGCTCCACTGATGCGTGTCGTCGGCGTCGATCCCGGAAAGAATGGCGCGGCCTGTCTCTTGTTTGAGGCAGGCCGTTCCAATTGGCCAGAGTGTTTGTGTGTTGATATTCCCAACACGGAGGAAGGCGAGATCGACGGGCGCGCGTACCGCGACCTGATCCGCAAATGGGAACCGGATTTCCTGTATTTCGAAAACGTCCACGCATTCATTGGGCAAGGCGTTGTCGCCGCCGGCGTGTTCATGCGCAATGTCGGCATCCTCGAAGGTATCTCGGTTTGCGAGGTTGACAACTGCGTTCGCGTTACGCCGAAAAAATGGAAAACCCGCTTCAATCTGCTTCACACGATGAAGGCTGACTCGCGAGCGCTGGCGATGACGCTGTTTCCGAAGTCGGCTGATCAGTTCAAGCGAGTGAAAGATCACAACCGCGCTGATGCCGCGCTGATCGCGGCCTATGGCGCCGATCGCACCGATATGATTGAGCTGCCGAAGTATTGGGACTAACTACCAGAGACGGTTCATTAAGGAAGTAAACATGGGTAAGCGATCGCCTAATTTCGAGCGCGTAGCTAATGACGCCTATGACACGCCAGCGCGCGCGGTGTGGCCGCTGCTCGCGCATCTGGATAAGGACGACTACTTCGCGGAGCCGTGCGCGGGGCAAGGCAACCTGATCCGTCACCTGCATAACGATCACATCTTCTGTGCCTATGCGAGCGACATCGCCCCACGACGCGCATCAACAAGACTTGAGCGCATCTGCCGCATTGAGAAGCGGGACGCGCTCAAGATCACCAAGGCCACGATTAACCATTGCGACGTCATCATCACGAATCCGCCATGGACGCGCTTGATCCTGCACGCGATCATCGAACACTTTATTTCGATCAAGCCAGCTTGGTATCTATTCGACGCGGACTGGATGCACAACGGCGAAAGCGCGTGGCTATTGCGGCGGTGTTCGAAGATTGTTGCGATAGGCCGCGTGAAGTGGATACCGGGGTCGCTGGCGGCGGGCAAAGATAATTCGTGCTGGTATTATTTCCCCGGGGGGAACTGGATCGGGCAGCCGACATTCTATGGGAGAAAAGGGTAGCCACAAGTTACGCCGTGGCCGATTGCGATCCAGAATGTTGGTTGGTTGCCCTTGGTGCAGTGGCCGAAGCCTTGCGATGTATGTGTCGGAACCGCTCCGCGAAACCAGATGCCTTGGATGAACGGCTGTAAATACCAGCTCTGTCAAGTCAGCCGGTGGATAACGGTGGAAAAATAATCCGGACTCGACACGGCCAGCGAATCAATCCTACAAAAGCAAACGGCCCGCCGGGGATAAACCGGCAGGCCGCAAACTAAAATCCGATAGAAGCTTGGCGGCTGATCGGACCGAGACGATATGTAGTGCCTTTGTGCCCGTTCGTCAACGTTCGCCACCATCCCCTTGTGTCAATCGGTCGCGTGCCGCCCAAGCGCCCACGATCCGGTCGCGCGCGTCTACCAAGGCTTAGGATGGAATTGCGGCCATAGGTCATATGGGGGAGGGCTAAGAACGAGCCCCCGGTCGCCACGTCGAGCGTGAAATATGTTCACCGTTGTTCTCTCTGCCGACGAGGGGGAATCGGGTCCGCAAGTAGCCTTTCAAGGCTCCCGGTCTAGCCAAAGGCGGACAGCTCTTTTGTCGGCCTTTGGTGGACTCTGTCTCGGTTCGGCCTATCGGCCAAACGATATAGATTTTCAATTATTTGTTGAATCTAAGATTGTTAAGAAACAGAATCAGAGAAGAAAGCAAGATTCCCTGTTGATAAGCGGAGGAGAAAACGAAATGGCCACAGAAGTACAGATTTTGAAAATGGCGAGTATGATGCTGCTCTGCGGCGTCCCTCAACCGATCATAGATCAGGCCACGGCAGGCGCCGTGCGATCGAGGCCCAAAAAGACCAAAGGAACCAAATTAGTGCTTGCAGGTTCGTTCGAGGAATTTTGGCTGGTTTTTCCAAGGCGTGACGGGGCCTCGCCTAAACACGTTGCGGAGCTGAAATTCATCGCAGCGATCAAGAGTGGGGAAAAACCAGAGATCATTATTGCGGCTGCCGTTAGACTCGGCTCAGAGTGGAAACATCGGCTTGAACGAAAGCTGGGAGACTCCAAATTCATTCCGATGGCGGCGACATGGCTGCATCAGAAGCGGTGGCTTGACGGTCCATCGGGGCGGCCACCGGACGGCGGCGAGACAATGTTCGACCTAGCCGATCATTTTGAACAGCGCGTGCGGGACCAAGGCAATGAGCAACGATCTGACGACGACGGCGGCCACTACCGGCGTTAGCGAGGAGCTGACGAAATCTCGCGCTGCGCTGCAATTGCTCCACACGTATGAAAACGACGTGCTTGAACAAGGGCGCATCCTTACACTGTCGCGCGAGATCCCGAAGACTGACAAGCAAGCCTTGTACGATCGGGCTACGGCTATCGGCAGGTCATTATCGCCATCTGTCCACGCGGGCATGGCTGCGCGAGAACGCACAGCAGCGGCAGTGACGGCGATGCTTAGAGATGGTTGGCCGTTACATAAAATGGAGAGCCCGCACAAAGTAACAGCGGCCTACGTGAATGCGCTCGGCGATCATCCGGTTTGGGCGATCGAGAGTGTCTGCAAGGCGCTGGCGCGCGGATTAGTCGAGGGCGTCAATCCGACGTTTCCACCGTCAGCGGCAGTCGTCGCGCAGCAATGCGAAAACAAAACTGTGGATATGCGCGAGGAAAAGTCGCGGTTCGTGCGCCTTCTATCGATCAAGGATATTCGCGCGCCGCAACTCTCAGAGGAGGAACTGGCTGGAATTCGCGCGCGGCATGAAGAATGGAAGGTAAAAAACCAGAAGCCAGATCCTATCACGGAGGAGGAGCAACGGCGGCGGGAGGAGGCATCCAGTCAAGCAATTGCCGCAAGTCAGGCAAATATCATCGGGGCCTACAAGGCGATGGGGCGCCGGCCGCATTATGCGTCTGACGGCACATTGATCAGCCCGTCGCTGCTGAAAAGCATCGGGGTCAATCCAAAAACTGTTTTGCCGCCGATGGCGGATATGGACAAGCCATGAAGTGCAAGCATCCGGAAACCCAGATCACGGCGGTGCCGACATATTTCGCGGACGATGACGTCACGGTGTTGTTGATCGCAGTCAGGTGTCTGGCGTGCAGGGTACGCTTTCGCTTCCTTGGCATCGATAGCAAACTGTCTGCCAGCACGCCCGGCGTCCAGAGGGGCGGTATGGTTGCCGCATTGCCCATGATCGAGATTGCCGGCCGTGAGCTGGTTAACTGATCCGCCGAGCCGGTGTCGTTCCGGTTGCGACGGGTAGAGGCGCCGACAAACGACCTGTATGGCGTCGGCGCCTCACTGGTTTTTACCATAGACAATCTGCCGGCGATCTGCATAGGGTCGGGAATCACAAACAGGAGGCGAGCCGGTGGGAGCTAAAATCCATTTCAACGATAGCGGTCGCACGGCGACGCAGAAGCCAAACCCAAAATACCCTGACGGGATCGACGCGACTTGTGCGAAACCCGGTGAGGAATCATGTTGCTGGAACCTACCCTATCCGGCACCTCGCTGCGGAACCTATTCGGTGGTATGCGAGACATGCCACTTCACAGCGCTCGTTACCGTCGCCGGTCGCCCCGACGATCCGCGGACACTGACGATGCCATGCAAGAGGATTAGACAACCATGAACACACGGCAATTTGCATCAATGAGGGCGCCGGAACATACGCTCTCGGAAAAGATTCTCCCGTTCTTGGTAGAGTGCGATCGAGCGCTGGCCGAAGCGTTGCGACTACGCGAGGAGAATGCGGCGCTGACGTTGGAGCTGCGGCATTCTCGCACCATCCAAGATGAGGCGGCGGATCGGATCGATATCCTGACAAACGATCTAGCGCGCTCGAACCGGGAATGCTCGCTGCTGCGCGCGCGGATGAAAATGTTCGGCGAGGCAGCGACGACTATTGTCGCGGAAGCGGAAAAAGAATCACGCGCTCCATTTGAACCGAGGCAGCGACCGTTCGTTCCAAAATATACGAATCATACTCGCGCGGTCAATGTGGTCGCGGCGATGTCGCAGGATGAAGAAACCGAGGCATCGCGCGACACGTCGTCAGCTCATGATGTGCTTGCCAGCCTGCATCGGTTTAGCCAATGACGTCGCTAACCGTGGATGGTGGCGTTCTGACGATCGAGACGGCGAAGCCGCACGGGTATAAGTTTGGCGAGACGGTTACGTTCTCAGTGCAGGGCAAACAGGATCGTTGGTTGGTGACCAAGGTTCATAGTCCGACAAAATTCAGCGCGATCCAAGACAAGCGCCCTCGCAATCAACGTCGCATCGACAAGGCGAACATAAGGAAGATGGGACTATGACAAAACATATCATCGTGCCCGGCGGCTGGCAGGGAATCACCAAGGTAGGCCAGCGCGTGATCAACGTCATTCCACTCATCGCCAATTGCAGAGTGGTCAGATATCTGCCGCAGGTTGGCTTGGTCTATACCGTGGCTGGCTTTGCGGATTGTCCCGGTGTCGACTGTCCGGAGGAGGAGCGACCGGGGATCTACCTGAATGAAGTCAAATCGGCCTATTGCGGATGCGGGGAAGTGAGCCTGCCATTTCCGATGATCGCATTCCGTCCGGTTGATACGGTCGAGAAGAAAAGCGAAGTCATCACCAAGATGCTCGCGGACATTCTGCGCAAGACCAAGATCGATACGCGCGTTCCGGAGGACGTGTGACTACGGCAGGTGATCATGAATTTATAGAGGTGGGAAACAGACGTTGGTGTGTTTGCTGCGACCTATTCCAGAGTCGGCGCCCAGGATCTCCTTGGTGGAAACCAGCCAGTCAATGCCGAAGGGATACGCCGTATGCGCGAGAGAAAGACGCTACACCAGCGTCAGAATAATATAACCACCGCCCAACATGACGATCGAGCGAATCGCGATATCAAAGATCACTTCGTCCATCGCTGGATACTCCGACTGAAAAACGCAGCACGGTACCGTTGTTTGTGTGGCTGCAATAATTTTCCATCGCTAGTCTTGATTTTTATTTTTCTCGTCTCGATCATCCAGATGTAAATGCACAGTTCGTTCGGTGGTGAACCGCATCGCGGGCAGCCCACAACATAAACAGCAGCGGTTGTCTTGGTGGACGGCGCCATTAGCGGCTGTCAGCTAGGATCATCAAGAGAAACCTTTTCGATGCATTGAGTTGGAGGATTGAGCGAAGGGCGTCGATCGATGCGACGCTGCGGCAGTCCTACTGCAGGTTCCGGAGCAAACCACATAGGCATTATCGGCACGCATCCGTCAGCTCTCTGGGCGCGCAACACCTTGGCGATGATCAGATCGCCGACATTGTCGCGGTAGTAGACATAACTGCCGCGCGGATATTTATTGGAGCGTTTCTTTTCCATCGAAATCGCTTCTATGGTAAAAACCTGTTAGCCACAAGCTTGTATCCTATTGTGCTTCACGACGTTGTGAGGCAATGATGGAACCTATGAGCACTTCCTACCGTAGTATTAGCGCGAAGCTCGATGCCATTCTCAGCGGCATCCAAACCCTAACGAGGAACGTCATGACCGACTTCACTGCCCTGAATGCCGCGATCGCAGATCTCGCAGCCAAACAACAGGTAATCGCCACCAATATCACGAACAATGACGCCGCGATCCAAACGGCGATTACCGCACTGAAAACGGCGATCGGCGCCGGGGATCAGGCGCAGGTTGACGCGATCACTAGCCAAATCTCGCAGCTCTCGGCGAGCAGCGTCACGGAGGCGGGCTCGATCGCAACAGAGACGGCCAATCTGCAAGCGGCTGTGCCGACAGTAGCCGGCGCGGCGCCGCAGGCCGCTAGCCCAGCCGCTACGGGTTAACCAGATCACGTCGGATCTTTTACAGCCTCGCTGAGTTGATCGGTGAGGCAACACTCCTCATGAGGACATACGACCATGGCCCCTCCATTCAAACCAATCACCAAGCAAGAAACTCGTCCGCCGGCTGATCCCCGGTACAGCACCACGCAAGGCGATCCCCGTTTCAACACCCCTTTGCAGGTCCGCTCGCTCAATCCCGGCGAAACGGTCGACAACGCCGATCAGGACGATCAGCGCAAGATCGACGAAATGGCAGCTAGGATTCGTTTGCTGGCGCAGCCGACGCCCAAAGCAGAAAAAGACGAGCACGGCCACAAGCACGGCCACAAGCATCCGAAGCATGGCACGCGCGCCGCGGCTGATGCGCATCTTGCATCCATGCCAGATGCGCCCGGTGGGCAGAAGGGCGCCAAGCTTATCGATCGCCCCATGACGACAGGAGCCAGCGGCTAAAATCTGTTGCGGTGCGGTATGGTTTCCAGCCAATGGCCAGATCTGGCCTTGGCAGGTTCCAGCCAAAAGCTAGGGCAGGCAGGGCTTGCCAGCGCTGGAAAGGGCTAAAAGTGGCCCATGGCAGCGGCCAAAATTGGCAGGCTGTAGGGTGCCTTTCTGGCCCAGCAAATAGGGCTGGTTTTTGCCCTATTAGGGCGTTTTGGGCAGGTTTTAGAGGTAGGCAGGGGGAAAGGGCGTGGTGCGGCAAGCGGCCCATGGGCAGGCTTGCGGCTGGCGGCAAATGGCCTAAATAGGCGATGCCTTGCATTCGGTCCCATGGGTACGCCTTGCCCATGGTCGCAGCGGTGCAGGTTTAGAGGCGGCGGGGCGTCAACCCCGCCGCTTCGTCGTTTTCAGCGCTTGGCCTTCGCCTTGCGCGGCTTGCCACGATGCTTTGAAGCCTCAATGGTCGCGGCTTTCAGGTTGTCGATCGTCGCGGCCTTGGGAGCCCGCGCATTCTTTCCTGCATAGTTGGATTGAGCGAGCGCGCGCTGCGCCAGCTCTTTCGGTCCGATGGTTCTCTCAGCCATCGCCATACTCCTTTCTGATCTTGTCGAGATAAGAGGTATAGGAGATCGTCGGCGGAAGAAGCGGAAGATCTGGCTTGATAGCGGCGGCACGTTTCTTTCGCTCGCGCCGCCGCTGGTTTCTCTTCGCCCGTGCTTCCGGGGTCCGCTTTTTCTTTCCGATGCGGGGCGCGCTCATGGCAGACTCGACGTCATGAGAACGGGCGGCAGCTCGATCGGCGAGCTATCGTGTAGTGATCGCATCCCTTCCTCTGTCGCGTCTAAGGCGCCGCTTTTCGACGGCTCAACGAAGATCGACCAGCCGCCGCTCAACCACGTTTGAACGAGGCAGACGCCCATCGGACTGCCATCCTTTCCCCAAAGCGCGAAGCAAAATATTTCGTCGACCTCGGTGTCCATTGGGCCGTCGATCGTCCAATAGTTTTTGCCGCTGAAACGCTCCATGAATTTGAAAAGGTCGGCGCGTGATGCTGACGTTTTATTTAATTGCTCTGGCGAGCGTCGTTTGGTTCGCATGGTCTTTCTCTCCTATTGTAGAACGGTTGAAGGGCTCTATTCGTAGTGTGGCGTTTCTTCTGGGAAGCGATCAGGCGCCATGCCTTCGAACACCATCGCTTCATAGCGACCTGTCGACAAGACGCTGCTGATCGGCCGGCGGCGCGCGTTGGCGGTGATATCCAACACCTGCTGCACGGCAGCGGCGCATTGATTGGCCAGCTCCTCGGCCGTGGCACTGGCGAACGTGACGTTCCAAGAATGTTCTGGAAAGGGCGTTCCCTCCATTCCATCGATCATTGAGGTGACCTTGACTCCAGCGTCATAGTACCAGCCGCCCTCCTCGGCGCCGCCATACTCGCGATCGACGAGATAGATGGCAACGCTCCATAGCGGTCGCGGCACAAGGCCGTTGTCGATCAAGCGGTGATCAGTTTCGATTTCCTGCATGGTTCATTCTCCTGTTAGACGTTGAGCATCTGGTTAAGCTTCTCAAGCTTCGCAGCCGTGGCGATATAGCCTTCGTCACGATACGAATATTTGCAACGAAGCGCGTTGCGTAAAATCGCGATGGTCGGCGGCGTGTTGCCGATCGTCCACACTGGCGCCTTGACGATCAAGCGTCCCTTGATCTTGACCACTTCGAAAGGAAGACCAGCGCTTTGCGGCGCAGGCTTGGGCGCTGGCGGCGGAGCAGCGGCGCGCTCCGCCTTTTCTTTCATCGCCGCCTCATACATCTTTTTCCATTCGTCGGGCTCGCGCTCACGCCGCTCGCTGGCAACAGCGGCCTGCAAAGCCTGCCTCTGACGTTGCACGCGGGCATCCCCTATCGGCTCAAACGAGCGCGGTGACGTGCCTTCCCTCATGAGCGCTTGCCTTTGCTTTGCGCGGATCGCGGTTTCAACAGCCTCGCCATAGGCGCGGCGATCGGCCTTGGCCATCTTGGCGATCGGCCCGCGCTTGCGAAACTTCGCGACGCCAGAACCAAGATCGGGATATATCGGACCAAATTGTTCTTCGAGTGATGCCATTTTTACTCTCCTATTGAAATGTGATATTCGGAAAGCCTCTCCTCGCCGGGTTGGCTCTCCTGTTGACCGGGTTTGGATAGAGGGGGCGAGCTGCGGTGAACAGCTCGCCCCAACTCTTTTCAGCGAGCCAACCAAAGCGCAAGCGGGAGTGACAACGCGGCAACGATTGCAACAGCGATGCAAGCCAAGATCAGCGCGGGCACCACTGGTTTGCTCGGTGGTTCGGAATAATCATCGTCCCAGCCATGCGAGTCCCATGGGCAACGGCAATCCTCGTCGATCTTGCCGCATCGTGCGCATGTCGATTTCATTAGCATTTCGTTTCTCTCCTATTGGTTGACGTCGACGCATTCCCCAAAGGGGACTTTGCTTTGATAGTATTGCAGAACGCGCGGATCTCCGTATCCACACCATAGCGTAGGAAAGTGCGGTTCTGGTCCAAAGTCACTGCATTGCATATCAGTGAAGATTAACAGACATTGGATATCGGGAGCATTCTCGGCGAACCACTTGAACACTGGCGAGAACGCGGTGCCTCCGCGGCCGGGGATTTCCCAATCGATCGTTTCCCCCGGCGAGTATTCCTTCGATGCTGTCACGCGAGTATCGAAGAAAATTTGTGTCAGCTTGTCGATGCGACCATCATCAAGCGCGGCTTGCGTCTCGCCACCAAAGGTTCGCAGCGTTCCAGTGTTGACGCTTAGAGAAGCATCGATGGCGATGCCAACATGCGACACGCCATCGCTGATCAGGCCGGGAACGTAGTATCCCATGGACATGAGCCGGCGATTCGGGTTCTGCCATGAGTAGTCTTTGGTTGCGCTCGGATCGACAAAGCGCTGCACCACTTCGCGCCAGTCTGTCTTGGGATCAGCCAGATCGTTGATGATCTCTTTGATGAAGCCCGGCAGCTCGCCGGCTTTCTTCGCGATGTTGACAGCCTGACGAACGGCCACTTCCCATTCGCCTTCTGCCTCGCTCAATGCAGCCTTGTCGTGCTCTGGCGCTGCGTCTAGGATCTCGCCGCAGTGACCGGGGTCACCATGGCCAGACGGAAGCGCTTCACCATCGCCAGAGCCATCGCCAGCACCGCTGGCTTCGTCATCGCTGTCGCCTTCGTCCCCTTCGTCGCTCTGATCGCTGTCCCCTTCGTCGTCGCCTTCGCTGTCGTCTGGCTCGTCGCCAGCGCTAGGCTGCTCGTGCTGCGAGTCTTGCGAGTCCTGCGACTCATCTGACTCCTGTTCATCCTCTTGCTGCTGTTCCTCGTCCTCAAGAAAGCGATAAACCTGTTCCGCATTCAGGCCAGTGAAGCGACGATCAAGCAAAACGAATTTCGGAAGTTTGAAGCCTGCATCTAGCACCATCGGATTGACGACGTAGTCACAGGCTTTATTCCAGCGATCATGGTCGCGATCGCCACGGCGCACATGATGTCCAAGGATGCAATGGAACAGCTCATGCACGAACGTTCCAAGCAACTCGGCTTCCGAAACCTCGTCGAGATATTCTGGATGGTAGTAAGTGGCATGGCCATCGGTGGCCATGGTCTTGGATTTTAGCGACGTGTTCTGCACGATCGGCATTCGCATAACCAGCGAGCCGAAGAAGGCGTGATCAGTCACAAGGATTGATCGCGCGCGGGTTACTCTGATATCGACGATCTCATTCATAGCGTTACGTCCTGATGCGCACACGCCCACGAACCGTAAGCTTTGGTGTTTTTCAAACCAGCTTCGCGGCGGGTCGCGGATTTGATGATCATGACTTGGTAGTCGGGGAGAAGTCGTCCAACATACTCCATCGCGCGATCAAAATTCTTGCGATCGACAAGGCGAGCGACCATGCCGGCGACGGCGTAGTAAAGGCCAGCCTCGCGCCCCTCTGGGATGCGAGCAGTTTTCGGATCGGCAAGAATTTCCTCGAACGAGATCACGGATTGCATGATGCGCATGAACGCTTCAAACTCGCCCGCGGCGTCATCGCCAACCCATCCAGCGAACAGCTTGTGTCGGAATGTCGGATCGTTGTCGATCGCCTTGAAAGACTTCGTCCATGACCGCGCTGACGGAAACGCTGTCTGATCGGCTGTCGGCATCACTGAAAACAGTTCGGGGCGATGCTTGAGGAAGGCCACGCCATAAGGATGAACGTTCGCAAAGCCGAATTGCTCCAGCCATGAAACGACGTCGGATTTAACGTGCTGCACATTGAAGCGGTTTGCGAGCGCGGTGGACAAACGTTGCGCGCTGGCACGATCGCCCACGTTATTGCCTGACGCCATAGGAACCCAGCCATCCGGCATTTTGTATGAGCCAGATCGGCGCTCTTGGATCAGGCCATAACCAGCGGCCTGCATCATGGCGCTAACGGCGTTGATTTCGTCGCAGACAAACAATCCAGCCTTGCCATGCTTTTTAACGTTGGGCAGATCGTCTGGAACGAAATGGCGCATGAAGCCAGTTGTCAGATCGGGAATGCGCATCCCGCCGATATCGACGGGATCTCGCATTGTGAAGCGAAAATCTATGAAGCCAATCCCCAGCGCAGTGGCGACGCTTTCAAACAGCGCTGATTTGCCAGAACCCGGCGAGCCCATAAGGAACAGCGGCTCATTGATCGCGTAGCAAGCTTTGATCATGCGTTCGGCTTCGAGCATCGTGATTTGAACGGTCATAGTAAAGTCTCCTATTGTGTGTGATGCGCACGGTGATGCGCGGTTTCAGTTTGAGATTTAACCCATCAGTGCTTCAGCATCGGCCAAGATAGAAGCCGCGGCTTTCTTCGTGGAGTCGCGCAGCTTGGCATCTGTCTTTAGTTCTGATGCGTCATGGCTGCAAAGGTCGTCTCGCATCCGCACGATGATCTTGTCTAGTTTCTTATTATTCGCCAGATTGAAGGCAGGCAGCAAGGTCACAAGGTCGCGGATGTTATTGACCATCGACTCTTGGAATAGCCCCTCAGGTCGCTTGCCGCTGCCCGGCTTGGCGGGTTTGAAAGCGGTCAATCTTTCGACCATGTGCCCTACGGTTTCTAAGACGCGGTGGATCGGTTCATCCATCGCGTGTTCAAGAGCGTCGCGCATCCGACGTTCGAGATCTTCTTTGATATCCTGCGCATGTTCATCGGCAAGCGAGACTCGAAAATCTTCAATGTCAGGACACGGCATGACGACCATGTCGAACATGAATCGGCCATTCGGATTTTTCTTCCAATCGTAAATGGTCATTTCGTTGGCGTCGGGATAATCATCAGCATTGAACATCCCGTTGAGCCGCGACTTAGCATCTGTCACGGTTTGCGGATAAGAGACAGCAAACGTTCTAACGGCTGCCTCATACTCTGCCTTGAACGCTCGCATGGTCTTTGCATATTCGTCATATAGAGCAGTAGGCAGGACGCGCGCGCCATCGTCATACCATGGCTGCGTGAGGCGGTAGCTCGCCGCGCGTGCGGCGCTAGCGATACGATTGATATCGGCGATCGCTTCCTTGGCGATCAGAAGTTTGTTGTATCGGCCGGCATCTTCGTTAGCGTGATGGCGGCGGTTGGTTTCGGCGGTGACTTTCTTGTCATAGGCGCGCGCGCCCCAACCGGAAATGTTTACGGAAGCGAGAACGGCTTTCTGCGAGAGTAGGTTGGTCATGACTGTTTCCTTTTCTGGATCAATGCATCCGCAATGGATGCGAGGAGGAGTTGTTCAAGCGGGAGTCGGAATTGTCGACGCTTGGCAGCGGCGACGATCTTGCGGAGGGATTTGGTGTGCATCCGCATGACGCGGCGAACATCGTCGGCAATGCGCTGCACTTCTGCGGTATCGCTAACGGTTGCGGGCATAGTGAACAGCCACAGCGATCGGTTCATCGAACCCTATTATGTTGAACGATACGGCGAGCAATGTCAGCGCCCCGACTAGCGAGAGCAACGTGAGCGCGCTGCAAATAGCGAGTTCTTTGGTCGTCATGTTCTGTTTCTCCTGTTGAGATCCGCGGTGACGGATCGGGGTTGTATTCACGATCAAGCCAGCGAGCGCGGCGGCGCGCTGGCGCACAAAGCTTCGAGACATGGAGGAAGCGGTCGCAGCGAGCGACGATCGCAGCGGCCACAAATCGCAAGATCAGGATTGGAGCAAGCGGCAGGATTGTCAGCACCGCAATCGTTGTCAGTCGAATGCGAGTGGACAATAGGATGTAGGCAACGAACGTCAGAAGCATCAGCGCCGCCAGCATCACTGCCAGCGGCGCGCGGTCGATCAGACCGAGGAGCGTTGTCACGCTGGCACCCAGCCTTTCTTCATAAGTTTTTGCCAAGCGCCATTGTGCCAGCGAGTCTCTCTGCGGCATTTCGGGCACGGGATAGGTGTGATCTCAATCGAGAGCGATGCGGTTTGCCCGAGGTTCGATAGCTCGCCGCGAACCCAATTGCCGTTTCCAAGATAGCAGGACACGCGGCCATCGGTGATCGAAGCCGGTTTTCCGATCGCCTCGTCCACGCGGCAATAAGACATACCTTCAGACTTTAGCGATGCGATCGGCCAAACCTGCCGAATACGCTCCGGCTTGTTGTAATCGGTCGTGACGTACTCGAAACCAAACTTCGAATGTTCGAGCGCGATGATTTTACCCTGTAGCGCCATTGTGTGGACTCCTGTTAGAGGCAAAAGGCGACAATGCCCATGACGCCTGCGCAGTTAGTGTTTCTGTCTAGTGCTTCTGCCGAGTAAGGGCTGCAAACCGGAAGCGGCGGAGATAGGTTTCAGGGAGTGCCTTGCGGGAGCGTCAACTCCCAAGGCCAAATATAGAGTATAGGGTAAAAACAAGTCAACAGCCCTTTTTGGCCCATAAGAGGCTGAAAATACACCATTTTTTAACCTATTCCCCCATGCCAAGGCCAGCCCAAGCCAAAAACGTGCACTTTTGGGATGATTCCAGCTCTGGAAAAACCAGCCTCAAACGCCCCAATAATTTGCCAGCGAATCATTGAGCGGTTACAGATGATTCGCCCGCATCATGCGGTTGAGGAGAATCGACAATGGCAAAGAAAGCCAAGAAGGCGAAGAAGGCACCAAAGAAAGCTGCGAAGAAGGCTGGACGGCGCGGCAAGCCCGGCAAGCCGAGAGGCGGCGGTTAGCGTTGTCTGAGTTATTGGAATCGACAAAGAGCGCGCTTGAAAAGGCGCGCTCAATGTCTCCGAAAGTGCTGGTCGCTTATTCTGATGGCAAAGACTCTCGCGTTGTGATGGACCTTGCGAAGCGTTGGTTTGATCACGTCGAGGGTTTCTATATGGAATGGGTGCCGGCGATCGCCTACATGGATGCCGATCTCGCTGCGGTAGAGAAAAGGTGGAGCGTCAAGATCCATCGCTTTCCGCACTACGGCGGGATCGCAGCGATGAAAGAGGGCCAGTATTGTAATCCTTGGTGGCAACGCGACGACGTCCCGGATATCAAGCTGGCTGATATCTATTCGTATGCGATGATCGAAACCAAGATCCCACTGATCCTCACCGGCGCCAAGAAAGCCGATAGCGGATGGCGCAAGCGCTTCATGCACGCGACTCAGCATTGGGGCAGGATCGTCTATCCGCTCGCGGAGTGGGCCAAGTGGGACGTGCTTTCGTATCTCAAGGGCCGTGGCATCGCTATCCCCGATAATTCCGCTGGAGGCACGGCAAGCGGCGTTGGCCTTGTGCCTCATGAGCTAATGTGGATCTATGATAATCATCCGGCCGACTTCTGGCGCATCGCAGAATATTTTCCCTATATCGAGGCGCTGATCTGGCGAAGGAAATTTTATGGCACAGACGCAGAGCGCTCCGCCGTCGTTGCTGGAAAGCCTCGCACCGAGCGAGGGCTCACCGAAGAAGAAGCGGGCCAGCAAAAAAAGCGAGGCAGTCGAAGGCGGGCTGTCAAATTTGCAGACGTTCAAGATCGAGCGAATGAACAGGCGGCTGCTGACGGCGGCGCCGTACAATCCTCGGATCTTGAGCGAAGCGGCCAAGCGAAAGCTACGGACAGGTTTGAAGAAGCACGGCCTAGTAGCGCCGCTGACGTGGAATAAACGCACTGGCAATCTGGTCGGTGGCCATCAGCGCATTGATCAGCTCGACGCCATCGCCGGGACCGATGATTATGATCTCGATATTGCGGTGATTGACGTCGACGATATTCGCGAAAAGGAATTGAACCTATTGCTCAACAATCAAGAGGCCGCCGGTGACTTCGACATGGAAGGATTGCAGAATATCCTGCGTACCACTGGACTTGATCTTGACGGTACAGGTTTCGATCACTCCGACATTTTCAAACTATTCGGAGACTCCGTGTTCCTCGCTCAAGATGACGGCAAGCTGGAGGAGTTTGCGCAGCGGGTCCGCGATATGCGGGACGCCTATGATGGCGTGAAGTCGGGCCAAGGCGCGCGCAACAGCGAAAGCTTCTATCTGGTCGTGGTGTTTCGCAGCGAGGAAACGCGCCAGCATTTCACGAACAAGCACGGACTGGAGGACAATCGATATCAATCAGGGGAGGAGTTCGATCGGCTCATGAGCCCGACGAAGCTGCCGCAATAGTGTCGTCCAGCTCCTCGCACATATAATCGCCACCTTCGCGAATCGATCGTTCCAATTCGCCAGCCTCGATCGCCTCGTCCTCGAACAGATGGACGGCCTTGGGGAAATGCGGTGCGCAGATATCCTTGTGGCGGTGGCAATCGCCCGGTACGTGGCACATGCACATAAGGATGACGTTGCCGTCTCTGCCGCTGCGCTCGACGGCCTTAATCCCTTCCTCGGTCACCTTCCCACCATGCCCACGTCCGCCTAGAACGCTGCCTGCCCAGAGATATCGGCGCCCCAGAAGCGTCTCAAGCTGGCGGGTTCCATAGCCCTTGATCCGCGTCTTTGGAACAGCTCGAACATCGATAACCAGCGCATCCAATCGCTCGGCCAGCTCAAGCAAGCGAGAGGGCGCCAAGCGCTGGTAGCCTATCGTCCAGATCAAGAGCCATCCTCCTACAAGCAAATCACCTGTTTAATTGTGCCAAGCCTGCCTTGCTTGTTACCCATTGTCAAATTGACAAATCACTGGAACCACAACAGAAATGAAATGAGGTCTATAAGTCGGGCCGCGCAGTCTGAGCGCAGAACAATTTATGAGGTCATCTCGTCGTCGTGCCGGATCAGTCGGACCCAATTAAAAAAGACGACGCGCCAGCGAAACCGCTGACTGCCGCTCAGAAGCTAAAAGCGAAGCGAAAGCGCGCCAAAGAGCTTCGCATGATGCATAAGCTTGGCATCCCCACTCCAAAGAAAGGCGGCAAGCGCGCTGGGGCAGGACAGAGGCCATTCTCGCCCACTGACGATCAACGCCGTATTGTCCTGATGATGAAGGGGATGAAGCAATCGGAGGAGGTGATCGCCAACGCGATAATGAATCCGCACACGCAATGGCCCATCACTGTTGAGACTTTGCACAAGCATTTCAGGAAAGAGCTGGATACCGGAGTTGCTGCGGTGATTGCGATCTTGAGCGGCACTCTGATGAAAAATCTAGCGCGAGGTCTCGAAGGCACGTCATTCTTTATGTCGAAGAACCTAATGGGCTTCCGCAGCGAACCGCTCGATCCGCGGCCGGTGCTGGGCAAGGGCGATGAGTACGTGCCCAATGCTGATGGCTCGCCGGGCGGCCCCACGATCACAAGGCGCATCATTATCGAGGGCGGGCTGCCGAAGGGGTCGACGCCTGAGAAGCCTGAGGGCGACGACTATGACGAAGTCCCGCCAGAGGAACCGCGTAAATAGCGCCGGCCTTGCGCACTGCCATAAATTCTGCCATAAATCCGGTCATGGCAAATCCCTGTCCCAAATGCGGCGCTAACATCGATATGGTCGGCATCAGCCATCGGTGTATCCCACCGTTGACTGAGGGCATGGTGCGCAAGGGCGGTAGGAACCAAGGGCCTTCGCAGGTCACGACGAGACCTTCGCCCCCCGGTGCAATCAATCCGAAGCGTGGTCGCCCTCGCATTGGTGATCCAAAGTCGCCCAAGCACGAACCGTGGGTTGCTCTCGGTATGTCAGAAAGGACATGGCGTCGTCGTAAGGCAGAGGAAAAGGCGTCCCGCAAATGAAGCGAGCGTTCGTCGTGGAAATGGAAACTGATTTCGAGCGTGACGATCTCAGAGCTGCCGAGGATTTGCGCGGATTGATTATGGACGCTCTCGGCTTCCCCGTTTGTATTGAGAAAAATCCAGAGATGTTGCAGGTCCGAGCGACAATACTGTGCCGAAAGACGACGATGATGACTGACAACTGCCCGGCATGTGGCGCCAACCTCGCGCTCGTCGGGCGCACGCATCGGTGCGTGCCACCCGAAGCTGTTGGATCTTACGCCAGTGCGCCTGCTTGGCGACCGCCATCCAGCGACGATCTTAAGGATGTGGAAGCAACGCTTGTTAAGCACAAGCCCGGCCGCCCTCGCCTTGAGGACTCGGCCAGCACGATCGAGCAGACAAAGCCATGGAAGAAGATGCGGCCGAGGATATCGCGGCGCACGTGGTACCGGCGCAGGAAGAAAGGCACGCTATGAACGACACCGATCGGCTATTGGGACTCTACAAGCGAGCTGCTGATCTCGCCAAGGATGCATATGATCTGTGCGTGCGCGCGGAGAACGCCGAGGATCTGTTGCGCGAGTTCGTCGCGGCGCTGCCAGTGGGGCGCGTATTGTGCGCCACCGATAACAAGCCGTTTGATCATGGCGCGCTCAATAAGGTAAAGTACAAGGCCGAGCAGCTATTGGAGAAGCTGTCATGACGATGCAGCTCGATTCCGGCGCGCAAGCCTTTGTGGTTCATTGCGACGAGTGTCCTGAATCTTTCGACACTGAGCATGTGGATTTCACTGCGGCGCTGGCCGCTGCAAAACAAAATGGCTGGCGCGTCTACAAAGGCCCAGACAAACAATGGGCGCACGCTTGCCCGTCATGCACCGAAGATTTTGCGAAGGGCAGACGATGAGCGAGCCTAAAAAGGCGCCAGTGCCGTGGGCTGCGTTCCTGATAATCGGCGTCTACGCTGCCTTCTGGACGATGGTGTGGGGCGGCGCTGCCGTCATCGTCGTCCATTTCCTGATCAAGTGGTGGTAGCCATGAGCGTAGAATACTTTTGCATGCTTATCCGGTTGCCGCACACAAACGCTGAAACCCACTATATCTAGGAGGCCGCAATGAGCGCTCAGAAATCTATCCGCCTGCAAATCGCGGCGGATTTGGTTGGCGATTTAGCCGACGCCGTAGAAGCCTTTGGAAGCCTGCTTGATCTCGTGCATCAAGAAGTTGGCGAAGAGATATTCAGCCGCGTATCTGAGGCGTTTCCGGTCGATCACGGGGCGTTTGGGCCAAAAGCGAATGCCGCCCTGGTCAGATTGATGCACCAATTGACCCCGCCAGACGATTATGACCCGGATGCGAGGATGGCATGAAACCGCAGCACCGCTACACGGTCGGGACGCAGCCCTGCCAGAATCTGTTGCGTGGCGACGCTGATATCGCGGCGCTCGGGGAAGGCAACCGCAGGAACGTTCATCAATGTCCGGTCTGTGAAGGCAATCGGACATGGTGCGAAACCTGCCACACCGACCATCACGACGGCGGATGGGAAACCTGCAAGCCCGGAGCCTACGCAGAAGATGACGACACATGACCACAACATCTAGGGCCGTATGTCCAAACCGGATAAGCATGAAAGATTTCTTGTGATCAACGTACGATGTCCAAAGCAATAGAGTGGCGTTGCCGTTAATGTCGATAGCGAATCGATTTGGGGTGACGATGGCGCGGCCTATTGGAATTGACCTGTTTTCGGGCGCTGGGGGAATGTCGCTTGGGTTCGAGCAGGCGGGGTTTGACGTAGTCGCCTCGGTGGAGATCGAGCCGATCCATTGTGCTGTTCACAAATTCAATTTTCCGAATTGCGCAGTTATCCCAAAAAGCGTTGCGGAGATTACCGGCGCGGAGATCAGGCGGGCCGCCGGAATTGGCAATCAGCAAGTTGATTGCGTGTTCGGTGGACCTCCATGTCAGGGCTTCTCGTTGATCGGTCATCGCGTCCTTGATGATCCGCGCAATTCGCTTGTTCTGGAATTTGTGCGGCTCGTGCGCGAATTGCGCGCTCAGACATTTGTCTTCGAGAACGTAAAGGGCCTGACGGTCGGGCGGCACCGCGCCTTCTTGGACGAGCTTGTCGCTGCGTTTGCAGAAGCCGGCTATGTTGTCCGGCTGCCGTGGCAGGTGTTTGACGCTGCGCACTTCGGCGTTCCGCAACATCGTGAACGCTTGATTTTGGTCGGTGCTAAGAAAGGCGTGCGGCTGCCCGAGTACCCTCGGCGAACGACAAGTGCCGCCGACGAACCCGCGCTGGATTTGCCACATGGCCCGACATGCGCCGACGCTCTTGGTGATTTACCGAACGCCGATAAATACGCGGCGCTAGAGCGGGGCGATAGCATGCGACCCACAAAGTGGAATAAGCCATCAACCTACGCCAGAGAATTGCGGTGCCTAACGAACGATGCATGGCACTATGGATACGTGAGAAACTGGGACCCGTCCGTTTTGACCTCGTCTTGGCGAACCGGACACTCGGTGATTTCCCAACAGAGGTTCGACCGCACCGAGCCGGGTTCGGTAGAACCGATTTCCAGGTTCTTCCGTCTGCCGGCAAAAGGTCTCTCGAACACGCTTAGGGCCGGCACTGACGGAGCCCGAGGTGCTTTTACAAGCCCGCGACCGATACACTACAAATACCCGCGCTGCATCACTGTGCGTGAGATGGCGCGACTGCACGGCTTTCCCGATTGGTTTCGACTGCATTCGACCAAGTGGCATGGAGCGCGACAGATCGGCAACGCCGTCCCTCCCGCTTTAGCTCGGGCAATTGCGAGCGAAATAGTTAGGGGACTTGGCTACAGGCCGAGCCGCCCTAGAAAGGCGGTCGAGCTCGGGGACGTAGCTCTACTTTCTATCGAGATGTCGCAAGCGGCGAGCTACTTCGGAGTGGCTGCTCCGAACGGAAGGCGAGATCGGAAGAGTGGTGCTCGCAAGCGAACTCAGCAAGAGACGGAAGCGGCTCGCCTGCATGCCTTGGGAGAACTCCATGGCTAAGGGAGAGACTGTCGAGAACCGATACACTGCTCTCATCGAACGTATTTTTGTCAATCACTTTAAGCCGGGGTCGACGCGGCTGTGCTCTATTTCAGCGATGAAGATGGGAGATCTGCCATGGTCGATCTGTTGAAGGCGTTCAAGCCCGGCATGGTATCAAGGCGGTGGCCACGATGACGATCCAGAAGAAAGGCGATCCACCGCTTACCGCCAGAGAGCAGCAAAAGCTTATGATCATGCGGCAGGCGTCGTCTAGGACAGGTACGAGATACACAATTGACAAACGCCGAGGCGGATTCGCTCCGAAGCCTGTCACGCTACCGCCAACACCATGGGACAAGAAGTGATGGACCGTGCTGCTTTGGAGGGATTTCTTATTGGTTTTGTGCTCTCTGCCTTTGCCGTGGCAATAGGGATCGGGCTGGGCACATGGCTTTGGTTTAGGTAAGCGCTCCCGTGGGCATCTCGATCACGCATAGTATGCCCTTGGCCCCCGATCGAGCTGGCCGGCTTCCGATACAAGTGGAGCTGGATTGCGACGATCGCTCGAAGATGTTCTGCCATGGGCACAAGATCTTTTCCGATCCAAACGGTTACATAGGGGCCCACAACCTAGCGATGCTTGCCGGCTGGCTTGAGCGCAACGGGCCGCAAGGTCGCATCTGGCTCTGTCCGGAGTGCTCTGGCAAATGAAGCGGAGGAAGATCGCCAAGCTTACGACGGGGCGCCGGCACATGACCGACGAGCAGCGCGCCGAAGCGATCCAGCTCTATATGGACGGCGCCACGTTGCGTGAGATCAGCAAACACACCGATCGGCATCGCGTGATCTTGAGCAGACTGTTCAATGCTGCCGGGGTGAAGCACGGCGCGCGGTTTAGGATGGAACAGAAGCTTCGCCATTTTTATAGAAATGATGCCGTGGCTAGAGGAGTATTCCCATGGGCGACGTTGTAATTCTGGACGACGAGCGCGAGCACAGGCATCCCGGCGACAAAGAGATCCAAGTTAGGCTGTCGCTCCCGACACTGCATAAGGGGCAGTCTGCGGCATGGCACGCGCTGGCGGGGCATCGCTTCAAAGCGCTGCGTTGCGGCCGGCGCTGGGGCAAGACCGACTATGCAAAGCTGTGGATCGGTGACGGGCTCGCCAACGGCATGGAGTGCGGCTGGTTCGCTCCGCAGCATAAGACGTGGTCGGAGGCCTACACAGAAATGCGCGGAGCATTTGCGCCGATCGTCGACGGTGGCAGCAAGGGCGCAGCGGTCATGAGATCATGGAGCGGCGGGCGCCTAGACTTCTGGACATTGGAAAATCACATGGCCGGGCGATCGCGCCGCTATCAGCGCATCGTGATCGACGAGGCAGCGTTCGCAAAGGATGGTGACAACACCACCGATGGTTCGATGATGGACATCTGGGAAAAGTCGATCAAGCCAACGCTGTTCGACTTCCGCGGTGAAGCGCTGGTCTGCTCGAATAGCGCCGGCAAGAATCCAGACAATTTCTTTTACAAGATCTGCACTGATCCGCAGTACAGCTTCATTGAGTATCACGCCAAGACGGTCGACAACGATCGGTTGCCCAAGCGGATGCCGGGCGAAAGCCGAATGCAATGGATTCTCAATCGCACGACGTATCTTGAGGACCTGCGGCGCGACAACGATCCTCTGGTTTATGCGCAAGAGTACGAGGCCGAGTTCGTCGATTGGGCAGGCAAGGCGTTCTTTGATCCAGCGAAGTGGATGGTGGAAGGTAAGCCGATCGCTGGCGTCAAGCCGTGCGATACCGTGTTCGCTGTGATCGACACCGCCGTCAAGGATGGCGCCGAGCACGATGGCACGGCGGTGATCTATTTCGCGCTCAATAGCACAGCGCAGCATCCTCTGACCGTTCTCGATTGGGACATCATTCAGGTTGAGGGCGCCACACTAGAGCTCTGGATGCCTGTGGTGTTCGACATGCTGGAGCACTATGCGAAGGAATGCGGCGCCCGGCAGGGCAGCGTTGGCGCATGGATCGAGGATAAAGGTTCCGGTTCTATCCTGCTGCAGCAGGGCCGCAATCGTGGCTGGAACGTCAACGAGATCGAATCAACCCTGACGGCGGCCGGTAAGGACGAAAGAGCCATTTCGGTCTCAAGTTATCATTATCGCGGCCTTGTAAAAACCAGCCAACTAGCCTATGACAAGACCGTTACTTTCAAGCGCGAGACGCGCAACCATCTGTTGACGCAGGTTACAGGCTTTAGAATCGGTGACAAAGATGCCAGTCGGCGAGCAGATGACCTTCTGGACGCATATTGCTACGGACTCGCCATCGCCCTCGGAAACTCCGAAGGCCAGTGACATAGTTGCCCACGCAGAGCATCCCGGCGCAGCATCGGTCTCTTTCGTGGCCGCCAACGCGGCGATAGGCGGAAATGCCGTGCGTGACAGCGGGAGAGACTGCACCGATTGGTCCGGCGTCTGCGCGTGCGGCAAAGCTGCGATGGACGGAATTAGATGCGCGCTGGGAGCGACACATGAACATAGATGAATTGCGCGAGCGGCTTGAGGGTTGGCGCCGGGACGATGCCGAAAAGCATTAGCACGCACACTGCATCGATTGCGTGCTCTCCGCAGGCCATGGATGAAAGCTTGGGATCGTTATCAGCGCGGACGTGGATTGAAACCGGCGAAGATCAGATTGCCTCGCTCCATGCAAAAGCACAAAAGCTTGTTCCGAGAGATCATGTTAAGTCGATAGTGACGAAAGCGCCCGGTGATGATAAGGCTGCCCTGTAGCTTCTCGCGACGGGGTAACAAGTGGCCGAAGTCATCATCAACGGCAGCACGCTAGGCCAGTCGCTCCAAGGGCTGCTTATGGCCCCTGAGATAGTCCCCGGCGCTCCCGCCAGTTACCAGATCTGCAAAACCATCTACGTGTTCCACCCGCTCGGCGCCAAGATCGTCGAGGAGCCGATTCGCATCGCGATGAGCCAGCCGCGGGAGATCGCGTTCCCAAAGCATCCCGGCATCGAGCAGCGGCTAAAGGAGCAATGGAACAAGCAGTGGACGTCCGACAATGCCGACAGAAATATCTTCAACACTCATGTACTGGCGAGAGTGTATGGCATCTCTACGCTGTGCGTCGTCAGTGACGATTTCCTGCCCTCTGAGCCTATGCCGTTCGATCGACTTGCCAAATTGTCGATTAGCTGGAATGTGCTCGATCCTCTCAATACCGCCGGAAGCCTCGTCCTTAATCAGCGCCCCAATGCAACCGACTTCCAGAAGGTCGACAACATAGCGATCAATGGGGTGTCGTATCATCGCTCGCGCGCGATCGTGGTTATGAACGAAAGCCCGATCTATATCGAGTACACGGCCAGCGCTTACGGTTACGTCGGCCGATCGGCCTACCAGCGCGCGCTGTTCCCGCTGAAGTCTTTCGTCCAGTCCATGATCACCGACGACATGGTTACGAAGAAAGCCGGCATCATCGTCGCGGTGCTGAAGTCGGCAGGATCGATTATCGATCGGGCGATGCTGCTGATGGCCGGCATCAAGCGCGCCATGATCAAGCAGGCGGCCACCGAGAACGTCATCAGCGTCGAGAAGGATGAGGATATCAAGGGGATCGACCTCACTAACGTCAACACCGCTATGTCCGAGTCGCGAAAGAACGTCCTGCAAAACATTGCCACGGCTGTGCCGATGCCAGCTCGCATGTTGAACCATGAGACTTTCGCAGAGGGGTTTGGCGAGGGCACGGAGGACGCGGCAGCCGAGTCTCGCTTCATCACACGCATTCGCGACGACATGGCGCCAACCTATGCGTTTATGGACCCGATCATCCAACGCCGCGCATTCAACGAGGAGTTTTTCGATACGATCAAGAGCGAGTTTCCGGATGAGTTTGGAGGCGTCAAATATCAGACGTGGTTTTACGACGTCACCAACAACATGAAGGCGACGTGGCCTAACCTCCTGACAGAGCCCGACAGCGAGAAGATCCAAGTCGAGGACGTTCGCTTCCGCGCGGTGCTGGCGGCCTTCGAGATGATGGCGCCGATGGCCGATCCGGACAACAAGGCCAAGCTGCTCGAATGGTTGCAGGATATCTTCAACAATCAAAAGCTGATGTTCGGCGTGCGGCTCGATCTGGATTTCGACGCTCTGGTCAATTATGTGCCGCCTGAGAAGCAGTTGGAGATGGAGGGAAAACAGGCCGAGACGAAGAACATCGAAGGCTCGTTCAAACCGAGGACCGACGCGCTCGCAGCCTACAGGGATTCGCTGGCGCAATATACAGGCAGCGGCAAGACGCCAAACTCGCCGATCATCGCGCCAGATCGCAGGCCAAATGCAGCATGAGGCATAAAAATAATTACAAGGTCGTGAAGCGAGAGATTTTGGAGCTGGTCGGGTTAATTCCGCCAGAGACCGATTTCAACAGACGTGCGCGGGAATATGCGTTGCAGGCCAGCCGCATCAACACCAACGAGAGAATCCGTCAGAAACGTTCCCAAGAGCAACGAAATCAACGAGGAAAGGTTGAAACATGACCGACGATAATATCGAGACTTCAAACGGCTTCCCCACGCTCAACATCAACAAGGAAGTCCCGCTCTACAAGTCACACAAGACGGTGCGCGCGCTGGAGATCATGGGCATGGCAGATGGTCTCCTGCATTTCATGGATGCGAAATATCCTTCGCAGCAGATCGACCCTAAGATGCTCGCGCGCTACACGCCGAAGCAGGGCGACTTCTATGTGATCTATGACGACGGCTATCGGTCGTTCTCGTCGCGCAAGGCGTTCCTCGAAAGCTACACGCTAATCGAAAAGGCTGATGGGCCTCAGGAGAGCGGCCAAGATCAGCATGGCTGACAAGAGCACATTCTATCGCGTCGTGACTCAGGCCGTGGTCGATATCCTCGATCACGGCTTTGACGAAATTGGTCGCGTGCGCAGATGGGAAGAAAAGCTGGCGACGTCGGCTAGGGCTTCGCTCCTGCCGGAAGCCGAGATGGACAAGATGCTGCGCGACGGACTGGCGCAGATTTACGAGCGCCTGATCGACAAGGGCCAGATCTATAGTAAGCATCCCGGCATCAGCACATTCACTGTCGACAAGCTGCGACCGGAGCTTCGTAAGATCCTCGATCAGCGCATCATGGCGTCGGCAGATCTGATCAAGCGCAAGCGCAAGACAACGATCGACACCATGATGTCTCGCTTCTCTGGCTGGGCTACGTCGGTGCCGAAGGGCGGGACGTCTCAGGGCAACAAGGCTGGCCTCAAGGATAAGATTCGCCGATCGATAACGTCGCTATCCTTTGAGGAACGGCGAGTTTTTATCGATCAAGGTCACAAGCTGACAGCGTCAATTTCGGAGGTGGTAGCCATTGGCGGGCAAGCGATCGCGGGACGCTGGCGCTCGCATTGGAAACAGCCGGGGTACGATTATCGCGAGGATCACAAGGAACGAGATCAGGAAATCTATTTGCTGCGCGATACGTGGGCGACCGAGAAAGGTTTAGTCAAACCCGTCGGCGCCGGCTGGTACGACAAGGTAACAAAGGTTGGAGAGGAACCGTTCTGCCGCTGCTACATGGTTTGGATTTACGCATTGCGGGACTTGCCGCCGGACATGCTCACCGTTAAGGGTAAAGCTGAGTTGGATCGCGTGAGAGTCGAACTGGCTTCATGAGGAGTGCGCCATGCCGCTTGGATACATCTTCTGGGGCATTTTTATCGTCATCGTCATTCTTAGCGTCATAGGCTATCGGCGAGGCCCGACGTGGCAATATGGTTGGGCCAACGATGCGCTTATCCTCATTTTGATCGTGCTGCTGGGATTGGCCGAGTTTGGTTTTCCCTTGCAGGGCATAGGAGCGGGCCACCATTCTTTTTACTAGGGGGCAAGCCACCCATTGTTGAAATGGTCCCCGCGCGCAAGGGCTGCTACTATGTCGGGGGTGTTACCGACTGCTCGGAGGCAGATCCTCCGATGGAGCCCGGCCCTCCATCGATCTGCAAGGGCTGCGACGCAAAGGAGTAAAGACCATGTCGCTCGGGACAATTATCTTGATCATCCTTGTTATCGCGTTGCTCGGCGGATTCACGGGCGTCGGCGGTGGACCGTTCTACGGAAGCGGTTATTATGGCGGCGGCGGCCTCGGCCTTATCGTTGTGATCTTGCTCGTCCTGCTGCTGCTCGGAAGGCTATGACCTTTCATGATCTCGTCGAGAGCCATCTCAATTTGCTGGATCATCCTCTCGGGGGTTGCAGCTTCGTTTGCCAAGGAAGGCGACGGCCATTCGCAATCGCCGCTTCATGCGTGGTTTGAGGGCCTGCAATCGGGCAAAGGGCGCTGCTGCGCTGACGCTGACGGGGATGTGGTCAAGGATGCCGATTGGGAGGTAAAGCGCGGCCATTACCGTGTGTTCATGCTGCGGGAGTGGGTTGACGTTCCTGACGATGCCCTGATCACCGTTCCCAATCTCGACGGACGGACAATCGTCTGGCCCATCTGGATCGACGGTAGGCCGCAGGTTCGATGTTTTATGCCGGGGAGCATGACTTAAAATGGCGGTCGAGCGTTTGAGCCCAATCCTAGAGCGCAACGGCAACCGGATGTTTCATTGGTGCCCAGCGTGCGAGGTGCTGCATCCGGTGTTCGATGGCTTCGGCTGGAAATGGAACGGCGACGTCGACAAGCCGACGTTCACGCCGAGTTTCAAGCATTCCGGCAAACGCTTGGTTGTGGTCGACGGCAAGTGGAACGGAGAATGGCATCGCGACGAGGACGGCCATCCGATAGACGGCACGTGCCACTACATCATCACCGATGGACAAATCCAGTTTTGCTCTGACAGTTGGCATAAGCGATCTGATATCGTGGCGATGCCGCCTATCCCGGCCAACGTGAGCGCGAGCGACTGACGATGACCGATAATGTGATTCGCGCCGCCGGCATCCTGTTCCTCGATCCCGAGGGCAAAGCCTTATTCCTGCGCCGCGCTGACGGCGACCAGATCGGCCGTTGGGCGTTTCCCGGTGGAAAAATCGAGGATGGCGAGGACGCCGATGGTGCGGCAATCCGCGAGGTCGAGGAGGAGACCGGATACAAGGTAAAGCCAGCGGCGCTGCGTCTGCACGCAAGGCGCATCAAGCCGGTGTTGGAGGATGTAGCTGAAAAGCCGGCGTCGCTTGTTCCTGACGTGGTCGAGCTGCCGCCTCCGCCTATGGTTGATTTCACGACGTTCCTTGTCCGCGTCCCGGTCCAGTTCACACCTAAGCTGAATGAGGAGCATGACGGCTTCGTGTGGTCGTCGATCGGCGACGCGCCGCAACCGCTGCATCCCGGCTGTCAGATCGCGCTCGACAAGCTGACGATGAATGAGCTGGGGATCGCGCGCGCGATGGCCGCGGGCGAGCTAATGTCGCCGCAGCGCTACATCAACATGACGATGTGGACGATGCGGATCACGGGTACGGGCCGGTCATTCCGCAAGGCGCAGAAGCGAAAGGACGACGACGGCAAGACGATCGTCTATGACGAGCACGTCTATCGGCCGCCAGAGCACTATCTCAATCAGGATTTCCTCGATCGATGCAACGGGCTGCCGGTTATCTGGCTGCACCCGGCTAAGGCGAAGCTGACGTCAAAAGAGTTCGCCAAGCGGATCGTCGGCACCGTTTTTGTGCCCTACATCGACGAAGATGAAGTCTGGGCGGTGGCCAAGATCTATGACGACGAGGCCAACGCCGAGATGGAAAAAGGCGTGCTGTCCACAAGTCCCACTGTTGTTTTCACGAAACTCAGTGTAAATCAGTCCGTAGCACTTCCCGACAAGAGCTTGTTACTCATTGAAGGCGACCCCGGTTTGCTAGATCATGTCGCGATCTGCCAGCAGGGTGTTTGGGACAAAGGCGGGGAGCCCGCCGGAATTAGCAGCGATCACATCATCAGAGGAGATTCCAGCGTGGCCGAAAAAACCGAAGCAGAGAAGAAGGCGGATGCCGATAAGAAGGCTGCTGATGAGGCCGGTGTTGGTTCGCACGCAAATGGTGTGATGGACGCCATCATGGATTCGTTCAAGAAGATGGCGGATGGTCTCCGTCAGGACATGGCCTCGCACTGTCAGAAAATGGATTCGAAGTACGATGCTGTGATGGACGCGGTGAAGTCCGACTCGGCGAAGCGCGACGCAGAGAAGGAAGAAGAAAAGAAAAAGGACGCCGCCAAGTCCGATTCCGAAAAGGAGGAGGAGGAGAAGAAGAAAGACGCGGCCAAGAAGGACGGCGCCAAGAAAGACGGCGAGGGAGCCGAGGAGACGGCAGCCGACAAGAAGCGCAAGGACGCTGAGGAAAAAGAGAAGGAAAAAGAAAAGGCTGATGCTGCCAAGAAGGATGCCGAGGACAAGGAAAAAGAGAAAGAGAAGGCTGATGCAGCCAAGGCTGACAGCGTTCCTCGCTCTGAATTCGAAAAGCTTCAGGCGATGGTCACCTCGATGCAGCCGCGCAAGATGACGCAGGCCGATCGCGATGCCTTCGCAGATGCACAGGCGAAAGCCGACGTCGTGCTGCGCGCCATGAATGACAGCGCAGATCCGCCGATGTCCGGCGAGGATATTGTCGCCTACAACATTCGGCTTGCCCGCAAGCTTCAGCCCCACTCAAAAACGTGGAAGGATGTCGATCTGGCGGTGATCGCTGCCGATGCCAAGGGCTTCACGATCGCGCTCGACGGCATTCGGGCAGACGCCTTCAAGGCGGCGATGGACCCGACAGATGCGCAGCCATTCCAGCATCGCGAGATCAAGGAAACCGCACCGGGCGGCCACAAGATCACACGGTTCGTCGGCAAGGGCACGATCTTCGCGCAGATGTCGCGCCCACACCGCAACGTCAACTTCATCGGTACCCGCATGCCGACCCAACACTAAGGGCGGCGCGCGGGCGTCTTTTCTTTTTTAGGATCTGGCATAATCGCGACGATCGTCGCACTCACGCAAGGAACTCTGGGCCATGGTAGGTTCTCTCAGCTACAACCCGATCGTCACGACGAATGCCAGTGGCTCGTTCAATGTCGAGAGCACCGGCTACATCCAAGGTCAGGCGATGGACGATCCCGCCATTCGCCACGAACTGTTCGGCGGCGTGCTGGCCGTAACCGAAACGCTCCCGATGTACGGTGGTGTCGGCATCTATGAGCAGATCGGCGGGCTGGCGAACGGTCCCGGTTCGGTGCTCGGCAATATCCTCGGCCGCGCAACAGGGCTCTATCCCGGAACAGGCACTCCCGGAAATTTCAACCTCGTTGGTTTCAGCGTATTCGATCAGGATCACTCCATGATCCAGTCGGCAACGCAGGAAGTGCCCGTCGCGCTTTCGGGAATGAGTGTCCACGGCTATCGACTCGGATGTGGGGCTCGCATCGCGGTTGCGATGGACCCGGCCCTGATCGACTTGCAGGGCAATATCATCACTTCGCAAGTGAGCTGGGATTTTGGCGGCCAGAAGCTTATCGCAGGTCAGGCGATATATAACGCGAACGTCATCACAGCGGCGACGTGGGCTGCGACCGCCGGTGGCCAGTCGACCTACACCACGACGTCAGCGCATGGCATCGGCGTCGGAGAATACGTCACCTTCTCGGGTATCACCCCGGCCGCCTACAACGGCACCTTCCTCACGCTCGCCGGCACCACGGGCTCGACCATTGTCACAGCCAATCCGCTCGCGTCGACGCCCGGCGCCGGCACAGTGTTCGGCACGCTCGTCGCTGGCGGCGGCATCCTTCCGGTCCAAGTGCTCGACGTGAAGGCGACGAACTGCATGACGGTCCAGCTCAATTCGGCCGGCGCTTACATTTTCAACCGCAATGGTGCCTGCGCGCTCATCAAGATCTGATCGCGTTTCCCGCAACCTCAAACCGACAGACGCCATCACCCGCTCATCATCAGACGATTGAGCCCATACCGGAGACGAACAAATGCCCGTAATTGCACCGGCCTTTATCACGCTCAATCCGTCGCTCACGCTTCCGGAAGTGTTGCTGCCCTATAGCCAAGCTTCGGGCGCCTTCAAGACACTTCCAAGCGGCGACCTGATGGTGAGGCTAGGTGAAGGCGATCTGGCCTGCTACATCAATCGCGCCGATGTTCGCACCAAGATGGCGGCGGGACAGAGCGCCTATAACCAGCTCCCGTCGATCGGCATTTTCCTTTCATACATCCAGACGGCGACCTACCTGCTGCGGGTTCGTGCCGAATGGGATCATCACGATTCAGCGGCGATGGCGCGTCGCGGCATGGCGATCGAACAAGCCTATCGCCTAGGTATGCGTCAGGGGCATTTCCAGCTCACTCGATCCGCGCTGCTCTACGGCATGAACCCGGCCAACGGCGAGGGCCTGCTGAATACGGCAGGCGCCGTCGCGATCAACCTACCGCCGGACAGTTACGGCAACGATACCGTCATCACCTATGACAACGGCGAGATGGCGTTCTTCGTCATCAGCCAGTTGCTCGCGATGAAGACTCGCACCAACCAGCTCGGCATCGGCCGCAAATTCACGATCCTCGGATCGCAGCGCACGCTCGGCCAGTTCGAGTACAACGTCGTCCAGCTCACGCAGTATCAGCGCGCAGGCGCCGGTTCGCAGTCAACCGCTGGCGTGGTCGAGGGCGTCGGTGGCTTGAACGGTGACGAGATCATCTGGGCCTATGACGACACGCTGATCGGCAAGGGCGCCGGTGGCCTTGATGCGGTCTTGCTCGTCATGCCGGAAGTCGAGAATCCGCAGCCGACAACGAACTGGAACACCAACGAATTCGCTAACATCGCTCCGGGGCTAGACGCTTGCGTCTTGCAGCTCTGCGACATGGTCGCGCCGCGCGAACTGACCGCGCCTCTGCCCGGTGGCGCCGTCGACGTCGTGTCCGAGATGAGGATTACGAGTGGATGGGGACTCCGTGGTGAGGCAGTCCAAGTGATATCGATGCAATATAGCTGACGTTTCAGCTACTTGCTGCTATAACGAAAGCCCAGAGCAACCTTGATCTTGATGTGTGGCTTGCGCGAGAGTCGCGACGAAAAGGAAAACAACATGGCGACACCATTAAATTCAAATCTACCGGCCGTCGTGCAAGAGCTACAGACGGCGCTGGAAACAGCGCTGGGGGAGATCGAGCAGCTTAAAGCGCGCTTGGAGCATATCGAGCAGCATCTTCAGGGCGGCGGCGGTCCCGGCTTCAACATCAAGTTTTGAGTTTTTGAATATCGGCGGAGGAACGCAGCGCGGTAGCTTCACGGCTGCCGCGTTTCGTTTATAAAGGAATGATGCAGCGGACGCTAAGGACGCCGCCCGGTGGAATGCCGGGCACCACCATCAACAGGAGAAGGCACGATGGATCTATATCTTGGAAACGCTACGGGACAGCATTGGGATTTCTATTACCGGCTTCCGGAGAAAAAGAGTGCCCTGCACGAAATCATTCCCATGGGCGAGCAGATCAAAATCAGCGGCGATCTTACACCGGATGAGGTCGCGGCGATCGTTCATCAGGGCGAAAAGTACGGCCTGACGTCGGTAGACACGATCGACCAAGGGAGCACGATGTTCCGCGGGCTTTGCTATCAGGTCGGCAAGGAAATCAGCTCGTCGAAAATCGAAAAGCTTTTTCACGCCAACCAGAACGTGCTTGTGCTGCGCGGGCAGGAAATGCGCAAGGTGGCGGCGATCGTCGAGACCAACCGGATGGTGCGCGATAATCAGAAGTACGATCTTCCCAACATTCGAAAGACGGAGTTTTCGGTGCAGGATGAAGATGGCGCATGGGCAGATGGCTATCGCACCGAGATCGACACCGGGACGGCGCGGCCGTCGAAGCGGCGAAAGGGGTAGCGCGCCGTGGGCCAGTGGGCAGATGAAAAAGGCGAGGTTTGGAACATCACGGGATTTGACATGCCACAGCAGGAAATGAAGCGTCCTGAAAATAGAGGCGACGTGCAGTTGTTCACCAAGTCAGGGGAGCGCGTCACAACGATCAGGCTGCCGCCCGGCGGGCCTCCAGACGTCATCAAGTGGGGCGCGCGGCATTATGTCCTGCACAATGGCGCCTATCGAGAGGGCCTGTTTCTCGAGTCGTTCGAGGGACCGCGCTGATGGATAATGATCCGCCGTTCATCGTTCCCCCGCCGACCGTCGATGGATTCCTTCAATTCGTCTACGGTTTTATGCAGATCACTCCGGCACAGTTGCCACCAACCTCGCCGGTGGTGTTCTTTGCTTTTCACTCGGCGCGGGAAACGGTGAACGGCTTCATCAGGTGTGCTGTGCCGTTCCTTTATCATCAGGCGGTCTACAATCTGGCAGCGGATATCCTGATCAATTATGCGCCTGACATCGGTGATGCGTTCGGCAATCCGCCGCCGTTTTATGGGACCATCGGTAAGGACAGGCTGCCTGTCTTTGCGTATCTGCGAAGAAAATTCAACGTCAACGGTTTCGTCTCAGGCGTGATATCGTCCGCGAGCGATGAGGGAACAAGCGAGTCGATGGTCGTTCCTGATTCGCTCGCGCAGCTCTCGCTGTCGGATCTGCAAAACATGAAGACGCCATGGGGCCGACGCTATCTGTCGATCGCACAGAAGTGGGGACCGACTCTGTTCGGGATCACATGAGGGAAAATAGATAATGGCAAACCAACTTGTGCAGGCTGGTGCGTCGACGCCGGTCACGATCATCCCGTCAGGCAAGCCGTTGGGATTCCAGCAGATCACGGCATTGACAGTGGCGGCGGCGTTTACAGTGCCGGCGGGCGCGACCTATGCCTTGGTGATGTGCACGGGCGCAAATGTGAATTATCGCGATGACGGGACAGCGCCAACTGCGACGATCGGGATGCAGATCACGGCTGGAGCTGCGCCGATTCCCCTCGCCAATCTGGCCGCGCTGCAATTCATCCAGCAGTCGGCAACCGCTGTCCTCAACGTGTCATATTATAAATAGGGCGTGAACGGTCATGGTCGGCGTTAATTCACAGCGGGTTATTCTGCCGGCAGGATTTTCGCGAATCGTTACCCCCGGTCGCGGGCGCCAACTGCTTGAATGGCCAGCAAAGAATTCGATCGAAAAACTCGACTTCGGTATCGATTATTCGATACGGCTTGCTGTGCCACCGGCGGCGGCGGGCGACACGATCGTGACTTCGACGTGGGATCAGATCGAACCTCCGGATGAAGGTTTGGTGATAGGTAACAAGGCAATAAATAATCCGTTTGTTTCCGTCTGGTTGTCGGTCGGAGCAATCGGATCAGTGTATGCTCTGATGAACAATGCGACGACGGCGCAGGGCCGTATCTTCGTGGAAATCGTTTACCTGCGGATACGAGGCGAAGAAGATCCTGACCTTGATTTTTCGGATGCAGAAAATTCGCAGTACATACCGCTGATCGGCGGCTGACACTTTCCTTTGGGGAATTCGAGCGATGAAAAAAGCTCTCTTGGCATTGGCGATCTGGTCGCTGTCGCTCGTTGGCCTTTCCCCAGCTCTGGCTCAACAGGCCACGTTCCCTAATTATTCGTTCCTCGACGCCTACAAGATCCCGCGCCAACTGCATGGGTTCAATTGCTCGAACAGCGTCATATGCGCGGCTAACGTCATTCAGGATCAGACTGGCAACCCGATGGGTGTGTCGGCCAATCCGATCTTTGTCTCGCCCGGCGCGGGAGCTACGTTTGCAGTCACCGGCAGCATCACATGCTCGAATTGCAGCGGCACTGGCGTCTCGGCCACCTTCGCAAGCCCGATCGGAAATTTCGGCACGCCGGGCGGCTTCAAGGATGTGTCGGGTAATTTTCAGCCGCAGCTCGGCGACGTCACCAATGGAGAATGGGTAAGCATCAAGGCTTCGGTCACCCTTCCTGTCTCGGTTGCGGGCACGCCGAATGTCAATTGCGTCAGCGGTTGCAACGGATCGAATGCGTCGGTTGCGCTCACCTCGATCGCGGTGCCGGCCTCTGCCACCTATCTCGGCGCCAGCGTCGGCGGCGTCCTGACGGGATTGGTCGCGACCGCCAATGGCCTCATGGTCGACGGATCTGCGGTAACGCAACCGGTCAGCGGCACTGTCAGTCTCGGCGGCACGCTCCCGGCATTTGCGGCCACCCCGACATTCAATTGCGGCACGGGCTGCGGCGCGGCTCCGAATGCGTCCGTTGGAGCGGTGGCCACGCTGGCGCCGGGCTCGGCCACCTACGTCGGTATGTTGCAGGGCGGCAATCTTGTTCCGCTCACCGGTACCGGCGGCAACCTGAATATCCAGTGCTCGAACTGCTCGGGTTCGGGCGTGAGCACGGCGGATGGTGCGCTGTTCGCGGCCGGCGCTTCGCTGTTCGCTGGCGCGGGCGGTTTCTATCAGACGACGGTGACGGCAAATCCCCTGACGGCTGGCGATCAGGGCATGGTGCAGTTGACGGAATTCCGCGCTGTCATGATGAACCTGCGCAACGCGGCGGGAGCGGAAGTCGGCGTATCGGCGGCCCCGCTTCAGGTCTCTCTCGCCAATACCGGTTCGAACGGCTCGGCGCTGCTTGTTACCGGCGCTGGCGGCACATTCCCGGCCGCGCAGTCTGGCGCTTGGTCGATTGGGCTCGCTGCGGGCACCAACGCGATCGGCTCGATCACCAATACCGGGTTTGGCATCACGGGCACGCTGCCTGCGTTTGCTGCGACGCCAACCGTCAATCTGGGGACCATCGCGGGGGTCGCGACACAGACCACGCTGGCGGCGATCCAGACGGCGCTGGGCACGCCGTTCCAAGCCGGTGGCAGCATCGCCAATACGGCCTTTGGCATCTTGGGGACGCTCCCTGCCTTCGCGGCAACGCCTACGGTCAACCTTGGCACCTTGGGGGGAGCCGGCACGGCGGCCAATCAGGCGACTATCATAGCAGCGCTTGGAACGCCATTTCAGGCCGGCGGTTCGATCGGCAACAGCTCGTTCGCTGTGACGCAGGCCACGGCGGCGGCCCTCAATGCGACCGTCGTCGGAACGGGTACCTTTGGCGTCCAGCTCACCGGCGCCACGAACAACATCAACAACATCACAGGAACTATCAGCCTTCCCACGGGCGCGGCCACGGCCACCTTGCAAACCAGCGGCGCGGCAAAAACCCAGATCGTCGACGGCTCCGGGAACGTCATAGCCTCGACCACGAATGCCCTGAATGTCGCTTGTATCTCTGGATGCACCGGCGGCGGCGGCGGCGGGGAGGCGGTCTTTGGTCCCACGGCAGTGGGCGTTGCGAACGCCAATCCCCCGGTCGTGTTCGGCGGTACAGTCACGGGCGCGGCTGGTCAGAACGTCGTCGGGGCGGCAATCAAGCTCGGGAGCACGCCGCCGTTGGCTACCGACACGGCGATCGTCGTATCGATCTCGCCGAATAGCGTCAATCCAAACGGCCAAGTCACGATGGCCAATAGCGTCTCGGTTGCGATCGCCAGCAACCAGAGCGCCATTCCAGTCACGCAATCTGGCACGTGGAGCGATCGGATCGTCGGCAATGCCGGCGCGCTGCTCGATTTCGCTGGCCAGAACGCGACGGGCACATTCAGCTCAGTTCTAGTCGGTGGCCAGTTCAACACGACGCCGGCCACGATCACGTCCGGGAACTTCTCGCCGTTCCAGATGGATGCCGCGGGCAACCTGCTAGTCAACGTCAAGGTGGGCGGTGGGGGCGGTGCTGTCACGATGGTGTCCGGTGCGGTGGCGAGCGGCGCCTATGCGTCGGGCTCGATCGCTTCGGGCGCCTATGCGTCGGGCGCGTTCGCGTCCGGTGCGTTCGCAGCGGGCTCGCTCGCCAACGGCGCCAACGTCGTCGAGGGAACGATCACCTCGGCGCATACCTGCTCGGTTGCAGGGAATACCATCATCGGCTGTCTCGGCCAGCTTGACGACGATATCAAGGGGCCGATCCCGCAGGTTACGGGTCCGCTCAATGCGGCGACGGCGGCGTCGACCAGCGCGCTCACGGTCGGCGGTCAGTATCTTTCGGCGCAGCCGACAATGACGAACACGCAACAGGCTGCGCTGCTATTCAGTTCGCGCGGTGAATTGCTGGTTGCGGCGGGTGTCTCCGGTCTTGCCGTGACGCTGACGTCGACCACGATCACAGGCACGGTTGCAGCCACGCAATCGGGCACGTGGACGGCTGGTCTCACGCAAGGCGGCTCGGCCTTGTCAGCGACCAACGGCATCTTCTCCAACCTCCTGCAAGGCAACGCGGTCCTGAGTGCCACGAACGGTCTCTTTGCCAACCTGATGGTCGGCAACGCCGCGGTGGCCACCGGTACCGGAGCGCAGGGAGCCACAGTTCCTCGAGTCACCGTTGCCACCGATACCGCGACGCTGGCGGGCTCGGCGCCCAGCGTTGTGGTGCAGACCAACAATGCCCAGACGGCTGGAACGGCTACGGCAACCGGCCAAGGTCAGACCGGAACTGGCGTGGGGCGCCAGACTTTGTCGCAGGACAGCCTGTCTGCGCCGATCAGCATCTCGACGGCGACTACAACCCAGATCGTCGCGCTGTCGGGCTCGACGTCGATCTATGTCACGTCGGAAGATTTCATGGCCGCGGGTGTGGACACGTTCCAATGGATTTACGGAACTGGAACGGCTTGCGCTACAGGGCAGGGCACACTTAGCGGGGCATATTCTCTGAGCACGTCCAATCCGGGTCTTACGAAAGGCGGCGGTGTGGGGACGATCTTGAAGGTGCCGTCAGGAAACGCGCTGTGCGCCATTACAACGGCAGCGGTGGCTGTCGCCGGTTCGATCAGCTACATGCAATTCTGAGGAGTGGATACGTGAAGAAGCGCATTATCATTCTCGTTCTCATCGCGATCGCGTCGTGCTCGGTTCGCGGCGATCAGTCGCGCGCGGCAAGCATCATGCTGCTCGGCGCCGGCAGTGGTGGCGGGAACTCGTGCTCGAACGATCTGGATTTTTCGCAAGCCTGCAACAGTCAATATTTCTCTCTCATCTTCCGGTAAGGAGCGATCACTATGATCAAGCGTCTCGCAGCACCACTAACAGCAGTCGTGCTTTGGCTGATCGCGTTCGCCGCGCCAGCGCTGGCGGCGTGCACCAATCCGATCTCGATCAACAACAACGTGCCGTCCTCGGTCGGTATGAGCACGCAAACCGGAGATGACGGAAACTGCGCGCCGAATGCAGGGCCGCACAAATGGTATCTCGGCTCGTCGAACAATGGTCTTTACTCGGCGCTGCTGACGCTGGAATCGATAGAATTGAACGCGCTAGCCAATGGTGCGGTTGCCGTCAGTTCGGTTGGTGGCACCTCTGGACTGTTCAACAATTCAAACACAGGCGGCGCACAACTCGGTGAAATCTTCTTCACCTCTGGCGCCACCGCGACGTGCACGGCGGGCGGCAACATCTCGATCTGGTTTCTTCAAACCGGAGACGGAACAACGTTCGAGACTGCCACAGCAGCGCAAATGGTCCGCTCTCCAGATGCTATAATTTTTCTTCCCACTGCTGCGATCAGCACCAACACCTATAAAGCGCCGGGGCCGATTAACGTTCCTGCACTTCAGTTCAAGGTGATGACCCAAAATAACTGTGGCGCTGCGCTGGGCGGGACCGGAAATTTGATAAAGTTAGCTCCGATTGCAGGACAAAACTAAATGCTGTCGCGCCGTCGTCTTATCCAAGTTGCTGCCCCAGCCCTCCTGTTGCCGTCGCGCAAACTGTTTGCAGCTCAAAGGCCGCCGTTTGCGTTTCCGGCTGGGGTGGCTCCGGGGATGAATCAGAGTCATCCTGTTTCTGGACAGCCGTGGATATCGGCGGTGGCCAATTTAGGCGGGAATTTCACAAACCTTCTAGGTGGCAAACCGGGAACGATCATTGGTGCTCCGACTGGATTTCTAGACCCGGTGATCGGTCCAAGCGTCAAGTTCAACGGCGCCAGCACGGATCAGATCGAGTTTTCCGGTTTCTCGGCAAGGAATCCGATCGGTGGTTTTACGTATGGTTGCATTTTCGTCATGGACAGCATCCCAACAGTCACGGCTGCTCTCCACAGCACGGCAAATGCAAATACGAGCAACTCTTTGCTTGTAAGTACTGCTCCTGTTTTATTTCCGGAAACCGCCGGAGCGTTTCCGACTGCTGGCTATGCGCTTGCGGTTGGGGTGCCTTACTTTGCGGCCTTCAGTAACTATGCCAACGGTGCAAATTCAATTGACGGAATCATTCGCAATCTGGCGACGGGAAAAGTAGTGGCCACACAGGCTGCATTGGCCAGCGTCGGAGCCTCGGCAGGTGACGGCACCTTCAACATAGGCAACCACACTGCGGCAGTGGCAGCGTTTCCGGGTCACATCGCTGCGTATATGTATAGTTTTAATTTTGGCAACATGCTGTCGTTCAACACTCTGTTGAAGTGGTCCGAAAATCCGTGGGCATACTGGTATCCAGGAACTTAATAAAAAATGTTCAAAAGATTTTTATCAGCTCTGGCTGGTGTGGTAGTCGCACTGGCGACGACGACTTCCTTTGCGATGCCGGTCAATCCGCAGCGCAATAATCTTCTGGCCTACTCGATTCAGATCCAGCATCTAATCATTGAGCAGAAGGCTTCGTTGTCGGGAGCCGTTAAATTTTTCGGCCAAGGTGAGTCTCGCTTTCTGCCGGTCGGCTATCGTCATGGTTCAGCGCCCTTATCGCCACCCGCCGGCATTTCCCAAGTAATGCTCAGTGTCGGCGCGGATCTTACGCCGATCACTTACACAAATGCCCTGAGGGGAAACCAAGCAACAAACAACAATACTTCCATCGACGTCGATGGTAGCCAATATCCGATTACGACGCTGACGCAGCAGATTGGTTCGCAGACTAATGGTCTGTGGTTAAACTCAACCTATACGCTGTCGTGCGCCGCGACACGTCCGTTCATGTCGATAGTTTTCGGCAATACGACCACGCCGACATTTGTGGTGTCGTCTTTCACGGGTGGAATGACGCTCAGCGGTTCCGGCACACCGGGCACGTTCACCAGCAGCAACCAGAATTTCAAGTGCAACGGCAGCACGGCTGGCACGGCAGTGTTTCAATGCACGTCGCAGTGCTTCGGTCTCTCCATTCTTTATCCGACGGGTTATGCTTTTGCGCCGGGCAGCGGCGAGTGGATACTTTGTCGGAGCACCAATAACGGCGGCGCGCCGAACGATGATTGCTCCCAATACGCGCTTGCGATGTCAACCAGCGGGGCTTCCGGCTCGTTCTTCGTTCCTGAATTTGTAGCAGCCATAAAGGGAGCTGGCTTCGGCTGGCTCCGAAATATGGGATCAAGCGCTTCCGACACTACCAAGATGACGACGTTTGGTTATCGTGCTCAGATCACCGACCTCCATCTCACATTCACCAGCCGTAATGTGCCGAGCGCTCGTTCCGGAGGAGCGGGCAATACTACGCCGACGTGTCCGCTCACGGCTGGCTCGTCAGGACAGGCGCCATATATTTTTACCTGCGCGCCTTCTGACGACATGAACAACAGCGCCAACGACCAGAGCCTAGGGGCATGGGCTGATGGCGACACCGTGATGGGAAATCCCGGCACAGGACCGACGCCGGGATGGACTCTAGTCAACGCGGTCGGAGACAGCACGACCAACTGCGGCGGCGGTCCGTGCGTTTCGGCGTCGATCGCGCACAGCCAGATGACGACGGCCAGCATTTCTGGTACGACGATGACCGTCAGCGCCTTCAACAGCTACGGGGGCGGCAGCGCCTCCGTACTGCTCGGAGACACGGTCTTTTCTATCTCCGGAACGTCGGTTGCGGCCAACACCACGATTGTCGGAAACTCCACGACCAATTCATCTGCTTGTGCGCCTGCTTGCACGGGGGCCGGTGGCACAGGAACTTATGCTGTCAGCGTTTCGCAGACTGTTGCGGCGCAGGCGCTTTACGCGGGCAACGTGTCCGCCGCCATTGTCGGAAATGTGCTCTATGTCAATGGATTGACGAGCGGCACCACCGAGGCTGGTGGCGTCCAGACAATAACTAACATCTCAAGTGATGGCTACCACGTCACCTTCAACACAGCGTTTGTCCATGCCTGTTCCGGTTGCCTAGGCTACATAAGTCCATTTGCAATCGTTGTTTCCACGAAGGCCGGCGGCGCTCAAGCGTTCATCTTGAACTGCGAAGGACAGGGCTACAACGACAACTGTGGTGGAATAAATTCCAACCAGCTCGGCACCGGCTACTCCACGTTTGCTTACGATGCCATTTTAGGCGGGGTCATCGAACAGGGCGGCGGCGTCTCGCCGGGCATGGCGCCGTATGAGTATTTCATCAATCTTGCCAATCAGACCGACGCGAACTTCTGGCTGAATCTTCCGATAACGGCCACCAACACTTACAAGACCAGAACGGCCTCCCTTATTCTTAGTTTGATGAAAGCGCCGCTCAAGGTGCTTACTGAAGATGGCAATGAGGTCTGGAATCCGGCGTATCAACCATGGCGGCTGGCGATCCAGCGTGAGAACTGGCTCAATATAACCAACGGCTCTCCGCTCGATTATACGCACTACATGGCGGTGCTGGCTTCGGACACAGCGCTTGCATTTTCGTCCGTATTTAGTGGCTCAAATCGCTCTCGTTACGAAGCCGCCATGATGGGGCAATTCTGCTGCGCCCTTTCTTCCAGCGATTATATCTTGGCTCTGGGCGGGTCACTTCTAAGCACAGCAACGAACGCTCCACTTTGCGTACATTTTGGCGGAACGTTTACCAGCGGGTGTTCAGTAGCAGGACGAAATGTTTATCCTAACCGCCCCATCGACGACATCAACACGATCGGAGGTGCGCCATATGTTGGCGGCAACAACATCACGAACGGGTCGGACGTCGGAGGCTCTGGATTCGGGCTAGCATCAGCTTGGTTTTTCCAACCTGTCGTGAACGACTGGATCAACGGCAGCGAAGCCGCCGCCATATCGCTCATCGACCAAGACCTGAGGGGGACTTATCCGCGCAGAGCACCCCAAGCACTTACTTGCAGCGGCACCACGTTCACGACGGGGACAGGCGCATCGTCATACGAGCCGGGAGGGAATGGCAACTTCTTCCTGTTCACATCGCCCGGTGGAACGCTTCCAAGTGGTTTAGCAGGAAACCAAGTCTATACGACGGACACCATCACCGGCACAGCCAGCTTCACGGGGACTGGCAGCGGAACCAACCTCACCGTAACCGGCGTCACGGGCACCATTGCGATAGGTGCTGCGGTTGCTGGCACAGGCGTTCCGTCCACCATCACCACCACGATCGTCAGCCAGACCTCGGGCACGACCGGTGGGGCCGGTCTCTACGTCACAAGTGCAGCCACAACATCCGCGGGGGCGGCGCTGACCACTTCGCCGTGGAACTTCACCATGAAAGGGTTCACTGCCGGAATCCAAAACGGCAGCGATGTAAATTGCGGCACGCCCGGCACCGGTACGTTGTCGCTAAACTCTCTGATATACACATCGACGCCATTTACTTTTACGCAAGGCAACAATTCCACGGTCCAGACTAATCTTCAGCTCTGGCAAACTCTTGCCTGTAGCTACAGCAGCTCCACTCAACAGAGTTGCGGGACGGCAGCCAATCCTCGACCTTCTGGGATGGGTCCGGTTTTGATGCGGTGGTACGAAGGCGACATTGAAGTTAATCCTTATGCGGCAGCTACCTTCGCTGCGGCGGTGCCTCCGATCCAGATCGGCACTACGGTTGGAATTACCGGGTCGACTCACACAAACACCGTCGTCGACAGTCTCTCGACTGCTCTTGGCTATTACACAGGGATGACGGTTGCCGCGGGCGATATTTCGGGGCTGACGGTTTCGTCGATCAACAGCGGATGCCCTACAACATGCACCGGCAACTATGTGATTCTATCTGGCAATGCCACGGGAACGAACGCGGGAGAAGGCATCACGTTCTCTGATCCGTCGAGTACAGGAGCGGCCAACGCTTTCAATGACGCAGTTTTTACCGGGTATAAGAATGATCCGTCATTCGCCGTGACATGGGAGTATTACTACAAGGGATTCATGGGGACCGACATCAATCAAGTCACCTTTGGTTTGATGCCTAATTCGGGGTCTCCTTCGTCTTTGAATTTTCTTCTCTCGCAACAATGGGGGTTTAGTTCGTGTACTAGTCTGTTCTGCAACCCGCTCACTTCGCCGTTCTGGCAAAATTATAATGGCACGTCGAGTTTCAACAGCGGTCACTGATGGAAGCGAGATAAATGCCCGTACTTCATCTCGGAGTCATTGACGATCTGCCTTATGACCAGAAGGGCACGGTGACGACCGGCGACGTCGCAGGCTGGCTTGAGGACAAATATCATATCCTCGAAGTCTATTCGCAGGTTCACGGGCCGGACATGGCGACGGCGATGGAGGAAGGCGCGCGCGGAGCGCTCGAAAGTCTGCTGATGGGGGCCCCGGCAACCATCGATGTGTTCGCGGGCGGCGCCTCGAAGATCGAAGAAGGCATGAAGGAATTCATCACAAACGGAGAAATGGACAGCCTTGGCTATCCCGGCGTGCCGACGCAGGCAGCGATCGACCGTGCCTTGGGGAAGAAGCGGAGCGGGCGGAAGAAGAAGCGCGGACGTCGATCTAACTCGCGTCCGGTGTCGTTTGTTGATACAGAATCGTACGAATCATCACTTCGAGCATGGGTCACGTAAATTGCCGGGAATTGACGAAGCCTCTGGCGCAGACACTCCGCTAGGAAGCGACCTTGCCGAAGGCGTCAAGGCGATCGCGATCCAGCAAGAGATCAAGTTTACGCACTACGCAGAAGCGATCCTGCCGCTAGATAATTATCGCTTCTGGGTGAGGATTCGACCGCTCAAGACGATGAAGGTGATGGGCTCGCTGCATTATGCCACCGAGATCCATCAGGACGTCGAGGAGACATTCGCGCTCAATCGCGTGGTATTCACGTCACTGAGCGAAGTCACGCCGCTGAATGCGGTCGATCCAAAGACGATGTGGATCGGCGAATTCGATGGCCTGATGTTCGGTTTCTCAGGTCGTGGAAAATACTTCAAGCAATCGGGCCTGCATCACTATTATGGCGCTGCGATCTATCCGGACATGCGGACTCAGGTCGTCAATTCGGCCAGCCATCTCGCCACCGACGAGGTCATTGCGTCGAACAGCCTTCCGCTCTGGCTGGCGATGAACGCCTATCAGCCGCCGGTGCCGGGCGTTCGCTGGGCGCTTCCGGTGACCTTGTATCCGGCCTACCTCCTGCCGCTCGACATGAGCCCTCCATTCGCTTCTGTGGATATCTTGCAGGGAAGCCCGATCGCTTTGCAGTCCACGGCCTATATCGGCAAAGATGGAACGCATTTCCAGCTTGTATCCGATCGGGTCAAAATCACGATGTTCGGGCTGCGCAATGCCGAAGCGCTGAC
>Ga0182030_10001592_pt1 | contig 46987 bp, 45 predicted proteins | sample 812S3MmetaG_FD_121299 | JGI IMG/M metagenome (GOLD analysis project Ga0182030, IMG submission 121299) | Permafrost microbial communities from Stordalen Mire, Sweden - 812S3M metaG (Illumina Assembly) | ecosystem: Environmental > Terrestrial > Soil > Wetlands > Permafrost | place: Sweden...
CATTATCCACTTTACGAAACATATTCAGCTGATAAAATACCAATATGCCCAGGCCCAAGAGAATCCATTATGAAGGCGCCATTTATCACGTCACCTCCCGGGGCAACGAACGAAAGAAGATTGTGCTGGATGACGCGGACCGGGGAATGTTTTTAAGAGTATTGGCTGAAAACCTTGGGCAACACCAGGTCATTTGCCACGCCTGGGTCTTGATGGACAACCATTACCATTTACTGCTGGAAACCCCGGCCCCAAACCTCTCCCTTGAAAAAAAAGGGGTCAGGCCACCATTATCCACTTTACGAAAAATATTCGACTGATAAAATGCCAATATGCCAAGGCCCAAGAGAATCCATTATGAAGGCGCCATTTATCATGTCACCTCCCGGGGCAACGAGCGAAAGAAGATTGTGCTGGATGACGCGGACCGGGGAATGTTTTTAAACGTATTGGCTGAAAACCTTGGGCAACACCAGGTCGTTTGCCACGCCTGGGTCTTGATGGACAACCATTACCATTTACTGCTGGAAACTCCGGCTCCCAACCTCTCCCTTGCCATGAAGCACGTCAACGGTATCTACACACAAAAATTCAACAAGAAACACCACCGAGTTGGGCATCTGTTCCAGGGAAGATACAAGTCCATCGTGGTGGAGAAAGACAGCTATCTAAAGGAGTTGTGCCGGTATGTGGTCTTGAATCCAGTGAGGGCGAAATTGGTCAAGTCGCCGGGAGAATGGAAATGGAGTAGTTACCGGGGGACGGCGGGGTTGTCGATGCCGGAGAAATGGTTGGAAACCGATTGGATTTTGAGTCAATTCGGGAAAAACAGACAACAAGCTCAAAAGGCCTATGGGGCTTTCGTAGCTGACGGGATAGGAAGCAAGGAAACCCCGTGGGATAGCCTCTATTCCCGAATATACCTGGGAGGCAAAGAGTTTTTGGATAGCGTCCACGAGGTTGGGAAAAAGCATGGGCATTTGGATGTGCCGAAGTACCAAAAACATGTCACCAAGCAGGAGCCGGAAAAGGTCATTGCTAAAATCGCGAAAGCTTATGGGGAAAAGCCGGAAGAAATATTGAGGGGTGGGCGGAAGCGTTTTGAAGCGCGGGATGTGGCGATATACTTGTTAAAACGGGAATGCGGGTTGAGTCTGAGGGAAATAGGCAAGAGGATGGGGATCGGTCCTACGGCGGTAGGGAACCGATGGGTAAAGATCAAGCAGCGGCTGATCAAGGAAAAGGGTTTGGCTCAAAAAATCGAAAAGTGGATAATGGTGGCCTGACCCCTATTTTCATTAACCTATTAAGCGGTTGTTCATCTGGAACAAAACGGGGAGGTGTTCATGCCATATACCATCAATGGAATCGGAACGTCCGTCTGCGGGGGCCTGGGTTTCATGGACCCAAGTTTTGGAAAGCCCACCAAGTGGTGGAACAAGCTCATCTCGGGCAAGAATTTCGACGGGATCGAATGTTTCGTGATCCTCTACATCCCTTTCGTGCCCCTCAAACCCATCCACGCATTTAACTGGCAGGGCACTGCCTATCAACGAATCCCCCTCCGCTGGTCCGCTTCCCTGGTGGCCAAGACTTTTTTAAGAAGGTGGATCTGGCTTATCGTCGCTGGCATTCTTCTTTATCTATCCAGCGCGGTTCCGGACCTATGGTTCGCTGTCTCATGTCCGGTCTTGATCCTCGGCGCTCTTTTCCTATTACCCTTCCTTGATAAACGGGACCAAAACATCCGTTGGCTATTGGGCCCGCACAAATATGGAACCAGCGATCCTGCCACCTGGGTGGATGAGACGGTCAAGGCCATGCCACCCGCGAAGGAACTCTACAAGAAAAACACTTACGCCGAAGCGGTGCCCAGCTTTCTTTCCATGGGCCAATATTCCGAGGCCATGTGGGCCGCCCGGCTCAGCGCGGCTGCCGAAAACCGCCCTGAGGGTGAGAAACTGACGGACACGATTCTCCAGGATCCCCACGTTCAAGAGGCGCTGGAAAAGGTTAAAAAGGATCCGTCAAACTGGAAAACCCTCATGGGCGTGAAACGGTAACAGCGACCAAAAGTTCACAACAGAGAACGGATTTGTTTTGATAAGAAAAAAGGGGAAAAAATTTGAAATTCAAAATACTATTCCTATTCATCCTGACCATCGCTGCCGGCATCGCCTCAGGCTTGATCCCCGAGGAAGCCTTTGGGGCGGACAGGTTTGTGCTGGGTGTTTTCCCCATGAAGGGCATTTGCCTGGGAGTCCTGTTGGTCATACCGGTCGCGATCGCGGGAAGGCTCCTTTCCGTCGCTTTCCGGGGAAACGCCTTGAAGACCCTAACCCTGGCGGCGGCCTTCGCTTTTGTTGGCTTCTATTTCGGCAATTTCCTCCGGGACGCGGGCGCGGGCCTGCCCGCCACCCAGTCTGTCCAGGCGGCCGTGTCGCCGCAGGGCCTCTCCATCTTTCTGGATTACCTGCAATTACAGTTGAAGGAAACAGTGATCCAGGACTCCATCACCCATGAGGTGAATCACGACTTTGGCCCTGGGGTGACCAAACTTTATTTCGGGATAAACCTGGTTCTTTGCGCCTTCGTATTTCTCTTTCTCGCTTTTTGCGTTTCGTTCTTTTTCACCTATTGCAAACGCTGTTCGCGGTACAAGAAAAAGTCCGGAAAGATCGAGATCTACTACCCCATGGATGACTCGGACGCCTTCGGAGCCGCCCTTGCCCGGGTGAAGGAACTGATCCAGGCCGGGGACTATTCCAAAACCACGTCCTTTCTGTTGGAAATGAAGCGCGCCCAGGCCCGGACCTTCACACCCGAGTTTTTGAAAAGCCCGCAAATGAAAAAAACCGCTTGCTACATTCTTTCCGTAACCGAAACCCGTTGTCCCCAATGCCAGGAAGCCACCCTCAAGGGGTCGGTCTCGGGGCAGGATTCGAAAGGGGACGCCACACCCGTGAACGGGCTTGATTTCGAAATGACGTCCAAGTCCGAGGAAAGCCCTTCTTCCCTGGCTGTATTGACGGTTTGACCGGGAAACACATGCCCAACCCACAACAACCTCCGGAAGAACAAGACGACGAGGCCAACGCTTTGATGAAGGCGCTCGCCTACAGCGTTCAGAATGAGATCTCCCGAAATTATTCCATCGAGTTGAACTTCGAGGTGGAGTCAGTCCGGCAGTTGGACGAAATAGTCTTCCACCAAATGCATCAGGAATACTTGATCACGGGCATGACCACGGAAATGATGCAGATCTACGTCCTGGCGATGGGTGCCTATATCGGCCAGATTCTTCGCTGGAATAAAAAATGCTCCTGGAAGTTGGACCCCAAAGCCCAAGCGGAGAAAAAACTGGATCAAAATTCCGCCTATCTGGCCACCGAGAGCGGCCAGCAGATGTTTGTGTGCAACTGGTGCTACAAGCGCATCGTAAACGGCGCGGGGGACAATGTTTGGTCCAAGTTCCAGACGGCCCTGCTCCTTGATGAAATCCAAAAAAACATGGTCCTCCCGCCGGCCGCTGAAATTTTGGGTAAGAAGGGAGAAGGTTCGAAATCGGCCGTCCCCCCGAAACAGCTGATCCAATGTCCCTATTGCCTGGAACCCATGGACGCCCTGCCGGAAAAGGACGTGTTCCGGGAATGCCCCATTTGCAGGCACAATCTCTTCCCCGACCTCATGACTACCCCGCTGGACCAAATGAACCGGAAACAGAGGCTCAAGCTGATCGTCGAGGATATGAGATTCGTCCTGGGGAACGAAAACACCCTTCTTCGAAGCTACAAAAAATGGGTCACGGGCTATGACCCGGAATATAACCAGATGCAGACCGAGCTTTCCCAGCGGGGCGCGAAGGTGATCGAATTCGAGAAGGAAAGCCAGATACTCCTTTCAACGATGGGGGATCTCGAGGAGGAGGCCTTCGGGATATTCGCCCGCATCGCAAAGGATGACACGAGGCTCATCGGGTGGATGGCGGAACGGCAATCCTTCCGGCTGGAGGCCCTGTTTTTATCTTTGACCGGCGACGGAAAAAACCGTATTTCAACCTTCCAACTGAAAATGGTCGAGGCGAGCGGATGGGGTTCCTACGGCGATAGTAGGGAACGGGATAGGGTTCTGAACCAATTAAGGAATAGAATACCTGTCAGCCCGGTCACCCGGTTCTTCCGCTGGGTGAAAACCAAGTTCCCAGGCAAACCAGCCTAGAAAGCCTCTCCCTTGAACGACCAGCGCTACGAATATTACGCCTTCATCAGCTACAGCCACCGGGACGAAAAGTGGGCCCAGTGGCTCCATAAAAAGCTCGAAGGCTACCGCCTCCCCAACACCATCCGCAAGGAATTCGGCGAGAACATTCCCAAGCCTCCCTATAAGGTCTTTCGCGATGTCACGGACCTGGGGGTCGGGGGACTCAAGGAAAACCTGCACCGCGAGCTGGAAGATTCCCGTTACCTGATCGTCATCTGCTCGCCCAGTTCCGCCCGTCCAAACGCCGAGGGGAAACATTGGGTCAATGACGAGATCAAGAAATTCATCGACTTGGGGCGCATGGAACGCATTGTTCCTTTTATCGTCGAGGGAGAGCCCTTCTCCAACGACCCCCTGAGGGAATGCCTGCCCCCCGCCATCAAGGACAACAACATCCTCGGCACGAATGTGGCGGTTTCCGGCAAGGACTCGGCTTTCATCCACGTGGTGGCGAAGATATTGGGCCTCAAATTCGACCAGCTCTACCAGCGGCATTTGCGGGCGGAGCGAAAGAAAAAATGGTATTGGGCCCTGTCGGCCTGCGCGTTCCTCGCGCTGGCGGGGGTCGCCTTCGATTACCAGCGGGAGAAAACCGCCTATTACGCGGACTATGTGGAGAAATACTGCGTACCCCAGGGCCTCTTCCCCCTGAAGCAGGATCGGGTCTCAAGTCGAGCCCAATCCTGGAAATTGGTCAGCCGCCACTGGAAGGTAGTGGCTGTCTCGTGCGTCAACTCGGCGGGCATGGTGGTGGATAACGAGGACCCGGAAACGTCCAACCGTTCACCCCTGATCCATATCTATTACCGCGATGGGGGCACGGTGGAACGCGTCGAGGAGTGCGACCGCTTCGGGAAGGTTCTGCGCATCCGCACGATCACCCCGGACCTGAAATACGAGGCCTTCAAGGACCCTTCGGGCCACGCGGACCAGCTGGGGGAAACCCTGCAGGTGGGATTGAGCGCGGACTCGGGAAGCCAGGCCAAGAACATCGTGGCCGGGTGGGAATTGGCCTACACCCCGGACGGCAAGGTCCAGACGCTGAACTACAAGAACAGCTTCAACGAGGCCGCCAGCGACGCGAACGGCATCTTCGGCCTGCGTTTTACCTACGCCGAGAACGGGCAAACGACCCGCGTCCAATATCTGGATTCGGGGGGAAACCCGACCCAGGCCCGGGACGGGACCGCCGGGAAAAATTACCAGTATGACCTTATGGGCAACCGGTTGAGCGTCACCTGGGTGAACGATTCGGGCCAGCGGACCCTCAACCAGGCCTCGGTCGCTGGGGTGAAAACTTCCTGCGACGCTTTCGGTAACGTGATCGAGGAGGCATCCCTGGGCGTGAAGGGCGAGCCGATTTTGAACAAAGATGGGTACGCCCGGAGGATCAACAAATACGACGGGGCCGGAAACCGGGTGGAGGTGACCTACTTGGGATTGGACGGCCACCCGATCCTGAACAAGAACGGGGTCGCCCGGTACACCGAAAAGCACGACGGGCGGGGGAACGAGACGGAAGAGGCCTATTTCGACCCGGAAGGCAAACCGGCGCTTTACGAAAAGGCCGCACGCATTACTTTTCAATACGACGGGCCGGGGCATGTGACCGAGAAAAGGTACTACGGGGTCTACGGGGAGCCTGTTCTGAACAAGGATGGCTACGCGCGGTGGACCGACCGGTATGACGAGCGGGGCTTCGAGGCCGAGAACGACTATTTCGGGGTGGACGGGAAACCGGTTGCGGGCGAGGACGGCTTCGCGAAGGTGACCTTCAAGTTCGACGCGCGGGGTCACCTGGTTGAGGGCGATTTCTATGGCGTGGACGGGAATCCCTGCCTGTACCAGAACAGCTACGCGAAGGTGGTCTGCAAGTTCGATTCGCGGGGCAATGTGGTGGAGGCCGACTATTTCGGGGTGAAAGGGGAGCCGGTCCCGGGCCAGGCTGGCTACGCCCGGCTGCTGAAAAAATACGACGAGCGGGGCAACAAGACCGAGGAAAGCTACCTGGGGGTGGATGGGAACCCGGCCTTGAGCAACGAGGGCTTCGCGAAATGGACTTCCCAATACGACGAGCGAGGCAACATGACCCGGGCCGAATATTGGGGGGTGAACGGCGAGCCGGTTTTGAGCAAGAACGGCTACGCCAAATGGACGGCGGTCTATGCCTTTCACGGCAAGGTGACTGAATGGGCGGTTCTCGGGGTAAAGGGGGAGCCGGTGACTGGGGGGCTGGGCTACGCGCGAGGAACGGCCAAATACGACGACCGAAACAACGTCACGGAACTTGATTATTTCGGTGTGGACGGTAAGCCCTTCCCCTGCCTCGACGGCTACGCCCGGGCTGAATACCAGTTCGATGAACGGAATCATACGACGGGTGAGGCCTATTTCGGGGCGGACGGGGGGCGGGTCATGCACTCGGGCTATGCCCGGCTGGCCGCCAAGTACGACGAGCAGGGCCATTTGATCGAGAAGGATTATTTCGGGTTGAAGGATGAGCCGATCCGGTACTCGACCTATCCCTTTAAAAAAGAGATCAAGCTGGCTGCCGAGGGGAAGCCTCTTACTGAAGATTTCGGTTACGCCCGGGTCACCTACCAATACGATGAGGCCGGTCATGAGACTGGCGAGGCTTATTTTGGCGTCAACGGCGAGCCGGTTTTGGGCGATGACGATTTCTCCAGCCGGACCGACCAATACGACGCCTATGGGAACCTGACCGGAAAAGCCTATTACGGCGTGGATGGGAAACCTCTCCTGAGCCATTACGGGTACGCGCGGGTCGAGTACCAATACAACTCGGAGGACCGCGAGACCCAGGAAGCCTATTTCGGGACCGACGGGCAACCTATCCTTTACGACGGCTATGCCAAGGCCACCTATCTCTACGATGATCGCGGGCACGTCATTGACGAGGCCTATTTCGGCTTGAAGGGCGAGCCGGTGATGAACGGCGGGTATGCCCGTGTCACCTCCCAATACGACGGCCAGGGTTTCGTGACCGAAAAGATCATGACGGGGGCAGAGGGGAAGCCGGTGATGTATTTGGACGGGGTCGCGAAGTTGATCCGGCGGTTCGACCCGCAGGGCCACCAGACCGGGGAAGAATATTTCGGGGCGGATGGGAAGCCCGTGAGCGTCAACGGCTATTGCAAGATGGCCGGGAAGTTCGACGACCGGGGGCACGTGATCGAAAGCGATTATTTCGGCGCGGATGGAAACTTGGTGATGACCCCCTACGGGTACGCCCGGATCACCCATCAATTCGACGCGCGGGGACAGGAAGCCGGAGAGGCTTATTTCGGGACGAAGGGGGAGCCCATCCTCGGGAAAGTCGGCTACGCGAGTGAAAAGAGCCAATACGACGATCAAGGGCGTTTGTCCGAAATCGATTATTTCAGCGTGGACGGGAAGCCGATCCTGGACCGCGACGGCTACGCGCGAGTGACCTATGAATATGACGCCAAGGGCAATGGAACCTCGGAAGCCTACTTGGGGGTGAGGGGGGAACTGGTTTCTTGCCTGACGGGCTACGCGAAATGGACAGCCCGGTATGACCCTGAAGGCGTGATGGTCGAGAAGGCCTACTGGGGCGTGGACGGGAAACCGATTGTCTGCCGGGAAATCGGCTGGGCCAAGTGGACGGCCAAGCAGGACCCGATGGGCCGGATTATCGAGGAAGATTACTTCGACGCGAAGGGCCGGTGGGTCCTCAACCCAGAATACGGTTACGCCAAAAAAACCGAGAAATTCGACCGAGCCGGAAACAAAATCGAGGAAGCCTGTTTCGGGAAAACCGGAAACCCGATCCTGTGCAAGGACGGCTACGCGAAAAAGGCGTTCAAATACGACGCTTCCGGAAAACAATTGGAAGGGAAAGTTTTTGACGCGAAAGGCAAAGTGATCAAACCCAAGGCCCGAAACCCGAAGTTTCTTTTGGAAAATAAAGTCGAATAATTACACGAACCAGGAGCGGTTCAAACCATGACGAAACAAATCGCTGAATCTGTGACGGGTTTTTCACCCGGGGATATGGAAAGCAGTCAACGAAATCTGACGGCCGATGAGGGAACAAAGCTTCAACGGGTATCGAATGTTTTTTTGCGCCTGTCCCTGATTTATTTCTCGGGAGGGGCCCTGATTTCGGCCTTCCTGATCCGGCTCTTGACCAATCTCACCCAACATCAATTAAATCCCGAACTAAGCGGTTTCGGATGGCTTGCCGCGGTTTTCGTCGGATTGGTTTGCGGATGGGGAAAGTTCAGGCTTTGGGTTCAAATGCGAAAGGATATCCAGGCGGGTATGGCGGTTACCGTCCAAAAAAAAGGAACAACGGGTCAAGCGGGCATCGTGAAGGAGTACCTGCCGCTCTCGAAGTTTCATTTAGTCAATAATGAGGAACCAAAGGATTGGCGCACTCGGTAAGAATGCGCCCGATCAAAACCATTTTTGTGGGTTGAAGCGCCTGAAACTATTTCCGGTCGTGGATAGAAACGTAGGCCCGGGTGTTCGGTCCCTGGTAAACCTGGCGGGGCCGGGCGATGCGCGTTTGCTTGTCATGCCGCATCTCGCGCCAATGGGCCAGCCAGCCGGGTACCCGGCCGATGGCAAAAAGCACGGTGAACATATTCACCGGGAAGCCGATGGCCCGCAGAATGAGACCCGAGTAGAAATCCACGTTGGGGTAGAGTTTACGGCTGAGGAAATAATCATCATGCGTGGCGATTTCCTCAAGTTTCAAGGCGATGTCGAACATCGGGTCGTTCATGCCAGGACGCTTCAGGAGCTTGTGGCAGAGTTTCTTGATGATGGCGGCGCGGGGATCGAAATTTTTGTACACGCGGTGGCCGAATCCCATCAGCTTGCCCTTGTTGTTCTTGAGATCTTCCATGAATTTCTCGGGCGTGGTCTTAGTGTCACGAAGCAGTTCCAGCATCTCGATGACTTCTTGGTTGGCCCCGCCATGCAGGCGGCCCCAGAGGGCGCTGACGCCCGCCCCGATGACCGCGTAGATGTTGGCCAGGCTGGAACCCGCCATGCGAACCGTGGAGGTGCTGCAATTCTGCTCGTGGTCGGCGCTTAAGAGGAAAAACAAATCCAGGGCCTGAACCATGTCGGGGTCCAGGGTGTAATCCTTCACTGGCGAGGCAAACATCATGTTCATGAAGTTTTCCACGAACTTCAGCTTGTTGGAGGGGTACACCACCGGCTCCCCAATGGACTTCTTATAAGAGAAGGCCGCGATGGTTCGAATCTGGCTCATGATGTTGGCGATGATAATTTCTTCGGAGGCCGGGTCCAGGTTGTCCTTGACGGGATAGAAGGCCGAGAGGGAAGCCACCACGCTGGTGAGGATAGCCATGGGATGGGCGCCCTTGGGGTAGCCGGTGAAAAAGTGAAGCATGTCCTCATGGATCAGGGAAGATTTGTTCAGTCGGTCGGAAAAATTGTGAAGCTGGCCCTCGCTGGGAAGATCGCCATACATCAGCAGATAGGCGGTTTCGGTGAAGAAAGATTTTTCCGCCAGGTCCTCGATGGGAATCCCGCGGTAGCGCAAAATCCCCTTGTCGCCATCGATGAACGTGATGCTGCTTTGGCAGGAACCTGTGTTGCCATAACCCGGGTCCAGGGTGATATAGCCGGAATCGTTTCGGAGGGACGAGATGTCGATGGCCTTTTCGCCTTCCGTGCCGATGATTACCGGATATTCGTAGGTTTTTCCCTCGATGATAATTTTCGCTGTCTCCGCCATAACCTGACCTCCCCCATAAGATGTGGGCATTGTAAGGAAAGTCCGCGCAAATAGAGGTAACTTTTTTGATTATTTGTTAAATGAGAATAGGTTTCAAATGATGGTGGTGTCCAAAAGTGACCTGGCCAAACAGGAGGCGGGAGTGTTCCCGCCAGCCCCGAATTTGGATTCGGGTGCTATCCTATGCCTTCGGACCAGAACCGGAGCGGGGGTTCAAGCGTCTAATGAATTGCAGGGTATTAACCGCCAATTGAATAACAGGGAGGAAAGATGAAAAAGGGAATGCTTGTACTAGGTTTCATTTGTTTTTTTACCGCTGCTTTTGCTACTCGGGCGAATGCCCAGGTCAACGTGGGTGTCCAGGTTGGGCCTAACGGTCTAGATTCCTTTCATGTCGCGATTGGGGACTATTTCAAGGTGTCCGAACAGCAGGTTGAAACCTGCCAGGACAGCAATATCCCGGACGAAGACCAGCCGGTGGTCTTCTTTATTGCCCAGCGGGCAATGGTCGCTCCCGAGTCGGTGATTCTGCTTCGTTCCAGGGGTTGGAGCTGGATGCAGATTGCCCTCCATTTCAGGCTCAATCCCCGCATTTTTTACACGCCAGGGGTTTACGCTGGGACGCCCTACCAGAATGGATATAACGCTTTTCGTGGCCATGGAAAGATAAGGCTTTCCGACGCGGATATCGTGAATTTCGTGAATTTGAAATTCATGTCCGAACATTACGGGCGTGAACCGCAGGAAATCGCCCAAATGCGGGCCCAAGGCAGGAATTTCCGGGATATCAACGACGGTTTCACGAAAAAACGTGAAGTGATCGAGTGGGATGCCAAAGAACAACCCCGCCATCACTTTGGCCATGGCGAGGATCAACCGGGGAAACGGGATAAGCAGGATCAACGTGACCAGAGGGATGAACAGAACCCCCGCGACGGCTATAACCACTAATTCGAATTTAAAGTTCGATTCACCCAACGGGTCTGTCCGGAAAATCAAAACCGGATTGACCCGTTTTTATTTCATTTGGTAATTAACTTGGTCTACAGGATGCTTTCCATAATAATGACCCCATGCCCAAAGCCGAATTTCGACTCCGCGATATGCTCCTCCACAAGAAAATCGACATCGTCGGAATGGTGGTTTTCGTGGACCATAAGAACGGAATTTACCGGGTCAGCGTGGATGACGACATGCCGGTGGAAAACTGGGTTTTCGGCGAAGTTGAACTATACCGGGGAAATCAAGCCCAGTAGAAACACCCACAGAAACGGCTTTTTGGAGCCGCGATGTCAGTTCTACCCGCTTTTTCTCCCTTTTGAGTCCCCCTTCCAAGGTTTTGCGATAAAATAAAAAGAAATACATTTTAACCTGACTCGAAACGATTTTAAGTTGGAGAAATATGAAATTCGGTTTTCGTCGCATCCCCTCAATATATCTGGCGGTGATACTCACTTGGCCTGTCGGGCTTGCTTTCGCGGCATCGAATACCGGCAAGATCAAGATTGATAATTTCGGATACCGCACCACCGACACCAAGATCGCCATCTTTACCGCCAACCCTGGCGCGACTGTGGAAATTCACGACGCCGGTACCACGGCCCTGGTTTACACCGTTACGGCAGCGAATATCACAAGCAAGGGGACGGATACAGCTTCCCCCCTGATCTCGGGTGATACGATTTGGTGGGTTGATTTCTCAGCCTTCACCACACCCGGTCATTATTACTTACTTTCCCCCAGCCTTTCGGAGCAGTCCTACAACTTCAAAATCAATGATACCGTTTTCCAGGCGCCACTTACCGCTACCCTGAAGGCCCTTTATTATCAGCGGTGCGGTTGTGCCAAACCCGCGGCCTATGCGGGGGCCAATTGGTCGGATGCCGCCACCTGCCATGCCGGTGACGCGAATTCTGGCCCCGCGCCCGGGTGCACCTTTCCCAATACCTACGGCACCCTGAACCTGATGGGGGGCTGGCACGACGCGGGGGATTTTAACAAGTACATCGGCCAAACCCCTCCGGCGCCTACATCACCTGTCACTTGGGGCGGGGACAGCGGGGAAGCTCTTTGGGATTTGCTCACGGCCTACGAATGGAACCCGGCCCTCTTCGCCAGCCTTTCGAGTAATATCCCCGAGTCGGGCAACGGCATTCCCGACATCCTTAACGAAGCCAAGTGGGAGCTGGACTGGTACCTGAAGATGCAGATGACCGACAACCACATTCTTTCCGTGGTCCACGCCTTGGGCGGAGGGGGAAGCTCACCGCCCAGCGCTGATTCCAACACGCGCTATTACTACCCTCCCAACCCGACGGGAGAGGCCCAGTTTGTCGCCATTATGTCCCATGCTTCCAGGGTGATGTCCGGGGTCCCTTTGCTCGCCGGTTATGCGGGAACCCTGCGAACCGCCGCCGAAAAAACCTGGAACAGTTATGTTTCCGCCTCCGCCGCTAGCGACCAGAAATTCTGGGCCGCCGCCGAAATCTTTCGCATGGAAGAAGCGTTGGGCGGACCGGCTTCCATCATTACCTCTGCCCAATCCATTGTGGATGGCTACAAAACCTGGAGCGGTTTCTGGCTCAATGAAAATTTATTCCAACAGAATTGGGGCATGTTGACCTATATGCAGGCCACAAACGCAACCCCGGCCGTGGTCACGAGTATGAAGGCGGATTGGAGCGCGTTGATAAATGACCTATTCGGCACGAACGATCTTTATAACTCGGGCATGCACAATTGGGATTATTTCTGGGGAGCCGACGAGGTGAAAATGAACTACGGCCTGGAACTGGTCTGGGGCGCCAAACTGGGCGCGACCGGGTCCTATACCGCCGCCCAGTGCCTGCAGCACGCGGAAGATTACCTTCATTACATGAACGGCACGAACCCCCTCAACATGACCCTCATGACCAACGCGGCCGCGATTGGCGCGTCCCACGGGGTTTGGCGCATTTACCACCAATGGTTCGGAAATTACAGTGTTCCCTATTCCTTTAACAATTTCATTGGCAAGCCCGCATCGGTCGTTGACCCTCTTTATCCCTACTTTTCCGGCACGGACCAATGGGGGATTACCGATACGGGTTCCTCTACCTACGGGCCTCCGCCTGGAATCGTCCCGGATGGCCCTGCCCACGGCTATGCCTCGGACAATGGAAAGGCCCAGCCGCCCATGTTGTCCGGCGGGTCCGAACCCCCGTATGAAAAGGAATACCGGGATTGGGATTACGTGGATTCAAGCGGGGTTTCAACCGTGCCCTGGGTCGTGAACGAAACGGGCCTTTATTACACCGGTTCCTACATGATCATGGCCTCGAATTTCGTCACGTTGGGCGCGCCGACTCCTACTCCCACTTCGACCTGGACGCTGACAGTCACCCCCACCCGAACCTCGACCGTCACTCCAACTGCGACGGCCACGGTCACCCTTACGGTGACAGCCACCCGGACCCCCACAGCGACCTCGACGAATACGCCAGCCTTTTCCCCCACATTGACCTTAACCTACACCTCCACGGTTACGGCCACTCGGACCTTCACCTCCACCCCGCCCAACACCCCTACCGTTTCTTCCACTTCGACCCCCACGGCCTCTCCCACGGCCACAGCCACCGCGACGGCCACCGTGACTGGCACCTTTACTCCCACCCAGACGCCCCAATTCAGCTATACCTCCACCTTTTCACCCACCATCACCGACACCCTCACCGCATCATTGACTCCTACGGAGACTTCCACTCAAACCTTCACGGTGTCCGCAACCTCAACCTTCACTTCCACCTCCACACCGACCGTTACCAATACATGGACCAACACCCTCTCACCCACTTCCACATCCACTTTCACGCCGACGCTGACATCGACCATGACCTCCACGGCTACCGCTACACGCACGCCGACGAATACCTCCACCGTCACGTCCACCCTTACCCAGACCCTCTCACCCACTTACACCTCCACGGCGACTCCGACACTCACCCCGTCCGTTACGCCCACGGTGACCTCGACCTTCACAACCACGAACTCACCTACCGTCACATCCTCCTCCACGAATACCTTGTCGCCCACATGCACCTTCACCCCTACAGTTACCAATACTTGGACGCTCACCCCCACTTGGACCGCTACCTCGACATGGACGCAGACGCCATCCTTTACAATCACGCCCACCGTTACCTTGACACTCACTTGGACGCCCACTTTCAGCGCCACGCCTTCCTGGACGGCTTCGATGACGCCTACGCCGTCCCTCACCGCTTCGCCTACGGCTACGCCAACTCCAACCATTAGCAACACTCCGACGGCCACCCTGCCACCCACCTGGACGCCTACGATCACCCAGACGCCGCCTACGATGCCCTCGCTCTTTCCCAACCCGGTCACGGGGGGCACGGTCAGTCTCTATATTCCCTACGGAGGAGATGTGCAGGTGGAAGTCTTTACCCTGGCCTTCCGGAGGGTGATCTCGAAACCCTTGAGCCATCAACCAACGGGGATAACGGTTCAACTCGACCTGAAGGATGACTGGGGAGGAGAACTTTCCGACGGGCTTTACTACCTGGTCCTGAAGTCCTCAGGGAAACGCTGGGTGGGGAAGATGTTGATTCTACGGTGAGCCTGTCTAACTTTTCTGTGGTAAATTCAAAAATTGAGTCTAGTTGTCATTGCGAGGAGCCGTCCCAATCGGGACGGTTGGCGACGTGGCAATCCCAGTTCGCCTTTCTCGTTCAGCCTTAGTTTTACTGTTTATTTAAACTGGGGTTGCTTCTTCATTAACACCCGACTATTCGTCGGGTATTCCTCGCAATGACGACGTAGGTTAAACAAAAACAATTCCAAACTTCAAACTATTCCCCCGCCAGATTCTTAAGACCTTTTTCATTCAATAGAGTGGCCATATGTTTTTTATCCACCGAGATCAGCTTTTTCTTTTCCAGTTTTGAGAAAGCCCTTGAAACCACTTCTCGCACCGAACCGACCCTGGCCGCGATGAGGGTGAAGATGGGCAACTGCAGCTTGATCTTGTTTTTCTTCATCACTCCCCGGCTCTTGAACTCCTGCAGCAGATAGGCGGCCAACCGCTGGTCCACCTCCTTTAGGGAAAGGGACTCGGCCAGGGCGGCGGTCTTGCGTACCCGCTTGGCCAAAAGTTTCAAGGCGGCAAGGGCGATGGCGGGATGGCTCATGCAGAGCCGTTTTACATCCCGGGAAGGGATGAAATAAACCTCCCCGTCTTCGGCGGCCACTACGGTGGAGGGGTAGGGTTTGCCGTCGAATACCGCGACCTCGGCCAGGGTGGTCACGGCCTTTTCGGTATGGATGATCTGTTCGCGGCCCTCCAAGTTTTCCCGGTAGGCCCGGAAAACTCCCTCCGCGATCACGAAAAGGCCCTTGGACGGATCTCCCGCGCTGAAAAGCATCTCGCCCGCTTTCAACTTTCTAACCACACAGGCCTGGGCCAACGCCCGCAATTGGGTGTCATCCAGGGAGCCGAAAAGCTCGGTTTTTTTGAGTGTTTCAACCTTGTCCTTGGATTGGATGCCACTCCGGAAGGGGCTTCCCGCAAAATGAACCCAGTATGATTTCCATCAAAGGGGGCTGGGCTCATTCCCGCTAAACTTGGAAACCGATGGGGAGAGAAACCAGATTCGAGGAGAAAGCCATGCAATTCATTCTTTTGGGCGAGCCGGGCGCGGGTAAGGGAACCTATTCGGCTGTCTTGATCAAGAAATTCCAGATACCCCAGGTTTCCACCGGGGACATTCTTCGCGCCGCCGTCAAGAACGGGACCCCCCTGGGTCTGAAGGCCCAGGAATTCATGAAACAAGGCGCGCTGGTCCCCGACGAAGTGGTGATTGGCCTGGTGCGGGAACGGCTCAAGGAGAAGGACGCGGATAAGGGTTTCATCCTCGACGGCTTTCCCCGGACCATCCCCCAGGCGCAAACGCTGGATGGGATCCTCAAGGACCTGGGCAAGCCTGTCGACGCCGTGCTGAAGATCGAGGTGGGAAGGGACACCCTGATCGATCGGTTGACTGGGCGCCGTTCCTGTAAGGTTTGCGGAACCGGCTACAACGTCAACACGGGGTTGGCCCCTAAAAAAGAAGGGGTCTGTGACAAATGCGGCGGAGAAGTGATCCAGCGCGCGGATGACAACCGCGCCACCATCGAGAATCGTTTGAACGTGTACACCAAGGACACGGCACCCCTCGTGGACTTTTACGAAAAGAAGGGTCTGCTGAAACGCATTCCCTGCGAGGGCCCTTTGAATGAGGTCCTGGCTCGTTTCGAGAAGGCAGCCCTGGCGGCGGTGGGGAAGGTCTAATCCATTTGTCTGTGCTGGTAGCCTTATGTAACCTGAGGAGTGTTGGAAGGAGCCCCGGATGACCCCATCCGGGGCTCAGTTGTTTTGACATTTGTTTTCCACCGCCCCCGTTGAGCCGTCCTCCTTTTAACATGACCCTAGTCATAAATTTTGGCTTATCCGGCCCCCTATCATGTCCTACCGTGCCAACCGGGTTTTTCGCCGCTTGATCCTAGACTTGAGGGGAGTTCTTTATGACTGAAACCAAAACCAAAACCGCAACCACGCCGTATCTCCAGACCCTACCCGGGGACGACATCCGCCAGATCATGTGGCGTTTCACCGATCGATTTGATATCCAGATGCTGGTCCAATCGGCCCGTTCAGTGGCGCGGGGTCCGGTGGCTCGCCTGGTAGCCGCGGGTGCGCGCAACAGCCACGAATGGACTGCGGAAAAGAACTCGCTCCTCAAGGCCTATGACGATTCGGGTATCACCGCAGCATTCCTCGACCCCGAACATGGAGGTCTCTTCGGCGGCCCCAAGAACCTGGCCATGGCCCTGGTGGCTTTCGAGTTGGCCTGGGTGGATGGCGGAGCCGCCACCGCATCCCTGGCTGGCAATCTGGGTCTGGCCCCCATCCATGAGTGCGGTACCCCCGAGCAAGTGGCCAAGTACATGTCCCAAGCCTCTCCCGCCAAGGAAGGCGAGAAACGCAAGACCCTTCGCGCCGCCTTCGCCCTGACCGAGCCCCTCCCTTATGTCGGTGTCGAAACGGGACTTCTGTGCGGGAAGGTTAGGGTCGCCGAATGGAAAGACGGACAGGAACCCATGCTCGAAATTGACAAGCGTGGCCGCTTCATCACCAATATGGATTACGCCAACCTGGTGACCGCCGCTGTAGACACCGACGACAAGCGCATCAAGACCTCCTGCATGGTCATATTGGAAGAAACCGATCCGGGCGTGTTCGACCGGGGGATCGCGACGAAAAAACTGGTGCACCAGCTTTCCTCTACCCGGGACCCGATCTTCCAAATGAAGGTTCCAGCCTCCCGCATTGTGGGCGGCTACACGGTGAAGGATGGGATGATCATTCCCAACTACAGCCATAGCGAAGTCATCGAGGCGGTATTCAAGCGCACCCGTGTGACCGTGGGGCTCATGACCGCCGCCAAGCTCCTCTCGGCGGTTGAACCGGTGATCCGTTACCATCGCCAGCGCTTCCGGGGCGGGGCCACCGCCAACCCGGGAACACCCCGTTATGACCTGGGCATCCAGACCAAGCAGGACGCCCTCCACCGATTGGTCGAGATCTGGGCCATGGGAGAGGCCGGAGCCTCGCTGGGCTTTGAGACAGAGCGTCTTTACGACGAATTGGACCCCATGGAAAAGGTCAAGAACAGGATCATGAAGGAAAGAGGCGTTCAGGGACCACGGGCGATGATGAAGGAAATGGCCAAGGTCGATGAAAGAGCCCTGGAATACCTGCGCCTTTCCCGCCTGCCTTACGAGGGAAAAGTTAAAGAAAAAATGGAAACTCTGGAAAAAGACCCGTTGGTGAAGTTCTCTATCCTGGAATCGGCGGCTAACGTGCTTTGCCCCGCTACCAAACTCTGGAACACCGGCCAGGGCGCAAACGCCATGCGCGAGGCCGTCAGCCTGGTGGGAGGGTACGGCATCACCGAGGATTGCCCCGGCTTCCTGGGTCATAAGTGGATGGACGCTCAGTTGGAAGCTACCTATGAAGGGCCGGAGGCCGTTCAACGACGCCAGCTCTCCATGACCATGATCCATCCGGTCTTCCTGGAACAATTCAGGCAATGGATCATCGAGATGAAAACCATCGCTTCCTCATGGCCCGAAACCGGCGCCTGCGCCTTGGGGTCGGCCATGCAGTTGTGGCTGTGGACCCTGGACCACCTCCAGAACTCCACTGACGCGGATGGGGACAAGCTTTACCATTCCAACCGCCAGGGGGTCACCTTCCCCATGGCCGACGCGCTCTGCTGGATCCTTTCCGCCCGCTCCCAGGTAATGGACCTGATGGAACTGGACGAGAAGGGAAAGAACAACCCAGGGTTAGCCGAGTCCCTTCCAGGAACGCTCGCGTTTCTGCGCGATCTCTGCCATGTCCAGGTCGCTCGCGCCGCGGGCGAATCGTCCCGTCTGTGCGCCGAGCTGGTCTTCGGCTACAACGCCCATCCGGACTGGAGCGAGCAGGGCTGCGAGGCCTGCTTCAAAGAAGTGGAATTGGACGACCTGGAAAGCTACATCCCCGGAATTGAGAGCGGGGCGATGGGTCTGACGGACGTGATGGACAAGCAAAACCACCATCCGCTCAAGAGGGGTCCCTGCGTCAAGGTGAAGGGGTTGGATACCTTTATCGCCTTGCGGTCCAAGCTGGACGCCTGCCTGACGGGCTGCCGGCTTTCGAAGGATCGGGCCGCCGAGTCCCTGGCTAAGGTTATGATCCCGGAAGCCCTCGATTACCCTCAGTAAGGCGGTAATCTTGAACCCATCCGTGACGCCCGAACGCCAGACCCTGGAAGCCGACATCCTTTGCGTGGGTTTCGGCCCTGCCACGGGCGGGTTTCTCACCACCCTGACCAAGGGGCTTGTGAAGGAAGACGGCACGCCCGCTTTTGACAGCCGAATAAGCCCGGGCAATCCCCTGCAGGTGCTTTGCTACGAACGGGCGGATGACCTGGGTTACGGAGTTTCGGGGGTAGTGACCCGGGGTCGGAGCATCAAGGCATCCTTTCCCTCGGAAGAATTCAATCAGATCCCCTTCTTCTCCAAAGTGACGGGCGAGAAGGTCCTCTATTTGTTGGACCCTCACGGGGCCAGCCGCCGGCCCTGGTTGGTGAAGGCCGCCGACTTCTTTTTGAAACTTCTCCCCTGGGTCAAAAAGGAATTGTCCTTCGAACTGCCGTTTCTCCCCGAGTTCCTCCACAAGAAAGACGGATACATCTTCTCCCTTGGCCAATTCAACCAGTGGGTCGGGTCGCAAGTGATGATGTCCGGCCAGGTGCAGGTTTGGCCCGGTACACCGGTGGCCGAGGCGCTCATCGAAAACGGCAGGGTTGCAGGTGTTCGCTTAAGCGACCAGGGCGTGGACAAGGCGGGGAAGCCTACCGAAAACTACCTGCCCGGCATGGATGTAAAGGCTCCCCTCACCGTGGTTGCCGATGGCCCGGTGGGCCCGCTCGGGCGACAGTTGGACCGCCATTTCGGCATGCCTGAAGGCCATTCGGCCCATGAATGGGCGCTGGGAATGAAGATGGTAGTAGATCTACCGGAGAACACTCAACTTAAGCCGGGGTTCGTTCTCCACACTATGGGTTATCCCGAACCGGAGATTTTCGGTTTCCTTTATGTCTTCCCGGGCAACGTCGCCGCAGGGGGCATCTTCGTTCCCTCTTGGTTCGATAACCCCGTCCGCACGGGCTACCTCTATCTTCAACATTGGATGCGTCATCCGGCCCTCTGGAAACATCTTGAAGGTGCCACCTTGCGCAGTTGGGGCGCTAAGAGCCTTCAGGAATCGGGTTTGCGGGGCGAGCCCTATTTAGTGGGTGACGGTTACGCCCGCATCGGGGAAGGGTCGGGTTCCACCAACGTGCTGGCCAACTCCGGGGTCGACGAGGCATGGGCCACGGGGGTCCAGCTGGGTGAATCGGTCTTGGAACTCTTGAGTAAAAACCTGCCTTTCGGCCAGGTCGATCTTGAACAAACCTACGTCCGCCGCCGTCGGGAAAGCTGGGTCCACAAAGAAGGCCAACGGGCCGAACGGGCCCGGGATGGTTTCCAGAAGGGTTTCGTACAGGGCATATTGGGCATGGCCTTGGCGGGTTTCAGCTGGGGAGCCCTCAGTTGGCCTGGTAAGCCCCAGGCGCCCCATGGGCGCATTCCCAGTTTGGAAGAATATTACAATGGACGCATTTCCCCCGAGGAAATCGCCGAGATCCGAAAACAACATTTCGCGACAGGGAAGCCGCTTCACGAAACCTTGATGCAAAAGATCGGCTGGCCCGCCATTCCTCTCGATGGAAAACTTCTGGTTTCCCACCAGGACGCACTGTTGGTGGGAGGCAAGGTTCAGGCTCCCCCGGGTTTCCCTGACCATGTGATGTTCCTCAAACCCGACGCCTGCACCCTTTGTGAGCGCAGGGTCTGCGTGGACATGTGCTCGGGCCAGGCCATTGCCATTACCGATACGGGTGGGGTGGGTTTCGACCGGGAAAAATGCGTTCATTGCGGGGCCTGCCTGTGGAACTGTTCCGAATTGGTTGAGAGCCTTACAGGCCGCACCAACCTGGATTTCCGGGCCGGCGCCGGCGGATTGCATTCAGCTGAAAATTAAAAAAAGCTATTAGCCATTTGCTCTTGGCTATTAGCTCCGACTTTTAAGACTTTTTTGCTAAAAGCTAAGGGCTAACCGCTAATAGCTTAAATTTTTCCTGAGGAGTCATGATGAGCGAATTTCATATTGTCGTGTGCGGCGGGCTTGTGCCGGATCCCTTACAGACCTTGGAGCCTGTCACTTCTCCTACCGGCCCGGCCTTGAAGAATGAGGCCATGCTTCCCGCCATCCTAGATCCCTGGGCGGCCAGCGCCCTCTACGAGGCTGCCGCCCTATCCAAAGCCAACGCGGGTTCGAAGGTTTGGCTGGTCTGCGCCGCCCCCAAAGCCAAGATTCAGCAGGTCATGATGGCCCTGGCGCAGAAAGCACCCTTTGAACTGGTTGCGGTGGATGTGCCTTCTGGCGGGTTTACCGATAGCGCCGAATGCGCCGCCGCCCTGGCCGAGTCGGTAAATGCCATCGCGGGTCTGGACAAGTCACGCCTGCTTTTGTTCGGCGGCTGGGAATCCGCATCACGGGGCGCCGGTTCCACCCTGGCCATGCTGGGGGAAAAGCTGGGGCTTACGGAACAATTCCAGGGAGTGGACCAGGTGAAGGTCAATGGCGACGGTAGCCTGGAGATCTTGGAACGCGTGGAAGGCGGCAAACACCAGGTCTCGACGCTCTCCGCCCTTCCGGCTGTCGTGGGCTGGGCCACGGGTAACCTGCCCGAGCCTCCCAACAACCCTCAAGTGGGCATGGCGAACATGAAGAATCTCATGCCAGCCCTCCAAAAGGCCAAGGCCGTGAAGCTTACGGGGGAGGGGCTGACGTTCCAGTCGGTGGCGCTGCCCAAACAGAAGCGGGAAACCAAGATCGTGAAGGATATGCCGGTGGAAGAAATCGCGAAGGAAATCGTGGATTGGGTCCGAAAAAAGTGACAGCAGCTATTAGCGGGTAGTTATTAGCTGTTAGTAACGACAAAGTCTTAAAAGCCTTAGCTAATAGCCAATCGCTAAGAGCTAAACGCTGATTTTCAAGGAAGGTGAAAATGGAAACCATTCTTTTATTAACCCCTACCGATGGGGATGGAAATATCGTCAAGGCGGGCCTGGAAACCGCCTCGGCAGCGAAGCAATTGGCCCAGGCTTTGGGCGGCGCGAAATTAGTGGCCGGTTTATTCGGGGCCAAGGTGGCCTCGGCGGATTCACTGGCAGGGGCTGGCTTTGAGAGGGCCCTGGCCGTGGAAGGGGATGCCCTTACCCAACCCCGTTATGCCACCGACGCGGCGGCCTGCGAGGCGTTGATCAAGGCTTCGGGCGCCACATTAGTACTGGCTCCTGCGGTTTCCCGCGTGCAGCGCGTTATCGCGGGTGTGGCTCAGAGATTGGGAGGGAAGGTCGACACCCATTTGACCGAGTTGGCCACTGAAAATGGCGCGCCCCTGGTGACCCGTTGGTACTATCGTCAGAGGCTTTTTGCCAAACTGACTCGCACCCAAAGGCCCTGGATCTTGACGGTGGAACCCGGTACCCACGCGGTTCACACGGGTTCCGGCTCGTTGGCTGTTGAAAAAATATCGGCCAGTCTGCCCGAGTCGAAAACGAAAGTGACGGGCGAGAAGTCACCTGCTTCCGGCGCCCAAACTATCCGGCCGGACGCCGAGTTGTTGTTCGTGGCGGGCGCGGGCTGGTGCAAGAAACAGGCGGACGGTCAACTGCATGTGCCCGAGGCTGAAAAGACCATCCTGGGTTTCCTTGAGAAAACCCAATCTTCCTTGGGTGGAAGCAAATCAGTGGTGGATCAGACTGGGGAAGGGGCCGTACTTTCCTTCATGAGCCATATGAATCAGGTGGGGCAAACCGGTTCTACCCCCCGGCACGCCAAGGGGCTGGCCACCTGCTGTCACGGGGAAGAACCCCATGCGGTGGGCTGGCGCTTCATCAATGAGCGCCGGGCGGTCAATTTGAACGCCAATTGCGGCTGGGCCCAGGGCAAGGCGGATGTGCTTTACGTGGCCGACGCTTTTAAGGTGATGGCTAAAGTGAACGAATTATTGGGGTAATGGGCAGAGTATAATAAGGATGTAGTCGAAACCGGCTTCAAACGAGGTCAAAGATGGCATTCATGACTGTGATGGACGCGGTAGGGGTGGAATATACCTTCAACACGAAAAACCTTATTCTCCTTCGAGAAGGCAAGAGTGTTCATGAGCTGGTGTTCTTGGATGGGCTCAAGATCAACCTAAAGCCTGAGGATGCGGCCAAATTGAAGGGAATCTTGATCAACCCACCTGTAGCTTCGTAGGACGCAGTTTCAATTGAGATCCTCTCTAGCCTTTTCTCGAAAGAGAAAAGGCTTTTTTGTTTATGCGAATCGAACGAACATTAAAGTCACTAAAGTTGCTTGTCCACGACGGGGACCCGTCATGGACAAAGAAAATGCGCAGAATTTATCGAAAACAGGAGGTGGTAAATGAGATATAAGGTTTTTTTTATATTAATGTTTTCATTTTTTTTGAATGCAAATTCATTAAGCGCGGGCGAAGAATATAAGAAAGATATAATTTTTTCTATCCCTACTGATAAGTATGAAAAAGAAATTCCTACCGATTTTGTTGGAGATGAGGATGGTAATTTATATTTTCTATACCAAAGCGATCAGGAATTAAAAGTTTTCGACAAGACCGGTCAGCAAGTTAGAGTGATCAAATTCAAGAAGAATAGTGACACCGCCAATTATCAATTAAAGATCGGTGATGACGGAAATCTTTTAGTTGTATCGCGTGAAGATTTCATTATTTACGAGAAAAATGGGAAATTTGTTTCCCGCGGAAAGCTTCCCGGCTGTCCAGCTTTAGAAGGAATACGATTATTTGATGGGAATATTTTTTCCGACGATGATGGCCGAATTTATATTAAGAATGCGTCTAATCAACGTTTGATGACGAAAAATGGTTATTCTCGTAATTTTAAACCTTACCGTGACAATAAAAGTAAGACCGCCATAGAGATTAGAAAAAATTCGAGTGAACAAACAGGAATCCCGTATAAACAAGGTAATTACGTTTTTGATAGCGTTGTAGCGACTGATTATCAGGGTAACTTTTATGTTTCATATCTAATTCCACCAAATAAACCATGGGATCACCTTCATCCATATCAGTTTAAATATAAAACTTTGAAGTACGATAAAGATTTTAGTTTAAAAGCTAGTTTTGATTTTGAAATAAAAAATAATGAAATTAACGAACATACCGAAGATATTTTCTCAATAGCGGAAGAAGAATATGGAAAGGTCAACTTTATAATATGGCGAAAAAACACTGTTAATTGAAAGCTCGTGGTTTGTCCACGATGGGGATTCGCAATGAACGAAAACAAATAGATCTTTTGTCTGTTTTATTAAACCCATCGATTAATATGACTTTGGAAGTATGCTTGCACTGACTTATTACCTGGAGATGTCGTGAACCCAACCGCTTCGCCCCATTCCGCCGCCATTTTGGCGGTGTTTATCCTTACCTATATTGGCGTGGCCATAGGCCGTATTCCTGGGTTGAAGCTCAACCGCGCGGGGATTGCCCTCCTCGGGACGATCGGAATGATGGTTCTGGCCGAAGTGACAACGGCCCAAGTGGTCTCCATGGTCAATTGGCCCACCGTGCTACTGCTGTTCGGTTTCTTCGTCATTTCTGCCCAGTTGAGGCTTTCAGGTTTCTATGACAAGGCTGCCCGTTCTATTTCGACTCGACTGGATCATCCGGCCAAATTTATGTTCACTCTCATGGGAGCCACGGCGGGCCTTTCGGCCTTCCTCAACCACGACATCGTCTGCGTGGCCTTCACGCCGGTGGTTACGGTCGCCCTTCTGGGTAAAAAGCTCAATCCCATCCCTTTTCTGGTGGGGATGGCCCTGGCCAGCAACATCGGCGCTGCGGCGACGATCATCGGAAACCCCCAGGACATGTTGATCGGGGAATATGCCCACCTGAGTTTCGGCGCCTACATGCTCTGGAGCCTTCCGCCGGTTTTGGTTTCGTTATGCGCGGCCTTTGGGATCGTCTGGTGGATGTCTAAATCAGGTTTGCAATTGCCTACCGCCGTAATACCCAAGGGCGTCATCCACACCCATCACTACAACCGTTCCCATACCACTAAGGGTCTGGTTTTGCTGGGGATAGCTGTTGCCCTGTTTTTCACACCCATCCCGAAGGAAATCATCGCCCTGGCCGTGGCGGGCATCCACCTGGCGAGCCGGACCTTCCGGTCGGAAGACCTTTTGGACGAGGTGGATTGGCAGGTGCTGGTACTTTTCATGTGCCTTTTCGCGGTAACGGGTGCCTTCCAATCCACGGGTTACGGGGATTTGTGCGCCACCTGGCTTGCCAACGCCGGGTTCGACCTTCAAAAGTCCACCAACCTTACAATTGCAGCGGCTGCTCTTTCGAATCTGATCAACAACTCGGCCGCTGTCATGCTCCTGCTCAAGGTGGTTAATGTCTCCAAACCGACCACCGCCTATGTTTTGGCCCTAGCCAACAGCTTTGGGGGAAGCTTATTGATCGCTGGAAGTGTCTCCAACCTCATCGTGGCCCAACAGGCCCACGAGTTTGGCGTTAACCTTTCTTTCAAAGACTTCGCCCGCCTGGGCATCCCCGTGACCCTGACCGCCTTGGCCGCGCTTTTGGGCTGGGCCGCCTGGATGGGATAAAACCAAACCCATTTTGTTTCTCGGTATTGATTGTTCCTTAACTTTTCAGCCATATTGATTTCACAAAATAATGAATGAAGGGGAGATTCATTCGTATGGTTAAAAATATTGCGGTTGTTGTTTGTCTGCTTTTGGCCTTCTCTGGCCGGCCCTTATGGGCAGATGAAAAGCCCGACACTTCAGGGTCAGCCGCCACGGGTTCCCGAACTCCTGCCCTCTCGGTGGAAGATTTAGGTTTTTCCAAAGACGATATCCAAAGCGATCCCCAGTACCAAAAAGATCTGCAAACCCGGTCCGATATGCTTCAAATCCACCAGACCCTGGGTCTCATCACCGCCGTGCCCATGACCGCCGAATATGTGCTGGGTCTCACCACGGCAGGCCAGGTGGGCAACGGGAGCACCAATACCGACCTGCATGCGGCCCTGGGAATCACGACCGCCGCCCTCTATACCACCACCGCTCTCTTCGCCATTTTGGCTCCCAAACCCAAAGGCTTAAAGCCCAGCGGGAACACAGGAACCCATGTGGATCTGGCCTGGATCCACGCGCCCCTCATGATCGTTGTTCCCCTGCTGGGCGATATGGTCAACGACCAGATCCAGAACCATCAACCGGTCGGGAACCTGGGGACGATCCACGGCATCTTGGCCACGGCGTTGTTGGTTTCGTACTTAACCTCCGCGACGGTCATGACCTTTTGATGAAAATCTCGAGACCCTTACTGGTCCTTCTTTTTACCCTCGCGACCCCCGCGTTTTCGGCGGACCTGAAAGGGAACTGGAAACTTCAAAAGGCCGAAATGACTTACACGGTGACCCATCCCCTCCATGTGGTGCATGGCACCAGTTCCTCGGCCCGGGGCGAAGGGCGGGGCAACCAGGATGGAACGGGGAATTTTCTGGTGGCCGTTCCGGTGCGTTCTTTCGATTCAGGGGACGCTAACCGGGATTTGCACATGCAGGAAGTGACCAAGGCAGGGCTCTATCCCTTGATCATCTTGCGCGCCAAGTTGGCCAAGATTCCCGATTCGAAAGAACCGAAAGAACTGATCGCGGATCTCGACATCGAGTTCGCCGGAGAGAAGGTCCATTACCCCGGTATTCCGTTAAAAGTGCTGGATTGGAAAGAAGGTTCGGTTAGCCTGAATGGATCGGTTTCCCTTTCCCTGAAGGCCTTTAAAATTACCCCTCCCTCCCTTCTGGCCATGCCCGTTCACGATCTCGTCCCTGTGAAATGGGAAATAGAATGGAACCGTTCTTCCTCGAAATGATTTTCGCGAAGATGAATTTGGTTGATAGCGTCATTGGATAAGACCGGGTTGATTCGGTAGGCTCTCTTGCTATTTGGGAACCGAACCCAAATACTTCATGAAATTAATTTTGAAATTGGATTGGGTCCAAGGGGGAAGGTTTGAGCTTAAAAGAAACCGCCGTGGCTTATCTTACCCTCGCAGGGTCTGGAAAAGTCCGCGAGGCTTATGAACTCTATGTCGCGCCCGGATTTCGACACCACAACCCCTATTTCAAGGGCGACCGGGATTCTCTGATGAAAGCCATGATCGATAACGCGGAAAAGAACCCCAAGAAAACCGTCGAAACAAAACACGCCATTGAGGAAGGGGATCTAGTGATGGTCCAATCCCAGATTCGTCCCTACCCGGAAGTTCCCGGGTTTCATACCGTTCACCTATTCCGCTTTGAGTCTGGCAAGATCGCCGAGCTTTGGGACCTGGCCAGTCCAATCCCCGCCTCAACCCCCAACGAAAACGGCATTTTTTAACAGTTCTCTCCCTTTATTTCCAAAACCGAGTAAAACCCCTGCTTTTCCCCCGAAATTCGATATTCGAACTCAAAATATGGTAACTTTACGGCCTTATCACCCCTATGTATGGATGAGGAGCAGGGCCTTTGGACTTCAACGACGACCAATGGCAGGCCTGGACCCGGCTGATGAAACTAACCCAGGAAGGCGATCGGGAAGCTTACGAGCGTCTTTTGGTTGAAATCAGCCCTCTGGTTTTCAACTATGTGCGAAAAAGGGTTTTTAACTCCCAGCATGTAGATGATGTGTACCAGGAGGTGCTTTTGACCTTCCACAAGGCCAAACACACCTACCGGACGAACCAGCCTTTCTCCCCCTGGTTTTTCGCCGTGATTAGAAACGCCATCTGGGCGTGCTTGCAAAAGAACCATCGAATTTCCGAGAGGGAGGTTCTGATGGATGCGTTTCCAGATACGGCGGCCTTGGTGGCGTCGGAGGACGGGTTGGATGATCGGCTTCAACGGGCTTTGGAATCCCTGCCCGATGGGAACCGCCAGGCGGTGGAGATGCTGAAATTCCGGGGAATGAGCGTGGACGACGCGGCGAAAGAGCTGGGGATTTCCAAGATTGCCCTCAAGGTGAGGGCGCACCGGGGATACGCGCTTTTGAGGAAGCATTTGAAAGAGGAACAGAGAAAAAAGAATGAGTGACTTGAACTCCCAATCGATTGCGAAAAGCCTGCCCGAAAGCCAACGGCGTCTGGTGGAAAGACTTGTGGCCGACAACAAACCCGTCAAACCTGTGCCCTCGGTCCTGGTTCAATGGCTGATCTGGTTCTTTTTTGCCCTGCTGGTCGCGGGGGTTTCGCTTTCCCTGATCGGGCCCCAATTTGAGATACAGGAAAGGCTGGCCGAACTTTCGTCCGGCGGTTTTCTGCTCTTGGCATTCGTTCTTTCGGCTTTGACGGCCTGGATGGGCATCGCCTCCAGCATGCCGGATCACCGACCCCACCCCCTGCCTAAGGTTCTAGCCGCCCTGTGCGTTCTTTTCCTCTTCAGCATGCCCTTCCTGTACTTCGACCGGGACACGCTTACCCAGGTTTGGGCCAACAACGCGGAGGATGGTTGGTTCTGCGTGCGCACCGTGGTGATGGTGGCATTCCCCTCTTGGGTGATGCTGGGATGGATGGTTTCCCGCAACGCTTCGTTCCACCCTGGATGGACGGGGGCCTGGCTGGGGATTTCGGCCTTCTTGCTGGGGACGGGAACCATTCAGCTTCATTGCGCCCACTGGGAAACCTGCCACATGCTGGTAGACCATTTGCTTCCCATGCTGGTCTTGATCTTCCTGCCTATTTGGTTGGGGGGCTATTGGTTTTCAAGGTGGAGGAAGTAAGGCCAATCAAAAAGATTTCACCTTCTCCCCTTGAGGGAGAAGGCCGGGATGAGGGGGAATTTCTGTTGTAAAGCACCCCTCACCCCGACCCTCTCCCTCAAGGGGGGAGGGAGAAAATAAATTTCTGTCATCGCTTCCCGTAAACATCTTCCTTCTTTTGAACCTTGTCCTGGATGATGGTCGAATCCAAATTCCCCGAATTTACGACCATGGGCGTTAAAAGCACGGCATGAACAAGCCGATGACCGTTGGGAATCTCGACGAACTGGCAATCGAACTCGGTGGCTTTCCGGGCCAGCTTGGCCGCCAAATAGGCGGTTTCTTCCGCCAATTTATGGGGCGGTTCATAGATGGTCAGGGCTTGGGTTCCGGATGCGATTCGGCGGCAGGTGGGAAGGTCGTCTCCCATTCCGGCGAGGCTGATCTTTGGGGAAAGTTTGGCTTTTTCAAGGGCCTCCCCGGCCCCTTCCGCTAGAGAGGGATCTGAAGTCAGCACGGCGTCAACCTTGTTTGAATCTTTCGACAAGATGTTTTCCATCGACGACTCGGTCCCCGCCGTCGGATCGAAAAATTTGGAATCTGAAATCAGAATATCCCCCCGGGATATGAATGATTGAAGCGCCTTTAACCGCCCCTTTTGGATGTTGGCCGAGCAGGCGGGGTCGCCTTTTTCTTGTTCGAAAAACACATAGCGTCCCTTTGAAACCTTTTCCGCCATCGCCTGGGCCTGCAACTCTCCAGCCTTTTCCTTGTTAAAATCGATGAAATAATCCAAATCGGTATCGGGGATCAATCGTTGCAAGGAAATCACTTTTATTCCCCCGATATGAGCAGCGGCGACCATGGGCCCGGCTTTCGCGGGATCGCAGGGAATCACGACCAACACCTCGATGCCTTCCTTGATAAGCTCATTCGCCTGTAATCCTTGAGTTTCGGGGTCATCCTGGGCGTCTTTCAGAATCAATAAGGCGTGGCTATCCTCCGTCGCTTCCCGCAATTTGGCGAGGAAGGGTTCCCGCCCTTTCGTGTGGTCAATGGAAAACCCTATTTTGACCTTGGGCCCCATATGGCCCCAACCGGTTAAAAACAGGGAAGCGAAGCATAAAAAGATGGATAGTCTTATGCGCATGGGCCCCTCTGATTGGATCGGATATCTACCAATTGATTATATGAAGTAGAAGGAAAGGGTTTCACCAAAAAGAGGCTTTCCTTGGTTGCGAAGCCGAATAAACGGCGTTAAAGTTTGGCGTTGGCCCGATATTTCGCTTGGAGGAGTTGTTTTTGAGGGGCAAAACCATACCCGTTATCCGGGCTAACAGACCCGACCGATGCCTTTTCGGCCTTTATCTCGTCCTGTGGTGTTTGCTCGCGCTATGGCCTATGTCCCTTCTCGCGCAGGAAGAAGATCCCGGCCTTGTCCGAACCCTCCAGACCGATTCGGCTTCGATTGATAATACCTATTATCTTCTCGCGGTCTTTGACAATGACACTTCAAATTATCACGACATCTACTTGTACGGCGAGGGCGTGATCGCCCTTGGGAAGGATTGGGGTGTGGAAGTCGATTTTCCGGCCCTGTACACCTGGGATCCGCTGGGCCGGTACTCCCTGGGGCTGGGGCCGATCGGGCTCAACCTGCGCTATGAAGCCTACCATTTCGGCGAATGGAGCAGTGAGACGGCGGGGGCATTCTCGCTCGAGGGCGGAGCGGCCTATGGTCCGCCCAATACAACCTATCGCTTTATTGGAAGCAGTTGGATGCTGGATGCCTTGGGCGGATACCGGATGGGGAAGGTTTTTATCCAGGGAAACTATTGCTTCCAGGGAGGGATCGATCCTCAGGTCGTAAGCCAGTTTGCCGCCAACACGGGCCTGGGGTACAGCCTTGGTTCCAATTGGTACATTCAGGGTGAAGCTGATTTCACGGCCATCACCTCGCCTTTCACCCGTTCGACCTGGGTATTTATCCCCCAGATCGCCTTCCAACCTGACGAGTGGCTATTTGAAATTGGCGAAGCCCTCAACGAAACCCCGGCGGGCGTGACGGAGCTATTGGTCGCGCGGACATTTTGATCCGGACTAGCTAGGACCCCAAACACATAAAAAAAGGCCGCTTCCCGCCCTGAAACGGGAAACGGCCAGGCTTTGGAATGAGTTGTTCGTGCGGTGGGTGCTTCAAAGGCTTCGCGTCCATCAATAATAAAAGAAGGCGTCCGCCACCACCATGTCCTCAACGGGTCCCAGATTCGTGTAATTGGCGGAAGAGGCTGCTGGCGCCGTACGGACCAGATCCAGCTGAAATTTGAGGTTGTGGACCGGATAGCACCTGAAACTGACCAGATGGCGGAATCCGTCGGACGAATTAGATCCCATGGAATCACCGAACCACTCGGTGGCTACCCTCAGGTAACAGTCGTATCCCAGATCTCCTTCGGCGCTCACATGGTAAGCCTGGATGTTGTTCTGGGAAGTCGAGGTGATCCCGTCCGACCCTTGGTCGAATTCGGCGAGGATGACGACAGGCGCAACGCGGCCCCAACCAAAGGCGCCATAGCGGACGCTCTTGGTGACGAGATCCAGATTTTGCCCGAAGACGGACCCGGCCAGAGCCCAGCCATCACCGGAGAATCCACCCTTGCCTGAGAAGGCCTTTTCCGAAGTGGTCGTATCGCCATTGAAGAAAGCAAAATTCGCAAAGAAGGGATCGGGATAGATCCCGCCCTCCAAGCCCTCTGCCGGGTTGTTGTCGAAACTGAATCCCAGGGCGCCCCGGACCAGGCTATTGTCGTCAGCCAGTTCCAGCCCGTAAGGCAGTGTGAATTTTCCCAGTTTCAGGTACCCGTCCGCCGGCAGGTTGTTCAACAAGATGTACATTTCCCTCGTGGAATAATCATCCAACCGATAGGCCAGGACCCCCGTCAAAACCTCATTCGCCTTGATCCCGATCTCGAGGGCTTGCCGGCCCCCGTTGGGATAGTTCCCGAATCCGGGTCCGCTCAAGAAACCGTTGACGTTGGTGACCGGCTTTTGGAAAAAAGTTTCCACGTAACTTTCGTGGATGTCCAACCCCACGGAAATGGCGGAGGGAAGGGGTTTGCTAGCCCCCTTGGCCGCGTTGGCCAGGCCTTCCCAATCGAAAGTCGCCAGTTGATTGCCGTAATTCTTTCCGAAACCGTCGCGGAGCCATCCCCCGGTCTGATTCATATGGCAGGCGTTGCAGTTAACACCCTTCCAGGCCGCGAAATAGGGTTCGGCGTTCAGCAAGCAGGGAATCGATACTAACAAGCTAAGACAAAAGGTCTTAATCTTCATACAGATCTCCTAGTTTGAAATGACTTCATAGACCCAACTAATTGACGTGAATCGTACCCACCATCAGTCCCGTGCATGAATTCCCGCAGGTTCCGTTCCCGCAAGAGGAATGGATTCCGCAATGGAAGGGATAGTTCCCCGAAGTGGTAAATACCTGGGTCATGGGGAAGGACGTATTCCCGGTGACCATGCAGGAGCCCGATCCGTTGTCGATATTCAGGGGATGGCTAGCGCTGTTGGTATTGTCCCAGATTACTGATTGTCCGGCAGTGATAGTAACGGGGGCGCCCAACTGGGAAGCTGAACCTGCGAGAGCGTAATGGGGTCCCCCAATGACACTGATGGTTGCGCCGACTCCAGAAGGGGTCGAGGTGATGGTGGGGGTGGCGTTACCAGTGGGGGTCGAGGTGGGAGTATTTCCGCTTCCGTAACTGCCATAGGACATATTGGAGGACGCTGGATTGGAGCTGCAAGCCCAGGAAATCAAGATTGAAGAAGCCAGCAAAAGAAACAGCAGTGTTTTTTTCATGATCGTCTCCCCGTTTTAACTCTATTTGTCTTCGAAAATGAATAGAGGGAAGGAGGGCGGGAGGTTACATCCAATGGAAGGAAAGTAAGGCTTTTAGCCGAATTTTTCGCATTTAATGAGCCAAACAGCGCCCGATATTAGAAATACCCCGGCCAGTTTTAATTATTCCCGCAATCCCAGAAGGGATAAACTATTAACAGGATTGGTTGTCGAACTTGATTTTGAAACATTTCTTGCGGGTTCATTTCCCGACAGACAGTTTTATTAAGGATGATCTATGGCTCCCGAAGCTTACCTACTGAAGGAAAGACGAGTTCATCCTCGAATTTCGGTAAGGATCCCCGCTGTTTTCAGGGTGTTGGACGACAAGGCGGAAATTAAAAGTGTTTTGGATCTTCGGAAAACAGAAAAAAACGCTCGTACGATGGATGTCAGTCTCGGGGGATTATGCATCATGTCGGATCAGCCTATGGAAACAGGGAATATTCTTCGCCTCGATATTTCCGTTCCCGAGGAGCCGAAGAAACTCAAGGCCATGGCCGAAGTGGTTTGGTCGAACGATTCGGGCGGGGGAATCCGGTTTTTGACAATGGACGAGAAGGACATGGAGATTTTGAAGACCTACCTTGCCAAAGCCTCCTCGAAACGCTAATTCCCTTATTTATGGCCCGTTCAACACATGGACCCACAAATGCTCAATGTTTTACGTGTACCTTCGTTTTTTGTTAGGATTTTGTCCGGGTTTTAAAAAGAACCGGGAATAAACTTTTGGACCGAGTCACGGGGATTTATAATAAGGACGTAGTTCGATCCCGGTTTTAAGTTTTGTTCCTTCTCCCGGTGTCTGACCTCACTGGACAAAAGCCGAAAGTCCTTTTCCAACAGTCACCTTTTACACGCACCTAATCATACATCGTCCGATCAAAGCTTTTCTTCGCAGGGTCTTGAAAGGAGTTCAAATGGAAATCACCAAAAAAGTGAAGATCATCAACCGCCTCGGCCTTCATTTGAGGGCAGCCGCCAAGCTAGTGAAGGTCTGCTCGCAGTTCAAATGCCGGATCATCATTAGGGATCGGTACCGTGAGGCGGATTGCAAGAGCTTGCTCAATATCATGGCCATCGCCGCCAGTTATGGGTCGGAAGTGACACTGATCTTCGAAGGAGAGGATGTCCACAACGCCCAAGAAGTGATACTTGATTTGTTCCGAAGCAGGTTTGGGGAGAAGGCTTAAGTACTTCTCAAAATAAAGTTTAACCCCTCATTCGGCTCCCTTCGGGGAGCCATTTTTGTTTTAGCGCTTAGGCCTGTCCCGGCCGTTACCCCGCCTGTTATCCTGTCCCCATGAATACATACGACGTGATCATCCTTGGCGGAGGGGCTGCGGGGCTTTTTTGCGCCTCGGAAGCGGCCACCCGGGGGAAAAAGGTGCTGGTGTTGGAGCAGGGCCATCGGCCGGCTCCCAAGATCCTCGTTTCCGGCGGGGGACGGTGCAACTTCACCAACCGCAATGTCACGTCCGCCAATTATGTCAGCTCCAATCCCCCTTTTGTAAAACCCGCTCTCGCCCGCTACACCCCGAAGGATTTCATCGCCCTGGTCAAGGGCCATTCCATCGCCTTTCATGAGAAAAAAGACGGCCAGTTGTTCTGCGACAAGAGCTCCAAGGCAATCATCCAACTTTTGGTCGAACGGGCGGAGGGAAAGGGCGTGACGATCCTCCTGGGTCAGAAGGTGGGGGAAGTGGCCCAAACGGATGAGGGCTATACGGTCGAGGCGAACGGGCAAAGCTATCGGGTCCCCCGGCTGGTGGTGGCGACCGGCGGCCTGTCCTGGCCCCAACTGGGCGCCACTGACCTGGGGTACCGCATCGCCCGGCAGTTCGGCCATAACATCGTAGAACCTGCGCCCGCCCTGGTGGGCTTGGTCTTCCCGCCCCGGGAAATGGAACGCTTCAAGGATCTCTCCGGTATCCACCTGCGGGTGGGGGCCGCCTGCGGAACATGGAGCCTGGAAGAGGACCTGATGATCACCCACAAGGGCTTGAGCGGGCCCGTCATGCTCAACGCCTCCCTCTACTGGAAGCAGGGCCAGGAAATTGAGATCAACTGGGTGCCTGAGTTCACCGTGGAGAAGACCTACTGGCAGTTGAAAAACGACAAGGCCGAGGGAGGGCGGGGCAAATTCCGGGTCTGGTTCTCCGAACGGATCCCCAAACGGTTGGCCGAGCGTATCGCCTGGAACGCGGAGGCCCGGGGGCCCTGGTCGGCCCTGTCCGATGCGCGCCTGCGGGCCCTGGCCGAGGATATCCATGCTTACCGATTCGTCCCCGACGGCACCTTCGGGTACGGTCAGGCGGAAGTCACCCGGGGCGGGGTGGACACAAGGACCGTTTCCCCTGAAACAATGGAATCACGCAAGGCCAAGGGTCTCTTTTTCATCGGTGAGGTGTTGGATGTGACAGGACAACTGGGGGGGTTCAATTTTCAATGGGCCTGGTCGTCCGCCCATTTGGCGGGGAAGTCGGTATAGCAGGATGATAAACACGTTTTCAGCACCCTGTCAGGTTGAATGTTGGCCTTTTGGAATGGTTAGAGCGGGTCGGGTGTTTGAAGGGTCTGGGTGACCTGGGCAAAAGTAGGGTTGATAAGTATTTTTCCATCAATATCGACTGTCGGGATCACCCGCTTGCCTTTCGTATACCCGAGCATCGTCTTGTAATCCACCTCGCTTTTCTCGATGTCCCTTTCCTCGAATGGTATCCCCCGGTCCATTAATTGTCCCTTGAGTCGATGGCAGTCCCCGCACCAAGAAGTGCTGTAAATGATAATCTTTTTCGTCATGGGGTCTCCCGGGAAATAAAGCGTGTTTTAATATTAGGAATCGACGGGTGCGGAAGAAAGGCTTTAATTACAAGATAAGACGTAACCTGAATCGCAGGGATGGTCGACGGAACAGGTCTGAGCGCCGCCGGTAATATCAAAATTGCAAACGCCGTTTTTGTAGGCGCTGATACCGATGGTGTGGGGGCCATGGGAAACGTTACTCCAAAGTGTATAGGGACCTCCGTTGCCTGAGTTGGACACGGGACTGCCGCCATCTAGGGTGGCCACAACATTGCATCCGGAATCGTTACTGATATTCAGGAAAATCGTTCCATTGGTGGAGCAAGAGGTGCCCCAAGCGACGAGCAACCCGGTCAAAAGTAGGAATCCCATTACCCGAATTTGGATCATCTGTCTCTCCTTCTGCGCCGTCGATGCCAGTGGTTAGGACGTTTTAAGACACTGAAAGTGCCAGCCGGTCCGTTTGTTTATCATGGGCCGGGATCCTGAAAAACAAAAGCGCTTTCGAAAGGCTTCGTTGCCCAAATCATTGATGGGTACGTGAAACGATGGGTTATAATTCGATTGCGACATCCAGTTCCATTCCATCCTTCAGGAATAATCATGTCTCCTCCCCTGGAAAAGTTATCGGTTGAAGAGCTTTTTGAGCCGGCGTCCAGAACCCCTCTAGAAGGGAATTTGCCCCCGGAAGAAGGGCCCCTGGTGGGCCGGGATACGGAACTGGGGGAAATCATCCACCATCTTTCGGACCCCGCCTGTCGTCTATTGACCCTGGCGGGACCGGGCGGTATCGGGAAGACCCGCCTGGCCATCGAGGCGGCGCGGGAAAGCCTGGTGCGTTTTTCGGACGGGGTTCATTACGTTCCGCTCGTGGCCGTCCGATCCGGCGAATTTTTGCCTGCCGCCCTGGCGACCGCCCTGAAAATAACCACTTTTGGCCAGGAAGACCTCAAGAAGCAGGTTGCCCATTTCTTGCGCGAAAAGGAAGCCCTGCTCGTATTGGATAATTTCGAACATCTTCTGGCGGAGGCGGATTGGCTCCCGGCTTTGAGGGAGGAAGCCCCCAAGGTGAAGTTCATCGTGACGTCCCGGGAAAGCCTGGGGGTCAAGGGGGAAAAGGTTTTTCACGTGAAGGGCCTGGCCAATCCCCCGGATGACAGCGGCCAGGAAATCGAAAAGTACGGATCGGTCCAGCTTTTCCTTCGGGAGGCACGCCGTGCTCATCCCGAATACGTACTCACCGAGCAGGAAAGACCCTACCTCATCCACCTCTGCAAATTTCTTGAAGGGATGCCCTTAGGGCTAAGGCTGGCCGCGGTCTGGGTCAAGACCCATCCCATCGAACAGATCTATGGCGAAATAAGAAAAAATCGCGACTTCCTTACCAGTCTCTACGGGGATGTGCCAGAAAGGCACCGAAGCTTGAGGGCGGTCTTCGAACATTCCTGGGCCATGTTGGGCCCGACCCAGAAGGAAATTCTCCGTAAGCTGTCCGTTTTCCACGGAAGTTTCAGCGTGGAAGGGGCGGAGGTGGTGGCGGGCGCCCCGATCACCCAACTGGCGCTTTTGACGGACAAGTCGGTTTTGCGCAAAGCGGAATCGGGACGCTATGAAATGCATCCCCTTCTCAAACAATACGCCGAGGAAAAGCTGGAAGAATCGGTTGAGGTGAAGGAAGAGGTGTGCCAGCGGCACTGCCTCTACTACGCGGGGTTCGCGAAAGAACGGGAGGGCTGGCTCTATAGCCCCCGGCAAAAGGAGGCCATGGAGGATGTGGGCCGTGAAATCGAGGATATCCGCGACGCCTGGAAGTGGGTTCTCGAGAAACAACTCATCGACGAGAGGGAAAAGTTCGTCGAGGTGCTTTTCCACTATTACGACATGCACGGGCTTTACCAGGAGGGACTGAGCGTTTTCTCCAGTGGGGTAAAGGTTTTGGAAAAGGAAGTGAAGCAGGCCGATGCGGATACGCCCAAGGCCTTGAGGGCGCTTTATGGGGACCTGATGGCCCGGCAGGGCAGGTTCTACCACCGCCTGGGTCAAACCGAAAAGGCCCAGGGCCTTTTGCGCGAAAGCCTCCGGATCCTTGAGGCGGTGGGATCGGTTCGGCAGATCGTTTTCGCTGTCAACCAGGTCTCTTTCGTGCTTTCCCTCGTCAGCGGTGATTTCAAGGAATCCAAGAGGCTCCTGGAACAGGCCGTGAAGAACTGCGAAAAGTCCAACGACCGTCCCAGCCTGGCGCTCTCGCTCAAGAACCTGGGCTACATCAACTGGAGGATCGGGAATTACACGGAAGCCCGGCAATTGCTCCACCGCAGCGAAAACCTATACACCGAAATGGGCGACGCCGATTCGCTCTCCGTGGTCCTGACCGAGATCGTCAATATCGCGTTTGACCAGAGCCGTTACGAGGAAGCCGAGGAACTTTGCCTGAAAAGCCTGAAGGTTCACCAGGAGATCGGCAACCGCAGCGGGGCCGCCTGGACCCAGGGCAAACTGGGAAACATCTACTGGGTCATGGGAAACTACGAGGTCGCCAAGAAACTATATGACCAGTCCCTGAAGATATTCCGGGAAACAGGCGACCACGAGGGTGTGGCCTGGGGAGTCAATAGCCAGGGACACGTGCTTCAATCCATGGGGAATGGGCATTGGGCCATGGAATCCTACAAAGAAGGCGCTGAGATTTACGGACAGTTGAACCATCAATGGGGTATGGCCTGGTCCCTCGCCAACCGGGGCCTATTGGAGATCCTTCTGGGCAAGAGGGAAGCAGGGGAAGCTTCGTTGAAGGAAAGCCTCGGTATATTCAAGGAGATCGGCAATCCCTGGGGGATGTCCCTCGTCTTGGACGCAATGGGGACCGCGGCCATTCGGCGCCAAGGATGGGAAGAAGCCGTCGATTACCTTCAAGAAGCCCATGGGTTATTCAAGAAGGGGGGCAACCAAAGGGAATTGGCCCTGACGGAATGCCATTTGGCCCAGGTAGAACTGGGTCGGGGTGACTTTGCCCAGGCGAGAAAATACCTGGATTCGGCCATGAAGGGCATCCTGCCAATTTTCCCGGTTCCAGCTTTATTGAAAATCATCTCGGAATATTGCTTTTTGAATGCCGCCGAGGGTAAACCGGAGATCGCCCTGGCGTTCGGCCTTTTCGTGATGGCCCATCCCGCGACGGAATGGGAGGACCGGGAGGCAATTCGGGAGCCGTTGGCGAAATGGCAGGCCCTCCTGGGACCGGACCAGACGGCCTTAATCCAGGAGGGCGCGAAAAACATCCAAATCCGGGAAGCGGCGGATACCCTGCTGAAAGGCTGATATCCGGAAGATCTAAAATTTTTCCCAAGGCGGTGACTTCTTGAAGATATTCCTAGTGGCGTTCCTTATGGTGGTGAGTGCCCTGGTGGGCTGGTATTTCTACTGCGTCAACCCGGCGATGGATGATTTTCAGGCCGCGGTAGCCAGCGGCAAACCCGAGGCCATTGCCCCCTTTATGGATGTGTCGGCCCTCAAAAAGAACGCGGGAGATTACGTCAAGCTCCGCTACAACAAGACGGACAACCCCTCCGGCAACCTAGGCCCGGATCAGGTTCAAGCCCTCGTGAACGCCTACGTCACCCCGCAAAATGTCCTCTTGATCATGAAGGGTGTTTATCTGGAACCCGGAATGACTCCTCCTGAGACGGTGGACGATAAAACCCCCCACCCCATGGACAAACATTTCGCCGGGCCGGATGTATACGCGATTGATATCTACAAGACACAGGTTCAAACCCCGGACAACAAATTGACCCTGCTTTTTGACCGTGATGGGTGGTTTGGTTGGAAACTGTCGGCTTTCGGCTTTTCCTGGGGCGGCTAAACTGAACCTGGAGCGAGGAAAGGTTTACACCGCCTTCGGCATCGTGGCGGTCAACCTCATCCTGTTCATCCTTTCCATGCAGTATGTCTTCCTGGCTAATGTCCACCACCATTGGATTCTGTCCTGGGTTCCCGGGGCCATCGGCCCCCAGATGTTTCTGGGGGAGGCCGTCTGCTCGAAATACTTCAATAATATCGCCTATACGCTTCGAACATCCTATCTGGGACTTTTATTCTTTGGCTGTGTGGTAGGTTTGGCCCGCCATGAGACGATATTGGAATGTTACATGCATTGCGGATACAAGCTGGCCCTGATGATGGGATTGTCCTGCCTGGCTTTTGGGTGGGCGGCCTGGAAATATGGGAAGCAAACCAACGAGAGAAAAGTTTGCCTGGTTCTTTCGGTTCTGTGGTTTGGGATCGGTTTGGTAGTTCTGCATTTCAGCCGTTGAACATCCAGGAAATAGGAAGATGCACTTGGCAAATGGATCAAAGTTAACCCTCTCCCCTTGCGGGAGAGGGCTGGGTGAGGGGTGCTTGAGTGCAGATATCCCCCTCATCCCGACCTTCTCCCTCCAGGGGAGAAGGAGAAGTAACAAAACCGAGCTTTGGTATGGTTGCGGTACGTCAAAGCCATAGTTCCGAAAAAATATTCAAACAGTCATTTTCACCTGTGGTTGCATAGGACTTTCACCGTTTTTTCACGGAAATAAGAATTTTCAAAATTCCCGAGCCTCGATCTTTTGATGATTTTTCCAGCCAAACTTCCAACGTTATCCCTGTAATCTCTTGAAAGGATATAGCCTTAAGGCTATAATCAAATTATGAAAGTTTTATTTTACAAGACGGCTTCTGGCCGTAGTCCTGTAGAAGACTTTATGAAGACCCTATCAACGGCCGATCAAGGGCGTTTTAGGGATGTTTACGAAGGTATCACTGAATACGGGCTAGAGTGTCCTAGGGTTATATTCCGCCAATTGTCCGGAAAACTTTGGGAGATTAAGTTTAACAGTGAAGGGGGAAAATATCGGATCGCTTATCTTGTCGTAGACAAAGAATTGATGATTTGGCTTCACGCGTTTAAAAAGGCAACCCAAAGAACTCCTCATAACGATTTGGCGGTAGCGGAAAAAAGAATGGCGGAGGTGTTTTCATGAAGGTAAATAAGAAATACGTAAAATCGGCTGAACCTTTTTTTAAGGCGATGCTGAAAAATCCTGAAGTGCGGTTTTATTACGAACAGGAAAAAGCGAAAAGCAAAATCGCTATGGCTGTCAAAACGGCGAGGCTTAAAGCCTGTTTAACCCAAGCGAAATTGGCTGAAAAAATCGGGACGACTCAAAGCGTAATCGCAAGGCTTGAAAGCGGTTCGGATAAGCGTATCCCGACGCTCCCTTTTCTTGCTCAGATTGCTACGGCTTGTCACGGAAGTTTGGAAGTGGGTTTTAGTTTTAAACACGCCGGCTGATGGCAAAAACAAAGGGTAGTGTTTGGGACGGGGGAGCCCAAATAGGCCGGAAAATATTCCCCGCGACTTTAGCCGAAATCAAACCCCGTGAAGACAGAACAACGTTTTCACGGGGTTTTCTTTTTCCTCTGATCCATCAGTAGCCTCAAACAGGTTGATCGGCGTGGGCCCAACCCTTCCTGCCTACCCGTTCATATACTCATCATAAGCCGTCAAATCCAGCATGCCGTGGCCAGAAAGGTTGAAGAGGATGACCTTCTTCTTTCCTTCTTTCTTGGCCGTTTCGGCTTCCGTGATCGCCCGCGCGATGGCGTGAGCGGATTCGGGGGCTGGGATGGTGCCCTCAATACATGCGAACTTTAGGGCGGCCTCAAAAACCTCATCCTGGGGCACGGCCACCGCCTCGATCAGTTTCTGGTCGTAAAGATGGCTGACGGTGGGCGCCATGCCGTGGTAGCGCAGGCCCCCCGCGTGGATGGAGGGCGGCATGAACTGGTTACCCAGCGTGAACATTTTCATTAGGGGCGTCATGCCTGCCGTGTCGCCGAAGTCGTAGCGGAACTCACCCTTGGTGAGGGAGGGGCAGGAGGATGGCTCCACCGCAACGATGCGGGTTTTCTTTCCCTTTTTCAGGTTTTGTTCCACGAAGGGGAAGGCGATCCCCGAGAAGTTGGAACCCCCACCCGCGCATCCGATGACCACATCCGGGTACTCACCCGCCATTTCCATCTGCTGGAGCGATTCTAGCCCGATGACCGTCTGGTGTAGACAGACGTGGTTCAAGACCGAACCGAGCGCATACTTGGCGTTGGGGGTCTTCACGGTGGTTTCGATGGCTTCCGAGATGGCGATGCCCAAACTGCCCGGGCAGTCCGCGTCCTCGTGCAATTTCTTACGGCCGAATTCGGTCTCGTGGCTGGGCGACGGGTACACAGTGGCGCCCCAGGTTTGCATCATCAGCTTGCGGTAGGGCTTCTGGTGGAAGCTCACCCTTACCATGAACACTTTGCAATCGAGGCCAAAGAGCTTACAGGCCAGGGCCAGTGAGGAACCCCATTGGCCGGCGCCGGTTTCGGTGACAAGGTGTTTGGTGCCGGCCTGCTTGTTGAAATAGGCCTGCGGAACGGCGGTGTTGAGCTTATGCGACCCGCCGGGCGAAACGCCCTCGTACTTGTAGTAGATGTGGGCGGGGGTATCCAGGGCCTTCTCGAGGCGGACGGCGCGAAGCAACGGGGTGGGGCGCCAGAGCGTGTAGATGTCGCGTACTTCCTCCGGGATATCGATGCGGTTCAGGGGGCTCATCTCCTGCATGATGAGGTTCATGGGGAAGATAGCTCCCATCAAATCGGGGGTTATGGGTTCTTTGGTGCCCGGGTGCAGGGGGGGCGCCATGGGTTTGGGAAAGTCCGGCAGGATGTTGTACCACTGGGTGGGAATATCCTTTTGGGTAAGATCAAAACGATAAGCCGTGCTCATGGTGTTTCCTTTTAAATGGGGTGATGGCCTTCAGGCCAAAAACATGATGGATTTTACCGTCTGGGAATGGTCGCCATCATGACAAAAATCAGGTTGGGGATATTTGCAGGAACGCATTTCTCTGCCTGGAGGAATTTCTAATAAAAACAGCGGTAAATATCCCCTTACAATACGTAAAAGCGAAAATATATGGAACCGCCGATCAAATCCGATGGACGCCGATAAGTTTGAGAATGTTTTAAACATAAGCCGTTATCGGCGTGTATCGGTCGTAATCGGCGGTTAAAATTTTCTTTCCTTGTTTCAGAGAAAGCCTTCTTTGAGTGTCATGAAGGTATAGTCACCAAAACACTGGTCATTTAACCTCGAATTTTTACTAAAAGCCAATTTTGGCGGACCCGTCCGCCGGTTTTTCCCCTTGGCTGGCGGCCGGGTTTCGATCCTTGGGCGTCCAAAGAAACGATACCAAATGGGAAACGCTTGATTGTTACACGGAATCATCCGTTTGTATCAGCCGGGAGCAAAACAAAAGGGGGCCCAAGTGAAAAGAGAAGAATTCTGGCTCGGGGTTTGTGTTTATCTTCTGATTGTTCTGGCGGGCCATCTGGGGCCTGACTTTTCGAAGATTGGATTCTTGAATGAAAGAATCGGCGAATTGTTTCGGCACCCGGTTCAGGGGACGAAGGAAAAACTGATCGCTCCCATGGCTCTTCAGCAAAAGACAGGGAATTCGTTCGCTTCGGAACGGTTGATAGGCTCGAAACATTCGAGCGGTTATCTGCGCGCGCAGGCCCCAAAACATTCTTCCGACCTCAAAGCCAAGGTGAAGAGGGCGCCTTATGAATCGACCCTTCCTTCCCATGGTCCCCTCGCCCCGATCTCCTTTTCCTTATAAATATTTGTTTGACGGGGTTTTGAAAAATATATTTTCAAAACGCTGTTATCGGCCTTTTGACACGCCTATACTCGGGATTGAGTAGGATCATTTTTCCCGAAGGAATCTTATGGGCGCGAAAACTCTTTCGATCGACGTTGGCGGCACCGGGCTGAAGGCCTCCGTGCTGGATGCTTCCGGGAAAATGACGGTTGAACGCGTAAGGGTGGAAACCCCCCAGCCCTGTCCCCCCGACCTGCTGGTCAAATGTCTTGTCAAATTGGTCAAAACCCTTCCTTCCTTCGATCGGGTATCCGTTGGCTTTCCCGGTGTGGTCCGTGATGGGATCGTTCTAACCGCTCCTAACCTCAATGACGACAAATGGCCCCATTTTCCTTTGGCCAAGGCCCTGGAAAAAGAATGGCGAAAACCCGTCCGCATCCTGAATGACGCCGATATGCAGGGGTTGGCCGTCATTTCGGGGAAAGGGCTTGAGATGGTCGTGACCTTGGGAACCGGAGTAGGAACGGCGCTCTACCGCGACGGGGAACTGATGGCCCACCTGGAGTTGGCTCACCATCCGGTGGTGAAAGACAAAACCTACAACCAATACATCGGCGACGCGGTCCTGAAGGACAAAGGCCACAAAAAATGGAACAAGCGGGTCCTCAAGGCCCTGGCGTTTCTGAAAACGCTCATTAATTACGACCGAATTTATTTGGGCGGTGGAAATTCCCGGGATATCCGTTTCAAACTCGAAAAGAATATGAAGATCGTTTCCAATGAAGCCGGGATATTGGGCGGGATCGCCCTGTGGGACGAAAAACGGAAGTTTTATTGAGCTGATGGATATAAGATAGAAAGGCGTTTACCTCTCGGAACTATACCCTTGGCGTAACTTAAAAATGGACCATCTCCCCTTGAGGGAGAGGGCAGGGTGAGGGGTGCTTTGCCCTAGGAATTCCCCCTCATCCCATCCTTCTCCCTCCAGGGGAGAAGGGGGAAATATGAAATTCAAACCGTCTCAAGGATGATTCTTCTATTTATGCCCATTCGCTTTCAATCACTTCCTGCATTTAACTTCCGGGCGGTCCGGCTAGGGTTCCTCCTTTTGCTGGCATCCCAGACTTGGGGCGCCAGCGCCCAGGACGAATACCAAATCGGTCTCACCCTTTACAAACAAGGCCATTACGCCCAGGCGGTTTCGCATTTTCAATCGGCCGTCCAAACAGATCCTTCCTATTGGCAAGCCTTCCAGTTATTGGGCCAAAGCCAATACCAGTCGGGGGACAAGGCTGGTGCCCTTAATACGTTTGACCAGTCGCTCAAGCTCCATCCTGACAACCCATCGCTCCGGAATTTCACCGAAAGGCTCCGAAAGACCCTTCCCCCTCCGGTGCCCGGAACCGAAGGAACTCGCCCGGTCTCGACCCTGGGAATGAGCGCGAAGCCGCTGGTCAATCCGGCATCACGTATGCAACCGGCTTTCGCCCAGGTCTATGCTACTTTCGGAAGTTCGATATTCACCGACCTTTCGACGGGTTTCCGCGTCCTCAATAACCTGACCTTCAACCCCTTCAGCAAGAACACCACGGATTTACCTTATCTTGGAATGGGGGTGGAACTGGGCTATTGCATGGACCGCAACGATTGTTTCTCCATGAACCTGGAGTTGGCCTCGGTTTACGGGTTTTCCGTCAAAAGCAACGATCCCTCGGATCAATTTACCGAAACCTTAAGCAACCAATTGATGTCCATCGGGCTTAACTACGCCTACATGACCCCGGACAAGGATGGCCCCTGGATCGCCAGATTTGGCGTGGCCTATTATCTCCTTGGCTTTTCCTACTCCGAGAGCGAGGTGGATATTTCCGCTGCGGTCTCCCAACAGGTCAGCCTGCCCGCCGGAACCGGAACCGCCCTGGGGGCCTCCGTCGCCCTGGGGAAGGACTTTGATCTCGGCGGGTTCAGTCTGGAACTTTTGGGCAAGGTCAAGATGGCGACAATATCCCAAATGACAGGGGCCTATACAGCGACCGGTGGTCCTAACCCCAACCTGGGGACTAGCGGGATGGGGGCCCTGGCGGTTCGGTCAGACGGGGTCATCAATGTGGTGGATCAAAGCCAGATGGGTACCTCGGGCGAACGCTATGCCCGGATGGAACTGTTGGGTTTTGAACTACGGGCCGGCCTGAACTACAGGTTCTAGAGCCGATAAAACAGAACCCTGTCACAACCCTTCCCAAAACTTGTCACAAACCCACGGCAACCCTGTCACAAGTCCGAAAAACCGGTCACAACTGGCCGTAAACCCAGTCACAAACCCTAAAAACCTGTCACAAACCAACAGTAACCCTGTCACACCCTCCCCAAAACCTGTCACAGGTCCGAAAATCGGTCACAACCCACTGTAAAATCGGTCACAACTTGCCGTAAAACCAGTCACAAGCCCCATAAACCCTGTCACAACTTGCCCCGAAACCTGTCACAAATCCGGGATACCCTGCCACAACCTGCTCTAAAACCTGTCACAAATGCTATTTACCGGTGACGAAAATCATATTTCTTGGGTTCCGTGGAAATTAATCTATGACCGTTTATTTCAATTCTGGAGAAAACCATGGCCGAAAATAGCTCGAACCCACTTGCCTGGCTTGATGATTTAATCGCCCTAAAATCCCAAATCGAAAAAATAGTTTCTAAAGACCGTAAAGACCTCGCTAAGGAATTGGATATGGGGGAAGGCTATGTTGCCTACCTTTTGGCCATCAATGGCATTCTCGACCAAGCCGCCTTTGAGAAGATCCGGCAGGCCGCTCAAGGTAGTCGCCCCTATAACCTCTCATTCAACAATGCCCGAACCCTAGCCCGGCTTAAACGCAAGGTGAAAGAAAACCTTCGCGACAAGGTTCATGAAATCCTGGATGTGATCCTGGCCCGCAGGCTAAAGAATAAGAACATAGAAAACCTGGTGAATTGGGTAGCCAGCGGTAAATCGGCTGTGGAATTCGACCCCGAAAATCAGTCGGCAGCCAGCGACGAAGAGACAGAAGACGAATCGCAAACGGTAACCACCGAAGACTCCCCGGACATGGTTGAAGAAAGCGAAGAGGCGGCCCATAAACCGGACCCCAAAACCAAGACAATAGGCCGAAAGGTGGGGGACCGGGTGGCCCAGGCGATAGACGGTCTTCTCGGTTGGGGGCTGGGAAAGGTCGCTTTAGGGTTCGCAATCGCCTGCCTGCTAATAGCCGTCTTGCATATCCGAAATAGCCTGCCGGATCAGGTTAAGGTTCCAGCGCCCAAGGCCGTGGAAGCTATTCCTACTGTTGTTTTCATCCCCACACCCGAGCCAACGGTCAAGGTCGAGACGCCCAAGGTTTCGGCTAAGCCCCACAAGGCCCCGGCAAAGCACACGATACCAGCCGTTGCCCTATCTAAACCGGTTGAAACAGCGTCTTCGCCAGTACCCAACCCGGTTCTTTCACAGGAGGTTCAGGCGCGGATCGTTAAAGACACCGATTTCGCCCTGGAATTCGCCAAGAGGGTCTATGGAATCGGCTTCCGAAACGTCGATGACCGGGAATATTTCAAAGCCTGGATCATCCCAGCCTATGCGCCCGAGTTTTTCGCCATCTACTTCGCGAATTCCAAAATCAGCGAGATTCAGGCAAAAAAATGGACTGAAAGCCTAAAAGACCCAAAGGCGAAACTGTTAAGGGCGGATGAAACGACGGACGATTTCCTGGTCACGGGAACTGTCGTGACTAAATGTGAGTTCAACACAAGAAATCTGACCTATACCTACCGTCCCATTGCTGTGGAAATCCACCTGGCCCATTCGCTGAACATGACGGAAATCGTGAGCCAGATGAGAGAGGTTAGCGCCAATTGATAAGCAGAACCTAATTTAGTCGATAGGGGTAAAATAAGCTCTAGCGGGTTGACCACTATGTGGACCCATCGTGGACATCGTGCCAGGATCAAGGGTGTAGAAGCCAGCAGGTGAGGCTTGATGTAAGCCAAGTCCTGACGGGGTAACCGCCTGAGGGCCCCGAAGTCAGCCTCCGTGGCAAGGTCGAGAG